>Ga0116227_10017367_pt1 | contig 10063 bp, 8 predicted proteins | sample S1TSphgellanicum_FD_89693 | JGI IMG/M metagenome (GOLD analysis project Ga0116227, IMG submission 89693) | Host-associated microbial communities from peat moss isolated from Minnesota, USA - S1T2_Fb - Sphagnum magellanicum MG | ecosystem: Host-associated > Plants > Peat moss > Unclassified...
ACCTCGTCCGTCCCAATCCCGCGCCTCCAGCCCTCAACAGGCACTGTACGATGGAACACTTCTATCGAGGTATCGAGGGACACGTCTACTGTGGTGCAACATGTTTCTCTGGGCCAGGGGCGGCCCCGAGGCGGTTGAGGTTGGCCTGAGCCTGAGCGTTGCCGGGGTCGAGGGTAAGGGCACGGCGAAAGGCTGCAGCGGCCGCGTTTGAATCGGCTGCGCGGGCTAGGAGCGCGCCTAGGTCGTTCCACTCCGCGGCTGTCGGAGCGAGCGCAATGACGCGCTTCTGTTCTCGGATGGCTTCGGGCAGCTGGTTCTGCGCCGCGTACAAAGCGACGAGGCCGTGGCGGGCATCGAGGTTGGCGGGTTCGAGGGCGAGGGTGGTTTGGAGGTGCGAGAGCGCCTGCGGCAGCAGGCCATCGGCGGCTTCGATGAGGGCCAGGTTGTAGGGGGCGTCAGGATAGGTTGGGTCGGCGGCAATGGCGGCGAGGAGCTCTTCGCGGGCGTGGGGCTCGTCTCCGGATTGCAGCAGCGCGGCGGCGAGGGCGGTCCTCATGCGAGCGTCGTTGGGGCGGGATTTGAGCGCTTGCCTATACAGGCTTGCGGCGTCCGTAAACTCCGATTGCGACATGTCTACCGAGGCGAGGTTGAAGAGAGCAGTTGGATCCGACGGCGACTTTTCGAGGACGTTCTCCATCCAGGCGCGGAGGATGGGTTCGCGAGGGTCTTCCTTCTGGCCCGGTGCCGGGTGCGGCAGGAGCTGGAGCCAGAGGTGTCCCATCTCGTCGACCGAGCGGTTGCCATTGGTGACCCGGATCGGCGGCGAGTTCGGGTTGTGCGGGTTCGCTGCGGAGTTGTCGTAGGTATAGCGCATGTGGAGCGTCGCGCCGGCTGGGAGCGAAACGGGAGCGGCGTAGCGGTAGATGGACTGGCGGTCGATGTCCCAGTTGGGGATGAGGATGAGGTCTTTGCGGCTGCCATTGGGAAGGTCCGCCCAGCCCTCAAGGCGCTTGCCGAGATAGTGGGCGTGGGGGTAGATGGCGAGCACATCGACGGCCTCGGGAAGGGTGAGTTTGTCTTCGACGACGAAGCTGGCGTCGCCAGCGGGGATGTTGAGGGCCGCATCGTGTTCGAGCTGGACGAGGATGGGGAGCTTCGTTGGAGCGTCGGGGGTGAAGTAGAGGCCGATGCGGGCGCGGATGCTTTCTACTTTACCGGTCGGTTTGAGGTGCATATTGAGGACGAGGTCGTTGCCAGGGTCGAGCCGCCAGGCCATGCCAGGGGGTTCGACGAGGGCGGAGGAGTCGGGCTTCCAGTCGAGGAAGTGGCCGTCGGGGTCGAAGCCCTCGCCAGCGTCGACGACGACATCCATGCCGGGAATTCCCTGGCGCCAGTCGCGGGGATGGGTACGACGGAGGGTCTCGGCGCGGTCGAGGATGAGGTTGGCGTGGTGGACGACGCGGGGGCTGCCGGGTTTGATCTCCATGGCGCGGACCCACTTCGATTGCTTCAGCGGAAAGGGCAGGATGAAGTTGCGGAAGAGGTCGGTGCCGGAGGCGGGAACCTGCATGGGCGAGTCGACTTCGAGAATGAGGTCTGGCGGTCCGAGCTGCCAGTCGCTGTTATAGACGGGCGACGACGGGGCTTCGACGGGGTTGCCTTCGGGAGCTCCGGAGTCGGCCCATCGCTTGATGAGGGCGATCTCCTCAGTGGTCATGCGTCGGGAGCCGGCGAAGTCGGCGTGGCCAGGTTCGGGAAGCCAGGGCGGCATGTAGCGGGATTGAGTGACGGTCTCGATCGTGCTGGCCCAGCGCTTGGCTTCGGCGTAGCTGGTAAGCGGGAACGGGCCGGAGCCTCCCGTGTGGTGGCAGCCGGAGCAGTTCTTGTAGAGGATGGGGGCGATCTGGCGGCAGTAAGTGACGGGGGATTCGGATGCTTGGACACGGGAGTGCGGGAGGGCGATGGTGAGGACGGTAAGAGCTAAGGCAAAGGACAGCGCCGCGATCGGTGGGACACACCACCCCGAGAGTCTATTGTCTGAAAGGTTCGAGCGGTTGCCGGGGTGTGAGTAGCGTCGGGATCCTTCGACTCCGTTTGGCGCAACAGCGCGCCAAACTCCGCTCAGGATGACGGCTATTCTTGTTAGGTACCCGGGTTTTGTGGGCTGCGGAGTCACTTGGCGTTGAGAGTCATGAAGGCGCAGCCCACCGGCGGGCCTCCGGGTGCGGGAACCGGGCGGTTAGCGAGGATGGCGGCGAGGGCATCCTCGAGGTCGTGGCGAGTTGCCGCGGGGCGCTCGGTGCCGAGCGAGAGGTAGCGGTCGTCGATGCGGCCGGTGTAAACCGGTTTCAGAGTCTTGCCTTCAACGATCAAGACGGCGGCTTCGGGAGTGACGTTCGCGCCGGTCAGTCTGGCGAGGGTTTCGTGGGGATCGGTGAGGGTGCGGTCCAGCGGACCGAGGCCGAAGGCGGCGCGGTGGGCACTTATCGTTGCCGGGGTCTCGTTGGAGTTGGGATAGATAAACAAGAAGCGGACGCCGCGGGCCGCGAACTCGTGCTCGATGCGAAGCATCTCGGGAAGCAGGCGGTTCGAAATGGGGCAGTCGGAGGCGATGAAGTAGAAGACGACGGCGCGGGCTTCGCCAATTCTGAATGGCAGGGCGTTGGCTTGAACCGAGGACCTCGTGCCCGCTGGAGACTGCGCTGTTGCGGCCTGCGTCTGAAGGCAGATGGCGAATAAAAGACCCGGCAGGGCGGCGCGAAACGGCATGCCGATCATTCTAATCCGGTGTGGAAAGGAATTGCCTGCCCGGATGCGACCGGATGCGACCGGATGCGGCCGGATGCGGCCGGATGCGGCCGGATGGCTACCGCTCGCTTGCACGCTTCTTCATCGAGTTGCAGGTTACCCATCGGAGGCGCAACTACCCCGCCTCAGCCACTTGGGAGACCTGTTCGCTCCAGCAGCAGCCGTTGCCTCCGTTTCGCTTCGCCTGATACAACGCCAGGTCAGCCGCCTTGTAGAGCGCGTCCTGCGTCTCCCCATCGAACGGGTAGATAGCAATCCCGATACTCGGCGCGGTCCGCAGCTCCATGCCCTCAAAGGCAACCGGCTCCACGAAGCTTTCGATCACTTTCCTGCAGACGCTCTCCGTCCCCTCAAAGTCGTGCGACTGACCGAGAATCAGTCCAAACTCGTCGCCGCCCAGCCGCGCCAGGCAGTCCGACTCCCGCACCAGCGCCGACATTCTCCGCGCCATCTCCACCAGCACAAAGTCGCCCGCGTCGTGGCCCTGCGTATCGTTGATCTGTTTGAAGGAGTCGAAGTCCATCAGCAGGACCGAGAACGACCCCGACTGGCGGCGCTTCAGCGCCATCAGCCGCTTGAAGTGCTCGGCGAACATGCGGCGGTTCGGCAGTCCGGTCAGGGCGTCCGTGTAGGCCATGTGTTCCAGCTTATGCTGACTCTGCTTGAGCTCTACCGTCATCTGCTCCAGCTCCGCGGTCCGCAGCGCAACCTGGCGCGCCAACTCACGCTGCTGTCGCCGCAGATACGCGGTCCCCAGCAGGAACAGTGCCCCCAGCAGCAGCCCGCCCGCCAGCACCGCGACGACCTTAAACCACCAAGTCTGGAACCACGCCGGCAGCACCCGGATTCGCACCTGCCGCACCGGGGCCCACACCCCGTCGCGGTTCGACCCTCGCAGCTCCAGCAGGTAATTGCCGGGAGGAAGGTTCGTATAGCGCGCCAGACGCCGCGTCGCGTCCACCGGGATCCACTCCCTGTCGAACCCATCCAGCTTGTACGCATACAGGTTCCGCTCCGGCGCCGTGTAGTCCAGCGCGGTGAACCCCAGGGTCAGGTTGTTGTTGTCCGGCGGAATCCATATGGGATACTCGCTCACGCCGCTGTTGAACCGGCTTGGCGGGATCTCGACGTCCCCGATCTGCGCGTTGGTCACCACCACCGGCGGCTGGTACACCCACGGCTTCAACAGACCCGGCCGCACCACGGTCACGCCGCCTATGCCCCCGAAGATCAGGTCTCCACTCGCCGTTACCGCGCCCGAGCCATTCCAGTAGGCCGGCAGCACCGCCCCGTCCGCGTGCCGCAGCACCCTCATCTCGAAGGTCTTCGGGTCGATCACCGCGAGCCCGCCGTCCGTGCTCGCCCAGATCTTGCCGTCCGCCGCCTCCAGCAACTGGTCGATGTTCTCATTCGGGAGACCGTCGATGATCCTGTGGAACCGCGCCCTTCCCTGGCTGTCCCTGCCCTCCAGTACATCGATCCCGCCCGAAAACGTCCCCACCCACAGCCGTCCCTCGCGGTCGGTGAGCAGCGAAGAGATGTATCCCGCGCCCAGCGCCTCCGGATCGGCTGGATCGGGAAGCACCGTCTCCACCGCGTGGGTCGCGAGGTCTAGACGGTTCAGCCCGTTCTGCGTGCCGATCCACAGCGAGGGCCCTGAAGCCAGCTTCAGCACTGTCACCCGCTGGTCGGTAAGCGGCCGCTGCATCTCCGGACGCCTCGCTGGCCCATGGCCCGCCGGATCATACAGCCACAGACCATCCGAACCGCCGAGCCACAGCTTGCCGCCGTCCGGGAGCACGCGCGTGAGGTCTTTGGCCGCCTCCGGCCCGATCGGCACCTGTTCCACGCGCGGCCTGCGCGCCTGCCCCTCGGCCGCACTGGCCCGGTAGAGTCCGCGCGGAGACGTAATCAGGACACTGCCATCGCCGGCCTCGAGCACGCCGTTCACCGGTCCCGGAGGCAGGGCCGACCGCGAATCTTTCAATCCCGAGGGTATCTCGGCGACCCTCCGCCCGGCAGCGCTCAAGATGTCGATCCCCTGGTGGCTCAGTGCCAGCCAAACGCTGCCATCGCGCCGTCCCAGCACGGAGTACACGTTGGTGTCCCGGATCGCATTGCCGCGGCCTGCATTGCTCTGATTCGAATTGTTCAGATTCGAATTGCTCTGGCCCACCCCTCCCAGCAGCGTGAAGATGCTCTTTGCCGTGGTATCGAGGTAGCTCACGCCGCGCCGCGTGCCCGCCCACAAGATGCCCGAACGGCCCAGGTAAAGCGCATTCACCATGTCGTCCGAGAGGCTCGTCGGCACGCCCGCGTCGTGGCTGATCCGCCTCACCTCCCACGCTCCGCTGCTGGGCGCCGAAGCGTCGGCAGCCACAGCCAGCACGCCCTCGTCCTGCGTCCCCAGCCATATCTCTCCGTCAGCCGCCTGCGCGATGCTCAGGTAGTGCTGGGTGGCAAGCATCTCACTGCCTGGCCCGCGCCCCCGGACCTCCCGCGCCAGCCCCGCGGCGCTCGTCTCCGTCCCCGTGCGCGATGCCTCCCGCACCAGGCTCTCCGGCGCCTCGATCACACAGACACCGTGGGGCGTCCCCGCCCAGATTCTCCCATTGCGGTCGCGGAACAACACCAGCACCTGGTTCGCTGCCGCTTTCTGTCCCTGCAGAGGCACCGCTTGAAAGACGCTGCGCGCCGGATCGTCCATGTCAGGATGCGGGCTCCGCTCAAGCCCCTGCTCGGTCCCTACCCATAGCGTCCCGTCGGCCCCGCGCAGCAACGCGGAGGCGTGCCGCGGCCTCCGCCCGTCTTTCACCGCCGCCAGCTCCACGTGAGTGAACCTTCCCGAATCCGTATCCAGATGGTCCAGCCCGGTGTCGCTGCCTACCCAAAGCCCGCGCCCGCCGTCCCCGGTGATTGCGAAGACATTCACCCGGTTCAGGTCGTTCGGGCTCGAACGGTAGCGCACAAACCGGTCGTGCTGCCGGTCGTACATAGCGAGGCCCCCCGAACTCGTCCCCACCCACAGCCGTCCCTGCCAGTCTGTATACAGCGACTGCACCAGGTTGTCCGGCAGCGAATCCTGCGATCCCAGGACCTGCTTGTAGCTCCAGAACCGGTAACCGTCCCAGCGCTGGAGTCCGCTTTGCGATCCCACCCAGAGGAAGCCATCGCCGTCCTCGGCGAAGCTGCTGACCACCGGATTCGCCAGCCCGTTGTTCTCACTCAGATGTTCGAACAGGACATCGGCGGCGCTCGCCCGGAACCCAGTGCCCGCGGCATAGCGCTGTGTCGGCGGCGCATCCGCCTCCTCCTGCCCGCGGACGGCGCCTTCCGCCGCGGTCGCCGCAAGAATCAAGACCGCGGCAGCAGCCGCGCGCATCCAGAACCGCGCCGCCCCCGCGCGCGCAGCCGATAACGGAGTAGAAGCGAGCCTCAGCCCGTGATCGATCTCCGCGTCCGCAAGGGGCACCAGACCCGGCTGCTCTGCTCGTCTCTTCTTAGCGGTCGCCAATGACAATTCCAAGAGCCCCGATCCCCTTCATCTGCCTGCCTTGCTGCTCCCGGACATCATCGTCCGGCCGATCGGTCGTCCTTCCCAGAAGCTTGGCCCAAATGCCTTCGTTGCAGAATTCCTGCCGGCTGCGCACAGACCGACGCCCGACCGCCCTTCACCGCCACTCCCGTCCGCCAATCGGACATCCACAGCTTAGACGAAGCAACCTCTCTTCGAGCAGAGAAAAACCTCATTGCGGTCAAGTTACCGCCGCCCCTAAACAGATACACCCCTCCAAAATCAAACACAAGACCGCAAGCATACTAAAGGCTGGACTGCCGCCGACTTCAAAACGACAATGCCGCTTCGTCGCGGAAGCGGCACTGGGCCCGAAAATCTCTTCAGAAGGCGTCCTGGCTTCTGGCCGCTGGAACCGTTCTTTCGGTTTGTTGTTACTACGAGGATCGTTGTTGCACTCGGTTCCCCTATTCCACCTCAGCCCGCGTCAAAGGACAATGGTGTTACCCGCCTGTGCCACCTTTGCGTCATCGACCTCTGCGTCATTGACCTCTGGTCAGAGTCGTTGACCTCCGTCATGACCTCCGGCCAGATCCGTGTGGCGGGTCGCTTGCCAAGCAGCGCGGCCTACGGTCTCACCCTCGATGCCGACCCCAACCCGCCGTCGGCGAGCTAAGTCCGCATCACCTCTCTCGTCTCGGATGCCTGCTTCGTCGGCACCGTCGCCTACTTTTCGCTACTTCCACGCCGACTTTCCCGCTGCGCCACGAGTCAGCGGCACTTGAAGTTACCTCCGCTCCGCGAGCAAGCGCCCCGCATTCAGGCTTACGCATCGGACGCCGATATCTCCTATGAAGCGCCCGCCTCAGACGAGGAGGAACGACCATGGCTCTCAGCGGCATCTCTCCCATCGCCAACACCGGGCAAGGACTCCTTGCCCTCAACCCGCCTGCCGCGGTCTCGCCTTCCTCCACGAGGCCCGTCGCCGCAGTGGCCTCCTCCGCGCCGGTGGCCACCGCCAATCCCGCTCCGCTGGCCCGTGCCTCTGCCCCCGCGCCAAAGCCCGCGGCTTTCCGCGCGGGCGGCGGGGGAAGCTCCAGCGGCGCCGCCCAGCAGCTCATCGCCGATACCTACACCACCACGGTCGGCGGCAAGAGCTACACCGGCAGCGTGCAGCAGCAGCCCGGCGGCGGCTACATCGCCTCCATCCCCAACCTGCCCGGCGCAACCGCCACCGGGGCCTCGCTCCAGGCCGCCGAGAACAACCTCGGTGCCATCATCGACGCCCTCGCCTGAACCGTCCCGTGGGCCGGTGAATCACGGTGCCATCTTGATGGATGGGGAAACTTCAAATCCCCGTGCTCCCAAACCCGCCTTCGCCCCGTGGAGCTTCCCCCAGGTCTTCCACCTCTTCAAACTTTGCTTCGATGCGCCGCACCAGCCGCAGCTGCGCGATGCGGTCACCCGCCGCAATCTCCACGGCCGCAGCCCCCAGGTTCGTCATCACAACCCGGATCTCGCCGCGGTATCCCGGATCGATCACCCCAGCCAGCGTCGTAACTCCGCGCGCAGCCAGCCCCGACCGGTCTTCGATCAAGGCGCCGTACGCCGGCGGAAACTCGAGCGCGATCCCCGTACTCACCGTTACCGTCTCGCCAACCCCGATCGTCTCTGCCGCCGCTGCATATAAGTCCGCCGCCAGGTCGCCCCACGCCCCCACATGCGCGTACTTCGGAAGCCTTGCCTTCGCGCTCAACCGCTTCACCTTGATCGAAACCGTGTCATCCATCCCCCAAGTCTACTTATCCCGCCTCGCTTAAGAGGCCGTCATCTTGAACGGAGCGTCTTGCAGTTTTGTCGCGGGACGCGGAGTCGAAGGACCCCCGATACAGCTCATGCCCACAGTCGCCGGGACATTTCCGAACATCACGCGAGAACTCCGCCTCACCCAACCCGCTAGAATCAAATCTGACGCAATGACCAGAAAAATCCTCATCACCGGCGGCTCCGGCTTCTTCGGAGGCATCCTGAAACGCCGCCTCCTCGCCGAGGGCCACGCCGTCCACAACATCGACCTGGTCCTCGACCCGGATAACCATCCGAAACTCAGGAGCACCCAGGGCGACATCCGCGATAAATCCCTCCTCGCCCGCCTCTTTGAGCAAGACAAGTTCGACGCCGTCTTCCACTGCGCCGCGCAGCTTGCCCACGACACCATCGACTCCGCGATGCTCTGGACCTCGAACGTCGACGGCACCCGCAACATCGCCGAAGCCTGCCGCGACTTCGCAGTCCCCAAGCTCATCAACATCTCCACCAACTGCCTCTGGGCCTCGAACCTCGGCCGCGAGGTCGCCGAAGGCGAGCCGCCCGCGCCGGTCGAGCTCTACGGCAAGTCCAAACTCGCCGCCGAAGAGCTGCTGAAGGAGTACGAGGGCCCGACCCTCCAGATCGTTACCATCCGCTGCCCCACGATAATCGACAGCGGCCGATTGGGGCTGCTGGCAATTCTGTTTGAGTTTATTCAGGACAACCGCAAGGTGTGGGTCGTCGGCTCGGGATCGAACCGCTATCAGTTCATCTACGCGCAGGACCTCGCCACCGCCTGCCTGCTCGCGCTCGACTACCCAGCGTCCGACCTCTTCCACATCGGCAGCGAGAACGTCGTCTCGCTCGGCCAGGTCTATCAATCGGTCATCGACACCGCCGGCACCCGCGCCCGCGTCGCCCGCCTGCCCAAGGCCCCGACCATCCTCGCGATGAAGCTCGCCCACAAGCTCGGCGTCTCGCCCCTCGGCCCCTACCACTACCGCATGATCGCCGAAGACTTCATCTTCTCCACCGCGCGGATTCGCGAAAAGCTGGGCTGGCGGCCCACGCTGACCAACGAGCAGATGATGATCGAGGCCTACAACTACTACGCCCGCGAGCGCGCCGAGATCCACGCGCGCAAAGACGTCTCCGCCCACTCCAAAGCAGCGCCAATGGGCATTATCCGTTTGCTCAAATGGATCTCGTAGGCCACAACTTTTTTGTCATTCGCGAAGGGAATCCGCGTTTGCTCTTGCTGCCCGCATCGTCTCGCCGCGCGCCGCGACAAGAGCCGGCAGCGGGGCGCCCGCCAATCCCGCATACCTCTCCGGCGAGCAGTACGCCTTCGCGAGCTTCGCCCGGTCTTTCTGCATCGCCCGGTCGTCCACTCGAATGGCTCTCGCTATAGATTGAGAAAGGGAGCCAGTATGGCAGAGGAAAGACTCACACGCGGGCAGTTGGAGGAGCGCATTGCGCCAGCTCGCCATTTGCTGGGCTATTTCGATCAGCAAGCGCTGGCCTCCTACCGCAACGAGCCGCACAAGTATGAGGTTGAAACCGATTCCTTCGAGGGCCGGCTCACCGTGACAAACTTGCATTACGCAGACCTAGAGAAGACGGGTCGCACGGACGAGTACCTTGATTTTCGATTTGGCTACCGAGCACTGGAAAGCGGGGAACTTGCACTTGTTCTCTGGCTGCCAGACCTTCAAAGGGCGACAAAACACCAAGAGCGATGGATTGGGTTTCACCTGCAGGCTCCCGTTTGGACAGAAGAGCACGACGAGCGATTTTTAAAATGGGTGATGCGCTATCTGGAAGGATCGTGGGAAGTCGATAACGGGCCGAAATTCTACATTGCGGAAACTATCACTGCGATCAACGCGGTGACGCAGGAAGTAGTTGGCACAAAGTTGTTTGAACATCCGG
>Ga0116227_10017368_pt1 | contig 10063 bp, 7 predicted proteins | sample S1TSphgellanicum_FD_89693 | JGI IMG/M metagenome (GOLD analysis project Ga0116227, IMG submission 89693) | Host-associated microbial communities from peat moss isolated from Minnesota, USA - S1T2_Fb - Sphagnum magellanicum MG | ecosystem: Host-associated > Plants > Peat moss > Unclassified...
AATAAAATATGAAATTTGATTGGGACACATATATAACCTTAAACACTAAACCCTCTATATTTTGCAAACCATAAACTTTTAGGTGAAAATAAACACACCACTAGCATCAAAACCCTTGAAAATGGGGGGTACATCACCTTGAAACTTTGAAATTTTATAAAAATAAACCATGCACCTTCATCTTTACGGCTCCTTTGAAATTTTCACACCCCCCATATCTTGCAAATGATGAACTATTAGGGAAAAATAAACACATCACAACAATTAGAGCCTTTGAAAATGGGGGGGTCGGTCACCTCAAAATCCTGAAATAAAAACTCAAATTTGGTGGGAACACCTAAACCGTAAACCTTAAAAACCATTAAACCTGGTTGTGCAGATAATTGACAGAATAGGAAGACCTAAGTAGCAATACAACACACATGTTATGAGCAAAAGTTAAGTAACTTGGAACCCTCGACACATATTTGCAATGAGAAGGGCTCTTCCTAACTGTGGGAAGACATCACACCTTCCATCAATTAAGGAAATTGAATTAACCTAGACCTGTGTAGAAGACACATTATCAAATGTGTCTAACTACATCCTTTTTTACGGTACTCTTGTGAGAAGTATGGTGCAACAAGACTAATCATTTTTAACCATACAAAACCACACAAAATTGAGGTGTAATATATGTATTAATGCACTTGGTAATGATCATCATATATATATTGTACATTATAATAGATGAAATCACAAAATTTATCCTATCATTAACCATGGCTTTTTTAATTAAAAAATTCACCTTTTTTTTTTGTAGGGACAATTCATGCAAGCACGCAAATTTTTGGGGGTGGGGGTGAGAAGGGGGTAAGTGGACCTAAAGGTTTTGAATCAATCTTTTCATAATTGTAATATTAACTTCAACCCATGCAAACACTTAGCCATAATTTTTCTATAATGAAAACTGAAAGTAATGGGAATTTGTAAACAGTTCCATATTGGTGGCTAAGAACCAATTTTATTATTTCTTTCAAAATATGGCGAATTTTGGCCATCTTAAGAAATAAAACATGCATGGTTCAAAATGATGTTTTATGGGATGAAAACATTAGGAGAATCCACCTAGAAAGTAAATTGGTGTGCACAAAAAGGGTCTTTTCCATTATGCGAATATGGTTTGATGTGATGAAAGATTGAAGCAAAAATATTTAATTATGACCATGACTTTCATGGCCAATGTGCATTAGACGGAACCGGTGGTTTTTTGAGGGCATTTTTGTTTATAGCTAAAAAGGGATGATTTTCCACAAGAGGATATAAAACAAATGGTTATAATCCCTATGAATATTTACCAAAATTTGGCTACAACCATTTATTAATTACAAAATTTCTAATCGTCTTTCCATGACATTGTTGGCTAAGAATTGAAAACCAAACAATATATATATATGGACATTTTTACTACTTTTCCTTCCCTTTCAATAATGGAAATCCTAGGAAATGGGCTTTTTAGATCTTTGAAGGTTGATTTTGCTTTTGTCAATAGGAAAAAAATATATTTGAATTTTTTTTCAAAATTCAACAAATATTTTATGAGAAGAATACCTATCAAAAATTCTTGTTTTAAATTTAAAATTACAAAAAAAAGGTTATTGAAAAAATCCTAAACATTGCATAATTATCAACAATACATTAAGGTGTTTAAGATTTTGTGCTTCCAAAAGTGTTTGAATATTCCCAAATTTGGCTAAACATAATTGTGGATAATCATCACTTGAAAGCAACACCACAAAGTTAGAACCAAAAAAACACCTAAAAACCCACTAAAATAATTACGTCTACAAATCTCAAGCAAGTTCACCATTTGAAAAATGTCCGAAAGTTTGAAAACTTTCCTTAAGTAATACGAGTTCAATGAAAATCCTTCATCTTTGTTTGACCACATTCATGCAAATTATGGTACCTTTGCCATCCATGAATTTTGTTGACCAATTGGGTTTTTCACTCAAACGGCAATAATAAGAATTTTAAAAAATCTCAACACTTTCAAAAACATGGCCAATTCCACTTGGAACAAAAACAAAATGGCCATGTCCACTGATAAAACATAATGTCTAGAACTTTTGACATGTGGGTGACTAATTTTGAGAAAAAAAAAACCAGTAGTTATCAAGAATAATTTTGATCATTGCCGAAATGGTAAAAATTATTAGCTTATGTGGTTGGGCTTGAACACAAATAATCTTGTGCAAAGGTGTTGAGGCAACCACACCCCCCTGCCCCCAAACTCACTTGCCCACTACCACGTGGGGTTTCACCCACAATTGCACCCCTTCCGGGTGGATGAAAGCCTGCCCCTTGCCCGCACCTTGACGGGCCTGGGTTGGCAGTCCGTCTTGACGAATCCATCCCGAGCTCGTTCCATCCTTAGTTTGTCCTAGCAAATCCATCTCAAGTTCATTCCATCTGAGTTTGTCCCGACGAATCCATCCCGAGCTCGTTCCATCTTGAAATTGTCCCAACGAATCCATCTTGAGCTTGTTCATCCCCAGAGCCATGGCCTTCCTCCTGGATTCCCCCCCCATTCATTTAGTGGGTGCTCGACCTTTTCGTCTGTCGACCCCAACCCTCTTCTACCAAGTTTCCACAAGAGGGTTCAAGGTCCCAAACCACCTCCTCCCATCTGTGGACCAATCACACCAAAAGAGGCTTGGCCGATGAAAATTGATTTCAAGGGATTTCCAACCTTAGTAAAACATGCGGTCAGCTGGAATCAATGAAAAAAAGGGATGACTACTTGTGATTGCTTCTTGGTGTCTTGATGGATAGTTCCATCATGCTTCCTTCTCGAGGTTAGGGTTCACCAACAACAAGAGTTCGAAGCGAGATGATTAACACAAAGAATTGATTGATCCTTCATTGTTCCTTAGCAAGCAATTTTAACCCTCAAACATCACAATATTGGCAACTTCCCAACAACGCAACAATGTTTGGGTGTTCACTTAACACAAGGAGCAACATGGTCCAGATATTTCTAGTGTGACAGGTGTTGTCATAGCTAACCCTCCCTTTATTTTCTTTTATTGTATAGAGGTAGAAGAAAGAACTCAATGTGGAATATTTGGGAGTTTGACCGTGATGGTGAATTTGGACCGGATTTGAAGGACATAATGGTCATGTGGGCTATGTGGTTCTGTATTCAAACATTCTCTTGGTTATTTGGTTATAGACATATCCCAAAATCTTCTTATACATTCTGGGAGATGCCAGGTTATTCTATCTTGTTCTTGTGCCTAACTATCATTCAACACGTACCATATATCCTTACATGATGATAGAGGCATTTTGCTTGGCTCTTTGTACACATAGTTATTGCTAGTAGTACAATTAACAAGAACATTACAAAGCCCAAAAGAAAATGGTGGACCATGTTCAATCCCATGAATTTTCATAGAGGTTTGCACTTCATGAGGACATTTTGATCATAAATCAAAAGCCATTTTTCATTGTAGTAGAGCTTTTGAGCCTTCCTTCACAAAAAGATGGGTGTAACTCAATGCATGGTGATCTATCTTTTTGCCGAACATTATTTCTGGCTTGGTCATGTGTGTCAGAGGTTAGGAAGCAAGGTGCACAACATGGATACCCAAATGATGAACTTTGAAGGCAACCCAACCGGTCAGCTTGTTAACGTTGATGACCAGTTCTAGATTTCATTATGAAGTAGACATTCAAGACCCCCTATGCTACCACTTGCTTAGTCCAAGGTTGATGTGTCCAAACATGTTGCTAAAAGGACATAAAATTTCATTCACAAGTATAAAGTCACCATTTGCTTTGATGGTTGGGACAATGTTGTAAAGTGTCCATTGTTGAACATGATGTTTACTTGTACTAGTGGGAATGTATTCTTATGTGCCATCAACATAGTGAAAGAACATAAAGATGCCCATTACAAATGTAACACCTTGGTTAGATACATTGAAACCATTAGAGTGGATAACATTGTACAAATTTATACAAAAATGTTTTAATGTAAAATGTAGTTGACCTTTTGATTTATTGTTTTTTAAGCTTTTACTTTCAAGGCCGTGTAATTTAGTATTTGGATGTTGTTAGAAGATTGGAGAAAAGAACTTGCATGAAGCAATTTGTGACAAGGCGGTGGGGTTTGCCGTCCTAGTTCATGTTTTTGTTTGCTTGTAGGGGCGGGCGGCCAATCTCGATGTGGAAAAACTAGGTGTAGTTTAGATTGGTAGCACACACACTAGAAGGGCGATGGGATCTGTGGCCGTGATTCATCTCTTCGTCAGTTTGCAGGGGCGGCCGCTCAATCTTGATGCGAAAAAGGAAGGTGCAACCTCGTCGGATCGGAGTAGCTTGGTAGCGCACACCAGAAGGCGGTGAGTTCTGTGGTTGTGGTTCGTCTCTTTGTTAGCTTACGAGACGAAACTGATCTCGATGTGGAAAAAAAAGGTGCAACGTAGCTGGATCCGTTTAATTCGGTAGTATAAACACCTAAAGGCGACGGGGTCTGCCGTTGACACACCCCCAGGCTCCTTAATGGACTCAAATGTGAGTCCAGACTGAAAACAACGGAAGAACAAGGAGTCGAAGCACGCTCCCTGGCTTGCAGCACTTTGAGGGGTAGAAGGGCGTGCTGGAGCTCCGGGATGGGATTAGGAAGAATGACAAGCACTTAATCACTCGTTCGGATCTGCACAAACCAAATAACAAGTTGGTTAGTGCATAGTTGAAGCATTTTTGGTGCTAGGACAAGGCACGAGCAAACTCAGACTCACAAGACTTACCATGGCCTAGACTTGGGGGAAGCCACCACCTTCCCCCTTATAGTATACTTTGTGCCTCTCTACGAGGCCCACATTTAAATGACTTTTTGTCCCCGAAATTGCCAAAGTCAGGACTCCTACGACTTTGGAGCCCCATAACTTTGTGTGCAAACCTCCGATCATGATGAGGTTTAAAGCAAAGTTGTAGCCTTCATCAAGAGCTTTCCAACGGTATGTCGTACACCACCTACACGCAAGGAAATCGGGTTGACTTTTAGTGGCCAGGAATCAAATTACCAATTTGACTCTTGGCCTTTCTTTTGGCCATAACTTGTGTTTTAGATGTCCAAATGGGTGATGCGAGCCCATTTTAGACATCTATGTTTCAATAGTTTTCCAATGATATAGAGAACCCTTCAAACCGATGGGTTTTGGCCTTTGCAATCGCTCCCTAAAGATTCGAGAGTCCTTCGGGACTCCAATTCCCCAAGTGGGAGTTGCCTTGGGAGTGTGAGGGTTCATTCTTTCACACTCTCCTGCACTCCCGAGAGTATAAAATGTGCTTCCCGGGTCTCCCTCTTGTCTCGCCTTCTTGCAAGCCCTTGCTTTGGTCGCGAACCCAAGGTTAGGGTTGTGATAGCTGTCATGGTTAGTCTATTCGTCAACTTGCAGGGCGAAAAAATCTCGATGAGGAAAAAGATGCAGCCTACTTGCATTGGTATAGCTTGGTAGCACACACACCAAAAGGCGGTGGGGTTGCGCTTGCGCTTTGTCTCTTCGTCAGCTTGTAGGTTGGGCGATAAATCTCGATGCATCACAAGAAGATGCAGTGCACTGTGTTAGTTGGATCGATGCAGTATGGGAGCACAAACATCAGACAGTGGCGGGTAGTGGCCGTGGTTTGCCTCTTCATTAGCTTGCAAGGCGGTCGCGCAATCTGAAGACTACTTGTGCAACAAAAAGAAGAGGTGAAAAAGCGGGTAAAGCAACAGGGTAGAACCACACGTTTTGATTGTGGACATAGTAGCCCCAACTATTTGTCTCCTAGGAGGCAAGCGGTAACCCTAGCGAATCCGCTTAGCAGGCCCCATCTTAGACGTGAATGCACTAGCGATTGGTTTGCCTTCTCATACATATGCCTGTTCGCCACTGCTGTTCGCTGCATTTGAAGTGAGGAATGAGAAAACAGAAATTCAGGGGCCCGATTATTAGTAACTTGCGTCGCTACAACAGTGACAAGACTGCAAGCTGCCCTCATCGCCCTTGTCTTTTTGGCTGGACACGAGAACAAGGCCTCATCCTATCCTTCAAAAAAAATTCTGTTCGTGTTGTCAAAGGAATGGACAGATGTGGTAAATGCTAGGGGTAGAGTGGCAGTTTGGCTAACAATGTAGTTGAAAGTTTCTCCAGTGACCCCCCTGCAGCTTGTCTCATTACCTAATTGGAAATGCAACTAGTAGTCCAGATTCAAGGATTGAGACATACTCATATGTATTGACTCCAATTTCTGTGTTAAACATCTGCCTTCATACGCTGGTCTCAGGTGAAAAGAAAGATGACAATGCAGCCACTACTCTAGCTGTGCTTTTGATATATGGATGTGATACAAGTGGACCCATTGGCTATTTGGCTCCACTGAAGGCCATGACAAAGGTAGGGCCCTTCTCAGGTTCAGAGGACTCATTCCAGGGTGACAATAAGGGCAGCATAAGTATTTTGGCTGGGGTGGAAAAAATGAAGTGTGTTCCAGAGTGAGAGCCGTGCTCCTCTCCTAGTGTTTGTTTGAGCCCTAAACATGTCAGATTACAGAATAGTTCTATGGGTACCTAGGTGCAGCAGTTGAATGTTCATCTTGTAGTTTATAATGGAAGGTATGGTACTTCTTGTTTCTGGTGATCGGTACCGCAGCTTTTGTCAAGGGACGGCAGTCTGTACTGAACTAATTTCTTTGTCTGAGTGCAAGGTGACTTCTGGTGAGGGTACCTCAGCTGTTTACCAGGTGAAGCAGTCTGTACTGAACTAATTTCTTTGTGTCAGTGCCAGGTGTCGTGCTTCTGGTGATGGGTACCACAGCCGTTGCCCAGGTGCTCCAGTCTGCACAGAACTAATTTCTTTGTGTCAGTGCAAGGTGACTTGCTTCTGGTGACGGGTGCCTCGGCTGTTGCCCAGGTGCTCCAGTCTGCACAGAACTAATTTCTTTGTGTCAGTGCAAGGTGACTTGCTTCTCGTGACAGGTACCTCAGCTGTTGTCCAGATGCTGCAGTCTGGACTGAACTAATTTCTTTGTGTCAGTGCAAGGTGACTTGCTTCTGGTGATGGGTGCCTCGGCTGTTGCCCAGGTGCTCCAGTCTGCACATGTTGTTTTCCAGGTGTTGTAGTCTGGACTGAACCAATTTCTCTTATTATTGTAAAAACTTTTATCGTAAATAAGTAATTACAGATTTTTTTTTTAAAATTAAATTAATTTATAATAAGTCCTGAAATTATACTCATTACAATACTTTTAACTACATTATAATTTTTCCAAAATTTTAATTCAGATTTAAAGTTATAAATTACAGATTTTGAATATATATGTTCAATTATAAAATAATTATGCATATACTATAATTTATTATTATCTGAAGTAATTACAATGATTTTAAAGTAATGTAAAATTAATTACATTAATTAATTTCTTTTATTGTAAGACTATAAAATATATAATGTATGAACCTATCTTTTAAAAATAATTATTTAATGTAACTTATGAGTAATAAATATAATTATTTATAAAAGTGATTCATTATGGATAACACTAGTAGAAAAAAGCCTTAAAACTGAATCAATAATTTTTGGAATTGAACTATTAATTTTAGATTCCAAAAAAACAATTCAGAACTCAAATATCATTTTTTAGATGAAATAAATCTTTGAATTTAAATTAAAAATTTCAGAATTGAAATGTCAATTTTCAGATTAAAAAATGCAATGTCCATTTTTAGACTCAATTAATAATTTTCTGAATTGAAATATTAATTCTGAGAATCCAAAATAATAATTTGGAATTGCAATTTCAAGTTTAAAATCAGATTAGTTTTTTAAATTTAAATTTAAAAACTCAAAATTGAAATATTAATTTTTAGAATTGAAAATAATAATTTAGAATTCAAATATCAAATTTTTAATCAAATAAGCTTTTTGAATTTAAATAAAATTTTAAAAAATTCAAATAAAGTTTTAAGGAATTGAAATAGCAAATTTCAGATCTATCAAATTTCAAATTCAACTAATTCTTTAAAGAATTGAAATAGTAGTTTTCAGAATTGAAATATTAATTTTCAAATTCTTTCTTTTTTCAAATTCAAATAATTTAACAAAGAATTCCAAAAAAAAAATTAGAATAGAACTAAAAAATTTAGATTCAAATGTTTTTAATTATTTATTTATATATATATATAAATTGAATTCTAGTCGCAATTTTTAGAATTGAATCATCGATTTCCTCAACAACCAAGTGGGCATCCATAGCCACCGCAATTGCATGTTGTTAGGAGCCTAAGCACCAAGACATAACAATTTTGTGGTCTGAATGAATTTGAGAAAAACAATGTTGGGGTTCCTCCACCATTGTCACCTCCACACATTTGTGGCCTTCCTCTTCATATCCCTTGTGAAGGTGAGATTTTACTTCAACACCCTCGATCACAATGTGGGTCATTTGTTGTGGTAACTTTATTGTCTTCAATCCCTTTTGTCTACAATAACAACCTTTTTATAGGCTATGCGGCAATCTCTTGAGTCCCATTAGTTGCATGATAGATATTGCACATATCTCTCAACACTGAAATCAATAATGAATAGTTTTCTATGTAAATTGATTAAAGGAAAGATTTGTTACAAAAATCCCCTTTGCTATTTCAAGATGTGGAGATTTCTTTTGGGTTTTTCCTTTCAAAATTCACATTTTTTTTTTTGAAAGTTGGGTTTTGACATATTATTATTATTATTATTATTATTATGAAATAGTGTAAAGGTGAATGAAAGAGGAAGGTTGTCAAAACTTCTCCCCCTTGCTGATTTCAGCCATGGGGAATTGTTTTGATCGCTTTCCTTTTTTTTAACACTGATGTTCTTTGGCATATGTACTCCCCACAACTAAAGTTGTTGTGTTTGTATTGTGTTATAATTGATGAAGGGGCTACGACTTTCTTGTTGGAATATCGGTATTGCAAAGTTTAGTTCAAGGTTTAAATTTTATATGTTTATACCATCTTAGAGTGTTGCAATTGAACACATTTGAGAACTTGAAACATTTTGACATGCGTACAAAAATATGAAATGCAAAGGATGGTGAAAAACAACATGGTTGGTCTTTCTTTTTCAAAAATCATTGCGAAATTTAAAGATTCTCAAGCTAGTGAAGGGCCCCATCACCTTTCCATGAGGCCATTTTACTTTAAAAGGAAAGGTAAAAATCTAACTTAACAATTCTCAAGCTAGTGAAAGTCCCCACCACCTTTCCATGAGGCCATTTTACTTTAAAAGGAAAGTTAAAAATCCGACTTGTAGGAACAACTGCTCTACTAAGCATGCTAAATTGGTTATTTTTACATTAGAATTATTACTTTTGTATCAACAAAACAAAAACACACCAACCGATAGCGTAAGCACATTCAAGAACATTAAGTGTCCTTTGGATGGTCAAGTAATTTTAGTTCAACACACAAAATTGGTGATTTCTACTTAGAGGTTTAAGTAAAGGTTTTTAGTAGTCATGTTATATCATGAAGTTAAGTTCTAGTCATTTGGTTAATTTGTGGAATTTACATGGAAACCTTTATATATATATGTCATGTAGTAATTTTTGTTTATTTTTGGTTTCTTGTTGTTGAAACTTGATTTTTGCCATGCAAATCACCTTCTACATACAATCTTAACTAAAAAATTGAAACTTACTAAATCTATTTTCTACTATATTTTGAAATTTTTGAAAATTGTTAAAACTCTAATGGAAATATGATAGTAAAATTTGAAATCACAAGTGCTTACACTACAAGTTAAAGTTTTATCATATTTTCAAATATTTCAAAATGAAATTTTTCACTAAGGTACACCTTTGATAAAAATTTCAGCTGTTTGAGTATATTTTATAATTGATATGAATGCTTCTCACCCACTACAATTTAAAAAATCATAGAGAGCTCAAATTTTCAAAAAAACATTTGAAAGAATCAAGTATGGCTTGTAGGAAACATATGGCTTCATTGATTAAAAATAAAAAGTGCAATTTTTATCTTATTTACATT
>Ga0116227_10017369_pt1 | contig 10063 bp, 8 predicted proteins | sample S1TSphgellanicum_FD_89693 | JGI IMG/M metagenome (GOLD analysis project Ga0116227, IMG submission 89693) | Host-associated microbial communities from peat moss isolated from Minnesota, USA - S1T2_Fb - Sphagnum magellanicum MG | ecosystem: Host-associated > Plants > Peat moss > Unclassified...
AGCGGGTAACCTGCCTGTATAACCGAAACAGTAGTACCGCTTTGCCCTGGCCCTTCAGGGTCGCCTACATAGATCTTAGATATATCGTTACCCAGCGAAGTGATCATATTTTTGTTGAACGATATGTTTCCGTAGCTCTCCCAGGTAAAGTTGCGTGCCTTTACCGGTATGCCGTTCAGGCCTATTTCAACACCTTTATTATCCATGCTACCCACGTTAGCTGTTAAGGAGCCTGTATAATAAATAACTGTTGAAACCGGTATAGAATAGATCATATTAGTGGTCTTTTTATCGTACCAGTCGATGGTACCGCTTAACCTGCTCTTCAGTATTGAAAAATCAAGACCTAAGTTAAGGGTTGCCGTAGTTTCCCATTTTAAATTGGGGTTGGGGTTTTGTGTAGGCCCAATAGCGCCTATCCAATTACCATTATAATAGAATGAGCCGGAATTTCCATATAATACCAAGGGAGTATAAGCGCTGAACCCAATAGAATTACCCGTTTTACCATAACCTACGCGTAACTTAAGATCATCGAACAGGTTTTGTGATTTCATGAATGATTCGTCAATGATTCTCCATGCGGCTGAAGCTGCAGGGAAATAACCCCAACGATTGTTAACGCCAAAAGCATTTGAACCATCACGACGAATAGAAGCCTGGAATATATATTTGCCCTCATAGCTATAGTTTAAGCGCGAATAGAATGAGATGAGGCGTAATGTTTCATCATTGAACCCACCATAATTAGGGACATAACCCGCCGGTGCTGTTCCTAAAGCCAGGTTATGGTAGCTTGTTGCATCAGAAATAAAATTCTCATTACTTGATTGAAAGCCATTTCCTAATTCCGTCTGGTCTAATGAATAACCAAAAAGTGCCTTAAAATCGTGTTTATTGTTCCAGTTATGCGCGTAGCTCAGGTAGTTTTCAAACAACTTTTTAGTGTCTTCGTCTTGCGAACGTGTTGCTACGCCGTTAAGGCTTGGCGCTAATTCCGATTCTGAATTAAGATAAGTATTGCCTGTTGTATTCTTGTCCTGGTAGGCTAAATTTAAGTTATACAATATACCGAAAGGTAATTGCAGTTCGGCTTTGACGTTGGCCAATAAAAGATTAACTTTTTGGTTGTATGTATTAGTTTCGAGCAAGCCTAATGGATTGTAACCTAATACTAAAGTAGGGTCGTTATAAAAAGTGCCATCGGCATTATAAACAGCACGGGTTGGTAATGATTGTACCGCAGCCCTAAAAACGTTAGGATTGGCGCCGTTGGCACTGTATAATGGGATATCATTAACAAACAGGTCCTGGTTGGTTATTGAATTACTTAATGAAAAATCTAATTTCAATTTATCGTTCAATGCTTTTTGCGATAAATTCAATTTACCAATGAACCTTTTTAAACCGCTGGTTTTAATAATACCCTGGTCTTCCAGATAGTTAACGCTACCACCGAATACTGTTTTGTCTGTTCCGCCGCCAAATGATAAATTATGGTTTTGCGAGAAACCGCTGCTGCGTTCAATCTCATCTTCCCAGTTGGTAGTCCCATTATTATCGGCAGGGGTAAGGCTTTGCCCTGTTTTTGCCAAAAACGCTTGTAATTGTGAAGCACTTGCCACCTTGAACTGGTTAGCTATCTTTTCAATACCAGCGTAAGCATTATACGTTAAATACGTTTGTCCGGCTTTGCCTTTTTTAGTAGTAATAATAATAACCCCGTTAGTAGCCCTGCTACCATAAATGGCAGCTGCTGAAGCATCTTTTAAAACATCAATTGAAACAATGTCCGATGGTGCAACCAGGTTAATATCTGCATCCGGCACCCCGTCAATAACATAAAAAGGCGAAGAACCCTCCGGCCGCAATGTTGATGCACCCCTGAGCGTAACCGTTGCCGAACCGTTGGGGTTACCATCATTGGTAATGTTAAGGCCTGCGACCTTACCTTCGAGCAGGTCGGCGGGCGTTGCTACTACACCGGTGTTAAAGTTCTCTGCCTTAACAGTTGTAATGGCGCTTGTCAGTTCTTTTTTACTTGTGGTACCGTAACCAACCACAACTACGTCATTAAGGGTATTGCGACCTTCGGCGAGCGTTACAGTAACGGTGTTTTCACTACCCACCGTTACTTCGGCGGGCTGATAGCCAATAAAGCGAAGCTGTAATACGCTGCCTTTTGCAGCTGCTATGGAGAATTTTCCATTAACGTCAGTAGATGTTGATGTGTTTGTGCCCTTTAGCTGTACAGTTACACCAGGCAGCGGGCCGCCCTGCGCATCCTTTACAGTTCCCTTAACAACGCCGGTTTGTGCCTGGGCATTACTAAAGCAAAAGAACAATAACATGATACCAAATAGGTATCTTGTCAAAAGTAGTTTTTGTCTAATTGTCATCATATTGGTTTATTTAATTGGTGGCTGTTTGGGTTATTTAAGCTAATTAAAAGCGTTATAATTTATAATTGTCTAAAAAACATTTAACAGTTACTAAAACCATTAATTATTTATGTACGATAAGAATAATATATGCTTTTTCAAGTTAAATAACTATCATTTGAAACTCGCTTTCTCGTGATATTTGAAGTATTACGTTGTCTAAAAGTGAAAAAATTAAAATTCGCTTTTATAAAATCGGGAGTATTTATTTACGTAAACGTTTACGGAATAATAGTATATTAGACACTAATATACTATTATTGATATATATAAATAATGGGAGAAATAAACATAAAAAAGCTTGCCCTTGAGCTGCATTTATCGGCAGCAACCGTTTCAAGAGCCCTCCGCGATAGCCATGAGATCAGCAGTGAAACCAAGGCCCGCGTATTGGAGATGGCCCAAAAGCTAAACTACGAGCCCAACCCATTTGCCAGCAGCCTTCGCAGGCAAAAAAGTAAAACCATTGCAGTAATAGTACCTGAAATTGCCAACAACTTTTTTTCACTTGCTATTAATGGCATTGAAGAAGTAGCACGTGAGCGTGATTACCATGTATTGATCTATCAAACGCACGAAAGCAGCCAAATCGAAACATCTTTTCTGATGCGCTTGTTAAGCGGGCGAGTTGATGGTATTTTAATATCACTGGCCTGCCAGGATGTTGACAAGGAACATATTAAGGAAGTGAGCGAAAAGTTACCTGTAGTTTTTTTCGACAGGGTGCATGATGATATTGAAGGTGTAAAGATTACTACCGATGATTATGAAAGCGCCTATAATGCCGTACAACATCTTATCGAGATCGGCTGTAAACGAATAGGATATTTATTGGCCCTGAATACTTTATCAACAGGAAAAAAAAGAATGCAAGGCTATATTGATGCCTTAAAAGACAATGACTTCCCCGAGGAGCCTGGCTTGGTGATGATAAGCGGAGAGGAACACGACCAAACCTATTCACTTATAAAAAATTTTATCGCCGAACAAAAGCCCGACGGCATATTATCTTCAATAGAAGAACTTGCCATGCCTTGTTATTACGCGTGTAAAGAGTTGCGGTTAAATATACCTGATGATCTGAAACTGATCAGTTACTCAAACCTTACCCACGCGGAATTGCTTAACCCATCGCTTACTACTATTAATCAACCTGCTTTTGAGATAGGCGTAGAGGCCGCGGGCATTTTATTTAAGATATTCAACAAGCGGTGGTATGAGTTTAATGAAACCATCATATTGAAGTCAAACCTGATAAAAAGAGAGTCGACAAGAGCTGGTTTTTAACTGGAAATCTATATAATATCGCTACCGTCTGTATACAATATACCTACGGCTTACTGCTTTTGCTTAATACTATTTAAAGCCTCATTAATAAATGCCAGGCCTTCTTTTGAAAAATTTAATGTAAGCGCAAACTGATGGCCTTGAGCATCCATTTTTAACAACGATTTCCTGAGTATATTTATCACTTTTCGACCTCCTGGCGGGGCTTTTTTTTGGATTTATATTTTCAATTTATCCATAAGCTATAAATTTTAATCATTTTTTTATTTTTTGATGTTATAAATATAATTAATTCAATGTTTTTGCTCAATTTTTAAATTGAAAGCCAGTATTTTTTTGACAAATACAATAATTGACTTAAAAAACCCAATTAAAAACATAATAATCACAACAAAAATCAACCTATTTAAGCTTTATTATGATTTTAATTAAATAACTAAGTTTATTTTTCGTTTAAAATTAAATTAAACATTATTTAAGTCATTATTATTTTAACAATTAAGCTTAATTACAATAAATAAGGTATAATTGCATTATATTATTGTTCAAAAGATTTAATTTTTTTAATAAAATACCTCATAAATGAAAAAAAAATTGATCGAATGCGATGTTAATAGCTGTTTTTTTTGTCAAAATTGCTTACCAGAGTGGAAATTGGCCATTGGTGCCAATAAAAAAAACTTTTTAGTTAAAAAGAATGAGGTAGTTTTTAAAGAAGGTGATACGGTAGAGGGTATTTATTTTGTACGCAGCGGAAATGTTAAAGTACATAAAAAATGGGGGCGCAATAAGGAGGTAATTTTAAGGTTCGCTTCGAATGGCGCAATATTTGGCCATCGCGGGCTTGATACCAGGATATACCCCATATCGGCTACCGCACTTGAGGATAGTATGGTTTGTTATTTTGACCTGGATTTTTTTGAGGCCAGCTTAAAGGTAAACACGGAATTTACTTATAAACTGATGATGTTTTTTGTAAAGGACCTACAGGAATCAGAAACCAAGATGCGCAACCTGGCACATATGCCTGTGAAAGGCCGGGTAGCGCAGGCCCTAATACATTTAGAAAAACAGTTTGGCTTAAATAGCGATGGCTTTATTAATATCCGCCTATCCCGGCAGGACCTGGCATCATATATAGGTGCAACTTACGAAACCGTATTTAGGGTAATAAATGAATTATTGAGCGAGAACATCATCACCACTCATGATAAATACTTAAAAGTGACGAATAAAAAGAAACTACAACTACTAACTACCGATAACGAAGATTAACAATCTTACACCATCCCTATATATACCCTGCCATCAATAACCTGTACCGGGTAGGTTTTTATCTGAAACTCATCGCCACTAAGGCACTCCCCGCTTAACAATGAAAAGGGTTTTTTATGAAACGGGCACGCCACTTTAGGTTCGCAACTTTCCCCTTCGCTCCCTATCATCCCGCGCGATAAAACCATCTACTGCTTATGCGGACAAAGATTTTGCGTGGCAAACCATTCGCCGCGGCGGGCAAAATTGTATATGGCTATTTGTTGATTGCCGTGTTTTACACAGGCGCCACCATTCGCAGGCACATCATCGGCATAACAAGCCAGCACCCATTCAATTTCTGCTATAGTTTCCATATCTATCTGCTTAATTTCTAATTATTCAATAATAAAATCTACTATTACCATTTAGCTTTGACCTCCTCACGCATCGGTTCAAATTTTATTGCAGGGTACTTTTCTTCAGGCGCGTTAACAAAATGAACAAAACGCTTACGCATCTCCTCATTATCTTTTAATAGCATATATTGTGAATTACCCATCAACTATTGATCGATGTGGTGTGGCTTAAGTATTTTAAAATTTTAATCAGATCAAAAAGCGGCATCAACATTAATACTACCACCGACCTTTTATAATTGGTTTACTATTTTTCAAAAGTAATTGCGAACTACCTGACCTATAATAGGTAAAACATTTATTTTGATGGACAATCCGATTGCAATCAGAGATAAAAAAGGTTGTTTTTGTGGATGCTTTTATCTATAATTAGCATTTATTATAAACCAATTTCTTATTTCATGAGTAAAGGCTTTAAAAGGCGTGATGGCTTTGAGGGTGAGAAGCTTATAAACATTCCGCAAAAGGTATGGAAGGATGCTATTGAGAAGGACCCCATACTGTTCCCGGTGTATGTAAGCCAGATAGGGTATTTTCCAAAAGCATCATACCATTACCGCGAACGGAGGAAAGGCTGCGAGGATAACATACTTATTTATTGCGTACAGGGGATAGGTTATTATGTGCTGGATAATAAACGTTATACGGTGCGATCGAACCAATTTATACTGATACCGGCTACGGACAAATACATCCGCTATTGGTCGGACGAGGAAGACCCGTGGACCATTTATTGGGTGCATTACACCGGGAACGTGATAGATACCTTCAATAAATCGCTTAATGTAACCATAACCAAAGGGCCAATACATGTGCCCTTTAATGAGAAAACGCTTGATATATGGAACAATATATATCAAACGCTTGAGATGGGTTATAGTACAGAAAACCTGTGCAGCGCCTGTTTTTGCCTTTACCACCTGATAGCCACTTTTTTATTCCCTGAGCGCCACATCAACATGGAAAAAAATGAGTCGGAAGATATTATTACCAAAACCATACTTAACATGCGTAATAATTTAGAGAAGAAGCTCACGGTAGAAGATATGGCGATCATACATTCCTTGTCGGTATCGCATTTTTCGAACCTTTTTCGCAAGGCTACGGGTATGCCGCCTATAGATTATTTTATACACTTAAAAATGCAGAAGGCCTGCCAGTTATTGTATAGCGAAGGTGCAAAAATTAAAGATGTAGCATTTAACCTTGGTTATGACGACCCTTATTATTTCTCGAGGATATTTAAAAAATATATCGGCACCTCGCCTGAGCAATACAGGCTGGCGGCGAAAAATACCGGATAGTAAACTAAATGTCACTTATGCGCGGCTAAGCGGGCTTATATAGTGCTAAGTAAATTTGTTTTCTACCTTTGCGCGCTTAAAGCATCCTATGATATCTGCTTCCTTTAAATGGACGGTTTTGGCAACCAGCCTTGCATTTGTAGTTGCACAGCTTGATGTTTCGATCGTAAATTTGGCGTTACCCCAAATAGCAGCAGCTTATCATTCCGGGATCAGTACGTTGCAATGGATAGTAGATGCCTACACCCTTGCTTTTGCCGTGCTGATGCTTTCGGCGGGCAGCATCAGCGACCGCCTGGGTTCAAAACGGATTCTACAGGTGGGGATAATCCTTTTCGGGATTGCTTCCACAGGTTGTGCCCTTGCACCCAACCCAACTGAGCTGGTGATATCAAGGGTTATTCAGGGTATTGGCGCAGCTATGATGATCCCGAGTTCGTTATCCTTACTTAACCAGCGTTTTGCGCACGAGCCTGATCTGCGGGCGAAAGCGGTGGGTTTGTGGACAGCGGCAGGAAGCGCTTCAATGGCAGCCGGCCCAACTTTAGGCGGGTTATTAATTGAACTGGCCAATTGGAGGTTTATATTCCTGATAAATATTCCGATATGCATAGCCGGGTTTTTGATGAGCTTCCGGCTGAAAGAAGTGCGCGTTAAAACTTCTAAACAGGAGGCAGATATTGCCGGGCAGGCGACCTGGGCGTTAGGCATCACCGCATTGATCGCCGCGATCATCGAGGGACCAAAATTAGGCTTTAGCAACCCGATGGTCATCGGCGGGTTAGTGTTTAGCCTGGTAATGTTTATTATCTTTTTGTTTGTTGAAAGAAAGTCGACCCACCCTATGCTCCCTTTCCACTTGTTCAATTCACGCTCATTCAATTCACTGCTTATGCTTGGCGCTGTTTTAAATGGCTCCTATTACGGAAGCGTATTTGTGCTAAGCCTTTACCTGCAAAACGTATTGCATTACAGTTCGCTTACTGCGGGGCTTGCTTTTATTCCCCTTACCGCAGGCTTCGTGATTTCAAATATAGCCAGTGCAAAAATCACCCTTCGCTATGGCATTTATAAGCCTATCATCGCGGGTTTAGCTTTGTTTGGTATTGGTTTTGCCGGCCTGTTCCTCGCCGGGGACAACACACCTTATTGGGTATTTTTTCTTCCTTTCCTGGTAATTTCTACAGGCATGGGGCTTGCCGTACCTGCCATGATAAATGGTATCCTATCCAGCGTTGATAAAAAACTTTCGGGCACTGCTTCGGCTATATTGACCACCACAAGGCAAACAGCAGGTGCTATGGGGGTTGCCATATTTGGCGGGATGGCCGCAGGAGGTAGCGCAGTGATCATTTCAGGCGTTTATAAAGCCTCCACAATCTCAATTGTGTTTACGGTGATAGCAGTTTTTTTGATCTACCGTTTACTTAAAATAAAGGGTAATTGACTAAAAAACCATACTGATAATCACACCACAGCCTGGAAAAGACTTGCGGCCCCAAGCAAAGCGGCATTTTCATTAATACGGGCAAGTTCAACGCGTAAGGGGTTTAGATCATCCCGTAATTCATCAATAAACAGGTGATGTGCCCTGGCTATGTTCCCGCATATTAAAATACCATCCGGGTATAAGGGCGCGGACTGCGTTGATAGAAAGCCGGACAGGTTATCAATAAACTCTTTGAATATATCAGTAACCACATCCCCACCCATGCCTACCAATTCCTTTACATCTTTTGCCTTTTTTCCGGTGTATTCATAATAACGTTTTAAAAACCAGCGCGTTGAAAAATAATCATCAGCAATACTTGATTTATAGGGCAGGCTCCCCCAATTCAGGTCGGTTGTGGCGCCGTCACGGTAATGAGATGACCCGAACCCTGTCCCCAACGAGATGCCTACGATGTTATTATATACTGAACCATAATAATTGGCCACTTCGCCCGCAATGAGGGCCTCGGTATCATTCCTGAAGCGGATAGCCCCGGCATCCATGCCTAACTTTCCAGCGAGGTACGCTTTTATATCCATGCCATAAAGCGCCTCGTATTTATCAAAGCCTTTGATATAGGAGATACCATTTTCATAATCAAACGGACCGGGCATGCCTATGCCAAGTGCGCTAATTGACGCCTCATGTTTTTTAAGTGATGCAGCTAATGAATCTGTCCATGCCCTGAGAATATCTTCGGCTGCGCCTTTGCTGTAGAATTCGATCCTGCAACAGGTGGATTCCAAAACTTTATTGGTGTTGATATCGCATACGGCTGTGGTTATATGCGAGCCGACAATATCTGCAGTCAATACATAACGACCTGTAAAATCAGTATTCATTCTATAAATAGTATTTAAGTGGTTTATAAAGACAAATGAAGAACAGAAGACTAATAAATGATTAATGGCAGCTTAATGGCAAATGTTCTTTTATTACGTATTATTATCTTACCGGGCCTTAGCAGAAAAATTATAACACTTTTATTATTATGCCGAAATCACAATAAAATGTATTTAGTTAGCAAAATATAAATCACAACCTTGCCAATAAAACATCAAATACAAGTGCCACCCCCCGGGCAATCCCTGTGTGCGGAGTTAAACCTATAATAATTATCACAAGCAATAAAAAAAGTATGCAATCGATTGAATTTTTTAAAAAAAGTGATGTTTTCGGGTGTTTTTACAGCTAAAATTAATCTATTATTTATTTTTTATTAATCATCGCCTATTCCTTTGCTCCAGTATTATAAACCAATTATTACGCCTTTTGGTATCTGACCAAGCCAATAAGGCCTATCACTAATTAAAGACATAAAATCATGTGCAACTATGATCCTAACCCTCCATAAGTATGCCGCCGTGCGCGCTATTTATGATTTTTGAACCCATGGTAACCAAACCAATTACAATTTAAATTAACAGAGAGACGATATGAAAAAAATAAAATACTTATTTATAATGCTCTTCCTTTTCCCGCTTAGTTTGTTGGCCCAGCAAACTACCATTAGCGGAAAAGTGACAGACTTGACCGATGGGTCGGTGCTTCCGGGGGTAAGTGTACTTATAAAAGGCACTACTACCGGCGCCGTTACCGACGTAGGCGGTGTGTTCCACCTTACAGTACCCAGTACCGATGTTACTTTACAACTTTCATACACAGGTTATGAAACCCGTGTAATTGCAGTTAAAGACATAAAAGGGGGGTTAATTGCTTTAAAGGCCACCAGTAAATCACTTGATGAAGTAGTAGTTGTAGGTTACGGTACGCAAAAAAGGGCGACCGTAACAGGCTCAATAGCTACCCTGCAAAATAAAGAGATCATCACCACAAAAAATGAGAGCGTTGTAAACATGCTAACCG
>Ga0116227_10017372_pt1 | contig 10063 bp, 8 predicted proteins | sample S1TSphgellanicum_FD_89693 | JGI IMG/M metagenome (GOLD analysis project Ga0116227, IMG submission 89693) | Host-associated microbial communities from peat moss isolated from Minnesota, USA - S1T2_Fb - Sphagnum magellanicum MG | ecosystem: Host-associated > Plants > Peat moss > Unclassified...
AAGCAACCGGATTACGTGGCGCATTCGGGTTAGGAACAGCTGCTGCTCCGGTACCTGAAATCCACTCGAAATAACCTCCAAATTTATTATCAGCGTAAACTGGCTGTGTCGGATCAAATTGAATGGCATTTTGAATGGCTGCATCATTTGGATATTGAGAATTGCTTAGCGTTCCTTTTAAACTTAAATCAATTTTTAAGTGATCTTTGAACAAACGCGGCGATAAAGTAAATCCACCAGTTGCCCTTTTAAGTTTTCCGGTGATGACTACACCATCCTGATCCAGATAGCCTGCAGAAACACGGTAAGGAACACCTTTAAACGATCCGGCGATGCTTAAATTATTATCTGTAGAGAAGGCATTCTGATAAATTTCATCTTGCCAATCGGTGCTGGCGGTACCAAGCAGTGCTTTCTGGGCAGCTGTTCCATTTGCATTTACATAAGCACGAACCTGATCTGCAGAAAACACATCTACTTTTTTAGCTACCGTAGCAATAGAATTATTGGTACTGAAATTAATTACCGGCGCACCTGAACTACCTTTTTTTGTGGTAATTAAGATAACACCATTTGATGCTCTTGAACCATAAATTGCGGTTGCATTGGCATCCTTTAACACGGTAAAGGTTTCAATGTCGTTCGGGTTAATTAATGAAAGCGGACTCGGCGCATTGCCAATGCTGTTTCCACTAAAAGGAACACCATCTACCACAATAAGCGGATCGTTGCTTGCATTCAAAGATGCGCCACCACGGATACGGATCTGACTTCCCGAACCAGGTGCACCACCACCAGAAATAATGTTAACACCTGCTACTTTTCCTTGAATTAGTTGTTCTGGATTGGTAATGGTACCTTTCTGAAAATCTTTTGCACTTACCGTGGTTATAGAACCCGTTAAGTTTTTCTTTTCGGCAGTACCGTAACCGATAACCACCACCTCATTCAGTTTTTGCGCATCTGGTACCAATTGAAAGTTAACTGTAGCATTTCCAGCAACACTTACTGCTTTATCAAGTGTTTGATAGCCAATAAAGCTGGCAGATAAAGTTACCGAACCATTCGATAAACCTGCAAGTTTGAAATTTCCGGAACCATCTGTTGATGTACTTCTGGTGGTACCTTTTAAAACCACAGAAGCACCAGGTAATGGCAGACCGGTTTCATCAAGCACTTTTCCGGAAATTGATCCGGATTGTGCTTTTACGATTAATGCTGAAAAAACTAACAGCACCAAAAGCCCCTGTTTTAACAGGTAAAATACTCTCATATTCGAAGCTCTTTTAAGTATAAAAATTTGGTTAAATATTATAGTGATTTACACACAGGCCTAATTTACAGCGCAGAATGAGATTTCAAAATTTATTTAAAAAATATATTTTAGGCCAAAATAAAGTGAATTTAAAATTGTTGCTGAATTAACTTTTTCTTAAAATAAGAATTTATAAAAAACGAATTAAAAAAAATAAAGTATTTATAATCAATTAGTTAAAAATACAAAATCAATATTTAAAGTGTACTTTTTACACTAAGCCTATTTTAGGCTATTTTTCGGGAACGTTCCCGAAAAATGAAGGACAAAATTCATGGTGTTTTCGGGAACGTTCCCGAAATTTGATCAAAATTCTGCTTATTTTACACTAAGTGAAGATTTTTTTTGAATTTTCTGACCTTTAAAAAGCTTGAATTTTTAGGCCTTTTTTAACTGATTTACGGTTGAATTTCTGATGATAATCTCAGACTCCAAAACCACTTCATTTAAGAAATTTTTATCTTGCTCACAATCCAGAATTTTGAATAATAATTTGGCTGCTACATTACCAATTTCTGCCGCGGGTTGTGTAATGGTAGTGAGCGATGGATTTAATAGTGGTGCAATTTCCAGACTGGAAAAACTGATTACTTTTAAGTCATCAGGTATACTGATTTCTAAATCATAACAGGCGTAATAGGTGGCAAAAGCCAGGCGTTCTACAGAAGTAAAAACACCATCAGGCTTTAAATCGGTTAAAGCATTCTTAATGATGATGCTGTTTTCATCATAACTATTGCTGCAATCTACAATTAATTGTTCTTCAAAATCTATTTGATGTTTGGCTAAGGCATCTACATATCCCCGCATCCGGGTTTTACCAATGGATAAACTTTTGTTCACCACCAGATAGGCGATGCGCTGGCAGCCTTGTGCAATTAAATGTTCTGTAGCTAAAAAACTGCTTTTATAATCATTCGTTACTACCCTTGGTGTGGTAATGTCTTCATAAATCCGATCAAAAAACACTAAAGGCAAGCGCTTTGAACCAAATTCGTTTAGGTAATTGTGGTCGTTTGCTTCTCCAGATACAGACATGATGATACCGTCAGCCCTGCCATTATGCAGGTGCTTAATAAAGGTTACCTCTTTGTGGTAATCATCATCAGTTACATAAATGAGGATATGATAGCCATTTGCCCTGGCTACACGCTCTATACCATGTATTGCTTGTGAGAAATAATTATTGGCCAGCTCGGGCACAATCACTGCAATGGTTTTACTTTTTTGCTCTCTTAAATTACTGGCGTAGTGGTTAGGCTGATAGTTTAATTCTTTAGCCTTGGCAAGAATCCTTTCTTTAGTGGCTCCATTAATATCGCTGTTATCTCTAAAAGCACGTGAAATTGTAGAAGTAGATAAATGTAGAGCTTCTGCTAATTTCTTAATATTAATATGATCCATTTTGGCTCTAAACGCTAGTTTGAATAAATTTTGCTGTAAATATAGATTATAAAATTACTTTTTAAATCTCTTCTATATGGTTACTATATAATCAAGCTATTATTAGTATACATTTTGGGTTAATTTTCTTTAACACATCACCTTATTCTACCTCTAGAACAGATAATTAACGACTTAAACAAATCGAAAAGCGCTTAAACAAATAATCTATTTTTTTAAAACAAAAAACATAATTTATATATTAATACTATTAATAGAATTTATGATATTTGCTTTTCACCAATAACCACTAACTAATAAGACAAAATCTACACTAAATGGGAATTAAGAAAATACTCATCGCCGATGATGACGAAGGGATTGTGGATGCGATAACGATGATATTGGAGGTAATGGGCTATGATGTTGAATTTACTTATGATGGAGGCGTTGTGGTTGATGCCGTTAAAAATAAACCTGATTTAATTTTGCTCGACATCTGGATGAGTGGGCATGATGGCCGTGACATTTGTAAATTATTGAAGGGTGATCCTCAATACCAACAAATTCCTATTCTAATGATTTCAGCTAGCCGTGATATCAGACAATCTGCTTTGGATGCCGGGGCAAATGATTTTATGGAGAAGCCTTTTGAAATGGATGCTTTATTGAATAAGGTTAAGGAGCTTTTAAATTAAACTTAATTATAAATTACTGTCAACAATAGAACCGATCTATATTTTAAATCATCGTCATAGTTATTAAAGTTATTTTAATGTATTACAAGATCCGGGTTAATCTTTTGTAAAGAAAGAGATTGATCATTTGATATCATGATAATTTTTAGAAATTTAACAGCTGACTTTTAGAAAAAATACTGAAAGCCATCCTCTAATAAATGTCCGATCAGCCTGAAAGCATTTTAAGAAAGATTATTCATATTGATATGGATGCTTTCTACGCGTCGGTAGAACAACGTGATTTTCCGGAATACAGAGGAAAACCACTTGTTGTGGGTGGCAAGCCAGATAGCCGTGGTGTAGTTGCCACAGCCAGTTATGAGGCCCGGCAGTATGGTATCCGTTCTGCAATGTCTTGCAGCAAAGCGTATCAGCTTTGTCCCACAGCCATATTTGTATACCCAAGATTTGATGCCTACACGGCGGTATCAAAGGCTATTAGAGAAATATTCAGCCGCTATACGGATATCATTGAGCCGCTTTCACTAGATGAAGCTTATTTAGATGTTACAGAAGATAAACTGGGTATTGGTTCGGCAATTGATATTGCAAAATCAATTAAAGATGCCATTAAAAATGAATTGAACCTTACTGCATCTGCAGGTGTTTCCATCAATAAATTTGTGGCTAAAGTAGCTTCAGATATGAACAAGCCTGATGGACTTACTTTTATAGGCCCTTCAAAAATTAAGGCCTTTATGGAGAAACTGCCAGTAGAAAAGTTTTTTGGTGTTGGTAAAGTTACAGCTGCAAAAATGAAGGCCATGCAAATTAATACTGGTGCAGATTTGAAAAACCTAAGCGAATCGCAACTCATTGCCCAGTTTGGAAAATCAGGCAAATTTTATTACAAAATAGTGCGTGGCTTGGATAACAGGCCAGTCCAGGCACACCGGGAAACAAAATCTGTTGGTGCAGAAGATACTTTATCTGAAGACACGAACGACTTGGCAATACTTCATGATTTATTAAAACAAATTAGTGAAACGGTAGCCGCCAGGTTAGAGAAGCATCAGTTAAAAGGTAAAACCATTACCCTTAAGATTAAATTTGAAGATTTTAAACAAATTACCAGAAGTCGCTCATTTTCAACACCATTTAATCAAGCTGCACAAATGCTCCAGGAGGCCGTAAAATTACTGGAAGAAGCTCAATTGGGCCATGCAAAAGTTCGACTGCTTGGCATTACGCTCTCACGTTTTTATGAAGATATACCAGCTGAAGATATTGAAAGCAATCAGCTAGAATTTGATTTCTAATAAGCATGAGCAATCAACTTCATTTTAATATCAGCATGATAGAAGTGAAAAATGGAGAGCGTCAATCATTTCTTTTAATTAAGCCTTCAATCAAAAATAGCAGATTAATTAAATCTTATCATTAATGTATTTTTAACCATTCCAGTCTGCGCTGATCTGGCAAATGTTTTACCTTAAAGTTTTCAAATTTAGCTTCAAAGCCATTCCCATCCGGACTAGCTGCCATTAAACCCACCATTACCGGTGTATTATCCTGCAAAGGTGCATTTCGGGTCATAATGTAATTTTTATCATCCAGAGAGTAAAAAATCTCCACTGCATCAAGTCGGCGTACCACTTTAATCCAGATAAATGGCGGCACTTTTTCTAGCGGAAGCACACTCCAATCGCTTTTATCATGCGTAACTACTGTGCTGATGTTAAATTTCCCATCTACAAACTCTACCCCTGTTTTGATATAGTTCTGATGATCTATCCTGATCATTAACCCCATTTGATCAAATCTGGCTTTGTAGGCCCCGGTGAGTTTTACCTTGGCTTCGAATTCGCCACCATAGGTAGCATAATAAAATGGTGCATCATCAACAGTAAAGCCATAATGAGAAATACGCCAATAATCGCTATTTGGTGTAACCTGCATGGTTAAGGTATTGTTCTTAATTTCCCATTGATCTGGTTCATTAAACCATTGCATTTTTTCTAAACTTTGCGCCTTTACTTCGTTTAGTCCGCATAAAATACCTATTGCCAAAATAATTCTTTTCATTTAATATCATTGATTAATTTATGGTCATCACTAATTGTGGGGCATGCAAGTTATTGAAAACATTTAATCCCTTGCTCAATCACCATCCAAATGAGTAAGTTCGCAAAGTTATTTAACGCTTCAACCAATTTCAATGGTCATAAATAACCATCAATTTTTAGTTAAATGCGAGATCTGTTAGATATTAAACTCTTTTTTCAATCTTTTGAAAAGATCCAAAATCCTGTTCAAAAACTGGATAATGCGAAGCGTATTGCCCAGATGTATAGTCAATTCGAAAACTGCATTGCAGTGTTAAGCGATATGAAAGCCAGGAATAGCTTCCTTTACTATGGCGCTCTAGCCAGTCAGCTTGGACTCGCTGCACAGGATCAGGAAATCAAATCCATTTGGGAAGATCAATTATTAAGCAAGGTACATCCTGAAGATTTACAGAAAAAATACAGACTCGAATTTCAGTTTTTTCAACATCTGCATAACACAGACACTGAAGAACGAATGGATTATGAGGTCATCACTAAACTTAGGATTAAAAACAAGGAGGGTAAATATGTATTGATCAGGCACCGTTTATTGTATATCTCCAGTTCGGATGATGGCAGTATCTGGTTGGCACTGTGCCTTTACCATATGATTTATGACCACCCGGAATTTGAGATTCCACAAGGCATCATAATCAATAATAAAAGCGGAAAAATCATTGAGCAGAATGAAGCGCAGTTTAAAGTACTCCTTTCACCAAGAGAAAAAGAGATCTTACAGTTAATTAAACATGGGCAAAGAAGCAAAGAGATTGCAGATAAGCTGGCGCTAAGCATCAATACCATCAATCGCCATAGACAAAATATATTTCAAAAGTTGAATGTAAGCAATGCAATGGAAGCTTGTAGAATGGCTGAAACCATGGGACTCGTATAAAGGTAAATTAATATTTAACTTATTTAATCCTTATTAAGGTAGTTTTAAAGCATAAAGCTGTAAATACTTTCGGCGGTCTTGAATCAGAAGTAAAAGACTTATCATTTCATTTAACGTAAAAATGACAACAAAACATATGATGTTTAAATTAAACATCATATGTTTGTATCATGAATTCATCTACAGGACAAAAAAGTCTTTCTCAGAAAATTTCCGCAGCCATTAGGGCAGATATTCTTGATGGCAAATTTGAGATAGGATCAAAGATTCCCTCAGAACCAGATTTAATGGTTAGTTATGGCGTAGGTCGTTCAACCATTAGAGAAGCCATTAAGTCTTTAAGTCAAGCAGGCGTACTTACAGTTAGACAGGGTTATGGCACAATTGTAAATGACGTTTCAAGTGAACCTATTGAGGAACGTTTAAAAAATTCTGATTTTAAGGAAATAAATTATGTTAGGGGTCTGCTGGAAAAGGAGATTGTGACATTGGCCGTGAAGAACAGAAATGATCAGCACCTGTCTTTAATGGAAAAAGCTTTAGCGAAAAGAAAGGCGGCTATAGTTGAAGGAAATCACGAAAACTGTATCGCAGCCGATTTGGAATTTCATACCAGGATTGCTGAAGCATCAGGAAATAAAGTGCTATTTGATTTATATAAAAGCTTTACCAGCATCATTCGCGACTTTTTTACACGACGTGAGCCTTCTGGACTTACTCAATTTGCCATGAGTCACCATTTACATGAAACACTTCTGGCTGCAATAAAGGAACAACATATGGATCAGGCAATAGCCACCATCGCATATATATTAAATAATAATCATTAATATTCTAAAAATGTCAATTCTAACTTTCACCATTATACTCATTTTAGGCGCATACCTCGCCGGCCTTGTTGGTTCATTAACCGGCTTGGGGGGTGGCGTTGTTGTAATCCCATTATTAACTCTTGTATTCCACGTAGATATCCGCTACGCCATTGGTGCCGCTTTACTGGCTTCCATAGCAAACTCCTCTGGCGCTGCAAGTGCTTACATTAAAGAAGGAATGACCAATATCAGGCTAGGTATGTTTCTCGAAATTGCCACAACTGTTGGTGCGGTAATAGGCGCATTGATTGCGGTATACACCCCAACAAATACTATAGCCATTCTATTTGGAGCCGTGCTACTTTTTTCTGCAGCCATGACACTAAGAAAGAAAAACCAGGAAGCTTTAACAGAAGGGAGCAAGTGGTCTGCCAGACTGAAGCTTGATAATAGCTATCCTACCCCTAACGGATTAGTGAATTACAAATTAAAGAATATAGGTGGCGGCTTTTCGATTATGACGCTTGCAGGGGTAATGTCAGGGCTACTGGGTATAGGATCGGGTGCTTTAAAGGTTTTAGCTATGGATACTACAATGAAAATACCTTTTAAGGTAAGTACAACAACCAGTAATTTCATGATAGGTGTTACGGCTGCGGCAAGTGCAGTGGTTTATCTGCAAAGAGGTTATATGGATCCGGGTATTGCCTTTCCTGTGGTACTTGGCGTATTGGGTGGCGCATTCACCGGAGCAAAACTATTAACCAAAATCAATCCGACAACCTTAAGATGGATCTTTTGTATCGCCATCACTTTTGTAGCAATTGAGATGATATACAACGGATTACAACACAATTTTTAATTGAAGGAAAAATGAATCAAAAAATAGAATCAGCATCATTACACGAAAAAGATGTAGAGAAAACTGTTGGAAAGTTATTAAGAACAGGCGTAATCATAGCCAGTTTGGTGGTTTTAGCAGGAGGTGTGCTGTACCTTAAAAAATTTGGTGGTTTAGCCAGACCAGATTATCATATTTTTAAAGGCGAAGAATCAAGTCTGGTTACTTTTAATGGAATTTTTAAAGGCTTTTTTACGGCCAAACCTGCAGGCATTATCCAGTTTGGCGTATTGTTATTAATTCTGACGCCAATTTTTAGAATATTATTTTCGTTAGTTGCCTTTGCTATCGAGAAGGACAGACTTTATGTTTGCATTACCTTAATTGTCCTAAGCATTATTTTAGCTAGTACATTTGGTGGGCTGAATATTTAAAAATTGATTGAAACTGATGAAGTTAACACATTGACTTACAAAGTTTAGTAAGCCATTGAAGATGGAAACTTCATCAGTCTGTTAATAAAATAAAACTCCAATGAAACTGATGAAGTCTGTTGACCTTCAGACCTTTGAAACTTAATAAGCTGGACAATCACAGAGTATTCCCTAAAGCACTACCTCACTCCTTTTGAGAATAAAAGGCTCATTTATCTGCCTTATAGAAGATAATAATCATTTTTTTTAAACAATGTAACTTTTATAGTGAAACAAAATATATCGGTTCATGTTAGTATGAAAAAATTGATTAACATGAACAGAAAAATTACAAAACTAACGATGGTGATGGCTTTAGTAGGATTATCATCACAATTGTTTGCACAAGAATCAACGCCAACTACTTCTGGTAGATTTGGCAAACAACCCTTAAGAACCTGGAGTGTAGGTGCACAAGGTGGTATATTCAGCCAAAACACTATTCTTGGTGGTGGAAGCGTTACCGCAAGAGAATTTAAAAGTATCGGTTACGGTGCCTTCGTTAAAAAACAAATTTTGCCAGCTTTAGGCTTACAGGCAGACTTTTTACGTGGTGAAATGAAAACTATCGTAGCACCTAACGTAGAACAGAAAAACAGCATCAACTGGGCTGGATCATTAACAGCGGTATTAAATATTGCTAACTTCAGCTTAAATACTGAAAACGCTGTATTAATTCCTTATATTAAAGCAGGTGCCGGTTATATGGCTTCTGATTCTCAAGTGGGAAGTACTCAGGTTTTTACGGACAGAGAAGGCTGGTACATCCCAACCGGAGTTGGATTTAAATTTGGTGTTTCAAAAGGAATCAACATTGATTTAGGTTATGATATCAACTTCATTAAATCATCTCCTACTGTTAAAAATGCATATAACGAAAGCAGATATTCTTACTCTCACGTAGGTTTAGAGTTTGCTTTGGGTAACAAAGAAAATTCTCAATTACAAAACTATAGCGCCATTGCGGATCTTCGCAAACAAAGTGCTGAAGAAAGTGCTGAATTAAGAAGAGCTTTATCTACTGCTGAGCAAAATGCACAACGTGACAGAGATCAATATGCTAAAGACATGGCTGATGATGATAACGATGGTGTAGCTAACAAATTTGACAAATGTCCTGGAACAGGTTCAGGAACTGTTGTTGATGGTTCTGGTTGCCCAATCAAAGTACAACGTGAAATCATCAGAGAAACTAAAGTAATCACTGAAGAAGATCGTAAAGTAGTTAAAGATGCAATTTCTAACTTAGAATTTGATTTAGGTAAATCTACTATCCGTTCTAAATCATATGCAAGCTTAAACAGGGTTGCTGGTTTATTGGTAGACAAAAACTTTAGCTTAAAATTAGCTGGTCACACTGATAACACTGGTGGCAGAGAGTTAAACTTACGTTTATCTAAAGAAAGAGCTGAATCTGTAAAAGCTTATTTAGTATCTCAAGGTGCTAATGCTTCTAGAATCGAAGCTACTGGTTACGGTCCTGATCAACCTATTTCTTCTAACAAAACTGCGACTGGTCGTCAAGAAAACCGTCGTGTAGAATTTACATTATACTA
>Ga0116227_10017374_pt1 | contig 10062 bp, 9 predicted proteins | sample S1TSphgellanicum_FD_89693 | JGI IMG/M metagenome (GOLD analysis project Ga0116227, IMG submission 89693) | Host-associated microbial communities from peat moss isolated from Minnesota, USA - S1T2_Fb - Sphagnum magellanicum MG | ecosystem: Host-associated > Plants > Peat moss > Unclassified...
ACACCAGCCGCCGCTTGCGCGGACGGCTCTTTGTCACTCTCGCACGAGGAACGACCGATGAGTTATATCTCGAGCGTGGCGTCGTCATCGCTGTTTTCGACCACCATCGCAAACACGACGACGTCGAGTCTACGGCCTTTCGCCAACCTCGACCTCACCGAAGCGCAGCGGACGCAAATCCGCGCGATCTTCCAGCAAGCGAAGACCCAAGGGCTCTCGCAAACGCAGATCCAGCAGCAGATCAACGCCGTACTCACCCCCGCGCAGCAAACGACGCTGCAAAACGACATCTCGCAATTCCAATCGCAACAGAACGCGAACACGACCGGAAACGCGACGGGCACCTCATCGTCGTCGACGTCGTCGACGGCGCAGACGCCGCCCAATCCGTTCAGCGATCCGAACGGACCGTTCGCGAACCTCGACCTCACCACGAGTCAGCAGAGCCAGATCGCGCAGATCCTCCAATCGGGCATCTCGCAAGGCTCGAGCCCGACGCAGATCAACAGCCAGATCTCGGCAATCCTCACCACGTCGCAGCAGACGACGTTCCAGTCCGATCTCAAGAACCTGCCGCAAGGCGGGCCACCGTCCGGCACCAACAGCGACCCGCTGGATAACATCACGCTCACCACGACCCAGCAGTCGCAGATCGATCAGATCCTACAGCAAGCTCAGTCGGGGACGATCACGCAAGCCCAAGCGCTCGCACAGATCACGAACCTGCTGACGCCCGCGCAGCAGAGCCTTCTCCAAAACGACGAGCAGACTGCTCAGACGCAGGTTTCGGGACGCCGTCACAGCGGCGACGATTCCACGTCGACCGGAACCAGCTCCACCACGTCGTCGGTCGCGACGCTGCCGAACGGCGTCACCGAGACCGACATCCAGAACCAGGTCGCGGCCGCGACCTCGCTGATCCTCAACCAGCTCCAGGCCGAGGTCGCGACCAGCGTCTGATGCAGGCGCTCTAAGCGGGGCTCGAAGCCGTCGTGCCGGCGCGTTCGATCAACAGATCGAGCGCGTCGGTATACGATTGCTTGCCGCGGCCGCCGATCTTCGCGACGCACACGTCGGCGATCGTCGAGACGCGCCGGAACGGCTCGCGCTCCTCGACGTTGCTCAGATGGACTTCGACCGTCGGAATGCGGATCGCGGCGATGCAATCGCGCAGCGCATACGACGTGTGCCCGTAGGCGCCGGGATTGATCACCACGCCGTCGGCCCAGCGGCGCGCGCCTTGCAGGCGATCGAGCAGCCGGCCTTCGTGATTCGATTGATAGAAGCGCACCGCGACGCCGCGCGCGCGCGCGTGCGCCGCGATGGAGGCGTTCAACTGCGCGAGCGTGAGCGTGCCGTACACCGCGGGTTCGCGCTCGCCGAGCAGGTTGAGGTTCGGACCGTGGACGACGAGGATCCTCACGCGATCGTCGTCAGCGCCCGGCGCAGCGATCGTTCGTCGACGTCGTCGACGATCGCCGGCGCGGCGATGTCGCCGATGACGATGAAGCGGACGCGGCCGGCCTTCCGCTTCTTGTCGGACGCGGTCGCCGCGATCACGTCGTCGGACGCGGGCGCGACCGGCGGCGTCGGGATCGCGCGAATCAGACGATCGATCCGATCGGCCGTCGCCGCGTCGAGGCCGCGCTCGCGCGAGAGTGCGATCGCCGCGCGCATGCCGAGCGTCACCGCTTCGCCGTGACGCAGCGTGCCGTAGCCGCACGTCTTCTCGAGCGCGTGCCCGACGGTGTGGCCGAAGTTCAGGATGGCGCGGCCGCCGCGATCGTCGCGCTCGCGTTCGTCGCCCGCGACGACGCGCGCCTTCGCCGCGACGCAGTGCGCGACGATCGTCGCGAGCACCGCCGGATCCGCCGCGAGCGCGCGCGGCATCTCGCGTTCGAGCAACGTGAAGAGCGCCGGATCGGCGACGAGCGCCGTTTTGAGCGCTTCACCCATGCCGGCCGCCAGATCGCGCGGATCGAGCGTCGCGAACACCGCCGGATCGATCGCGACGAGCACCGGATGGTGGAACGCGCCGACGAGATTCTTGCCCGCTCCGATGTTCACGCCCGTCTTGCCGCCGACCGATGCGTCGACGGCCGCGAGCAACGTCGTCGGCACCGCGGCCCAGGCGATGCCGCGCAAGAACGTCGCGGCGACGTAGCCACCGAGATCGGTCACCGTGCCGCCGCCGATCGCGACGAGCAACGCATCGCGATCGAGGTGCGCGGCGGCGAGCCAATCGTAGAGCGCGGCGGCGTTCGCCAGCGTCTTGATGTCCTCGCCGCCTTCGACGCCGCGCACCGCGACGACGCGTTCGCCGAGCGCCGCGATCGTGCGCGCGGCGAGCGCTTCGACCTTGGTATCGTAGAGCACCGCGATCGCGCGCGCCGGCAGTTCGGCGACGGCCGCCACGACGTCGCCGCCGATCGCCACGTCGTAGGAACGCGCATCGCCGAGATCGACCCGCACGCGCGATACGGACCCCGACTCCGCGATCATACGCGCTGCACCACGGGGCCCGCGCGCCGTTCGAGCTCGGCCAGCACGCTCGCCGCAACCGAGCGTGGCGCCGGCGTCGCGTTGATCGTGATGTGCGCGGCGCGGTAGCGCGCCTCGCGCCGGCTCGCGAGTTCGCGCAACCGCGCGAGCGGATCGCCCGTGAGCAGCGGGCGCGAGCTGCCGTTGCCGACGCGCGCGGCCAGCGTCGCGACCGGCGCGTACAGCCACACCAGCGTGTGCTGGCGTACGTCGGCGAACGTGTCGTCGTGCTCGAGCGCGCCGCCGCCGAGCGCGATCACGCAGGCGTCCTCGCGATCGAGCGCGCGCACCACCGCCGCGCGTTCGCGCGCGCGAAACGCGGGCTCGCCGTCACGCACGAACAGCTCCGCCACGCTGCACTTCGCCTCGCTCTCGACCTCGCGATCGATGTCGACGAACGTGCGCCCGAGCGCCTTCGCGACGAGCGATCCGACGGTCGACTTGCCCGTGCCCGCCGTTCCGCAGAACACGATGTGCTCAGCGCGCACGCGCGCGCTCCCGCGACCGGCCGACGTTCTCACGCAACGCGTCGATCGTGTCGGCCGGATACGTCTCGAGCACGGCGTCGGCGAGCACGAGCGCGAGCAGCGATTCGCCGATCACGGCGGCCGCCGGAACGGCGCACACGTCGCTGCGCTCGATGTAGGCGTTGGTCGCTTCGCCCGTGCGCAGATCGATCGACGGCAACGGCTTCATCAGGGTCGCGATCGGCTTCATCGCCGCGCGCACGACCACGGGTTGGCCCGTGCTGATCCCGCCCTCGACGCCGCCCGCGCGATTCGAGCCGTAGGTCGCGCGTGCGCCGTTCGTTCCCGGGAAGTATGCGTCGTGGACCGCGGAGCCGGGCAGCACCGCACCGCGGAAGCCGAGCCCCAGTTCGACGCCCTTGATCGCGTTGAGCGCGAGGAACGCTTCGCCGATGCGGCCGTCGATGCGACGGTCCCACTGCGCATGCGATCCGACGCCGATCGGCATCCCCGCCGCGACGACCTCGAAGATGCCGCCGAGCGTGTCGCCCGCTTCGCGCGCGGCATCGATCTGCGCGACGATGCGTTCGGCGGCGTGCGGATCGAGCACGCGCACGGGCGATGCGTCGACGCGCGCGTTGAGGCTCGCGATGTCCGCGTCGAGCGGCGTCTCGTCGATCACTTCGCCGATGCGCACGACGCGGCTCGCGATCGTCACGCCGATCTCCTCGAGCAGCCGGCGCGCGATCGCGCCGAGCGCGACGCGCATCGCGGTCTCGCGCGCGCTCGCGCGCTCGAGGATGTCGCGCATGTCGTCGCGGCCGTACTTGATGCCGCCGACGAGATCGGTGTGACCGGGACGCGGGATGTGCACCGCGCGCGCCGCCTCGCCCTCACGCGGCTCGATCGCCATGATGTCGAGCCACTTCTGGTGGTCGCGGTTCTCGATGAAGAGCGCGATCGGGCTGCCGATCGTCTCGCCGCGGCGCACGCCGGCGAGGATCTTCACCTCGTCGGTCTCGATCTTCATGCGATTGCCGCGACCGTAGCCCATCTTGCGCCGCACGGAGTCGGCGTGGATGTGATCGAGCGTGAGTTGCAAGCCGGCCGGCACGCCCTCCATGATGCCCGTCAGGGCGGGGCCGTGCGATTCACCCGCGGTGAGATAACGTAGCCTGCTCACGATGCCTCCACGAGTTCGGCGAGGTGCGCTTCGACCGAATCGTCGAACGGCACGTCGCCGAACCAGATACGAAATGTTGCGATCGCCTGCGCGACGAGCATCGGCGTCCCGTTGAGCGCGCGCCGCCCGGCCGCGCGCGCGGCACGCACGAACGGCGTCTCCGACGGTTTGTACTGCAAGTCGATGCACCAGCCGTCGGGCGCGCACGCCTCCACCGCCGATGCGACGGCCGCACCGTCGCTCGTCGCGTTGATCACGAGCGACGACCCGTCGTCGACGTCGCCGGCGAGCAGCGTGGTGTGGCGCGCGGCGTGGCGCAGATCGTCGACCAGATCGCGCGCGTGCTGCGTCGTGCGGTTGGCGACGGTGATCGTCGCCGCGCCGCCGTGCGCGAGCGCGAGTACCGCGGCACGCGCGGCACCGCCCGCGCCGAGCACGGTGACGGTCGCGCCTGCGACATCGGCACCGGCGTAGGCGAGCAGCGCGGTGACCCCGCCGACGTCGGTGTTCGCCGCGTGTGCGCGGCCGTGCCGGAACGCGATCACGTTGGCCGCGCCCACGACGCTCGCATCGGGCGAGACGTCGTCAGCTGCGGCGATTGCGCGCGCCTTGTGCGGCGCGGTCACGTTCCATCCGTCGAACGAGGCGCGCGCGTGCGCGAAGGCCGCGGCGAATTCGTTCGCATTGAGCTCGATGCGCTCGTAGCTGAGCGGAATGCCGCTCGCCGCCGAGAGCGCGGCGAAGATCTCGGGCGAACGCGAGTGCGCGATCGGCTGGCCGACGACGGCGAAGCGTTTGGTCGCGGTGCGCGCCGAGGTCACGGCGCTCATGCGCGGCACAGCTCCGCGAGATCGGCGAAGAACGAGGGGTGCGAGATCGCCACGCACTGCGCGTTCTCGATCGTCACGGCGTCGCTCGCGCCGAGCGCCGCGATGGCGAACGCCATCGCGAGCCGGTGATCGTCGTGGCTGTCGACGCGCGCGCCGCGCAGCTTCGCGCCGCCGCGCACGTCGAACCCGTCCTCGACCGTCGACACCTCGACGCCGAGCGCCGTGAGGCCATCGGCGAGCACCGCGATCCGGTCGCTCTCCTTCACGCGCAGTTCGCCCGCGCCGCGCACGCTCGTCGTGCCGTCGGCGTACGCGGCGACGACGCCGAGCAGCGGCAGTTCGTCGACGATCGGCGGCACATCGGCCGCTTCGATCGCGATGCCGCGCAACGCGCGCGCGCGCACTTCGATGCGACCCATCGGTTCGGGCTGTTCGCGCTCGACCACGACGGTCACGTCGGCGCCCATGCGTTCGAGCGCCGCGACGAAGCCGAGCCGCGTGGGATTGAGGTTGACGTCGCGCACGACGACGTGGCTGCCGGGCACGATCGCCGCAGCGGCGAGCCAGAACGCCGCTGCCGACGGATCGCCGGGGACGTGGAAGTCGGCGGCGTGGAACTGCTGCGGTCCGTCGATGAGGATGAGATCGCCTTCGCGGCGCACGTCGACGCCGAACGTCGGCAGCATCTTCACCGTGTGGTCGCGCGCGTTGCCGCTGCCGGCGATCGTCGTACGCCCGTGCGCGCCGGTCGCGGCGAGCGTCAGCGAACTCGCGATCTGGGCGCTCGCGATGCGCAGGTGGATCGCGCTGCCGTGCAGCGCGTGGCCGCCGAGCACGTGCACGGGCGCATTGCCCGCATTCGTCTCGATCGTCGCGCCGAGTTCGGCCAGCGGATCGGCGACGCGGCGCATCGGCCGGCGACGCAGCGACTCGTCGCCGTCGAGCGTCGCGTCGACGCTGCGGCCGGCGATCGCGCCCATCAGCAGCCGCATCGTCGTGCCCGAGTTGCCGCAGTCGAGCACGTCCGCGGGCGTGCGCCACGCGCCGCCGCGAATCGTCACGTCGCCATTGCTGCGCACCACCTCGGCGCCCAGGCCCGCGACGCACGCCATCGACGACGCGACGTCCGCCCCGGGCGCCACGTTCGTGATGTGCGAGACGCCCTCGCCCAGCGCCGCGAAGATAACGGCGCGGTGCGAGATCGACTTGTCGCCCGGAACGCGCGGGGTTTCGCCGGCGAGTTTGTCCGCCGGTGAAACGACCTCAGTCGCCATCCACCACCAGCGGGATCGCGGCGAGGTCGGCGACGATCTGCTCGTAGTCGGCAAACGTCAGCGCCTGTTCCGCGTCGCTCTTCGCGACGGCCGGATTGGGATGCACTTCGATCAGGATGCCGTCGGCACCGACGGCCTTCGCCGCGCGGCACAGCGGCCGGATCCAGCGCCGCACGCCGACGCCGTGCGACGGGTCGACCATGATGGGGAGATGCGTGCGCTCGCGCAGCACCGGCACCGCCGAGAGATCGAGCGTGTTGCGCGTCGCGGTCTCGAACGTGCGGATGCCGCGTTCGCAGAGGATCACGTCGGGGTTGCCCTCGGCGAGGATGTACTCGGCCGCGCTGAGCAATTCGTCGAGGCTCGCCGACATGCCGCGCTTGAGCAGCACCGGCTTCTGCGTCTTCCCGACCGCTTTGAGCAGGTCGAAGTTCTGCATGTTGCGCGCACCGATCTGGAACATGTCGACCGACTGCTCCATGCGCTCGACCTGATCGATGCTCATCACTTCGCTGACGATCGGCAGACCGGTCTCGCGACCCGCTTCCGCGAGGAGCGCGAGGCCTTCCCAGCCCATGCCCTGGAACGCGTACGGCGAGGTGCGCGGCTTGAACGCGCCGCCGCGCATGAGCGTCGCACCGTGGTCGGCGATCTCACGCGCGACCGCGAGCACCTGTTCGCGCGACTCGACGCTGCACGGGCCGGCCGCGATGACGAATGTTCCGTCGCCGATCACGAGGTTGCCGACGCGCACCTTCGAGCGCGGCTGCCCCGGCTCGCGCGTCACCTTCGGGAAGTTCTGCTTCTGCTTGCTGATCGACGGCACGACGGCGGGCGTGTTGTCGACGACGACGTCGATCGCCCGGCGCACGCGCGGCGGCGCCTGATCCGAATCGTACGAACCGATCACGTGCAGCGTCGACGTCTCCTCGCGCAGATCGCGCAGCGCTTGCGCGAACGCATCCGAGCGTACGTCGCCGTCGATGTCGGCGTAGAACGCGAAGTCGCCGGTACCGAGGCGCGACTTCGAGTCGAGCTTCGAGACGTTGAGCCCGTTCTTCCCGAACGCATCGAGCGAGCGCGCGAGCGCGCCGGGCTTGTTCGCCACGGCGAACACGAGCGACGTCTTGCGATCGGTCATCGCCGCGGCGGGTTCGAATTCGCGTGCGACGCCCTGCGCGGCCGGCGCGCGGAAGAGCAAGAAGCGCGTCGTGTTGTCGGGATGATCGGCGATCGAGCCGGCCAGCTCGACGAGGCCATAGCGTTCGGCCGCTTCGTGCGAGCAGATCGCCGCATGACTCGGGTCCTTCGACGCGGCGACGTCGCGCGCAGCGATCGCGGTGTCGGCGACGGGGACGCGCTTGGCGTCGGGATGCGTTGCGAGAAAGCGGCCGCATTCGGCGAGCACGATCGGATGCGAGGCGATCTCGCGCACGCCTTCGAGCGTCGCGCCGGGCAGGCCGACGAGCCGGTGCTCCAGCCGTAGCACGACTTCGGCGAGCGGGTCGAGTTCGTACTCGGCGAGTACGTCGTAGCCTTCGCGAATCGTCCCGGCGATCGCGTTGTCGATCGGTAAGAGGCCGACGTCGGCGCGACCGCCCAACACCGCGTGCGCCACCGCGCGGAACGACGCGCAGCCGAGCGGTGCGAACGTGACGCCGCGCCGCAGCCCGTAGCCGTCGAGCACGACGTGCGAGTAGGCGCCCTCGATGCCTTCGAACGCGGCGGTGAGGGTCAGGTGCGGGGCATCGGCACTCCGGGCTTCGGTTGTGGCGCTGGTCATCGCGGTCTCCATCGTGGTGGAAAAAAGAGAAGAGCCCCTCGCGCCGGCGAGAGGCTCTTGCTGCGTGTCGTCCGTTTCCTACGGATCGACGTTACGGCAAAGGCACTTCGCGCCGGCGCGATTGCGACCAGCTAAAAAAGCCGAAGGTGCCATAGACGGAACGAAGCATTCTTCGCTGGTTCTACCATGCACGTACGCTTGCTGTCAACCGTGGATCGATGAGATTCGTGCACGGCATGCAAACGCCAGCCGCGACGAGCGCGGCCGGCGTTGCGGGGTCGAGCGAGGAGAGAGCTAGCCGGCCTTCGGCGCAAACGCGATACAGTAGCCGGTCGGGATGATCTTGCCCTTGACGACGGAACACGCGCCCGGCGGCTTGAAGAGCGCGCACTTGCCGCACTCCTGACCCTTCGGTCCCGGCTTGAGCTGGTACTTGAACTGAGCTTTCGTGCCGCTGGAATCGTCGGCCGCCGAAGCGAGCGCCGTCGTGGCGGCCATGGCGAGGGGAAGGCCCGCAATCAGCGAGATCACTTCGCCGCGTTTGATACGATCTGACATTGATGATGCCTCCGAAACTTACAGGATGAAATTGGAGAGGTCGGCGTTGGCAGCGATCTCCCCCAGCCGTTCAACGACGTAGGGGGCATCGATCGTTACCGCTGGTGCGCTCTCCGGTGCAGCATATCCAATTTCCTCGAATAGCCGCTCCAACACCGTATGTAGACGCCGCGCGCCGATATTTTCGTCGCGTTCGTTGACCTCCGTAGCGATACGCGCGATCGCGGCGATCGCATCCGGCCGAATGTCCAACGCCACGCCGTCGGCAGCCAAGAGAGCGGTGTACTGCGTGAGCAACGCGTTCTTCGGCTGGGTGAGGATCGTCTCGAAGTCGGCCGCGGTGAGGCTGTCGAGCTCGACGCGGATCGGGAAGCGGCCCTGCAGTTCCGGGATGAGGTCGGAGGGCTTGCTCATGTGGAACGCACCGGCGGCGATGAAGAGCACGTGGTCCGTCTTGATCGGCCCGTGCTTCGTTGCGACGGTACTGCCTTCGACGATCGGGAGAATGTCGCGCTGCACGCCCTCGCGCGAGACGTCGGGTCCGCGGCCTTCGCGCCCCGCGACTTTGTCGATCTCGTCGATGAAGATGATCCCGTTTTCGCCGGCGCGACGAATCGCTTCGCGCTTGACCGCGTCCATATCGACGAGCTTCTGCGCTTCTTCTTGCGCGAAGATGCGGCGCGCCTCGGCGACGGTGACGCGTTTGCGCGTCTTCTTCTTCGGGAGCAATCCGCCGAGCATCTCGCTCATGTCGGCGCCACCGCCCATCGACGGATCCATGCCGCCGAGCATGCCCGGCGGAAGTTGCTGCGATTCTTCGACATCGATATCGACGAGCCGCACGTCGTAGAAACCGCGCAACACGTCGGAGCGCGCGGCATCGCGGACCGATCGCGTTTCGTCGGGCGCGGCCGACGTCGCCGTTGCGGGGCCGGGCTGCGCGCTCGCGGCCGCCGGCTGCTGGTAGCTGCTGCCGAAGATCGAACCGAGCGTCTGCGCGAACGCATTCATCGGCTGCGCCGCACTCGGCGGTCGCGTTTCCGGATGCAAGAGGTCGATGATGCGCTCCACCGCGGCGGCGTCCGCCGCTTCGCGCACGTCGTCTTGCCGTTCTTCTTGCACCATGCGAATCGAGGCTTCCACGAGATCGCGTACCATCGACTCGACGTCGCGGCCCACGTAGCCGACCTCGGTATATTTCGTGGCCTCGACTTTCACGAACGGCGCGCCGGCAAGGGTCGCGAGACGGCGCGCGATCTCCGTTTTGCCCACGCCCGTGGGCCCGATCATCAGGATGTTTTTCGGGATGATCTCGCCGCGCATCTCGCCGCCGAGTTGCTCGCGGCGATAGCGATTGCGCATCGCGATCGCGACGGCACGTTTCGCATTCGCTTGGCCGACGATATAGCGATCGAGCTCGGCGACG
>Ga0116227_10017375_pt1 | contig 10062 bp, 9 predicted proteins | sample S1TSphgellanicum_FD_89693 | JGI IMG/M metagenome (GOLD analysis project Ga0116227, IMG submission 89693) | Host-associated microbial communities from peat moss isolated from Minnesota, USA - S1T2_Fb - Sphagnum magellanicum MG | ecosystem: Host-associated > Plants > Peat moss > Unclassified...
TTTGGGGGTACCGATTAGTGTGATCTCGAGCAATTGCGATCTGATGATGGATTGATCAGCTTGAGATGCACCCATTTTGGCAATGCGCTTCTGGACCCTGAACACATTGCTTATATTGGATGCAAAAAGGACCACGAAAGCAGCAGAGACGGCTTTGGCTAGGGTGGAGCCTGTTTTGCTCTTGAGAAGCCCCAGTGCCGCACGTCCAACCGCCACCATTGGCTCTATCCCACTCGAAAGCAAAAAAACCACAACAGATTCCAACACAGCCATCAAACCCAACAAGAACAACATCTTGTTTGCGCCAACATCCTATTCTGCTACTAATACAAGAAATGGGGATGCTGAAGAATCATTGGATCTTCTTCATTTCCAATAAATGGCACCCAACACACACTCACAGCAGCAATCCGTGGACATTTTTGGTGCCCAAAGACCAGAAACCGAGAGTGGTGCATCTCGATGTCAACGGCATCTCTCTTGACAGATCCGAAGAAGCTAAAAACCAAAATCAGACTCCAACTCTCTGGTTTTCACAAGATGTGCTAAAAAATCTAGACTTGAAATCTCTTGCTCAAATAGAAAAATTCTGAGTACCCATTTCACTTAAGGATGTGATTGTGGTGCTTAAATGGTTGCTTCTTCTCATCAATCATGATTCAATACTGACAATTTGTATCAAACCCTACACCCAACTGGATGCTATTATATGCGTCAGTTGTGGATGAACCTCACCTGAGTTAATGTCTGGTTTCACCTTGGTAGCCCATTCTCTAAGAAGTAGGTTATATAGGTAGTAGATAGGTAGGAAAATAGGTGACTACCAGGTAAGTAGATGGTTTGTACGTAGAGAGGTAAGGGCTGTTTTGACTGGTGTTGGTCAGTTATGGCTTTTTGACCTGTGTAATGGGCTGCGCCTGGGGTCGGGTATCAATAATCTACGAGTTGGGTATTGAGGTTTTTTGAAAAGCGATAAATAACCTGCTCACCTGTTATTATTGAATTCATAATCTACTCGGATGACTATTCATTCAGGTAGATTGTCAAGAGAAGGAACACCCACAACCCTGGGGGGATTCATTTTTTAAAAGGAGCAACAAGCATTCCATTTTTTGAAATGCCCTCGCATTTGTTGTCTGTTTGTCCTTGTGATATCCATTGGGATCATGGAAAAACAGAAAACAAATCAGATCAGGTCCTTAGGCTCCGTACAGCCTGCACAACCTTGGGCTTTACTCTACACTAAGGGCGACTTTAGACGAGGGTCCAGGGTCCAATGAATTCAAGCAATCTTGTTGGTTGAAAGTTTTAAATTGGTCCCAAGGCCTTTAGACGAGGGTCCAAGACCAAAAAGTGGCAAATTGAGTCTAAACGTGCATGGCAGCAGTTTTGGAGGGAAAATCAATTAGTTAGGACCAAAAAACAGTGCTAAAAGGAGAGCTCCTGATTTGGAGAACCAAGAATCAGGCTAGGGGCCACTGTACAGTCTAACTCTAGGATTCAATTTGCTTCAAATCAGTCCAAATTGGTTCCTAGGAAATTGGACCTTGGACCCTCGTCTAAAGTGGGGCTAATCCACGTCAAGGGATCTCTTTAAGTATTTGGAGGGCACTTTAATGTCCTCAACATTCCAATTCCAAAAGATAAGTGGTATTGCATCAACTCCTTAAGAGTGGGAAGGAACATATGCTTACTCAACAGGTTTGTACAGGGTAAGGATTGAGCATGAGTATGTTGCAGGAACAAGGGGCTTGTTGTATACAAGGCAAGAGCTGATTGCAGGACCCAAAGTCCCATAACAACCCCATCCATGGCCACAGTCAGCTATTGCCTTGTCCTAAGCCCCTTCTTTTATGAACCCCTCCCCCCCACTCATTGTGTTCAATATTTTGAATATTATTAGATTTTAAGAAGATGTTTTAATTGAAATGAACATCAAGTTATGCACTGATGATGAATTAGGAGGGGTCAAAAGGAAGAAAAATGAAAAAAAACTGTGTTTTGTAATTTTAAAAAACATATTTTATTTCCCGCTCTTTTTTGGCTGCTCCTTTGGCTTTGCATTTCAAAGATTATTTATAGAGCTTGAGAAGGCACTCCTAGAACATTTTAAATCACTCAAAATGGAGAAGATTTGAGAAGATCTGCCAAATTGTTCAGTGATAGGCTAATGTTTGGTGAGAGGCCATCCTACCCTATGGGCTTGCAAAATTACCAATCCAAGAAAGGGTAAAAGTAAATGTGTGCCTTTTACCTGGTAAATGTAGGGTAAATATCTCTTAAGTTATCATATACATATAAAGGCCCCTATATTTAAGGGTAAGAACTAATTATGGTATATAAGTGTGCAAGTATGGCACATTGACAAATGGAGACAAGACAGATAATTTTGCGTTTGGCCTTGCAAACTTGAACAAATGAAATTGAAAACAACTTCCACTTGCCAAAATAACCAAAAAATGATGAAACCAATCAACACCTTGAGTATGATAAGAATGTGTGAAAGTAAATAGTGTGACGATCAAAAATTAAAATGCCAAAAGAGAATATATTTATTAAAACTGATCACCCCCCTAATTCAAATAAAAGTCCATAACACATATTACAACAATACATAATTTTGCTATTGGAAAATTTTGACATATACCCTCTTTTTGGCAAGCCTCAAAACTACCCTACCCGTAGTACCTGGGTCCATTTCAACTCTAATCATATTATGTTCAGAAATGTTGAAATATTCAGAAATGACTTGTTTTCAGGGAAAAAAAAATCTGAAGGAAAATAAAGAATCTGATGCAATAGTTGAGAATTTTTGTTGAAATGGCATCCTCAGAATTAATTAATTAATTATTCGACAAACATGTGTCATAGTGGCCAAGGTACTCAGGTATTGTTATAGCATCTCCACCAAGGCCCAGTATCGGATACTGCAAAATGGTTTCTGGCATCCAAAGTTTTAGTTACTAAATTTATTTCGCACGCCACCCATAAAATTGGAACTAGGGGGACTGCCAGTGGGTGGGAGACTACTAATAACAACCCACTTGGACCAATCAAACTATCTAGCCAATCAGAAACCGGGAGCAGTCAATAAATACGATTTGAGTAAATATTTTACTTCGCAAGTTAGCACTGACGGGTAGTAAGTCCCAAGGAGCACTGACGGGTATCTGGTTCGGATAATGGGTATCTTAAATATACCCTCCGGTTGTCAATAGAGAGCACTGTCTCTGTGAGAGAGAGAGAGAGAGAAGAGTGTTTTTTCTTGGGGAGCCTGTGTTGGTGTGGTGATGGAGGAGCAGTTTGCTGAATTCCGTGCGGAACTGAACGAGACAGGAAGTGTGTATGAGCAGCTGTGGATCATAGCTGCCAACCTCGACTCCTTCACGTCTTATGCACGCGGCGCTGATGCCTATCCACCACTGCTCCTTCCCACGTACCAATTTCTTTTCCTTTCTTTTTTTGCATTTCTCTATTCCTCCTCCTCCTCCTCCTCCTCCTCTATATATATATTTCCTAACTGACAATTCTTTTTGAGAATCCTTTCTTCTGTGAGAAAGGAATTGGTTTTATTACATGTTACAGCTTTCCTCTTTTCCAGTTTTTCATTATAGAAGTACAGAGTTGTGCGGGTGCGACACGATTTATAATGCATTTGAAGCAAGTAGTATTTGAAAATAGTCTACCCTTAAGATGTATACCCCTATCTTTTTTTGCGTGCATGTAATTCCTTCCTCATATAGGTTCTAAATCTGTAGAAGAAGAAAAAAATTGCAATAGAAAATGTTGGCACAATGAGAGATTTGCAAGATTTGGGGAAAACCCCAGAAGTGGCTTTTGTCATGCTGCTATTGTTGGGGTCTGAAATTGTAGCAAATTTGTTTCAACCAATCCTAAGATGATTTTGAAAATTTGTCTCTACTAGTCAAAAGAAGAGTTTAATCGACCTTTCTTTCGGTCATAACTTGTGTTGTAAATATTCAAATGGATTGTGTGAACTCATTTTAAACATTTAAGTCTTAAAAGATTTCGAATGCTATAAGTAAATGTTTAATCCAATGAATTTTTTTCCTTTCAAATTATTCTTTGAAGATTCGAGACTCCATAGGGGCTCAAATTCTCAAAATGGGAGTCCACTTGGGAGTGTGTGGGCTTAATCTTTCACATTCTTTCACACATTCAAGAGTGTGAATGTGACTCTTGGGTTGCATTCTCGACCTGCACCTTTCCATGCCCCTTGCCTTAGTCGCAAGCCTAGGGCTAGGGTCGTGACATCATGAGTACAAAAGGCCAAGGTTGAGGCCATTTCACAAATGCCCCAGTTGACAGATGTCAATCAATTATAAGCCTTCTTAGGCTTGAATAATTATTATTGAAGGTTTGTCAAGGGTTTTAGCAACATTGCTAAACCTTTGACCATGTTGACGTAGATCAACTAGGAATATGTTTGGGGTGAGGAGCAGGAACGTGCATCTCAAAAGTTGAAGGTTCGATTTTCTTTAGCCCCTATCTTGAAGCGACCCATTCAAGGACGACCTTTTCAGTTGCATACTGATTGGAATACTTTAGGGCTAGGAGCTATGTTTATATAGCTAGATGACGATGGTTGGGAGTTTGTGGTGGTGTATGTTAATTGGTCCAACAACAAGATAGAGGTGAAGTATAGTTTGTATGAGGGGATATGCTTCAATGTTATTTGGGCGATTTCTTCTTTTTGGTGTTATCTATATGGTAGCCCATTTACTTTGGTTACTAATCATTAGCCTTTAAAATTTTTTATGGAATCAGGTTGACTCACAGGCAAGTTGGCCAAGTGGGCACTTATCCTACAAGAGTATGATTTCGATATTCCTCACAAGGCTTGTAAGGTTAATCAAAATGTCGATGGGTTGAATTGGAACCCAAGTTCTTGTGAGGAGGATACCATAGGTGCCAAGTGGCATGGAAAGGTGGATTTGGAGGCTATGCCAAGATAACATGTTTCTACATATTTGTGTACTTTATTGGGGTGTTCTGGGGATGTACCCCAAATTAACACGGGTGGTGGGAATCCCAAAGTGATAATGATGAACCAAAAGGCAATAATGCTATGGAAATTCATTTAGATTTACCTATTATGGCATATTTACAAGTAGGTGAAGTTTTGGTGGGATTGACACCCAAGGAATGGTATCGGGTTATCCATAAGGTGAAATAGTTCCGATGGGAAGGTAATTTTTTATTACATGTGTGGATAGATGGGCAAGTATGGGTAGTACCACACCTGAAGTAATGTGAGGGCCTTGTATAGCATGTTCATGAAAAATTGGGCCATTTTGGGGTTTGACAAACCTATAGTTTACTCTAAATATAATATTGGTGGCGTGGGATGTAACTATAGATTTAGGAATTTGTTTCTTGGTGTGTGGTGGGTGATTGAGTATGGGCATCATTCAACACACTAACACCCCAACTACAAGCCTTACCGATTTTGGGGTTGGGTTATTGACAGAACCTAGATTTTGTCGATCCATTGAATTTAACACCGTGGTTTAATTTCTATGTTTTCATTATGATTGAACATTTCTCCAAGTGGTTGGAATTGGTGCCCTTGCTAGATCATAGCAATGAGGATATTGCATGTGCATTTCTAAACAAAGTGCTCAGCAGGTTTGGTGTTATAGTCGAGTTCTCACCAACCAAGGTATGGAATTCCAAGGGGATTTCTAAGATTTGTGTGAGAAGGCATTGATAGATCATCAAACTACTTCACAAGATCATCCTGAAGTAGACAAGTTGGCTGAATAAATGGTGTAGACAATGAAATGAGGATTGTAGAAATATGGCTTTTAAAGAGGCCACACTCAAGATTGGGATTTGTAATTATCATGGTTGGCCATGGGATATAAGTTTAATTAACAAGTTTCATTGGCATTTTTTTCACCATATTTTATATTATTCAGTTGAAATCCCGAGCTATCAGCTTTTATTTGACACGATGTTATGATTGTGATTAATCTTGATGATCTTTTAGTGTGGGTTCACGCATGTGCACAGCGGGTTGTTTTGTTCAAACGGGTGATGCCTATGGCTATGGAGAATTTGGCAATTGTTTAGCACCAAAATACTCTTTAGTATGCCATGATTCATGGAAGAGGTTATCAACCTCAGGTTCATAGGTTTGACCTAGGGGATTATGTTTACTTATAATAAACAACAACCGCCACATTGGATGTGACTATATGTTGTGCGATTTTGCCTGTTTAAAAGGTCTTACCTTCTAGAGTATTGTTATTAAAGGGACGAAATGGTCAAACATGGAAGGACCATGTGCATAATTATGCGCCATGTCATCTTCCCAATGTGGATGACTAGATTGACCCATCCTTGGCCATTATACTTGTTGGTTTATAATGTATGGTGTGTGGGCAATCCATAAGAATTGCCACTATGTTGGTTTGTGACCAATGTTTAAGAAGATGGCGTATGGCATGTTTGACACCGCCTTTAGACCAGATACTAGTTGGCAAATGGTTTTGCCTTCAATGCACCCAATAGATGTGGTTCCCACAATTACATAGTAGGACCACTTTAAAAAAATTCCCTAAGATGTTTTACCTTTAGTTAAAGATTTGAAGGATTCCATATAGGTGATCAACGATGGGGTTCACATTTGCACTCTGCCTAATGATCATTTTATGTTGGAACTAAAGGATTCACCTTGGTGGATTATTGGTGGTAATTTTATAATGTTATTTAACTTTAAGGGACCTCAATTGTAAATAGGGTGGCAATTTGGATGTGGTTTACCAATTAGGTTATTTTTATGTTATGTGTTGTGAATATGGTGATAGTGATAGTTGTAGGCATCGACCTTGGAGCGCATGACAACTATCATGAGTTCTACTATAGTTATATGTTTTTATTCTAGTTATTATAAGTAATTTGGGGTAAGTAAATATGTAACCAATTCCAATGTGAATAGGATTCCTATTTTTTGTGTTCAATATAAGTGGGATGATGTGTGATTAAAATCTAGTTTTTTGGATTTTGAAGCACACCACAGTTTTGATATGTTCAATTGTGTTTTTATGTTTTTGTTATACAAGAAGTTTGTTGAGGTTCTTGTTGGTACTTAAATTCGTATGTTTTGTAGGTGAGTAGAACTTTAGTTTGGATGTGGTGTACCAATTAGAGTATTTTTATGTTACATAATGTGAATATGGTGACAGTGATAGTTGTAGGTGTTGACCTTGGAATGCACAATAGATTGGGGTGAAGCTAGGCATTTATAAGAGGTGACACCATCATTTATAGATTTGCAAAGGAGTAAAATGCCACCAACGTTAAAAAAAACATTGATGCAGTGCCATATAATTTATTTTTTGTTTATAATTAGTCATGAACTTCTAATTCCCCTCAATGAATGGCCAAGCAACACGCCACAACTTTGAGGTCTAAAACATATTCGATGGGCAAGTTAACAAATGTCATATGGGGTGATGATTGGGATGTAAAATATTTCGTGGACAATTCAACTAAGATGTCATTTGGGAAATTGATCCATGACATGTATGATCCAAATCCAAAGGCACGAAGAACTATTCAACAAATCGTGTGCACATTGATGGGGCTTCCATATAATTGGATTGCACCTAAAAAGTGTTATTGAAGAGCCATTAAACAATTTGTAATTGTTAGATATGGAATATGGTGTAATTTGCATGATCTTTCAAAAAATGACATGTTTTGGACTTGTAGATTTTATAAAAACCCAATTTTGTAAATGAATCATGTTGTCATCTGTAATCAAATTTGAGATTTGTGAGTCCATCTCCTTTACACATTTGAAGTATGGATGATTGGACTTATCATTAATTATTTGCTCGAATAAATGCTCTCATAATTGATACACATTAAATGATGAAAAAGAATCAATAAAAATTCATTTAAAACAACATTTTTTAATGCAAACTTTACAAAACATTCATTTTGTATGTTTTTATTTTGTTTTGTTTTTTTTTCTTTGGCATTGCTTACCAAAGCAAAAATATTGTGTTTAGATTCATCATATAATATAGTAGTTTAATGAATTTTGGCCCCCATGTAGTAGGTCTATTTTTATATGAGGATTTTTGAAAAATGATATTGTGGCTTGTGTTGAAACTTAGGATCAGATTAGTGATAGAGTTGTGATATCTTAAAAGGTTTGGTTTTTTTTAGAAATTTTTTTATAAAGATTATATTTTTTCATGGTGAAATATTGGAATTTGCATATTTCTTCTTTTGTCTTAAGATATTATTTCATGTAAATGGTAAAGCCATAGTGACACATTAAAAAAATGGCGACTAAAAATTTTCGGTTGCCACAGACTGGCGATTGAAATCCATTTTCAATCACAAATCATAACAAGGGCAACTCGAATGTGACCAAGGATTTTCTTGCATTTGTCCTAACGAACGTGTTAAGATCGATGCCAACATGACGCCCAACACAAAATGGGTAGGTCACATTAATTTTGACAACCATGATTCACATCGTACACACATTGTGTTTTTCCTTTTGATTTTTTAATTTTTTGACCTGTATTTAAAACTAAGTTTGATTTCGTTCATATGATTTGCAAATCTTGTTGTTTAATTTTCTTTGTGCCTATGACATAGACTTACCCACTAGATTTAGCCTAGGTTTAACCATTATGTTGAACCATTAGGTTTAACTTATATTTAACCATTATGTTTAGCCAAGTTTTAATTATTATTTTTAACCAAGGTTTAATCATTATGTTTAGCTACTAGATTTAGTCATTAAGTTTTAGCCTAAATTTGATCACTATGTTTAGTTAAAGTTTAGTCATTATGTTTAAATATGATATTTAATCAAAGTTTAATCATTATGTGTAGCCACTAAATTTAACCAAAATTTAAATATGAATTTTAGCCATCAAGGTTACCAACTAAGTTTAACCATTATGTTTAGCCAAGGTTTAGTCATAATTAACTATTAGGTTTAACCAATATGTTTAACCACTACATTAAGCCACTAAGTTTGGCCATTTGATTTAGCCATTATATTTAGCTTAATTTTAGTCATTAGTTATCACCTTGGTTTAACCAATGTTTAACCATTACATTCAATCACTAAGTTTAACCACTTGACTTAACCATTATGTTTTAAATTATTTTTAAACACTAGTTGTCACTTAGGTTTAACCGTTATGTTTATTGATGTGAAATAAACATGTGAAATGAAAAACTTAACAAAGGTTGAAAACCTTTGATGGTGTAATCCATTGGTAAGGACTTGGTTTATCATCATGAAAATTTCGGGTTCAATTTTTTATACTTGCAACCTATGTAAATGTTTAAAGGGTTAAAGTAAGAAGATTAAAGTAGTTTGGTGAGGTGAGGTTAGGTTAGGTTTTTCATTATAAAATTTAGTCAAAGAAACAATGAATTGTAGTAGCGATTTGTAGCCACCAATATGTATTTGTTTCTTGTGAATTATCTAGCTAGTTTGATTGGCCCAACAAAATCATCCCCATTACATGAATGGTTCTTCAAGAAGTGTAATCACTAGTTTTGCTAAACTTTGCATTCTAAGTCTTGTAGTTTTATGGCAAATATCACAATATTTGCAAAAATTAGTTGCATCCTTGAATAATGTTGGCCATTAATGTCTTGCATTAAAGATATTTTTTGTTGTTATATCTACTACAAAATGACCTTTTTCAGCCCCCTCATGAAGTTCTCAAAAACTAACTTGGGTTTATTTTGCACACATTTGTGGAGTTTGTTATTTTGACCTAATCAATAAAATATTCCATCTTTCAATGTGAATATATAATTTTTCTAACCAAATTTTATTTCTAAGTTGTACTTAATGTTTCTAACATGTGTTATGTCTATGAAAACTCCTTAATATCCCTTAGCCACATTGGTTGCATTTTGAACAACATTGCATTTATTGTTCGACCATGTACTCCCATGGGTTCTTTGGAATTTGGTAGTTTGAACAATGCATTTGCTACCAAATGGGTTTATTATGACTTATACACCATAGTAAACTCATATTTTCAAAAA
>Ga0116227_10017376_pt1 | contig 10060 bp, 4 predicted proteins | sample S1TSphgellanicum_FD_89693 | JGI IMG/M metagenome (GOLD analysis project Ga0116227, IMG submission 89693) | Host-associated microbial communities from peat moss isolated from Minnesota, USA - S1T2_Fb - Sphagnum magellanicum MG | ecosystem: Host-associated > Plants > Peat moss > Unclassified...
AGTCGGCAATACAGCCTGCAATTCAGGCTCTGGCGCAGCTCTATATTTTCGGAGCTTCGAACACCCCTAGCTTTTATTCTGGAAGCGGCCAAATCGACCCCTCGCTGCTTGCCTCGTGGTCTCAATTCGTCCTGCTTGATCGCGCCTCCCATTACTACCCGCTGGTCTCTCTCCTGGCGCATAACCGGACCATCAGGCAACAGCACCGCCCGCTATTTGCAAAGTTCGGGCTGGCCGAGAGCTTTGATCAATGCTTGCGATCTCTGCAATTTCCACCGTCAGGCCGCTAACATCAGTTATTCCCAGACGCCGCAAATCGAAAACTCTCAATAGCCGCCACCAGCTTTTCCTTGGAAATCGGCTTCGACAGATGGGTGTCACAGCCGGCCGCGTGGCTTCGTTCCACGTCTTCCAAAAGCGCATTCGCCGTCAGCGCCAGAATAGGAGTCGCGGACCGGCTGGTTCGCCGTTCAAAATCCCTCATTCTCCGGGTCGCTTCCAATCCATCCATCACCGGCATTTGAATGTCCATCAAGACCAGATCAAATTTTTGCCGTTCAAAAATCCCAAGTCCTTCCGCCCCGTTTTCAACGAATGTCAATTTATACGGCTGCCTGTTCAAATAAGCGTCCAGCAGAAAACGGTTGTCCGCGGAGTCTTCCACCACCAGAATCTCCGCCGGAACGGGCTTGGATTCACTCGTCTGCGCGCTGACGGTATTTGCCGCATCCTGCGGGGCGGGACGCACGGCTGCCGAGATGAGCCGCAGCAATTCCCCGCGCCGAACCGGTTTGACAGCATACGCCGCCGCGCCCAGCGCCCGCGCTTTTGTCGCATCGCCAGATTGATTGTTGGAAGTAGTCATAATCACCGGCAAATCCGGGCTGATGAAGCGAATCTGCTTCAGCGTTTCAAAACCATCCACCTCCGGCATCAGCACGTCCAGCAAGGCTAGCGCAAAGGGACGGCGGTCCTTCAACGCCTCGTGCACCAGGGCATGGGCGTCGGCAGCCGAACTGGCTTCTGAAGGAATCATCCCCCAGCCGAAACACATCTTGCTCAGAATCAGCCGGTTAGTGGCGTTGTTATCCACCACCAGAACCCGCCTTCCGGCAAGATCCTGCGTTTCCTGGAACTGCTCGGCCGCTATTGGTTCATTGCTCAGCGTGAAAAGAGCATTAAAAGAAAATGTGCTGCCTTGTCCGAAAACGCTGCTGACAGTCAGTTCGCCGCTCATACGGTTCACCAGCCGCCGGGCAATGCCCAGTCCCAATCCTGTCCCTCCAAAGCGCCGCGTGGTCGATGACTCCGCCTGCGTAAAGTCTTCAAAGATACGGCCCAGCTTGTCTTCCGGAATGCCGATTCCGGTATCCGACACCTCAAACCGCAAATGAGCCGGATCGGTTTCGTTCTCCGGGATCACGGTCAGCACAATCTCACCGCTCTCGGTGAATTTCACCGCGTTACCCAGCAGGTTAATCAGAATCTGCTGAAGCCGGACTGGATCGCCCACCAGGCTAAGCGCCGACTCCGGGGCGACCCGCGCAAACAGTCCAATGCCCTTCATGTGCGCGCGCGGCGCTATCATCTCCACCGTGCGTTCCACCAGATCCTCCAGGTCAAACGGCACCTGTTCTAGTTCGAACCGTCCCGATTCAATCTTCGACAAATCCAGAATGTCGTTAATCAGCGTGAGCAGATTCGACCCGGCCCGCCGGCAGCGGTCGATATAGTCACTCTGAACCGGATCAAGTTCGGTTTCTTTCAGCAGATCGGTCATGCCCAGAATGGCATTCATGGGGGTGCGGATCTCATGGCTCATCGCGGCCAGAAAATCGCTTTTCGCCCGGTTGCCTTCTTCCGCCCGCTGGCACGCCGCCACCAGCGCCGCACTCGCGCTGTCCAGCTCCGCTACCCGGCATTCCAGCATCGAGTTCAAATTCCGAATCTCTTCTTCCGCCGCCTTCCGTTCCGTCACATCGCGGACGATGGCTATCAATTCCGGCGTGCCCGTCCCGGGATCACGGACCACATTCAAATTCGCTTCAATCCAGCGGAAAACGCCCATCTTGTCGCGCAGCCGGCAAACCAGACTGCACTGTCCCTGCTGCTGCAGTTTCCCTGCTTTCTCGGTGACATCCTTCCGGTCGTCGGCATGCACCAGGTCCAGGCCCAGGATGGACTTCAGTTCGTGCGGCTGGTAGCCGAGTATGTACTGGCAGGCCGGCGAAACATAACGAATGCCGCCATTCAAGTCACTGACCAGAATCATGTCCGACAGATTGCCCGCAACCATCTGAAAAAGCGCATCGCCCAGATGCAGATTCTGCTGCGCGGCGGCCGCCTGCGTCACGCGCAGCACCGCGGCAGGCAGTTCTTTCCAGAACTCTCCGGTCTTCCTGACGTAATCACTGACTCCGCGATGCAAAGCCTCGGCCGCAACGCCTTCGTTGCCCATCGCCGTCACCATGATCACCGGCAGGCGCGGAAGCTTGGCATTGGCCGCTTCCACCAGCGGCCAGGGCTCGCCGTCGGGCAAGCGATAGTCCAGAACAATCGCGGCGAACGCTTGCTCATTCAGCAGCGCCAGTCCATCCTTGACGCAGTGGACCATTTGAATGGACCAGCCGGCGCGCGAAAGAATGCGCTTTTCCAGCTCCGCTATCGCCTCATCATCCTCGACAAGCAGAATTGTTTTCTCAGTCTTCATTCGCCTGCGCCTCCCGTCATCAGCGGCGCGCGCACAATGGAAATAAACATCCCAAGTCTCTTGATCGCCTCAATAAAGCTTGTCGGATCCACCGGCTTGGTCACATAAACGCTGCATCCTAGTTCGTAGCACTGGTCCACCTCGCGCGGGTCGTCGGTGGTGGTCAGCATGATCACCGGAATTTTCCGCGTTTGCGGGTCACTCTTAATCCTCCGCAGCACCTCAATGCCATTGATGCCCGGCATGTTGACATCCAGCAGCATCAGCAGTTGCGCGTCGGTCTTTCTGTCGGCATGCGCGCCCCGGCAGAAGACGTAATCCAGCGCGTCGCTTCCATTCACCAGGCCGATAACGGGATTGGTTACGCCCGCGCGCAGCAAGTTGCGGCGAATCAGTTCGCGATGCCCATCGTCGTCGTCAACCACCAGAATCATCAGGTTTCTCGCTTGATCCATATAGCTCCCCAATTCCCATGCCTTATTTACCCGGCCCTATTTACCCGGTAAGGTGAAGTGGAACGTCGTGCCCACCCCGTCTTCCCCCTCCGCCCAGATTCTTCCTCCGTGCCGCTCCAGAATTTTTTTCACCACCGCCAGGCCCATCCCTTCTCCCGCCGCCAGATTGGGATGAAAGCGCTGGAACACCTGAAACAGCCGCGATTGGGCGCTGGCCGGCAAGCCGGAGCCGTTGTCGCGCACCCAGCAATGCGCCATCGATTCTTCCATCTGTCCGCCCACTTCAATGCGGCCCGGCCGGCCCGGCTTCAGATATTTCACGGCATTGCCAATCAGGTTCGCCAGCACCTGGCCCACGGCCGTCGCATCGCCATAGGCTTTCGGCAGCTCGCCGATCAGAACCTGTGCGCCGCTGGCGTCGATAGAGGTGCGCATGGAATCGAGCGTTGTCTCCGCCAGCGCGCCCAAATTCAGCTCTTCAGACCGGTACACATGCCGCCCATGGCGCGACAATTCCAGCAGCGCGTCAATTAAACGCTCGAACTTCCCGGTGCTGGCGACGATATAGCGCAGCGAACTGGGAATATCTTCAGAGAGAATGCTCCCAATTCGCGCTTCAGCGGGAATCGACGAAAGCACGGGCGAGAGGTTTACCCGTAGCTCCTCGCAGCTCAGTTCCAGTTCCTTGGAGAATCCCTGAAGGTTCACCAGAGGCGAGCGCAAATCGTGCGAAACGATATAAACGAACGATTCCACCTCCTCATTTTTCCTGCCCAGCTCCTTGTTCGTCTCCGCCAGCTGGACCACGCGCAGTTCAAGCTGATCGTGTGCCTCCAGCACGCGCACGCGCGCCTGCACCAGCTCATCATTTGCCAGTTGAAGGTCGTGCGTTCGCTCCGCCACCCGCCGCTCCATCTCCTGGCTGAAAGACAGCAGCCGAAACTCGGATGTCTTCCGCTCTTCTATGTCGGTGCAGGTGCCGAACCAGCGGATAATTTTGCCGTCCGCATCTCTGAGCGGGCGTCCGCGGCCTAGAAACCAGCGGTAGGAGCCGTCCTGCGCCCGGATCCGGAATTCCGCTTCATGGTCGGAGCCGGAGGCCAGCGCGTGTTTCCAGCGCGTCATCAGGTTCTCCATATCGCCCGGATGAACCGCCGCCTTCCATCCCCAGTAAAGAGCACTGTCGCCGGGCTGTCCCGTATATTCGTACCACTGCCGGTTGAAGAACTCCACGTTTCCCGCCGGGTCGCTGAACCAGGCCAGTTGCGGCATCGCATCCGTCAGCGCGATAAGCCGCCGTTCCGACTCGCGCACTTCTTCCTGTGCCTGCTTCATGAGCGAAATATCGATATTCAGCCCGTAGACTTCAACCGGCTTTCCGGCCTCATCGCGTATCACGTTTCCCCGGCAGGCCACCCAGCGAATGGAAGAATCCGGCTGGACAATGCGGAACTCAATGTTCACTTTCAGCGACGGAGTTTCCAGCACCTTCTGCATGTGCGCCCGAATGACCGGCAAGTCGTCCGGGTGCTGCCGTTCTTCAAACCAGGAAGCCGGCTGCGGGCCGTGCTCCTCCGGATGGCCATACAAACCCCAGACAATCGGATGCGCCGACACCGCATTCCGCATAATGTTCCACGTGAAGTCTCCCACTCCAGCTTCTTCAAACAAAAGCGCTATCTGCCGTTCACGCTGCTTCAGCTGGCTCAGGGTCTGCTCCAAAACCGCGGCCGACCGCTTCTGTTCGGTAATATCTTTGACGGCAACCACAAAGTAGTCCGGTTTGCCGTTCGCCTCTCTCACCAGCGACACCGTCAGCTCCACCCAGATACTCATGCTCCGTTTGTGGATGTAGCGTTTCTGGCAGGTATAGCTCTTGATCTGCCCGCTCATCAGTTGCTCCGCAAACACGGATTCCTGATCGTCCGGATGGATCAAATCCTGGGTTTTCAACTTCAGAAGTTCCTCCGGCTCATACCCCAGCATCCGGCACAGTTCCCGGTTGGCCAGCAGATATCGCCCGTCCGCGCCGATGTGCGACAAGCCGATGGCGGCGTTTTCGAAAGTTCCCTGGAAACGCTCCAGCACTGCTTCCATCTCCTGCTTGGCCTTCACCAGCGCCGCTTCGGCGTCTTTTGCGCTCTGATACTGCTCTGGCGTCGGAGTGCGCAGGATAAGCGGCATCAGCCGGAACAGTGCCGCTGCCGTCACCACGGACACAATGGCGGTAATCACCTTGAAGAAGGCCGAAAGCCGGTACGCCGGAATCCAAAGCGTCACTATTTCCATGACATGCGTGACTCCGCAGGCCAGAATGAACAAAGCGAACGCGACGAACAGCCAGTTGAATTTTATGTCTTTGCGCTGTCTGATGAACTTCAGCAGCAGAAAGGGAATGGAGAAATACGCCAGCGCTATGGCGGCATCGGCGGCAATATGAGTGCCGACCAATCCCGGCTGCCATTGCATGCAATAGCCGTGCGGCAAAAGACTCGCCAGTATGGTGTTTGGCATGCTCTTTATCCGTCGGAAAGGGTGAAGTGAAAGGTTGTGCCCACGCCCTCTTCACCCTCCGCCCAGATCCTCCCTCCGTGCCGTTCGACAATTCGCTTCACAATCGCCAATCCCATACCCTCGCCCTCGGCAAGCTGCGGATGAAAGCGCTGAAAAACTTGAAACAGCCGGGCCTTCGCGCTGGCCGGCAAACCGGCGCCGTTGTCGCGCACCCAGCAATGCGCCAGTCCGGATTCCATCTCGCCGCCAATCTCAATCCTTCCCGGACGCCCCGCCTGCAAATACTTCAGCGAGTTGCCAATCAGATTGGCAAACACCTGCCCGATCGCCGTCGCATCGCCGTGAATGCGCGGCATCGGCGTCACCGATATCTCCGCGCCGCTGGCGGCAATCGATAAGCGCATCAGGTCCAGCGTGCCGCGCACCATCGTGTCCAGGTCCAGTTCTTCCGGACGATGCGCCTGCCGTCCGTAGCGCGACAGTTCCAGCAGTGAATCAATCAGCCGCCGGAATTTCGTGGTGCTGCCGCCGATATAGCGCAGCGACGCGGGAATCTCTTCGTTCAGGATGACGTCAATCCGCTGCCGCTCGGCGCTGCCGGGCTCAAGAACGTGCAAAACCGTCTCGCGCAAATCGTCGCAGCTCATCTCCAGTTCCTTCGAAAATCCCTGAAGATTCACCAGCGGAGCGCGCAAATCATGCGAGACAATGTAGACGAAAGCTTCCACTTCCTCGCTTTTTCTGGCCAGCTCTTTGTTGGTTTTCGCCAGTTCCTTTACCCGCAGTTCCAGCATCGTGTGCGCTTCGTTCAGCGCCAGTTGCGCGCGTTTGCGTTCCGTGATGTCGTAATTCATCTCCAGCACCGCCGCTGGATGCCCGGAGCCGTCGCGCTGCAGCGTCCAGGCGCTGGCCACTGTGACCAGGGAGCCATCGCGCCGCGTGTGAATCAGTTCGCCGCTCCAGTGACCCTCGGCCCAAAGCTGCTTCTCCAATTCCGCCGCCGCACCGGGAAACTGCGTCTTCAGCAATTCATGACTGATCTGTCCCAGAGCCTCTTCCTTGCTCCAGCCATACAGCCTTTCCGCGCCCTGGTTCCAGTAGGTAATGCGGTCCTCCCGGTCGCGAATGAAAATGGTGTCGCTTGCCAGATCGATAATCTGCGCCTGGTCGCGCAGCAGTTTCTCCGCTTTCTTTCTTTCACTGATGTCGATGATGGACGCCAGCACGAAACTGCCTTCGCTGGTGCTGATCGGGCAGAGGCCAACCTCTATCGGCACTGCGCTGCCATCCTTGCGAATTCCTGTCAGTTCCCGCCTGACCGTTCTGTCAAATGACTCCGCACCCCTGAAAAATCTTGCCGGCAGCAGCATCTCAGCCGGCTGCCCGATCAATTCCTCGCGCCCGCAGCCGAAGAGCTTCTCGGTTTGAACATTCACCAGCGCGATTTTGCCATCCGAGCCCGCCATCAGCACCGCGTTCGGCGCCGCTTCCACCACCAGGCGGAACCGCTCCTGCGCCAGCATCTGCTCGGTGATGTCCTGCGTAATCTTGGAAAACCCGCGCAGGCTGCCGTCGCTGTTCCAAACGCTGGTGATCAGCACATTGGCCCAGAAGCGGCTGCCGTCTTTTCGCACGCGCCAGCCCTCCTGGCGGCACTCGCCCTGGGCCTTGGCCAGCGCCAGTTCTTTGTCGGGCATGCCCTGCTCCCGTTCCTCTTCCGAATAAAACGTCGACAAGTGCTTTCCCAAAATTTCTTCCGCGCGATAGCCTTTCTGCCGCTCCGCTCCCGAATTCCAGCTCGTCACGTTGCCGTTTGGGTCCAGCGTAATGATCGAGTAGTCCCTGACCGAGTCGATAATCGAGCTGAAGCGCTCCTCGCTCGCCGCCAGTTCGGCCGTCCGCTGCGCCACGCGCGCCTCCAGCGTCTCGTTCAAATTCCGCACCTCGGCATCAGCCCGCACCCGTATCCGGTCCAGCCGGTTCAGGATGGAGGCCGTGCTCCAGATTAAGAAGACAAAGAAAGCCGCGTTAATGGAGGTGAACAGCGCCAGCCCGAATGCCGTGTCGTAATATCCCAGCAACTGGCCCTCCCAGCGGATCCAGCCCAGCACCGAAGGCAGAATCACCACGCGCGGCAGCAGCCGGATTGCCATCACTCCGCCCGGCGCGGGGGAACAGAGGGCGCGCATCAAACCGCGGTTCGGATAACGGCACAGCGTACCCAGACTCAGCAGCAAAATCCCGGCACTGGCATGCAGAGCGGTCGCGGCGTACACCGCCAGGCCTTCAAAATTATGAATGCCATAGACGTAGCAGTTGATGCCCAGCAGGCAAAATGCCCCGGTCAGCAGTGCCATGGCCTGCGCCATCGCCGTGAAGCGCGGAGAATGAATGAACACCAGCGCGCAGCCCAGCAGAAAAAAACAGGAAGCCGTGACCAGCGCCATTCTTCCCGGACTGGTGGTGGACAGCAGCAATCCCGATTCCGAGAACAGCGCCTCATCGATATGCAAATTCCACCCGGTGATATATTCCACCAGCGTCAGACCGCCAACCGCGCCCGTGAAGGCCGCTAACACACGCGATAGCCTGATCCGCAAACGCGAAGCCGGCTGGTCCGCCAGCCACAGCGCCACGCCCGCGGTCAGGATGCTCAATGCCGTGTTTGCTTTCATGCTCGGGTAATCCGGTCGGATGCTCTTCAGCAGCGGGATATTTGCCGCCCAGCCGAACAGCACCAGCGCCCCCAGACCGCCGCTGGTGAACGCCGCGATATTCGAAACCCGCGAAAAAAGCGCCAGCCTCTCGCCAGGCAGTCCCCCAGCCGGAATCGCTTCCCCGGAAACTGTCTCCTCCGTGTCCCCGCCAGCCTCCGTCCGCGGCCGCCATTCAAACCAAACAATGAGAATCCCGCCCGCCAGCAGCACACACAGCGCCACCGCCGCCGAAATTGTGGACACGTTTGCGTGCGCAGTGCGCAAAACGCTGATATCGTCCGGGCTGCGAAGCAGAATTCGAAATGACTTCGGCGTCCCCCGGTGATCCGATTCCACACGGCAAACGCCCGTCAGCGTGACGGACGATCCCGGCTCAATCCGGCCATTGTGTTCTTCCGTGTCGGCGAGTTCCGCCTGGAATTCCACCGCCGGCCCCGCTGCCGCATCATGCCCCAGACTCTGCACCAGCCAAAGCTGGCTATGCGCCTGCGGAATCCGCTCCAAAATTTTGCCTTCCACCTTTACCAGAACACCGTCGTAAGGGGCTAAGGTAAACCCGTCTTTTGTCCCAATCACCTGCGCGGCTTCCACGCGCACCGGATCTGGCATCTTGCCCCGCCCCACCAGCCGCACAACCGCATTCTGCAGCGCGGCCGAATAGCCGTCGGCTGCAACGAAGCCGAATGCCTCCACCTGCGCGTCACGCGGAAATACCGTGGGCTGGCTTGTTTCCACCCGAATCCCCAGTCCGCCGCTTTGCAGATAGAGTAAGCTGCCCGGTATCTGAAGCGTGACCGTGCCCAGCACGCGGACCCGATGCTGAATCGCCGGGCCGGGGTTAAACCGCAGCAGACTGGCCAGCGAAGACAGCGGCAGATGAACCGGTTCAACCGGAGCCAGTTCACGCTCAATCTGGCTGGCGTTCGGCACGAAAATCCGCACGCCCACAAGCTGCTGCCGGCTGTTGAAGACCGTTCCGCACACGCCCCGAACCACTATCGTGCTGTCCACCAGATTGTCCAGAAAGTCTTTCGAGAAATCCAGCACATGCACCGTCAATTCGCCGCCGTCCAGCGTATGCAGGTCCAGCAGCAGAACCTGCCTCCCCCAGATCTCACTGGCATGCGCGGAATGCACTACGCCCGTCACTTCCACTAACCGGCTATCCAGGTCTCCGCGCGACAGTTCCAGATACGTCGAGACCCGCGGCTTGGGAAGGGGCCGCTGGCCAAGCACCTGAATCGCGTCGCTGACCAGTATGGGCGCAAACAACCCCGGACGAACAGTTCCAGTGACTTCCACTTCCTCGCCTGGCTGAACCTGGGTCTGTTCCAGCCGGTCCACCGAGATGCCGGACGCCGCATCCTGCAGAAAGAACGAATTCTTCCAGCCAGAAAACGCGGTAATCACGCCGCGCACCCTCACTTTAGCTGCCGGCTCATGTTCGCGCAGACTAGCCACCGTACTGCTCACCGGGGCCGGAGCGCTAGGGGTGCTTCCTGCCAAATGGGACGCGAAAGCGCTTACCAGTAGACAGATTGCGAACGTTCGCCTTCCTGGAGATAGCACCACTATAGAGAGTTTGGTTTCGCCAGGAAACTTCTCCCGCGAAACCTCTCAAAGATGAGATAATTCCTAAGGGAAACTAACCGGCTACAATGAAC
>Ga0116227_10017378_pt1 | contig 10059 bp, 8 predicted proteins | sample S1TSphgellanicum_FD_89693 | JGI IMG/M metagenome (GOLD analysis project Ga0116227, IMG submission 89693) | Host-associated microbial communities from peat moss isolated from Minnesota, USA - S1T2_Fb - Sphagnum magellanicum MG | ecosystem: Host-associated > Plants > Peat moss > Unclassified...
TCCCTTCTTTGGCCGCGCCGGCAAGATTTTGGCTTCAAGCCAACGCGATCAAAAATTGAAGTTCGAACTCCTCGTGCCAATCGAAGATGCCGCGAACCCGACAGCCTGCCTGAGCTTCAACTACCATCAGGATCATTTCGGTACGCTTTGGGACATCAAACAACATAGTGGCGACGTCGCACATACAGCTTGTGTCGGCTTTGGCTTAGAACGTGTCGTGCTCGCGCTTTTCAAACATCACGGCCTTGATACAGCGTCCTGGCCGGCCTCGGTTCGCGATGCTTTATGGGGTTGATGCCGTGTTCGCGTCCGCCGGAATAGAGGTCAGTCCCGCCGTTTTTCCGGCGCTGAAGCCAGCGACTTACCAGCGGAGTGCCTTGCACGATATGGCGCGGGAGTGGCCCGAAACCAATTGTTTCATGGATCTCTGGATCGAGATCATCAACGCGCTTGGCCAAAATCCAATCGCAGCGCTGGGATTTACCGTGGCGCAGGATTTCGAAGGCGATCAATTTACGTTTTTCAAATTTCCGCCCGAGGATCTGGCCCTCCTCTACAGCACCAAAATATTGGAACTCGCAATTTACGATAGCGTCGAATCACATGCCATCGAACAAATTGGGCGCGGACGATTACCTGCGATCGAAGTTGATGGCTTTTATCTTCCCGATACAAAGGGACTATCCTATCGCTTTGAGCACACCAAAACGATGATCGGCATTAACCGTCTCGATCCGGTCTTGCGCCGCATGGAGTATTTTCACAATGCAGGTCTCTTCACCCTTGAAGGAGAGGATTACGACGCAATCCTCGGCAATAATCTCGATGCGGCGGCGAAAGCCGCGACGCTTTTCCCCTATGGCGAATTCATAAAGTTCGATGCTCCGCCAAAGGGCCTCGATCTCCGTCAGACGGCCGTGAGCCTCTTATGCAAGCATCTCGCGACACGGCCCCTTTATAATCCAGTTAAAGCGTTTCAAGCCCGTATCCGCGATACAGTGCAATCGCTCTCGCAGCGCGAACCAGCCTTTTTTCATAAATACGCGTTTAATACCTGCAGGCAGCTTGGGGCCAATTTCGAGCTTCTCGCCGATCATCTCGCCTGGCTCACAAAGCTAGGTGAAACCGGCCTCGATCAGGCTATTGTCGCAAGCAAAGCAATCGCGACCGGCACCAAAACATTTCAGTTCCAATTCGCACGCGCCGTGGCCCGCAAGAAGTTCGAAGCCATCGATGCGCAATCGATCCGCTCGTTGAACATTATAGCACTGCTCTCGACCATTTGACCGCGCGCTATTGTGGTTAATCATTCCAATTGATGAGCATTAATTTTTCAGTGAGCCCGATCTGAGACAAGTAGATCTGAAATCTCACACGAGATTGCTCAAGGGCAGAGAAACTTGGCCAAGCTGGTCTCCATCGGTGCGGAACGAAAGACGCAAATTGCCTCCGGCTGGCTGATGGCCCGCGGCGAGGCTTCGGCGTTCCCCGATCCTTCGGCTTTGAATAGCAGTCTTGAATGGCTTCCAGCTGAGGTGCCGGGCACGGTCGCAGCAAGCCTCGCCCGCGCGGGCCGCTGGCGTTTCGAGACGTATGAACCGCTTGAGACACATGATTTCTGGTATCGCACAACGATCCAGGGCCAAGGTGCTGCGCGTCTTTTCTTCGAGGGTCTGGCCACCTTGGCCGAAGTCTACCTCGATAGCACTTTGATTTTGACATCGGACAATATGTTTTTGGCGCATGAAGTTGAGATCGTGATGTCCGGCGTCCATGAACTCTATCTTTGTTTTCGCGCTTTGGAGCCAGTCCTCGCACAAAAGCGCAAGCGGGCGCGTTGGCGGCCGAGATTGCCGAGTGCGCCCAATCTACGCTTCATACGCACAACGCTACTTGGACATGCGCCAGGCTGGTCGCCTCCAGTGCATGCCATAGGCCCCTGGCGTGCCATCTTCTTGCTCGAGCCTGGGCCGCTGCGTCTGCGCGATGCCGATATCCGCGCGCGTCTTGATGGTACGCGCGGCGTTCTAGACGTCTGTTTAAATATTGAAGGTATTAATAGTGAGACCGTCACCGTTAGCTGCGCCGGTCAGACTGAAGCGCTGAAGCGGGAAGCGGCCGGACGGCTCACCGCGCATCTCGAATGCGATGGTATCAAGCCGTGGTGGCCGCATACGCATGGAGAGCCGGTGCTCTATACGGTCACTGTAAATATCGGTCCCGTTACGATCGATCTCGGCCGTGTCGGGTTCCGTCACATTGAGGTCGAACGCGGCGCGGATGGCAAAGGCTTCGGCCTCATGATCAATGGGGTTTCAGTTTTTTGCCGTGGAGCATGCTGGACGAATGCCGATTTGAGCGGTCTCTCATTGTCGCGCGATACCTATCTGCCCGGCTTGCTGCTCATGCGCGACGCCGGTATGAACATGGTGCGGCTTGGCGGCACCATGGTCTATGAAGGCGATGAATTCTATTCGCTCTGCGACGAACTCGGCCTGATGATCTGGCAGGATTTCATGTTTGCCAATTTCGATTATCCGGCCGAAGACGAGGCGTTTTTAGCATCCGTCAACAAAGAAGCGCGGCAGTTTTTGTCGCGGACGCAAACCTCACCTGCGATCAGTGTTCTTTGCGGCGGCAGTGAAGTCGCGCAACAGGCCGCGATGTTTGGTTTGCCAAAAAAAACATGGTCGAATTGTCTTTTCGACGATCTGCTGCCGAAAGCGGTTTCGGATCTGCGGCCAGACATCCCCTATGTGCCGCATACACCCTATGGAGGCGACCTGCCCTTCGTCGCAAATGAGGGCATAAGCCACTATTATGGCGTGAGCGCCTATTGCCTTCCGCTTGAGGATGCGCGGCGCGCAGAGGTGCGCTTTGCGAGCGAATGCCTTGCTTTCGCGAATGTGCCAGACTCTGTACCTGTCGTGCTTGAGGCCGATGCACCTAAGATTGAACACCCCCTCTTCGCGCCGCGCATTCCGCGCGATACCGGCGCGGAATGGTTCTTTGAAAATGTTCGTAATTTCTATCTCGAAGCGTTGTATCGCGTTGATGCGGCGGCGCTACGCCGCGAAAATCCGGAGCGTTATCTCGACCTGTCACGCGCAGTAACGGCTGAAGTCATGGAAACCACTTTCGCCGACTGGCGTCGTAAAGGCTCGATCACGCGCGGCGGCCTGGTCTGGTTTTTTCAGGATCTCTGGCCTGGCGCTGGATGGGGTGTCGTCGATTCAACAGGTGAGCCAAAGGCCGCTTATTTCGGATTGAAACGCGCTTTCAAACCACTGACGGTCCTTCTGACAGATGAAGGCATCAATGGATTACAAATTCATCTCCTCAATGAAACATCTGGTCAAAAGCCGGTACGGCTGACACTCAGCGCTTTACGCAAAGGCGAAGTTCCCGTCATGCGAGCGGAACGCGAGATGATCCTTGAACCCCGCGGCACCATCATGCTGAGTGCGACCGAACTTTGGGGCGGCTTCTTCGATACGACCTACGCTTATCGCTTCGGGGAGCCGTCGCATGATGTCACCTTTGCCCAGCTTTATGAGACTGAAAGTAATGCTCTGATCGCCGAGGCCTTTCATTTTCCTATAGGTCGCGGGATGGGAGGTTCGATGGGTGCTGACCATGCCCGCCACGACCATGCCCGCCATGACCTCGGCCTCAAAGCCGAACTTATTTGCGATAAATCCGATTGGTATATGAATCTGTCTACAAGCCGCTTCGCCCAATCTGTCCATATCGCAGATGGCATTTTCAGGCCGGACGATAATTGGTTTCATCTGGCGCCAAATCACACACGCCAAATCCGGCTCGTTCCGAGGCGCTCAACCAACGCCATGCCGAAAGGCCATGTCGCCGCGCTGAATGGCGAAACCATCGGCTATGGAGTTCATTTATGACTCCCGTTTCCTTCGCCTCCTGTTTTGGCTGGTATCACGAAGCCCAGGGCAACTGCGGGATTGTTCTTTGCGCTGCGCAAAACCATGAGGATCTCTGCACACATAAATCATTGAGGCTGATGGCCGATAGGTTCGCGGCGCATGGCTACCCGGCATTGCGTTTCGATTATGCCGGCACAGGCGATTCACTTGGCAACGATCGCGATCCTGAACGCGTCGAAGCCTGGATTACCAGTATCGAAGCAGCCGTCTTTTGGATGCGTGCGAATACAGGCGTCGAAAGAATTGTGCTTGCCGGATTGCGGCTCGGCAGCTTGCTCGCAGCGGCTGCTGCCGAACGTCTTGGAACGATTTCCGGATTGATCCTGATGGCTCCGGTCGTATCGGGCCACGCCTATATGCGTGAACTCTCAACTTTCTCCAACCTCATTCGAAAGCCTGAAGGCGCGGCTCCTGCAAGCCAGTCATCCAATCGCGAAATCGCAGGGTTCGTTTTTACGCCTGAAACGATTAAGGACATCAGCACCATCGATCTTACGGCTTTTAAAGCTGCCCCTGCCCCGCAAGTACTCGTCATCGCCATCGAGTCGCAAGCAAGTGCCAGCAAGCTGGCGAAAAGCTGGAGCACGCTTGGCAGCCATGTCGAACAACAGGTTTTTGATCACTATGCCGAGCTTATGATGGACCCGGCATTTTCTCGCTTTCCGGCGGAAGCCGTGAACCATTCAATCGACTGGCTCGGACGGCACTTTGCATTTGTCCCGCGTCAAGCGCTGAAGCAGGCCGCGCCCTATAGACCGCTGGAAGAAAGCCACTTTAGCGAACATCCGATCTTCTTCGGCTCCGCGCAAAAGCTGTTCGGAATAATGTGCGTTCCCGAGGATCTTACTTATGAGCGGCCCGCTATCGTTTTTCTGAACGCTGGCGCCAACCACCATATTGGCTGGGGCCGTTCGACTGTCGAGGCCTGCCGGAAACTCGCTGGAGTTGGCCTTGCCACGCTGCGGATCGACATCGCAGCCATTGGTGACAGTCCAGATCCCGCCTCAGGCGTTGAGCAGGTTCTTTATCGTGATGAATCCACAAAAGATATCTCAGCCGCCATCGATTGGCTCGAGGCACAAGGATTTCACAATATAACTGTAATCGGTCTTTGTGCTGGTGCGCATCTCGGTTTCCACACCGCGCTCGCAGATTCCCGCGTATCACGCGTGATCATGGTCAATCTGCAAAAATTTCTCTGGCACAAAGGCGATTCACTGATCGTCGCCTTCAACGAAGCCTACCAATCGACAGATTTCTATTTGAAGCGGTTGCTGGCGGTTGAGACATGGCAAAGGCTTTTGCGCGGTGAAGTGAAAGCACGAGGCATTCTTATTACGTTAGTGACACGGCTAGGGAAAAAAGCGGGGGCTTTGTTGTCATCACTCTTCGACCGGTTGGGGCGTCAGACGAACAATGACGTCGCGCTGGTCAAGAAATGGATGAAGGCGCTCGACGCGCGTAAAGTGGAGCAATGCTATATTTTCTCTATCGGCGATGGCGGGCTCGACGAACTTTATCTCCATAGACGCATCAAAGACGGCAAGGTCAAACAAGCCCCCTATGTCTCTCTCGATCTCATCCCAAACGCGGATCACAACTTCAGCCAGCATGCGGCCCGCGACGTTTTGTTCGGCATTCTGCGGAAGATACTTTGTCCGGAAAGCGCAAAAACTGCTGGCGAAGCCGCGCTTCCGGCATCTCAGCCCATCGCGATCCCAGCGCAGCATCATTGACGGTGCGCGCGTCCGATTAATCGGTGGAGATTTCGGCCCCAGGTCTTTATTTCGCTTCGGGGCCTTATTTCGCTTCAGGACCTGGCGGACCGCCAGGCGTCCCCGGCGGATGAATCACCGGCATCGAATTTGGATTAGGGTCGGGCGCTGGCTTGTTCATGCCTGGATCGACGCCAGGAGCGGGCTTGATGACGCCGCCAGATTCGTCCAGTTTCTGGCTGAGGCTCCGGCCCGTTTGCATTTCAGATTCAGGCCCGGTTTGTGTCAAAGGCGGAGCCTTTTTTTCAGGTATAACCTGATCCGTGCCAGGTGCGCCGGGCGCGCGCTGAGCGAAGGCAGGACCAGCTGCGATTGCGATCCAAGCCATCGGCAAAACAAAAGCTTTCATCTGCATCACTTGCGTCCTCTTCTCTGCGTCTTGAACGCGAGACCGAGGGCGGCGTTCCATTATTCTCCCGCTTCGGCTGCCCGTGACGGATCTTTTCCGTATTCGGCTTCCACGACGGTTTCGAGCCTCTGCTCGATGCGCTTTTCCTGCTGCCTGATGATATAGGTGAACCCCAATATGCCAATCGCGGCGATCACAAGCGCCGCGATACCGAGCGCTCCGCTTACGCGATGGATCGAGTCACCAAACAGATACCCGCCAAGCCCCATAACCGTCGCCCAAACCATGGCACCGGCCGCGTTGAAGAACAGAAATGGCTTCCAGCCATATTTATTTACGCCAGCGAGGACAGCTGTGAAGACCCGCAAGACGGCGACAAAGCGCCCGAAAAACACGATCTTGCCCCCGTGACGCTCAAAAAGATAACGGCCGACCTTGAGCCTGCTCCCAGTAAGATTGACGAAACGGCCATAGCGTTCCAGCAATTCCACACCATAGATGCGGCCAATCCAGAAACCGCAATTGTCACCGATGGCCGCGGCGGCAATGGCCGTCAGGATCACATAAACAATATTAAGCTGACCGGTCGCACCCGCATCGACGGCCGCGAGAACCAGAGCGCTCTCGCCAGGGAGGGGCACGCCAGCGCTTTCAAGCATGATGACGAGAAAGACGACCCAGTAACCGTGCTCAGCAATAAGCGGTTGTATTGTCTCTATGAACAAGGAGACTCCAAAGCGCGATTTCCGAAAAATGAAGCCTTGTCGAGCGGGATCCGCGTAAAACAAGATTAGGAACTACAAACGGCCTTCCAGAGGCCCTGGTAAAGCCGCTTCAGCTTCCTGCATGAGTCGCGCTTCGTGCGTTTTATAGAAACGCCAGCCGAAAACCATAGCGATGATCACAATAGCCAGCATGGCTAATCCGAAAGGCCCAGCTATTTTATGGGCTTCGGCACCAAAGATATAGCCGAGCGTTCCAAAAAGCGTGGCCCACGTGACGCCGCCAAGTGCATTGAAGAGGAAGAATCGCTTCGGATCATAACCGTTCGCGCCTGCCAGCAAGGCCGCGAAAGCCCGCAAAACAGCCACGAACCTGCCAAAAAACACGATTTTGCCGCCTTGCTTTTTGAACAAATATTGGCCGAGCTTCAATTTGGCTTCGTCGAGCTTGATATAATGGCCATGTTTAATCAGCAGATGAAGGCCGATCTCGCGGCCTGCCCAAAATCCGATATTGTCACCGAAAATAGCGCCCGCGGCCGCTGCTGCGATGACACCAGCGATGTTCAAGCCATGCGCGGTCGCAGCATAAATGGATGCCGTCACCAGGATGGTTTCGCCCGGCAACGGAATGCCCGCGCTCTCGAGCGCGATGATGCAGAAAACCGCGACATCGCCATAATGCGCGATCAAATCCGGAATATGTTCAGAGAGCTCCATGCGGGCTTATAGGCGGTTTTTTCTTTTGAGGAAAACCCGCCCCTGCTCTATCGCTGGCCTCGATAAATTTCTACTTCAGCATTTCGGAACAAACCTGATGCAGATTGATCCATCGCTTCAAACAAAAGCGGATAATTACAAGCTGATCACCAATTTGGTGGTTCCGCGTCCGATCGCCTGGGTCACGAGCCAGAACGCAGCCGGGCTCATCAATCTCGCGCCATTCAGCTTCTTCAATGCTGTCGGCGCCGATCCGCTCTATGTCGTTATTGGCATTGGCCGCCGCGATGACGGTACGCCCAAAGATACGGCGAGAAACATTGAGACCAACAGCGATTTCGTCGTGAATTTAGTCACGGAAGATCTCCTTGGCGCTATGAATATCTCAGCAACTGATTTTCCGCCGGATCAAAGCGAACTCACGCCTGCCAATCTGCACACCGCGCCTTCCGTCCACGTGAAAACACCGCGTTTAGCTGAGGCACAAGTCAGTCTCGAATGCAAATTGCACAGCGCGCAGCCGCTTGGTGCAAATACGCTCTTTATCGGCGAAGTGGTGATGTTTCATGTCACTGATCATTTGATTGGAGCCCGCTTGCATATCGAAAATTTCGCGCCAGTCGGACGGCTCGGTTCGCCCTCGCTCTATTGCCGCACGACGGATCGATTTGAACTCCCACGGATCTCTTATCAGCAATGGAAGAGCGAGCATTGAAGAACGGCTATCCGGCTTTTTAACGGCAGAAGATCGCGCAAGAGTCCCAGGCCCCAGATTTGCTTGGCTTTTGCTGAGGCCTGAGCAAAGTGAGCGGAGGAACAATGGCTGACACACAAAATGACGCGTTTTTCGTTTCGACCGCTTGGCTCGCTGCCAATTTGAACACTTTGAATCTTGCCATTATCGACGGCACGTTTTTCATGCCAGACGAAGGCCGGAACGCGCAAAAGGAATATCTCGCTGGCCATATTCCCGGTGCCGTATTCTTCGACATTGACGGCATCGCTGATCTTTCGAGCGAACTTCCGCATATGTTGCCAGATGAGCCGTTTTTCGAAGGCCAAATGGCGGCGCTGGGCATAGCTGAGGATATGGAAATCGTCGTCTATGATGCGACCGGATTGCTTGGCGCCGTGCGCGTCTGGTGGACGCTCCGTATGTTCGGCGCGACCAATGTCAAGATTTTGGAAGGCGGCCTGCCTGCGTGGAAAGCGGAAGGACGGCCGCTTGAAAGCGGACCCGTCGAACGGCCGTTTGCAAAGTTCGTTTCCCTGCTGGAGCGCGAGCGTGTCGCCGATGCCGACAAAGTTTTAGCAGTCTCGAAAAGCGGTTCGGCGCAAATCGTCGATGCACGGCAAGCTGCCCGCTTTCGGGGCGAAACAGTCGAGCCGCGGCCAGGCGTGAGATCAGGACATATTCCTGGCAGCCTGAATGTGCCGTATCGCGAAGTGGTCGCTGACGGCAAGCTGAAGGCGCCTCAGGATATCGAGCATGCTTTCAAGCAAGCGGGAGTCGATCTGACGCGTCCCATCATCACGACATGCGGCTCAGGTGTGACCGCCGCCATTCTTCTCCTCGCGCTTGAAAGCATCGGCAAGACGGGCGTCGTTCTCTATGATGGGTCATGGACGGAATGGGGCGGCCGCCTTGATTTGCCGATTGCAACAAGCGCCGCCTGACACGCTTATGATAGCGCGCCGACATCAGGCGCATACTTAATCAGTCAAGATCACGCTTATAAATAAGCGTGATGTTTAAGCCGTAAATTGGCAACGTTAACTTGACGAACCCGCGCTTAGGGATACACTTCTTATATTGTGATTTGTATGAAACTCTTTTGAGTTTCAGCTATTTCACACAACAGGTGGCCGTTCGCATATCGACGAACGAGGTTTAATTTCGCGGCATGGCGACAGGCCCATGCCTTTCTTGAAGTTGAGCCGGTAGGCCTCAGAGGCCGCCTTCTGCCACCTACCCCGTCCCGCGGGGAGCAGCAACATCAGCTCCGGCACTTCAAGCATTCGCCATGCTTTGGCGAAAGCGATGCCGTGCGGGATGGGCAGGACGCGCGTTCAGGCTGAGTGGAAGCCGGTCAGCCGGATGAACCAACGCGTGTGACGTCAAGAAGAGCACGTTCGGACTCAAAACCGGAATCCACTTTTTTGCCGGCGCGCTTAAATCGTCTCGAGACATATCAGGAGTGACTCCCATGTGTGATTATTCCCTCGAAATGTATACATCCCGGCCCGCGCGTGAATCTGAAAAATATACGACCACACGTTTTCCATCAGGGAGTATTGGACTTGCGGTGCCTGGCGATTGCACGACAGCCGTCTGCGTTCAATACGATACTCATCTGAAACTGGCTGATATATCGAGCGACCTGCAGGCGCGATTAAATATCTCAGCGGAAGAAGAAGTGGTCTTCGCACGGCTTGAACACGGCGCCTATCGCGACGGTGTGAAGTTCGCGAATGGTAAGGAAATTTCCTTGCAGCTTCTCGGTGCGGGCGTCTCGATCGCTCTTGTCGAGACGGTCAAA
>Ga0116227_10017379_pt1 | contig 10058 bp, 7 predicted proteins | sample S1TSphgellanicum_FD_89693 | JGI IMG/M metagenome (GOLD analysis project Ga0116227, IMG submission 89693) | Host-associated microbial communities from peat moss isolated from Minnesota, USA - S1T2_Fb - Sphagnum magellanicum MG | ecosystem: Host-associated > Plants > Peat moss > Unclassified...
AGGCTCGGTGATCGAGCTGGTACTAAACAATCGGGCTCAGACCAGGAAGCCGGAAACAAGGAAATGCCACAATGTCCCCGTGATATCGATCCTTGACACAAAAAGCCTCATGTGAGGGTGTGCATTTTTGGCGAACATGAGCGCGCCCCACGTATCACATGCAGGTGACGCTTAGACCGGACAATCCCCAATCCTGGTTGTTCAAGCTCTGTTTTTTAGCGGCGCTCATGAGCCGCCCGAACTGCAGCGATAGACGGGGATCCCAAGCTTTCGGGCCTTGTCTGCAAGATTGTCCTGAATCCCAGTGCCGGGGAAGATGATGACACCAATCGGCATCAGGCCCACCATCTGGTCGTTGCGCTTGAACGGGGCTGCCTTGGCGTGCTTGGTCCAGTCAGGCCGGAACGCGACTTGCGGTACTTTACGCGTATCGGCCCAACGGCTGGCGATCATTTCGGCGCCTTTGGGCGATCCGCCGTGGATCAGCACCATGTCGGGATGCTTGGCGTGAATTTGATCGAGTTTGGCCCAGATCAACTGGTGGTCGTTGCTGTCACCGCCAGAGAAGGCGATCTTGGGACCGGCGGGCAGGAGCACCTCGGTTTGCGCGCGGCGCCTGGCGGCAAGGAAGTCGCGGCTGTCGATCATCGCAGCGGTCAGATTGCGGTGATTGACTATCGAGCCGACACGGGGGCGCCAGGCTGAACGGGTATGCCGCTCGAAATGCTCGGCAGCCTGGTCGCGCATCAGCTCGAAAGCATCGCGCCGTTCGAGCAGGGTCTGCCCCTCGGCAGTCAGGCGCTCCAGCTCGACCGATTTGACCTCGCTGCCATCCTGTTCGCGCTGGCTGCGGCGCTGTGCCTGTTCGTTGTCATCCAATTCGCGCTCGATCCGGTCGGTGGCGCGGTGGAAGATATTGACGGTTGACCAGAGCAGATCGTTGAGGTCGGGTTCGAGGCGGGTGTCTTCCAGCGTCGCGATCAGGGCATCGAAGATATCGGCGATGGCACCGGCGACGCGATCACCTTCCGGCAGCGGACGGGGATCGGGTTCATCGTCGAAGGGACGGTAGCCGTAAAGCTGAAGCTCTTCCAGGACATGATAGGTCGGCGAGGTTTCGTGGTGGGGTTCGTAATCGTCATGCTCGCTCATGGGGATGCTCCGTCGGCCAAGCCCGCGACCACCGCGGCCTTCATGGCGATGAAGCCCACGGGCGGGGCGGGCCGGCATCCGGAGCGCATGCGCGACGGGCTCGATGGCCAAGGCCGACTATTTTGCTTCGCGATGGAAAGGGGCCAGGCCACCGCACGCGGCCTGCCGCGTGCGGTGGCCTGGCCCCGCCGGAAAATAGTCGGCCGCCGCCATTGCGGGCGCGAACCGCTTGTGGGCCTATCGCCCTCTCGAAGGCCGTGGCGCAGGGCCTTGCCGTCTGCCATCCATCCATGGCGGGGAGGAGAAACGATGAGACCCGATCCTCCTCCCGGCTATGTCCCCGGCATCATGAAGCGTGCGGCGTCTTCGGGCGCAAGCTGTCCCCTGATCGCCACGCGGAGCGCATCCATGCCGAAACGCCGCAGATCTTCGTTGAAATCACCCAACCGCGGCGAAATCACCAAAGCCTCAATTCCGACTGTCGCTGCGCGATCAATCAGGCTCTCGCACGCGCCATCCCCGGCAAGATCATTGTCGCGGATGATGTAGAGCCGGCGCAACCCCGGATGGAACGCAACGGCGGCAAGGTGTGCGGCAGAAAGCGCAGCGGCCATCGCCAAGTTGGGCAGGACCTGCCGGACGGAGAGAACGCTTTCGATGCCTTCGCCGGCCGCCATGACATCACCCGGCACGCCAAAACGAACCGCATGGCCAAGGAGATCGCCCATCGCCTTGCGCGGCGTCTCGACAGGCGCCTTATCCGAGCCGTCGAAGGCAAGCCAGGTGCGGTGGACGCCCGTGATCCTGCCCTCCCACGTTGTGACTGCAGCGATCATGGCGGGCCAGGTCTGGATCCGACCGTTGTCCTCAGGCCGGTAGAAGCAGCGGGGATGGAAGCGAAGACGGGTCGCCTCGTGCAGATAGACCAGTCCGCGCCGATGGAGATAGGTTTCGACGAGCGTGCCGGATATTGGCCGGGACATGGCAAAGAGACGTTGCGCTGCTTGGAGTGGACGTGTGGGCGGTGGCTTGCTCCGAGGATTTCGGGAGGCCTTCACGTTCTCAGTTTTCGGCATGCGAAGGAAGCTGCAGGCCTCTTCGAGCACATCGGCGAAGTCCAGGAGCCCGAGGTTTTCGCGGATCACGTCAAGCAGATCACCATGTTCGCCTGTCGCGGCGTCCAGCCACTTGCCCGCAGGACCTTTGGCGGTGTCGCTGAGGCGTACGAACATCGAGCGGCCGGGCGTGTTGTGCACATCGCCCACTTGCCAGGAGTTGCCCTGACGGCGCCCGGCATCAAGGTAGCGGCGGCAGACCGCCTCGGCCTGACGGCCAAGTCGGCGGGCAAGATCGGCGGCATCATGGTGGGCCATCACGCTGCCTCCCGCTCTGCGATGCGCGCCACCGGATAGGTGTCAAGCAGCCTGGCAAGGATGGCCGGCCCGGATGCATCGATGGGCAGAAAGAAACGCAGTTTCCACGCAATGATTTCGGTGAACAGACCATAGGCGCGCAGACGTTCGCGCATGGCCTCGGTGAAACCGGTCAATTCGATCCGGTGTGCGCCCATCACGCGAACCCGGCGAAGCTGGAGACCGTCTGCCAGGTCGATGATGGTTCGCCCATCGACAAGGGCGGCATAAGCATCGTCCGGGGAAAGCTGTCGCACCTCAGATAGAGCGGCATTGGCGGCCCAGGCTGCCGTCACGCGCCGGCCGATGATGCGTTCGCCAAAGTCCGTCTGGAGGCGATAGACCCGGGTGGACTCGCTGGGCAGACGTTTCCAGACCGGGAGCAAAAGCCCGGCGACAATGTGCAGCGTACTTTCGGTGTAGAGGGGCGTTTCCGCGACCTCGCGTGCCCATGCGGCGGCAAAGGTACTCCGGTCGGTCTCCTGCCAATGGGTGTCGGCCATCACCTGCAGCGAGACGTGGTGAAATTCCATGGGCCGGATCAGCCGGACGCGGCGTTCGATTTCACCATCGTCGAGCATCAACACGGGGGCCGGCACCTCGACGGCTGCGCGGCCCGATTTGCCGTTGATCAGCAGGCGGCCGAAATCGCCCACATGGACCAGCGCATCTTCCAGCGACAGGGGACGATTGCGCAGCCGCTGGGTGATCGTCAGCAGGCGGGTTTCCGCGCCGGTCGCGGGATGGGTGTAAATCGTCTGCCGGTCGGTGACGACAAAGCTTTCTGCCCTCAGCGTTTCCAGCCCCACGTCATAGACGCCGCTGGCGATCGCACCTCCCACTTTGGCTTCGAGCAACTGTTCGAATGCCGTGAAGAGGATCCCCTGCAACTCGATAGTAAGCGCCAGAAGGCGATTGAGAAACGTCGTGATCGGCGGAAGCTCATCCTTGATTCCGGTCGTGTCCATCAGCTTGAGCCCGGTGACGGTCTCAAAGCGTTGCAGCGAGCAGCCCTCGATCTTGCCGCGCACGATCAGCACATAGAGCTGGCGCAACGCGTCGCGGGCATAGGCACTTTCGAGATTGTCCTCGGGGCGGAACAGCCCCTGCCCGCCGGTTTGCCGCTGACCACGAGTAATGGCACCCAGCGTGTCGAGGCGCCGCGCGATCGTTGAAAGGAAGCGCTTCTCGGCTTTCACGTCGGTGGCGATCGGCCGGAACAGCGGTGGTTGGGCCTGATTGGTGCGGTTGGTGCGGCCAAGTCCCTGGATGGCCGCGTCGGCTTTCCAGCCTGGTTCGAGGAGGTAATGGACGCGCAGGCGCTGGTTCCTGGCAGAGACGTCGGCGTGATAGCTGCGCCCGGTGCCGCCGGCATCGGAAAAGACCAGGATGCGCTTTGCGTCGTCCTGAAACGCAGCAGCTTCGGCGAGATTGGCAGAGGGCGCGCGGGTTTCGACGACGAAGCGCTCGCCCTTGCGCACGATGCGGCGACCGCGCCCGGTAACTTCGGCCACGATGTCGGTGCCAAATCGCTGGACGATCTGGTCGAGGGCGCCCGGCACCGGCGGCAGGCTGGCCAGATGCTCGATCAGTTCATCGCGGCGCGAGACGGCTTCGCGGCTTTCGACCGGTTGGCCATCGCGGAAGACCGGCCGCGACGAGAGGTTCCCCTCGCTGTCGGTAAACGGCTCGTAGAGTTGCACCGGGAACGAATGCTGCAAGTACGACATGACGTACTCGCGCGGCGTGATGTCCACGCGGATGTCGCTCCATTCCTCGGTCGGAATTTCCGCGAGGCGCCGCTCCATCAGCGCTTCACCGGTCGAGACGATCTGGACGACGGCGGCATGGCCTGCCGTGAGGTCCCCTTCGATCGAGCGGATCAGCGTGGCCGTCTTCATGGACGTCAACAAATGGCCGAAGAAGCGTTGCTTGGCCTGTTCGAAGGCGGAGCGCGCGGCAGATTTGGCCTGGCGGTTGAGCGTGCCCTCGCTGCCGGTAATGTTGGCCGCCCTCATCGCCGCATCGAGATGACCGTGAATGATCGCGAAAGCCCCGGCATAGGCGTCATAGATCCGGCGCTGCTCGTCAGTCAGCCGGTGTTCGACCAGCTCATATTCGACGCCGTCATAGGACAGCGAACGGGCGGAGTAGAGCCCAAGTGAGCGCAAGTCGCGCGCCAGCACTTCCATCGCCGCCACGCCGCCGTCCTCGATCGCTGCGACGAACTCGGCGCGGGTTGCAAACGGAAAATCCTCGCCGCCCCACAGGCCGAGCCGCTGGGCATAGGCCAGATTGTGGACGGTGGTAGCGCCGGTCGCCGAGACATAGACGACGCGCGCATCGGGCAACGCATGTTGCAGGCGCAGCCCTGCGCGCCCTTGCTGGGATGCGGATACGTCGCCACGTTCCCCTTTGCCACCGGCAGCGTTCTGCATGGCATGGCTCTCGTCGAAAATGATCACGCCGTCGAAGTCGCGGCCCAACCATTCGACAATCTGGCGCACGCGCGAGACCTTTTCCCCGCGCTCGTGAGACCGCAGCGTCGCATAAGTCGCAAACAGGATGCCTTCCGAGAGCGTGATCGGCTTGCCTTGCGGGAACCGCGACAAGGGCGTGACCAGCAGGCGTTCCATGCCAAGTGCAGCGACATCGCGCTGCGCGTCCTCGATCAGCTTGTCCGACTTCGAAATCCAGACAGCCTTGCGGCGCCCCTGGAGCCAGTTGTCGAGAATGATGCCGGCGGATTGGCGGCCTTTGCCGGCACCCGTGCCGTCGCCGAGCATGAACCCGCGGCGGAACCGGACACTATCCTGTGCATCGTCAGGCGCAGCCTTGACCAGATCGCAGGTCTCATCGACGATCCAGGTGCCAGCGAGATAAGCGGAATGGGCCTCCCCGGCATAGATCACGGTTTCCAGTTGGGCGTCCGACAGCAAGTCCCGGATGTTTGCCGGCAGCACCGGCCGATAGCCTGGCTTGGGCGGTGCGACCGAGGCCATGGCGGCCGATTGTACAAGCTTGGTGGGATGGGATTGCGCACCGGGAATGCTGACCGATTGGAGGGCATAGTCCTCGTAGATCGCATCGGTGAGCCGATCGCCCTCGGGCGGCGTCCAGTCGAGGGTGTCATAGGCAAGCGGTTCGCCCGCCAGGTCGGCGAAACGGAGACCCGAAGGACGCGCAGCTGCCGTGCGGGCGAGATGGTTCCGAATGCTGGAAGCAGGCTTCGCGGTTGCCGCCATCGACGGGGCCGCCAACTGGACTGCCATGCGCGGCGGTACCTGATCTTCGATCCAGGACAGCAGCCTCGCAACATCGGGTGCCATGCCGCACGAAGCCGGGAAACACCCTGGATCCTCGGCGGGCTGCTTGTCGATGACCGTGAGGCGCGTCGGGAAGGTCGTGCCATGCTTGGCGTAGATCGAGCCGGCGATGGCGGCGGTGAACACCACCCTGCCCCGCTTCTGCAAATCGACAAAGGCATCCCGCCAGTCCGGCAGGTCGGGCCCGACATTGGCGCCGGTGATCGCGACCAGCCTGCCGCCGGGTGCAAGCCGGTTCAGGGCCGAGCTGACATGGCGCAGCGCAGCGCTCGAATCCCGTCCCGCCACATGCGCCCGCGCCGAAAACGGCGGGTTCATCAGCACGACCGACGGTACGACAACGGGATCGAGGTAATCATCGATTTGCGCCGCATCGAAGCGTGTGACCGGTGCGCCGGGGAAAAGCTCTGTCAGCAACCGGCTGCGCGTTTCCGCCAGTTCGTTGAGGACGAGCGACGCACCTGTCGTGCCGGCAAGAATCGCCAGGAGACCCGTTCCGGCAGAGGGTTCCAGCACGCGATCATTCGGAATGATGCCTGCTGCCGTTATGGCGGCCAGGCCCAGACCCAGTGGCGTCGAGAACTGTTGCAAGGCCTGGCTTTCCTCTGACCGGCGGGTGTGCGTGGGCAGCAGGCTGGCGATCTTCTGGAGATGGCTCAACCGTGCGGTTGGCGTTGGGACCTTGCGGAACAAGGTCACTCCAAATTTGGCGAGGAACAAGACCGTTGCCACCTCGCAGGCCTCATAGGCGGTTTTCCAGTCCCAGGCGCCGCTGGCATCGGTGGCACCAAAGGCCCCTTCGAGGGCGGCGCGCAGATGTTGGGCGTCAATCCGCTCGCCACGTTCCAATCCGGGGAGCAGCAATTTGGCGGCGGCAAGGATCGCGGATGCAGCGCGCTCGGTGGACGCAGTATCCGGTGCGCCGGTGACGTTTGGCAGGATCATCATGGGGAAAAACCTCGGGAGAGCAAGGGGACAAAGCCCGCGCAGGCGCTCTCTCTCTGACCGGCCCGGGCTCACGTCCCTTCCGGCCGTCCTCTGACTCTCGGGGCGTTGCGGCTCGCCCGGCATAGATTTTCGTGGAAGTTGCCGCTAACCCGTCCGCTTCACGAACCAGGGGTGATCCAACCGATGAACAACAGTGACCTTGCCGATACCATTGCTGCCGCGCACGGGCTGACCAAGGCCGATGCGCGCAAGCTGGTCGATGGCGTGTTTGCCGAAATCGCCGATGCGGCAGCCAAGGGCGACGAGATCAGTTTGACCGGCTTTGGCAAGTTCAAGCTCAAGGACACGCCGGCCCGCGAAGGTCGCAATCCCTCGACCGGGGCGACCATCCAGATTGCCGCGTCGAAGAAGCTGACGTTCGCGCCCGCCAAGGCGGTCAAAGACAAGCTGAACGGATGATCCGGCAATCGCGCCCCGCTCCTCGCGGGGCGCTGTGCCATTGTCAGCCGAACCGGCAGCCGGACTCGGTGAACGTGTAGCCATTGGCAACCATGACGTCGTCGATCACCTCGTCCGACGTCTGATATTCGTATTCCGCCTCAAGCTGCCGGTATAGCCAGCGCGCCAGATCGCGCATCGCCTCGATCACGATCGCTTCGGCATCCGCCGTCATCGCTTGTCCGGTCGGACTGGCGCGCGTGGCGGCAACGTCCATGCAATATTCATGGTAGTAGCGCCCGCGGTGTCGAACTTCGGCGCGCAGCTGATAGAAATTGGCGCGCTGCACCGATTGCAGGCTGTCCGCGATCCGGTGGAGTTCGGCGTCCGAGGGGGCATGATCCCTGATCCGGCGCGGAGCGCGGCACAGATAGCCGTAGGATGCCTCGAAACAGGCCCCATCGCCCTGGCTCCAGAAACCGCTGAAATCGATCGCCGGCTCTTGCCGCGACCCGCCGCCGAACAGGCGGACGGTTCGGGTCTTGAGCTCCACGCCGAGAATGGCGCAGATGCTTACGAAATCATCGTAGACGAATTCGTACCATTCGTGGTCAAAGCCGCTCTTGCGATACCATGCACGTGCCGTTTCTCGCGCTGGCTCGGACAATTCGTCGAGCCGGTAGACGGTGGTTTCGATGATCTCAGGCATCGCCGTCTCCTCCGGACAGAACCGAAGTCAACCAGTCGTTGGTTGATGTCGACGCGACGGTCTCGCCGGTGGCGAGATCGAGCATGTGGGCGCCGCCACCGAAGCCATCGAGACGTGGTTGCGAACAGGTGTCGGCATATTGAAAGCCCCAGTGGCCGGACAGATTGAACGCGGCAGCGCAGATTTTGACGAACTCGATTACGCGTTCGGGATCGCCATGACCGTCGTCGCGAATCCACAGTTGCGTGCGGCCATCGCCGGTCGTCACGGACAGGAGAAAACCGTCGGAAAGCGGCTCATCCGATGCGCCATCGGCGGAAACTGTGCGATAGAGTTCCAGCGCGCGCAGGGCGTTCTGGGGCGTGCCGACATCGAGCACGCATGAGAAATGGGAGCGATAGTCAGCCATGTCGGGCTCCTGAAACACAAAAGCCCGGCGCATGGCCGGGCTTCAGGTGGGAAGGTTGGGTGATGATCGGCGGTCAGTGGCCGAACTGCCATGACGGCCAGGCCTGACCATCATCAGCGGCGGCGACAGCTTGATCGAGGTAGCCGGCATCACCTTCGACAAGGGTCGGATTGTGCACCGGGGTCTGGTCGATGACGGTGACGCGAGCAACGAGGCCATCTTCGACCTCGACATGCACTGGGACAAAATACTGGAAAACGACGCGCCACGCGCGCTGCGCGGTGTGTTCAACCATGAGCGATCTCCTGGCGAAGTGACGGGGAGCTGCGTTCTGCACTCCCCGCCAAGGCTTGCTATTCGGCGGCGATCGCGGTGGGCTCGTCGTCTTCACCGTCGGTCAGGAATGCCGGCAACGCTCCATCGCCGCTGTCGTCACTATCCGGGGCCGGGTTGCCATCGAAATGGGCAAGGCGCAGCGGTTCGGGCAACCAGCCGGTGTCGGCCAGCAGACGTTCAGCTTCTTTGGCCATGTCGCCCTTCTTCATGTGATCGATCAGTTGCACGGCGCGTTCGCCAGCACCGTCGCGCACGGCTTCCAGGATACGCGCCTTGGTGACCCGGCCGAGATAGTTGCCAACGGTTGGTCGCCAACCCGCGCTCACCATATCAAGCCCGGTTGCGCGCGCCAGACGATCGGCCTGGCCAAGCCGCAGTGCCAAGCCCTGTTCGCTGACGCCTGAACCGCTGTAGGGATTGGGCCGCTCGTAGAGTGCGTTCACCCCATAGCTGACGCAATGGGCCAGAAGCGCCATACGGCTTTCGTCGTCGAGCTCGGTCAGCCAATCCCAGAGCCCGGTATCATCTGCCGGGATGCGGCTTTTCCAAAGCTCATGGCGGTCGGCGACCGACATTGCCGAAGGGCTGTCGCCCAGGTCCTCGGATTGGATGGGCAGGAAAATGTGGCGGACCTGGGCATCGAGCGCGCCCTTTGCCGCGTGCTGGTGAAACGTGTCGGACACCAGCTTGTGCAACAGCGCTGTCATGGCGATGCGGGGATGCCGGGCAAGAGCATCGCGCAGTGCCAGCGTGCGGTGGGCCGTCAGTTCGATCAGCAGGCGTTCGGGCAGCGGCTTGATGCCCTCGTCTTCGTCTTGATCGGACAGGTCAGGCTGACCGCCTACCGTAACAACGGTGGGCCGGGTTGCTGTGGCGAGAGGTTCGTCACCCTCGCCACCGGCATTGGCCTCGTGCTGATCGGCCAGCAGCCCGACGGGTGCTTCGTCTTCAGGCCGGACATAACCGCGATCGACGACCAAGGCTCCCTCAGTGTCGATCGTTACAAAGACCCCGGCGATGGCGATTTCTGTCGGATCGTAATGCACGGGTCGGCTGTCGAGCGCCTCGATCGCGGTCTCGATCTCGCCAAGGCGCTGGTCAATTTCGTCCGGCAGTTCGTCGGCGTTTTCGTATTCGTCGGTCAAACGGTCGAGTTCCGCCTGGAGTGCAGTGCGTGCGGCCTGCTCGTCCTCGGTCATGTCGACCGGCGTGCCGGCAAGCGCGCGCATACCATGAGTCACACCATAGGGAATGCTGAGGTTTGCCTCGACCCATTTCCAGCCTTCGGCGGCGATCCTGTCGGCTTCAATCTTGAGCTTTTCGGAAAC
>Ga0116227_10017381_pt1 | contig 10057 bp, 6 predicted proteins | sample S1TSphgellanicum_FD_89693 | JGI IMG/M metagenome (GOLD analysis project Ga0116227, IMG submission 89693) | Host-associated microbial communities from peat moss isolated from Minnesota, USA - S1T2_Fb - Sphagnum magellanicum MG | ecosystem: Host-associated > Plants > Peat moss > Unclassified...
CCCCCCCCCCCCCCCATTTTTCTGACGTTGCTCACTTGGCTATCATTCACAACCATATTTAGCCAAAATTTGGGCGATATTCAAAACATTAAAGAAAAAGAAATCTTAAGAGCCATTTCATATTGCAGGCAATTATAGAAAATTTTGGCTATTTCCCCTGTATTAAAAAATTGTCATTACAATTTGCTATAGCTTTAGAGAGCAAACACCAAGGGGAAGCAATTTGCGAAGGAAATTTTTGGACGTAAAAAAGTAAAGTTCTGACAATAAACGTAAAAGTAACTGATGAGAAATAGTAAATTAAGTAAGAGGGTAATAAGTACCAAAAGGCGAATTGTACTTGTGTTAGCAATGACTGTGAAAACCGGTAAAGTACCGGGTAAGTTACCACCAGGATTAGTAACAGTTAATGAAGGTGCCGTAGTAGGATTTTTACTAAAAGTACTACTAAAGGCATTATGTAGTTAACACATGGAAAGTTAGCAACGTGCTCCTCCACGTTAGTTAGTGCGGCGGTGAAGCAGCGCGCTAATTAGGGACCAGGCGCACCCACCCGGAGCGACCCGGAGAAATGGATTATAAGTAAGTATTGGGAAGTGCCTCAATAAATCTGGTAACCCCACTATTCTCCCTGTAACCCGTCCTTTTGCCACCTGTCACCTTTTGCCTCTGTCTACCACCTCCGTACTTTATTAGAGGGCGGGCCCGCGGGCCCGCCCGCCCACCCGCGCTCTGTCTCTCTCCGATATCAGCGCGGCCGCGCGCCCACTTCCCTTCTCCTTCTGCTGCTCCGGAGTGCGCGCCGTAGGCCGTGCCTGCCGCTCAAGGCTCCGCTCCGCGCCCCTATATGATGCTGCGGTAGCGCTTGGCGTTCTCTTATCGCTGCTCTCTCAGTGCTGTTGCTCCTCCTCCTCCTCCTCCTCCCTCTCTCTCTCTCTCTCTCTCTCTCTCTCTTTTCCCAACTGTTTCTATTCCGCTACTCACTTTTTTCCTGTGCGCGATCGCCCTCTGTTTGCGTGTTTTGTTTTTTTTTGATGCATTATCGTTTTCTTGGGGGGTTTTGTTACTAGATCTGTAGTGGCAATGTCGGTATAGATCTGGGTGTTGTAATCTTTTTGTTTACATTCTAGAGGAGAAGCCTGGGAGGATTTATACTGTCTTTTGTCTTGGTTTCTTGTTTGGGTTCTAGGAGGGAAGGCCAGGGGAGGACTTCTTGTTGTAGTCTTGTTCAGGAGAGTTGTTCAAGAGTACTTCATCATGTCCCTCTCTAGGTTATGTACGTACATGAGCCCCCAGCGAGGGTTACAGCGCGCCTCCTTTCCTGAAGGCTCTTTCTGCCAGTTTGTTTTCTAGCACGACTGTCTGGGAAGGAAACGAAACGAAACGAAACACCATGTATTGTATTATTGGGTTTTTGTGGTGTGTTGTACATGGTATAAGGGATGTTGTTTGTGGGTGGCGAGAGGATGTTGTGAGAGAATATTGTATTGTAGCGAAGAAACCTGCCTTTTGGATTGTTCTGATGTTTGCTTGTCGTTGTTGCGGTAGTTTAACCCAACCTACATGAATAAATACTAAGTAACACACAGTTTGTCTGTTTGTTGTTGGGTTTTGTTTTTGCTGATTGTTGCCAGCACGACAGTGCTGTTTCCTCTTTGTTAAGAACGGACAGATCTGGAGTTGGGTTTTCGAGATCTGCAGTCTACCCTTAGTCATGTCATATCTGATTTCTAGATCTAGATTTCTTTGAAGAGTCATGTGGATCAGATCATGGGCCGCGCATGACTAGTCCGGCCACGAGTAACTAACCCAGGATTACAAATTTACTCAATGCTCTCTGGAGCTTCTGCGGCTCCAAAGTACCCATTACTCATGGGGAAGCTGCTGCGGTACCAAAGCCAGCCGGCCAGTCACTGCATGTGACAAGGATTCCTAGAGGTCCGTTCTCTGGGTTTTCTTTGTCTTTTCAGTTGTCGAGATCTGTGGGGTGCCAGAAGCTTCATATAGCATTGAGTGTATTTGTGACCCTGTTGAATATGGATCTAGTAAAGTGGGGGCCTGCAGCCGCCCTTGTCATCAGCACATGTATGTTTAAGGTGTTGTGGTTTCCAGCCTGATGATGAGGCACCTCAGGGATGCAAATACAAAAGGTAACGAAGCACTTGATCCACATCCCACCCGAGGCAAACTGCTTATAACTGCTTCTTGCTGGTTTTATACTATTCTAGAATCTCGTGTAGAACATCCTGAACGCGCATGGCTCTCATGAGTACATACTAAATCTGAAAAACCTCAAGGAATTCATTCAATGCATGCTGTGAATGAATCTGCAGTTTTTCAGAACAGACATGCTGCAAAGGAGCCAACAGTTTTCCTTGTATCGTCGATCTGATTTCTGGAACCCTTCTTCCCTGGATGCTAGATCTGATGTCGGATCTATCACCCAAGATGTTCATGATGTTCGATAGTTATGGGTCTCATGTGCCTCGTGCTTTGTCGCTATATGTGTGGAGTCTTCACCTTCACAATTCGTCTAGGATCTAGGAACAGACAGTGATTTGCAGTAGAGAATCTATGAAGACAGGCAGGAATTGGATGTCAAGATGTGAGGCTTATTTCTTGATCAGAAACTTCAGTGTCACATGATCACGTCCTGCCAATCCAGACCCTACAACAATCCACAGCAGCTTCCTGATTTGAGTGTTGACAGCGACATGCTTACATGACCCAGAAGCAGATCTTGCAGATCTAGCAATAGTTATGAGCTAGCTAGAAGATCACGTAGGGGACAGCTCGGCAATCAGCAATGAATGTAGTTGAAGAAATTTGTCAAACAGTCGACTCCATGCGACTATCTAGCTGCTAAACACTTTGCAGAACTTACTGTACTGCTGAACACAAAATGCTTCTTGGAATAAATATATCTTGTAAGAGTGTTGCATACATGGTCTCTCCAATTCTTTTGTCATGGGATCCGGGGAAGATTAGAAAGGGTTTGTAGCACCCAAGTGGGTTTTGACTCTTGCACAATTTACATCTGGTTCAAGCTCCAGAATCCTAGTCTGCTACGAAATTGGATTACTTAAGGGAAATGAAGTAACTAGCTAGAACCCAAAGATGATTATACTTGAAGCTTGAGAGTTTTTGTGAAGTTGGAGAAGTATGAAGGAAAGGGTAGACAATAGAAAGTAATTGCAGTTTACAATGAATTATGTCCACTAGAGACACAAAATTTTCACATGAAATTTTGCAGAAAACCTAACTAGATCTTTATCATGTAGTTTTACAGAATAAAGCAGTATTCAAAGTCATGTGTACATACAGCTGGTGAAGTGATCTGCACAAATTGTACACCCACTGCACGGTTGCATATTCTCGTGACCAGTGCAAAATTATTCCTTACAGTAACTGTCTAAGTATATATCTCCACATTGGCAACAAGCAAAAATAATTTCAGCAAAACAGCTGCGAATTTTTTTCTCCCCTTGAAAATACTTTGGTAATGGAATCAGCTCCAGCAAGTAAGAATTTCCTGATCAATAGCACATGGTGTATAACACTACTACCACAGCTTACAGCAGCAGCTAAAATATAAAGCTAGATTGATGGAAAAATAAAGAAAAAACCTAGACTGCTGGATAGTTATAGAATTTGCCTTAATTGGTGCAACAGATCAGGTAACTAAGAAATACCCATTGCCTTAATTGGTGCAACAGATCAGGCGACTAAGAAGTATCCATTGCCTTAATTGGTGCAACAGATCAGGCAACTAAGAAATACCCACTGATCTCACAGCAAAAAACTGGACAACTTCGAAGGGAAATGGAGTTGGAAAATATGGACTAGGAATTGAAAGTTTGGAAATTCATAAAATTTATTTTTCCGCAATCTGCTTTTTCTGAATCAAAAGAAATTTTCATTTCGGCAATTTCCATTTCCACCCATTAATTAATGAGATAGCTGATCTGCAGTTGTGCATCTAGAATTTCCATTTGTCTCATAATTTGGTTGAGATCAAGGTGCTTGCTTGCTTGCTTCCAGGGGGATTCTAGTTGTGCTGCATAGTATTAAGGGCCGAGCTGGTTTAAGTGATCTGTACAATTTCTAGAAATCATGATGAGGGGTTGTTGAAATCTTGAGGATTTGAAAATTTTGAAATGATGGATATCTTGATGTGATATATTATCAGGTTTGAAATCTTGAAATCTATTACCAAATTGAGTATATAATATAAAGATTTAGAGAGATACTCAGCCAAAGGCTGTGGAATTTAAGCCATGGATATGGAGTGCAAATTTAGTAGTTTATATTATTGCGCCAATTAATCTGCCCAAAACCCTAATTTTAATACAGAGTTGGTTTAAATTCCTGGCAATACTACTGAGTTCTGACTTGTCAAGTGAATATCAAGTTCCAGATATAATGGTGTTACTAAAGTATAGATTTTTTTTTTTCATCCCCAACTTTGCAAGGGAGTAAATATCCTGCCACTCCTGACAATTATATTATTATAATCTAGATTTTGCATGATGAAAATTATTCAAGTTATAATTAGTGTGCAAAATTATTGCACAAAATAGTCTACATGTATGTTGGTAGTCTTCATTTGAACTTGAACCATAAATTTACTCTTGAAATTGTACTTGGATGTCATACAGAGGTTCATTAAAACTATTAGTGCTTTGCAAGCAAAAACTAGCTTTGTAAATTAATTAACTTAAGACCTCCTACTACCTAATTACACTAAAACTAGGAATGATAATTTCTAAAAAATTGTGATTTTTAGAAAAATTGAAGCTACTGTTTCTGATGTTTTAAAAAATAGACAGTCTAGCCCCAAATTATGTACAGAGTCGGTTAATTTTAAGCTTGGGAAATATTTCTGTTTGAGCATTATGTACTATAAACATTGAGAAAGTGCAAGAATCAGTGCATCCTAAACCCTAAAACCTGCACTGAATTGTGATGCAAATTAGTAGCAGCTGAAACAGTGAAATTGTGGGTGGAATTGGGGACTGCAGCTCTGTTGCCATGGATCAAGATTCTATCAGATTGCTACAAACGAGAGCACCCACCTCAACACAAATTTACTTTGATGAATAAAGCAGCACACCATCCCCTGGTAGCCTTCAAGACAGGACCTCAGAAGGTTCAAGTCCTAGGGGTAGCTTTCAGAAGTGTGGGCAGCTGCTCAGGTATTGAAATCCCATGATCACTAGAGATCCTGTGAACAGTGTGTGATTAGAAGAATGCTGCCCAAGTTGACAGCAATTCTTGTAGTAAATTATAATTGTCAACAAGTGCATCAAATTCTTGAAAGCAATCATCACAAAAATAATTGTGTATCAATAGATCCCCTGAGGCACTCAAGCAAGGACAATTTTTTTCCAATTTTGCAGATGCAGTTCATGATTCGAAAATCAAGAGGAACCAGATTTTGTTAAATGGGCCAAGCATATACAAGGTTTTGCTTGATCAATCAATATAGGTCATAAAAGCTTTTAGTCCCACACAGTAAAAAAGACAAAGCAATGCAATAGCAACTGCAGTATACATAGTGATTCAAGCATTCGTGAGACTAGTGATTACCAACTTAGGCAACTCGTGCCAGATCTGCAGTATTTTAGAACCGGTGACTCGTCAAATTCGTCTCTGAACAGCAAGTGAAATGGATCATCTCTTCAGGGCATGTCTTCTCAAGGATCATAACACAACAAAACCAGACTAGAAATCTGGATGGTTTTGAAGTGTAGAAAACTTAGCTGATCTGAGATTTGAATCTTTGCCCCAGGATGCAGCGAAAGTTTGGAAAAAATCCTGGATCTGCCCCAGCAGGAAAGTGCAGATCACTCAAAATTATACTTAACTGAAAGATTGAGTGATTGCATAAACTTGCAAATAGATCCAGCTAGGAATAATAAAGAGGACCCTGCAGTGGGCTCTTCTTTAAAGCCACATATGGTGAAGGATTCCTGTCACTATTTTGGTGCAGCACCATCTTGGGTGCAATTATGACTGAATGTGAAACAGGACGATTTGACCTGTGAGAAGACAAGATAGAGATATCACCAAAGTAAATTGGACCAGAGATTGCCCTTTTTTTGCGCCTGCGTACTATTGTTGGAGCTGGGAATGTGGACTTTTTGACTAGGTTGCTGAGTGCTGAACATGGTATTGGACAGTATGATGAACCACCTGCGATCTTCTTCGGTTGTTGCCAGCAATTAAGAAGGTTTGTCCACGAGAATTGGCAGCATTTTTGCACTGTCTGATCTGCAGCTGAGAATTCTTGACTCAGTTTGCACTCCAGAACGTCTATACCTGAAATCAGCTGGTGAGAAACCTGTGGGCTCATAACAACAGGGAGGCATACGCCTATCAATTGCTGTTGACCCTTCCCCTTTGTCAACGTTGCTTGAGCTGCAGCTATGAATCCACCACGTTGGTGAGTTTCAGAAGACACCTGAGAACAGAACAGTACATCTGTTGGCCCCAAGATCACATTATCCTACCACCCAGCAAACGGAAGGATTTGCAGTCCACGCTCAGATAATGCATCATGTGGAGAATTACTGATATCTTCAGAATACCTAGAGGTACATGTTCAAATTAGTATTAAACTGCAAAGACCTTCAACCCTAAACAGCATTTAATTTATTTCAGATGGAGCCTGGGAGAAGTATCACAGCCAAGCTGGGTACAGGAACAATATCAATGCCATATTGGACCAGTGCTCAAAGAGAATGTCTCCACAGTACTCATGCGTGTACCTAATAATACACCAAAAGTGGTATTTGACAAGACTCACCTGTGCTGCATGGTCGTACGCTTCAGTAGTGAACACTCTCTGGCTTAGATCTTCATGCCCAAATTCCATCACCAGCTGCTGGGGGCTTGCCGATAGAGCCTGCAACACTGAGGTTTTGATGGTTACCATATTCAATCTAGCAATATCTTTCTGCCTCATTGTCGAGTCAGCCCAGCTGGTGCTTACATTATAAGATCTGTGCAAAAGACCAAGGCACACATGATATGATCAGCAAATATTTTTTACACTACCAACAATTTATGTACAACCTTGAAATGACATAGAATATTGCTCCATGTGCCTTCGGATTTAATTCCAAATGGACAGCAGCTGCAGAGAATAAACATGGACACCATAATCTTATTCACTATAAAATTCCTGGCATACAGTTGCACTTCAACACTGAGCACTTAAGAAAGAGCAAGCTGGTATGCGAATGTTCCTACTATTGCCAAAAATTTCTGAAGTAGCGACGATAAGTATCCTGAAGTACCTCAGAACCGGAGCCTTCTAAAATTTTACTAATGATTTCTTAGAAAACAGTCAATCCAGGCGATAGTAGAGCACCTGACGATTGAAAAACACAAAAGTATAAAGATCTCGAGGGGGAAAAAAAACGAAGAAAAAAAAGGACAGCAATGCGGTAAGTGAAAAAAGCTGCAGAAAAATAGGCGTCTTTGTCCGCGACGCTCGGCCGAATTCGGAATTGCGAAGTAGATCATGAAGACGGATACAAACCGAAGTACTCAGGCCTGCTTGACGGGAAGAGTGGACAGCGCAAGCAGAAAAAGCATATGAACGAAGGAAGTGCGAGCAAGTCAGTACCTGACTGAGAATGCAATAATCGCATGAATGTCTTGGTATTCGTCCGACTTTTTTTCCCCGCAACCAAAGCTTCAAAATCAGGAAGCATAACAGCAGAGCTTCCCACGAGCAGAAGCTCATAAACTAACACATGATGCTCGAGAGACTTTCCTTATCACAGCTGCTGCACTAGACTATATAAAACATGCAACGGCACTCCTGAGGAAATAAAATCCCAAAAAAAATGGAAAGAAAGAAAAGAGATCTATGATCTATAACGAATCAGAAAAAAATCCCGCACATGATGCCAAGGAAGAATGCGGTCGCATATTTACAGCACCTGAAAGAAAGAAACAGTGCGCATTTGAACATTTCTGATGTACAAAACATCCTGCCATAAAGACCGGCCGCATGAGAAAGAATTTTCGAATTGACTTCGCAAACAAAACAAGAAACAGGGGAGAAAGCGAAGAGCGAAAATAGAAACATGGACCGTGAAACCAACCAAGAATGAATGGAACACGAGGAATGCGAACGGCAACATAGATTTTTTTAATTTTTTTTAAACGGAAAAGAAAAGGAAGTTGATCATGGAAAAGAAAAAATGCTGAAGTTACCGTGAGAAAACCGTTGCGAAGAAATCGCCGCAAATCACGCCACCGCTTTGGAGCAAGCGAGCGAGTTGAAGAAGAAGAAGAAGACAGCGTTGCAAACGGAAACATTCCAGGAAGAGCAAAAAAATCTCCATGATTAAGCCGTGATTAGTAACAATGATTAATTAGAACTTTAATTAATGAGAAACCAATCCTTCTAATTACCAACCTGCTCCCTCAAGAGTAAAGAGGATGATGACGGAACGTGACGACCTGACACACTAAATCACTAATAATAAAAGATTAGTTTACTTGTTTTGGGGAGCTGGTTTTAGTGAGTCCATTAGTAATCTGGAGTTACTAAATAAGGGGTTTGTAGTAGGGTTTAGCAGCCCCAAATCTTTTTTAAGAAGAGCAAATCTCTCATATATACTACTAAGCCAGCCATGATTAGTACCATGATTAGCACATGAATTAAGTAAAACCGATTCTTCTTCTAATTACCAAGCTTCCCTCAAGAGTTAGTGATTATATATTATTAGTATGGATTATACTACCACCTGACATACTAATAAAAACACTAATTTAAATATTAACCTTCATTTGTATTAGTGCATTTTATTAGTTTACCATGTGGACTGTGGAGTTACTAAAACAGCCCCAAAACACAAGTAAACTTTTTTTGGGAAGAGCGAATTCTGTTGTGGAGGAATAAGCCATGATTAAGGCATGATTAGGAGCTATAGATATTGATTAGCACCTGGATTTAAAACTAATGTTTTCCAATTACCAAGGTCCTTCAAGAGTAGTACATACTAATTAGTAATTACCTAGTTAAGGATGGATGATGAAGACATAAGTTAGAACACACTAATACACTAATTAAAGAATTAGTGTTTGCTTCCGTGCAGTTTAGTGATCAGGAGTCACTAAAACAGGCTCACAAAATAGGTCAACTTTTTCGGTACTGCACTACTTTCCCACAAACGGTCTGAAATGAATTTTTTTAAAAAATTGGGTGCCCTAAATCCGCGCAAATAAATGCCCGACTTATACACCAAGCCTATTAAAAGGTTACAATAAAAAATAAAAAATTCTACGGGGTTAGAAAGTAGTACCTAAACTAGTGTTTTTTTTTTTTTTCTCAATTTTGTGGCGATCATCCACAAGGAGATTTAGCCACTTTTGGCTATAGAACAGCTTATGAAATTAAAATTTCTTAAATTTTATTAAAATTTTAGAATTCTTTTATATCCTGGTTTGCTTGCTTGAACAATGTGTAGAAACATGATGGCTTTTTTTCCTTTTTTTTTAATTTTCATTTTTGACAACTTGTTTTTGAAAGAAAGGGAATATTTAAAATTAGAATTTTTAAATCACCAAATTATTTTCGCCAAAAAGAAAAAACAATACCCATCTTGGACGTTGCAAATTGGGTTTTCTTCACCAAAACAAATTTAATTTTGAAAATGTGGCAAATTCTTTTGAGGAAAACCCATAGATGACACTTTAAAACAAGGGCTTTTTTGTTATTACAAAATTTTCATCCAAGAATGTCACAAAATAGGGCAAAAGAAAACCCATAGTTGACACTTTAAAACAAGGGCTTTTTTGTTATTACAAAATTTTCATCCAAGAATGTCACAAAATAGGGCAAAAGAAAACCCATAGTTGACACTTCAAAACAAGGGCCTTTTTTTTTTATTGCAAAATTTTCATCCAAGAATGTCGCAAAATAGGGCAAAAGAAAACCCATAGTTGACACTTTAAAAACAAGGGCTTTTTTGTTATTGCAAAATTTTCATCCAAGAATGTCACAAAATAGGGCAAAAGAAAAACCCATAGTTGACAC
>Ga0116227_10017382_pt1 | contig 10056 bp, 5 predicted proteins | sample S1TSphgellanicum_FD_89693 | JGI IMG/M metagenome (GOLD analysis project Ga0116227, IMG submission 89693) | Host-associated microbial communities from peat moss isolated from Minnesota, USA - S1T2_Fb - Sphagnum magellanicum MG | ecosystem: Host-associated > Plants > Peat moss > Unclassified...
ATTGGCCCCAAGGCTGAAGAAAAGGATACCATCAAAATTGGGATGCCAATTTGCAACCCTCAAACTTCGCCCCTAGTTTTTTCAACCCTGACTCCCAGTGTAAAGCGGGCCTTAGACTAAATGAGGGTCTCTGACTTCAATTTTAACATTTCTTTGATGCGTCTTGGGGTTATTACCGGGGAAAGGGCTCATTCAAGAAGCTGAATATATTAATGTCGGTGCAGGTTCAGCCTGGCCATTAATTACAGGTTTCCCCCACTCCTTCACAAACAACAGACTGGGTTGTGGGCACCATAACACAAATCAAGTCAGAAAACCAAAAATGAGCAAAAAGTTACTGGGTTGCCCTAGGCTAATGCCACAGATCTCGGATCCAAAATGTGTGCACTTTGCACCAGATGTAAATCATGCTGATTGTGCTTCTCCGCATAAGGAGTCAAAAGGGTCTTGTAGTAAAACACCATTAGGCCCACTTTAGACCAGGGTCCAGGGTCCAATTTCCTAGGAACCAATTTGGACTCATGTGAAGCAAATTGAATCCTTCCGTTGAAGTGTACCTGGGTCCCTAGCCTGATTCTTGGCTCTCCAAATCAAGAGCTCTCCTTTCAGCACTGTCTTTTGGTCCGAACCAATTGATTTTCCCTCCAAAACAGGTGCCATATTAGCCTCAATTTGCCACTTTTTGGTCTTGAACCCTCATCTAAAGGCCTTGGGACCAATTTAAAGCTTTCGACCAATAAGATTGCTTGAATTCATTGGTCCCTGGACCTTGGACCATCGTCTAATGTCGTTGTTAGTTTCACAACATGTTTTTCCATCATTTATTTAGAGTGCCACATATATACCTCTGAACCAATGTTTTCTTTTTCTTTTTTTCTCAATTTTGCAGTTTGTAAACATTGTCCATTTTTTCCAGTTTTTGAGCATTTTTCTCTCGAACGCAGACTATTAAAACAAAATTTCCCAATTTCTTCAAAAAAAATTTGTAGCCACAGTGCGAAAATTCACCAAGAAAAATCACTGGTCTGTAGAGAATTTCTTTTGTTTTTCCACTCCCGATTTATTTGCTATGACCATCCATGTAATTTTTCATTTTCCTCCCAGGCTCCTCCAATCATAGCCACTGGCCAGGGCAAACCAGCACCTACATGGTACACTCACCTTCCTAAGTGAGGCCTCTTGGGTTTAGGTTTAGGGTTTCGGGTTCGAGATTCAGAGACCCTGATTTTGTCTAAGGACGCTACATGTATCTATAATATTTTGAAGCTGCCCCCAAAAACTTTGGGATTTTCACCATAGTTTTAATATAGGCCAGGTTCAACTAACCAAGGCATTTGAATGGGTTTTGGAGGTTTTTATCGTGATCCCAATATGGGTGTGAATTCACCCTGGCCGGTTCGCCCAAGGCTCAATTAATCATGCATTGCTTTCAACATGAGGTTTGGCAGAATTACCTTCATCTATTGGCCAATTGAATGCACTCCAAGGGCTTTATTTAAACGAGTGTTCCAACTTGAAAGAAGTACCTTCATCTATTAGCCAATTGAATGCACTCCAAATGCTTTATTTGGGTGGGTGTTCCAACTTGAAAGAAGTACCTTCATTTATTGGCCAATTGAATGCACTCCGAAAGCTTTTTTTGTCGGAGTGTTCCAACTTGAAAGAACTACCTTCATCTATTGGCCAATTGAATGCACTCCAAAAGCTTGATTTGGATGGGTGTTCCAACTTGAAAGAACTACCTTCATCTATTGGCCAATGCATTAAAAAAAATAAAATGAACAAGGATAGCAGGATGCCCAAAAAAAGAAAGTACTTTTTCGTCAATAAAAGCATTGTCACTAATAAAAAAGGGCTAAAATGTAACCAAATTATTTGTGATTACATGGGACCAATTGTTTTTTACAACTAACATTGGTTTCATTTGTGACAGAATATCACATCACACATTTTTTGGTGACATTTTATGATTATGTTGCAACTATTTATAGGTTTTTCATTTTTCCAATGGAATGACTTTTCACATTATTTTCATTTTAGAAGGCTTTTATTTGGCCCATTAGTTGCAAAAGTGACCAAAAACTGGTAATTAATATTTATTTATACATTAAGTTATGTATAGTACTAATTTTGCATAGGGTAAATCATGCATTTTATGTTATGGTAACTAACAATTATGTATAGTAAGCCTTATGTATACATTATGTACTCCACATTCATAATGGTATATATATGTATTATTTTTGTGGATTAGTTAGGCATGGTTTAAGAAAGCTATTATTGTACTACGGTATATGTAAAGGTGGCAATACATCAATCATCCATAGGTGTCTAAAAAACAAGTACAATAATTATCATAGAATTATTGCAATTAAATTAATAACCAAAAAAAATTATAAATAATCAAATTATTTAGAACTTGAAATTTATAATTAAAATCCATATTTAATCTTTTTACACTCATCATAATGTAATTCGATTAATCAATGTAATTGATGATCATCATTATTGTAAAAATTTATATATCTATTGTTTATAATTACTTATTTACAGTGAACAATTATTATTCCAACATAAAAATTCACCCTATTTATTAAATTTTTTACAATGCTAAAAGTTTATTTAAAATTTATATAATATGTAATTGCATTTAGTAATAATATTGATAATTTATAATTAAAATTAAATTTTATAATTTTTATGGTGATTTTATTATAATCTGAATAATTAATGTACTTATTGTAATTAAAATAATTCAATTATAGTAAATTATTGTATGTAAAAGCTATGATATTTTATTGAAAGTGAATAGTTATTATTACTACATTAATTTTACATTAATTCTAATATTTTACATAGTAATAAAAATTATAAAAATATAGTAAAATGATTTTAATCAAAATTAATTACTACAATTATGATAATTTAATGAAAGTTCATGACTATATGTTTGGTGTGTATTTTTTGAATTTCATCATTACGTGCATACTCTTATTCAAATTGGCAATTGTAATTTGTAAATGTTTTTGTCACATTGATGATTTCACCATATGTTTATGACATTTGAATATAATACAATATGTAAAAAATCAAATGTGATGAAAAAATGAGCGGCCCTATCTTGTAACTACCCCACATCCCATCTTTGTGAATTGTGATTTAATTGCAATAATTTATTGACAACCTTTTTTGAGCATACCTATCACCTTTGGTGTATAAGAGAATACATACAACTTTGTCCCATTGTGTTGTTCCATTTTGTGACGCCATCTTTACTACAAATTGGTGCGCAACTTGGGGTTTAAAACTAGATTCCAAGGATGTTCAAGGGTGGGCATGAAAATAAAAGGGAATATGGTACGATCACTCCCCATGGAAACACCCAACATTTCATTTTCAAACATGTGAAACATACTTTTGAATACATTTTGTTGTCTACATGTTTATGTTATTTATTTGCATTCATTTGCATGTTTTGTTTCAAGATCTATGGTTTTCAAGAATCAATTTTCCATTGTTCTTTTTTAATCCTTAATCCTCATGAACATGAATTTGTCTAGTTCATTGAATCTTAATTTCCTTTTCAATATCATCCTTAATGAATTTATTTCATAAACATGGTCAAGATCAATTAGTGCACCTTCATAATTTTTGTCACAAGATGTGTCAAACAACTAGTTTTTTTGGGAACCAAGGTGTGATTTCAAGAATTTAGAATCCTTAATAAGTTTTACTATAAGACCTTATAATTTTCTGAAATATACGAAATTTTGCAAGGAAATGAATTAAATCCTTTTGAGCTGGGAATATGAGTCCTTGATTTTGTAGGAACATTTACTACCTAATAGTTTTTAGAAAATCGGATCCATGATTTAGGATCCAATTATTCATTAAGACATGCAATCTTGTGTTAGGAATTGGATTCTTGGGTTACAACTCCACTTTTCTTTTATGAAACCCCATCTTGCATATATTGAGCTTAATTAAGTCTTATATTTCATTTTTCAATCCTATTTCAAAATTGTGGATCCTAGACTAACAATATTATGTCTTATATTGTAGAAAATTTAGTCCATTTTTTATCATTGTATTTGTAGGGAAAGTAAGAAACATCATTGGAAATACAATAGAAAGTTTTGGCATTAAAGATGTTTCACCATTTGTTTCCAAGGTTCTACAAGACTTGACCAACATCTTGTCAAAACAAAGCACAAAAATTCATGGTAGAAAAGAGAATGGTAGGGTCATGTTTCATGAACTCTTACCACATTCATCAATAGGTAAAACATTCATTCCAATTGACAAAAACACAAGAAATCATGACAAGCTCTCCAATGCCACATGTGAATATGCTTCAACAAACTAGTGATAATTCTTGAACGCTTGCACATGGAACAATGAATCCACCCATTTCAACTATTGAATCACGTGATCATTTACCAAGTCAAACCTAGTTTATTGGCCCAAATGCCCCAACAATGCATATATTGGTTATATTTCATCTAAAATTTGGTGTATGATGCATATGTGGAGTTTTTATAATAAAAGATTTCACCCTAAAGTGAAGGTGCCAATATATATCACATAGGTGATGGTTATTGTTCCTTTTTAAGAATTTTTGTTTGTAAAAATTATCACCCCTAAGAGGATTTAGCCAAATTTGGTTACAAACCGAATATGAAATACAAATCTTTAATCATTTAAAAATATTTTTGACTACACACTAAAAATCAAATATGAGAATGGTGATTTTTATTAAGTTTTTTCTTCACTTATGGTCTTTGAAAACCTCCAATATTTATTTATGAAAGAAGGTAGTTTATTTGATTTGTTTGTCACATTGAAATTTCCCAAACCATGGTGCATCTTGTCATGTTCTTGATGTCATTGGAAAGTTTTCAATGAATTAGGGTGTATCAAGTTGGTTTCAAAATGTTTCAACTTATAGTGAAAAAGTTATTGAAATAAAAAATCATTGAAAATTACTTTAAATAAAAATATTATAATGGAATTTGGGCACACTTTTGGTATTGTTAGAAAAATTTCAATTCATAGGATTTCATGAAGGAATTTGGATTTGCGAAAGTCCGATGGCATTTGTGAAAAAATTTGAATGTTGAATAGTTCTTTTGTTTGAAATTCAATTAAATTACCAAAAAATGGTTTTGGAAGGAAAAAATGGGTAACCAATTCACATTCAGGCCAATGACATAGGCTACTCTAGTGCATTTGAGTTATAATCTTTCATCAAGGGTAATTGTGGAAGAAGCAATGACAAAACTTCTCACAAAATCTAGGTATGAAAAATGAAACTACATTAGGAAGGTGAATGGAACCTTGGGACTTAAAAGTAACATATTTCAATGTTATTAAAGTTTTGCCTTGATTTTACATGTAGAAGGTGTCAGTGGCATTGTAATGAATGTAGACAACCTTTATTTTGAGGTGTGTTGTTATTATAGTTAAAGGATTGTCGAGGCTAGGCATTTTTAAAAGTGTTCCTCCCTTCTCTTTATCTAATATGCGTCTCACAATTGGGGGGGAGGGTTCAAGTACTTGATTCCTTCTTGTTCCCCTTGCGATCTGCCCTTTTTGGAATATTTTTAGTTTGCTAGGATTTGGGTCCTTCCATCTTGTAGCTTTTTCTCCCACTTTGTTGGCTTTTTTGTTTTATTGATAATTGATAGGTTTTTATCATTTTTGAACTTTTTCATGTGACGTAATAGTTGAACTTAGACATGCAACCTATTAAAACTTTCTATAGTCTTTTATGTCATGTAATCACACATAGGTTAAGTTCAAGTTTCAACCTACAAAAGATGGAACCATTATTACTATTTTCTAAAGTCTTGGAAAGTAAGGTATTGTGAATCCAGAGCAAAGACAAAGTTTATTATGACATATTTATCACATCCTTTGCAAGAAAAGCAAGGTTATCATAAATCCAAATAGATACTCAATTATGAAATGTCATTAATGTATGGAAAGTCACTAAGATGATCATCAATTAAAATGCAACATATGAGATCATTGATTAAAATCTAACATAATGATCATCAATTTGAAATCGCATCAAGCATTGCAAGTTAAAAACATATAAACAAATTCAATTTTGCATTAGTAATGATTGGGTATGACATGGAAAAGCCTCTTTTTATGCATTATAACAAAAGGATCTGAGGCCATTAGAAAGGTTAATAACATTTTATGATTATGGCCTTTGGATGCAAGAAGATCATCACAAGAAAGAATAGATTTGTCAACCTTCTACTACACCAAAAAATCATCAGTTAAGTTTTTTTATTTTCATAAAAAAAATCTCTTCATCACCATTTTCAACCTTCATTTTTGATGGACCAACTTTCTAATCCACTTGATATAGCATCTACCAACAATCATATAACTCCAATTTAATGACAAAAATTCAAGTAACATTGTGGGCAAGTGGGGATGTTTTTGGCCCCTGAAGGCCTCTATGACAACCACTCAATGAATGCACTAGCTAATGTATTCAACTCACAATTGGAATACTAGTTACAATGGTTGCCCACAATAATACTATATTGATGGTCATAATAATAAGTAATTAGTGTAATCTTCTTTTTAGTAAATGTTTGATGAAGGTCCCTTATGAATATCATTAGACATCTTCACAAGATCCTGTTAGATTTTGTTTCTCCCAGACTTTGAAATCATTGCCATGATTAGATAACTCAAACTTCAAACATAGTAGTTCCAATAAATCATCCACACAAACTCACCACCCGCATTAAGAAGGCATTTTCAAAAATTCAACTCCATGATTCTCAGCCCATACTTCAAATGAATAAATTATTCACCTCTATTTCTATACATAATTCTGACAACCCAATATAAGTAGTTGATGTTTTTGGGACTTTTAGATGGTTAGGATCTTGCTCCACCTTGAAGAGCCTTGATAATATTTAGCCCAGTTAAGAAAGGAATATTTTTTCCTAATGCCCAAGCTCTGGCTACCTTTAGTGGTGGTGGTCCAAAATTGTCACCATTCTTGCATAACATCACACACCCAACTTGAAAGCAAACCATACAGAATTTCACTCACCCACATGAAGAAAATCTTGCACAATTATCAGGATTCAACATACTTGAGCAATTGTTGTTATTGTTGATTCTAATGGTGTATCACTAACAAACACATAAAAGTATTTTTCATTGCATTTTCCACACTCGATTAAAGTTTAAGGTCCTAAAACATTTTTACATTTAAGTGACATTTGTAAATTAATACAATTTAGATCAAATTGTAAGCTTCTATGGAATTTGAAAAGGCCCAACTAAGCTCATTATGAAATGACCCCATTTGTCATATTCAATTCAAAAGAAATTGAAACCAATAAACACCATTAGCAAGCCCATGAAACAACCAAACAACATTGTTGTGATATCAAAAACAAAAATATGCCAACTTAACAACTATGGAATGCTTAAGGTTTTATAGAAAGGATTTTTACATACTAGAATAAGGAACAATGCCTACCAATTTTATAAGAGCCACCAAAAGTTCAATGTGTCCATTCTGCATTTGTAGACCACGCGCATGTTCAATGCACAAAAAGATGTGGCCTAGGGTATGAAACTCCTCACCAAACATCCTAGCTTTTTTTTCTTTGTCAATTTCATTTTTGAGGTTCACAACTTCTTAACAAAGCTCTACAAGCCGACAACATGTGAAACTTCTTTCCACATCAAGAGCAACAATTTTCAAGCTCTTGTGATCAAGCAAAAATCCCATTGAGCATGAGCCTTGGCACATCTACTTCTTCTCCTTTCCCATGTGCTATAATATTGGATACTTCTTCATTAAATTCGTAATGCCTAATACTTGTCAAAGTATAACACCTTTTGATTTGTTGAAATGTTTGTCCATAGCCTTGTTTCATGAACATATGTGCAATTTTTTTGAATATCTCGTTTAAGCTAATGTTACCCAAGGGGGTCATAATTTCCAGCTTCCAAATATTTGTTCTTGTTTTCCTTGTTTGCCGTAATTAGTTGGAATCAGTGACTAAAATCCTCAAAGTAATGTTCTACTAGGGTTTTTTTCAAGCATTGACATAATACAAGATTAGTTGATTAGGGTTTAAGGTTATCATGGATGGATACTAATCTTGCATTATTGTTTTGTGCTTTGTAAGCTTGGTTATAGATTTTTAAGTTTGACACATTTAGTGCCAAAACCTCATTGTTTTTAAGTTGGGTACATAATTACATCAATGTTGTCATAACAAATCCTCACTAGACAAGCCGAACAAAGCTACAAGAACCCTAGTTGGAGAACTATTCTGAAAATTATGGTAGAAACCAAGCTTCCAATTGTTTTTACAAGAAGCTCAAAAAGTGGAAATGATGAGAGTTTGCTAGAAATAAAAGAAGAAGAGTTGTGGGTGGGTAGTGGATACTTCTCCAATGAAGGGGAAACCACAAGTAGAAGCGATCTCATGAGCCACAAAGATGTACATCTCCCCTCCTGCGTTAGTCCTTAAAGTTCTCAACAAAAGAGGAGAGAGAAGCCGCTCGGAAAAAAAGGTTAGTTTTGGCCTCCCTGGATTCTAAGTCTAATCTTACAATGCATTAGCCTTTCCTTAGGGCTTTTAAAGCCACACTCAAAACTTGCTCCTCCATATTTCTTGTCTAAATTCTAACGTTCAAATCAAACCTTGGGTCCTCTTTATTGGAGATCCGAGAAGAAGAGACAATTCTTGAAAGATAGGTTCTAAAGGTTGTTTTGGTCATGAACTCGTTTTGCACAAAAGATTTAGGCAAGCTTGTGGATAAGCTTATCACTTTCATCCTTTTCCTTGCAGCATTGGAGCTAAATATAGTCAACAAAGGAAAAAAAAAAAGGATACAATTCATGTGGGATGACAAATTGATCTAATGATGATCAATCCTTCCCAAATGCAAATCATCATCTTCTTCCCAAATGAAGATTGCATTAGTAATAACAATGTGGAATGCCATTGTTGTTGCATCACTAAAATAAAACGATTATAATGTACTCGATTGATTGAGAGCTTGCACCTTCTGTGGTTGTTCATGCTTGGTGCTTCCTTGCCTTCTCAGCCATAATGAACCAACACCCACGAATGCACCATGAAGGATGAATGATAAGTGGTTAGGAAACAATTTTTTGTTGGGATTTAGTTTCCTCGCTAACCATGGTGGTTACCTAAATTGGTTTTTTTTTCCTACCTACCTACTAACAACCCACAAGTAGGTTGTTAGTAGGTAGGTAGTAAAAAAAAAGTTTACATATGTATAAATAAACCATATACTTATCTAATAGTTACTATTTTCCTACGTACCTACCTATGCATGAGACCTATTTCCTATCACAAAACTTCACATTTCTTTGCATTTATGTATTTGATGGGGAGTTTGTCACCTCTTGCATATATATTCATGAGGAGTTTACCACCGTCTTTCCATACCCTAGTGGTTTTGTAAAACTTGACATTTACATTTACATAAAGTACTCCGAGAAAATTTGTAATGCATTTGGAAGGCACCTTATATCCCATCAATTTCCCTCTTTGAAAATGGTAGGGATACTATGCATACTAATCAAATGTGGGAAGGTTCTTACACCTAAAAGTAGGCATAATATCCCTTTCAGTCCTATGGCTCATGATTTATATAAATTTGGTTCATAATAAATTTTGCTTCATGCTTTATGGTAGGTAAAGCCCATGGGTGGGGGACATTCCCAAAATGGGGGGTTGGACTTGGCTATTGTCTCATCCTAGACCCCTTATTTTGAAAATGTCCCTATCCTAGGGCTTTATTTTACACATGAAACTCGGAATGGGGAAATTCTGAAAAGAACAAATTAAATCTAAAATTCTATCCAAACTCATCACTTTAAGAACTTTTCACATTCTAGGAACCTTACAAAAGTGGAAAGTCCCCTTCTTAATCAAATTGGGATTTACCCCAAATGGAAGGTGTTACCCAAATTTAGGAACATGTGACCTAATAGGTTGAAAATGTAAGCAAGTTGTTAAACTTATAGGC
>Ga0116227_10017383_pt1 | contig 10056 bp, 9 predicted proteins | sample S1TSphgellanicum_FD_89693 | JGI IMG/M metagenome (GOLD analysis project Ga0116227, IMG submission 89693) | Host-associated microbial communities from peat moss isolated from Minnesota, USA - S1T2_Fb - Sphagnum magellanicum MG | ecosystem: Host-associated > Plants > Peat moss > Unclassified...
ATTATAATTATAATTTAAGATTCATCTTTCCAAAAATAAATAATGTATTATTTAATAGGCCATTAAGATTAAAAATGTAATTGTTGAATGAAAAGGTGAAACACAAATGCATTTGAATGTGAATCATGCACATTTCAAATAACAACATGCACAAAGGAATTTCAAAGATTTCAAAACCTCAGTGTGATAGTAGGTTGAAAAACATGTGATTTATGGTTAACCTACAATTGATTTAATCAAATATTAAATATTTCAATACTATAAAATTTAGAATCAAGAGCAAGACTTAGAATATGCTACATAGAAAATTTCTAATTTAAAAAATTAAAAATTGTTGTGATTAAGATTTATGGTTTTTGAAGTTTCACCCATCTCAATTTGCACCCAATTTGCAAGTATTGGTGTATTGCCCATGAATTAGAACAATTATTTTTCTTCTTTCCATTCTTATTACCTTCTTTGCTTTCCTTTTTCCTTCTTGTAAAGCTTCTATGATGACAATTCATTTATCATCCCATGAATTTAATTCAATTAATAACGTGCATTGAGAAAAAGTTGTAACCCTACAACATATTATTGGATGTAAAGAACACTGATTTAATAGATTCATAGTATTTTCAAGATTACTTAAATACTTTCATTAATGTGGCACGAAGGCAACTTCAACACATGTTTGTTGAATAGTTAATGAATTTTGAAATTTTCATGTCAAGATTGAAACATTCTTGAATGTTCCAAAAATTATGTATTTCAAATTTTTTTCTTTGAAAAAGGTAAATCTGAAAATTGTAAAAAACTCACAAATAATATTAATGTCAAAGATGCCAAGGTAACAAAATAATAAATGAAATGTAAATATAAAAATAACATTCATGTACAATAAATTATGCAATAATTTTCTTTTAGTAAGTCATATTTGCATAAGGGACATGGATCAACAAATGAGTTTTAAAAAACATACCAACCGTTTGATATGATCAAATCAAGCATGTTTTATCACAAAATTTTCATCTTCTATCCTATTCAACAATGCCAATAACAATTCTAAAGGTTTTCATTAGTTGTAAGGATACTATAAATTTATTATAATTTATCATTAAGTAATGACATTTGTAATGTGAACATGTTGGTCATCTACCCATATAAGTATTGATGATTTAGATTGAATTTTTAATTAATGAACGTCCAAAAAATCTAATGAAAAAATCACAAATTTAATTAATCATGAATATATAGAAGGAATATTTTTATTCAATAGAATACACAATAACATTGAGGAGAATAGTCCATCTTTCTTCCATTGGTTCACTAGTTCTTTCAATTGTTTCTTTTCACATAATGCAGATATAATAAGGTGAACGTCATTTGTTGTGTAACACTTGAAGTGAGTGCAATCCATAATGAAGAAAAAAAAATTGTGCATGTTCAAACATAGAAAATTCATAACAAAAAATGCTTTGTCAAAAATGATAATTTATGTGATAAAAACATAATTTTAATATCTTTAATTTTATGGTTAACCTTTGTTCTTGTTTTGTGTTTGAAATATGTTTTCATTGGATCATTGCCAAACTTATATTGTGCTTTCAAATTTTCTCTTTTTTGCACTTTGTGCAAATAATTCGCACAAAATATTTACATAATGACAAGAACTCACACAAATTCATATAGTTTTTGATTTATGAATAAAAAACAAAAGTAAAATAAAATAAAATACCATGCATAATATTTAAAAGGACTCCATCACGGTTGTTTCCACACATTAAATGCAAAAAACATTATTTCATTATACCCTTTTGCATTGACCTGTACACCTTTGTTAACAATCCCTTGAATAAGATTAGCATATTCACATGAACCCTAATTAAACAACACATGTTCATATGTCAATGTCATGCATGTTGAAATGATCTTGATATAAATGAATTCCAATCAAAGGGTAGTGATGATATGATACAATGTGTAACACACAATAAATACTCCTTATTTGCACCAAGAATAACATCATAAAATAAAAAGGAAACAAGAAATATCCTTGTGGAACAAGAAAAATTTCTAAATATTCTTGAAATGAGAGACACTAATTCATTCCTATATGAAATTGAAGCATGAATAACATTGCAATGCAACTTGAATTGAATTTGAATTCAAATATAGTGAATGAAATTTGAAATCAATTCAATTTAATTTCAATTGAATTCAATTCAACGATTGGATGAAGATTAAATTGAATTGAATTCAAATTCAATTAAAACAAATGGAATGCAAATTGATGAAGAATGTATTCAAAATCTTCTTCTGAATATGGTGTTGGAAAAGAAAAGCCTTAAAAAACATAAATATAAAACAACTTTCCATGCCTTTTCATTTGGGAATGGGTTAAACAAATTCCAATTTGGAACTATCTAACAATTTATAAAACCTAATGTTGTCCTACCTAAACCAACTACAATGAATCATCATAACTAGAGTCAAATTATTTTAATATCAGGAAATGAAACTTAATATGCACAAAATCAGTTCCTTTTTTCCATTGATCAATCAGTTGCTCGTCACTACAATGTATAGTAGTGAGGAGCCCAAGTTAGATAAGTAGATTTGATCGATTTCATCATTTGAAATGCACCTTGCCTATTTGAAGGACAAGGTTGTAGCTTCAAAGTTCATAAATGTTTGGCATGGTCCTACATAATAAGTTCATGACCTACATAAGTCCTACCATCATCAAGGTTATTAACTGAAATATATAAATGGTAGCAAGGGATCGTTATTTTCACAGACTAGGGTTTGGTTTAGGTCCAAAGATCTTTTGTCAGTTCAATGGGATTACTAGGCTTTTTGCTAGATTTTGTGAAATAAGGTTGCATGTAAGCAATTTCGAAGATTCATTTGGAGTTGCATCTTTTTAACTTGAAGAAGCATTGCAGTAGCCCTAAGTCTCATGTAAGCCAATGCACCAAACAAATAGAATATTTCAAAGACGTAATGTGGTAACTCTCAAATCATAGATCAGAGCTACATCATTATGAATGTTCCAACAAATGGTTGTCTATTTATGATTATTACATATCTAAAATTTAACATCAGCTACTAACAAAGGTTTTCTGCAAATGTGGGACTCTTAAAGGTCCATAATCAATATATGCACTATCATCTGTGATTGCTGTCTATGTTTACAAATTATAATCTCTATTATGTTCCAGGAGCGTCCAAAATTTACCTCCTCCATCGAGTCTGTTTTCGTCTTCTTCAAACAAGGTAGTGTCTCTGTCGCATAAGAATTTTGATTAAAAAAAAGACAACTTTCCTCCATCTGTCTGTCTGCTTGAATTTTCTACTGTGAGTCCGCCAGTCATGTCTGCACCCCTGTCAGCATTAACACTTGCATACATAGCTGGACATGGTAAACCCAGTTCAGAAGTCACCAATCGAACTATTTCAGCTGTTGCACTTCCTTGTGATAACTTATTCACAGTAATTGCAATTGCAAAATTCGAGCGTGGCAAGCAAAAGCCTGTTGAACCACCTACGCCTGAATGCCCAAACCCTATAATCTCATCGTTGGAACTACCTTTACCCTCAGCAGCAGCAGCAGTTATCCTCCTGAAACCAAGACCAAACTTTTCTGCTGTGTATGCAAGGCTGCTATATTCCCCTGACCCCAAAAAAGCATCATGTATCCTTGGGTTAGAATAAAGTTTTCTGGGCCTCTCTGATGTGGCACCTTCTGCGTCAGATATATCTATCTTGGACTCCAAAACTTCCTTCTTACTCTCCTTACTCTTTTTTGCAAGTGGGTCAAACTTCTTGTTTTCTGGGGTCAGACTTCCCAAAGGTGGCTCACTTGAAGATGACTTAGGTGGGATAATTCCACCTGTAACCAGCATTGCATAATAACGGGCCAAGGCACGAGCTGAGAAATGGCCATTGGCAGCTGGAATTATTGCTCGCCGAACAAAGAGAGTGTTAAATAAAACTGGGAGGGTAGCAAGGGCTGTTGTTACATCTCCACCAAAAGGATTCTCTGGCAGAGTTGGTTTGACAAAGCCGTCAGATGATTCCACCATACCCTGTGGAGGGTTACCCTGCATAGTTAGACCTCCTGCCTGCGTTCCAGAGTTCTTAATCAATGTGTCCACGTCTTCAGAATCAATTGCAAGAGAAGCCAATCGGTCTTCCAATCCTGCAATAGTAGAACCAGTTCTAACTTCATCATTTCAGACAAGGAAATAATGAAGACCAAGAGATTTAAAACCATGGATTCCCCAAAGTCAAAGAAACTAAATTCAGGGTCAAAATAATTCAGAGATATGAAACAAATACAGTACAATGGAAGCAACCCAGAAACACTTCACAAAATCACCATTAGCACAACAACGCTCTGCAACACAAATCCGGATTAAAATGGAGTTGATATCTCTATGCTGGTGGATTGATAGGTAACACAGGTTTGATGTTCCTGCCATGCAATCTGATTGCCTAAGGTTTCTAATGTCAGTCTAAGGGGTAGCATAAAAACACTGGATGTCCTCAATTCAATGTACACAAAGGTAAAGATGTATACCAGCAGGAATACCAATGAAAAATTCTCCACCCAAACCAAGTGGTTGAACAAAAGCCTTATGGAAGACATCCTGGAATTTCTGTCCTGATGCTTTCTGTTTCCCCAAAACATGTGCAACAGCCCTATGTACTCAATTCCACACATCCTTTTCATAAATTGGACAAAATTCTGGTTCAGATGTATAATTATAGTGCAGAGGGCTACTGGTAATGATGTGCCAAACAAGCTGCAACCCACATTATCAATGAATCCACCAGCAAATCAGAAGCAAATGAAAGCTCTTTTGCTGTACAATCAACAGATTATATCATTGTTTGCTACTCAAGTTGGTGCAATATATCTATTTAATTTAAGGCACTTATACTGTAATCTGAGATAGATGGTAAGCACACAAGGGTTCAGGATTTGGACACACAGTCTGGTCACCTGGCCCAACAATACACAACTCTGAGAGTGCCAGAGAAAATTTCATCACAACTCTTTGAAGGTCACCTTTAAGACAAAAGTACACTATATTCAAGCATGCTAGATCATCTTCATTGGAGATGAAGACAAAGACCCAATTTATAGATTTCCAAGGCAATTCTTCCAGCCTCCACATCTCTGACTTGAAATCAATCTGCCACCATTCCTATCTTTATCTCATTAGTGTACAAGATAATTTCTCAAGATCAAAAGTAAGCACATCTGCAAATAAATAACTCCTGACTCAACATCTTGCAAGGAAAAAAAGATGAAGAAAGTTCAGAGGTGGGCACCTCAATGATGCCTCCACATAACCAACCAAATGAAAGTGCATGGTACACTTGCTTTTCCCCAGGCAATGATTCCGGTGTTGCTTCAGCCAATTTCTTTAGTGACTCATCCCAGTTGCACATAAGCAATGGATCTGATTTTAAATCATTTGAGAGCGCATTCTGAAGCCCTGCCGTATGATTCAGCACATGTGCAACCTGCTCAAAAGATCCAAATTCTCTTTACCAAACAGCAGAGCTAAATAGATAACTTCTCAGGATTTCCGTATTGTTCAGTGACACCGTGAATTATACTGTTCTACAAAGCCCTCCACAGCAGTCAACTATTGGAATGTTCAATATCAAACTTGCATCACATCTATGGAAGTAGACACACATATATCTTCCTAGCAACAAAAGAAGAGCACTCGACATTACTTTATATGTACAACCAAAGACATCAGTAAATTTAGTACCAAATTTTTATGGGGAACACTGGCAAGCATTTACCAATTACATAATGACAAAAACTGAAAACTTTTCTGCCTCAGAAAGAAAACATACAGTGATATTTTCTTTCCCATTGCAAGCAAATTCTGGCCAGTAAGTAGACACCTTCTCGCTTAAGCTTATTTTCCTGTAAAAAGACCATTCACATCATTAGTCCTTTTCTATTTACTGCAATGCCACACAACCAGAAAAGGTCTCTGAGGCACAAGACCAGGCAGAAACTTTAATACACCAATCATTACTGATAATGACATACACAATGATAAATTTATTTAACATAGGAATCCTCTACTGAAGCACCTCTTTTTTTGTAAAGACCATTTTTGGATGGAGCATACATGTTTTTGTGAAAGGTTAAGCAAAGCTGAGCTCATATTAGTTTTCAAAAAATGTTATAAAGAGACTTTTGTACCCTTGATCAACAAGCCAGTGAAGTAGGCCTGCAGTGACACCCTTTGTTACAGAAAAGCATGAGAAAAGGCTGTCTGGCTGCACGGGCCGAGGATCAAATTTTCCTAAAACACCTGCTGCTGTATCTATCACTACCTCCCCATTCTTGTATGCACACACCTGAACACAGATTCTTGTTAGAAACTGTGCAGCTTAAACCCCATAGCATACATCCTTAACCCTCTACTCCAACTGGAATGTAATGGGTGTGTGGATTTACTCAAGCAGACAATATTCTGAACATTTCCAATAGCTGCTGATCATTACGCATCATAAAAGCAAAACAGTATCTTTTGAGGGTGACCATCTTTACCCATACTCTCTGAGACAATTCTATCTGGAAGAAAACACTAAGCCACACCTGAACCCCAAGCACTTGTTGCTTGCGCCCCAACTCCACTAAAAGTTCCCGTAATTTTGTCTCAGTCGGAGAGTGCGAGGGGGTGTTACAGATCCAGCTTGAGATTTCCAGCAGGCGTCCACTTTTCACCACATTGCCACTGCACAACCATGTGAGAGTAATCAAAATCAGCACAAACTGATGCAGGGAAACCTTCTTAGAGAGTGAGCAATTACAGCACAGTGTAGACAAGCCTTGTGGCAAAGTTGAGTCAGGTGGCCAAGTCCCATGACTCAACTAATCAATGGAAGACTGCACCATGAACACGAAGTCTTACTGGGGCAAAGAACCAAGAAATTCTCAGGGAATCTAGGTGGACATCCTTTCTATACCATGTGCAAAAAGTGAGACCACTACTACAAATCACTCTCTAGCTTAGCATGTCCAGGGACACAAATCAAATGCACCATTTACAGAGGATTTTGTCCCTCAGATCAAGTTTAAAACTGGTCAACATGCTGCATGTACCAAGCAATCCATCTTGCTTGCTTGGGTGCAAAGAAAACCGCAATCTTCTTGAAAGATGAATTACTATCCTCGTTGCTACTCAGTCCTTACTATGCATAATACCTAGCCCTTCCCCAAGCTGAAAAAGACATACCTGTACAAAGCCATTTCTGCAAAGGGACGCATAACCTCAAGATACACAACCTGAGCACCAAGCAAAGATGACAGACCTGCAAGCATTTTCAAAAGGAAGAGCACCTTGCTTGTTAAAGAAAGAGGACCAATGTGATTGTGATATACAGCCATTTTATTGAAAAACACTGGATATATTTCTATGTGAAAATAAGTCAAGTGTGGCCCTGAGCATAAACCTAGAACCAGTAATAGTGAGCCACTGACCTCGTAGTAGATCCAAAACTCGCATGAAGAACACAATATCTCCAGGAAAACCATCCACCTGCTCATCACAATACAACACAAAATAGCTCCAAATTTGTAGTGGCAATATATGTTGGCAAAATGTACAAGAGAAAGGTCCTGTAATTTCATAAACACAAGGACCTGTAGCTATATGGATGTTTTCTTATCACATGGGACTTTAAGGAGCAGTTTCTAGAGAGTAACTTCAGGCAAATCAGCTGAAGGAAGTTCTATTAACAAGGAGAAAGCATGAACAAAAAGTAGTCCCCTAATACCACACGCCTGCTTCTTTTGGCACGACTAAACCTATAGCAACCTAGGGTGGTAAATTTCCATTTGAGCTTTCTGTTATATTACAGCCAACACTGTAACATAACATACTCAAACATGGCAGTCTCTCCTGAAAAGAGTACTAATTAGGTCTTGATGTATTGACTTGGATTGAAGAGCTCATGGTGGGTATGCAAAGTATGGTCCATGAATGCCCTACACAAAGAGTTCAGCTTTGTTCTCTTATTGCAATTGAATTCACCAGATATCTTCATGAAGACAATTTAAGTCAACCTGAAAAGAGTTGACAAAGCTATGAATATTTCAGATCGGACAGCAAACTGGCAACAATCGGCAAGCATGAAAAAGAAATCCCTCCCTAAAGAAAAGTGAAAACAAGACCACAAGACAGAATGAACAACAACAACAGTCATATGCATGTTCCCAGACCTTCAACAGCAACATGTATGGCAGTGACCACCTACCATAACAACCCCACTGACTTCATCAGTTCCTGGCAATGAGTCAAACACTAACCATCAAACTGAGTTCTGTCACAAGACTGGCAGTAACAGGAAAACTCAGCCATGATGTTGGCTAGCTCCACAAAACCTTTAAGAGATAAAGAAGACCAAGAGACCCCAAGAAGAAACAGGACTGTAGAAAGGGGAAAATGCCAGACAAAGAAAACCCAAAACAAGAAAAAAGAAAGAAATTGGAGAGCAAAAAGAAAGAGAACTTTGAGATAAAGACTTTAGAGGATAACCAAAATGCAGATCAACAAACATTTGAAGATCATCATACAACTGAAAACTAAAGTGTGGATTGAACAGCACACTGGATTCCTGTGAAGACTTGACCACTCTTCCTCTTTTTGCTTGTCCTGAAACCGCTTCCTGCGTTCATCTCTTTCCTTAGTCCACTTATCCATATCTTCCTGCAACCCAGATTCACGAACCAGAACAAGAAGCCCACTCATCCTTGAAATTATTACAGCAACTATGACCAAATTATGGAATCTTAGAAGCCTCCTTTAGTCATAAACCAAGAGAACATGACCAAAATACATTTGATTCTGTAGCCAAAGGTTTGTATCAGATGATTAATTGTTTGTGGGACAATAAACCCTGGCCAAGTCTTAAGGACCTTACAAAAGGCAACCACCAAAAAATTGGTCAATTTCACAAATTTTCTCCAAACTCCCGTCTCCATGTGCTCAGATGCAAATGAGCCATGAATGAGACCTGTTGAGATGTATATGCCTATTTTCTGGAGTAGTCCTAGCTTAAGAAAGACAATAAAGTTGAAGAAAGTTGATGTCTCCTAATCCAAAAGTCTTCTTCATTTTTGCAACATTCTGTTCATGCCTCATTGAAATTCTGTCTTAGTATTTGCCAGAAGCAAGACCAACAATCTCTTACATCACTGTAACACCAGATTGTGGGCACCTTAGCTCCTAGCTTTCAAGTGGCTGATGGGTCAAAGGGAATTTACAAGTGACATTCTATCAGAGAACCTTGTCATAACATGAAAATATAAGGAACCTTCGGTTACCTACTCCAGACAAAGCTTCAGAAAGACAAACATACCTGGGATGCCCTCCCTGGAATGGAACGACGAAAGAAGAAATTCATAATTGCCATAGCATCCTCTGGCATGTCCATCCGGAGCTTCAACCCTAATTCAGCAAATGATGACAAAAGTGCAGCATAATCACCCTGCACAAAAGAAATTCAGCCAACATTACCAACCCACTGAAATATCCCACTTCAATCAGCTTAGGTGAAAAAACTCACATTACTGAAGATTCAAGAAAATAAGTCCAGATACCTTTGCGCAGGCAAGAAGCATTTTCGCAAGTGCTTGCTTTTTGGAAAATGGCAGGCTCTTAGTGAGGCCAAAATCCACAAGAATGGGCTTAAAAGGGGGCTCCTTGCTCACAAGAAAATTTCCTGCATACACCCATAAAGTAAAGTTTGAAACAGATTTCTTTTCCTACAATGGCACAGGCCCTCCTGAAATGTTCAATGACTGCAATCTGCAATGAACATATCAATCTTCTACCATCAGACAACATAGGTGTGAGACAAATGCCTATGGAGATCACTTGGACAAGTTTAGACAAAATCTGGAACTTATTTGTAGACAACTAACCAGCCTACCTACAGATATTTTCACAAATACTTGCAAACTGGGCAATTTAAGAAGCTCAAAGTCAATTTGGACAACTCTCAAATTCTGACCAGCTCTTCATCTTGTGA
>Ga0116227_10017384_pt1 | contig 10056 bp, 8 predicted proteins | sample S1TSphgellanicum_FD_89693 | JGI IMG/M metagenome (GOLD analysis project Ga0116227, IMG submission 89693) | Host-associated microbial communities from peat moss isolated from Minnesota, USA - S1T2_Fb - Sphagnum magellanicum MG | ecosystem: Host-associated > Plants > Peat moss > Unclassified...
CCGATCTGGAAGTCGAAGGCGGCGAGTTTCTCCAGCGCCTTGGCGCGGGTGGGCGCCGACATCCAGCTATTGTGTTCGAGACGGTTACGGAACGCATCGCGCAGATCGTGCGTCAGCGCCTCCATCTTGGCGCGCGCGTCGGGCGGGAAATAGAGTTTGACGTAGTCCTGGCCGACTGCCTCGCCCAAGGCGCCTTCCACGGCGGCAACCGCGCGTTTCCAGCGCGGCCGCTGCTGCGGCTGGCCTTGCAGCTCATGCGCGTTGAAATCGAAATTCGCGGTCACGAAGTCCTTGGACAAGTAAGGCGCCGCATTCACCGTCAGATGAAACGCCGACCAGGCCTGCAACGTGCCAATCGGGGTTGCCCCGGCGAGTGCGGCAATCTTCTCCACCGCACTCTTCTCGCCGATCACCACGCGGGCCGGCTTGCCCAGCCCCGCCGCCTTGAAGAACGCCCCCCAGTCGAACCCCGGGGCCTGCTTCTGCAACTCCGCAAAACTCATCGGGTTGTAGGTCTTGTCCGGGTCGCGGTCTTCCGCGCGCGACCAGCTCACTTCGGCAATCTTCTGCTCGAAGGCGACGATCTTCTGCGCGGCCGCGGGCGCATCGGGCCACCCGGCCAGCGTCAGCATTTTGGCCACGAACCCGGCGTATTTGGCTTTCTTGTCGGCAAATTGCTTTGCCAGATAATAGTCGCGGTCGGGCAGGCCCAGGCCCGCCTGGCCGATGCTGATGGCGTAGTGCGTGGGGTCCTTCGCGTCCGGCTCGATCGCCATGCTGAACAGCGAGCCTTGCAGATTGCCCTGCGCGCCGCCTTGCAGGGCGGCGAACTCCGCCGCCGTTTTCACCGCGCGGATCTGCGCCAGTTCCGGCGCCAAGGGTGCCGCGCCGCGCTTCTCGACGGAAGCCTCGTCCATGAAAGCCTTGTAGAACGCGCCGGCCTTGCCCATCCCGTCCGAGGGCGTGCCGGACGCATGGGCCGAGGCGTCTTCGAGGATTTTATGCACCCGCGCCTCGGACAAATCGCGCAGCAGGATGAAGGCGCCGAAATTCGTCCGGTCGGGCGGGATCACCATGTCGCGCACGGCCGTGCCGTCCGCGTATTCGAAGAAATTATCGCCCGGCTTCACCGACGTATCGCGGCCCTTGAGATCAAAACCCCAGGGCGCATAGCTGGGGTCAGCAGCCGGCTTGGCCGTCTCGCCCGCCGAGGCCACACCGGCCCACAAGGCCACGCCGGCCGCCAGCACGAGTTTCTTCATCGCTCGGTCCTTATTCAGTCATCATTCGTAGGGTGGGCTTTAGCCCACCATGATCTTGCGCGGCGAGAGGAAGGGGTGGGCTGAAGCCCACCCTACGGCCGATTAATCTGCCGCCAGCGCCATCGTCTTCCGGGCCTGGACTTTTTTGACGTAATCCTCGGTCGCTGCCGCCACCTGCTCGGCGTGATTCGCAAACACGTGATCTGCGCCGGCGAAGATGCGGTAATCGACCGTGACACCCTTCTGGGTGTTCAGCTTATCGACCAGCTTGCGCACCGAGGGCTCGGGCACCAGCTCGTCGGCGTCGCCATGCACCAGCAGCCCGCCGCAGGGGCAGGGGGCCAGGAAGCCGAAGTCGTAGTGGCTCGCCGGGGGGGCCACCGAAATCCAGCCCGTGACCTCCGGCCGGCGCATCAGCAACTGCATGCCGACGAAGGCGCCGAACGAGTAGCCGGCGATCCACAGGCCGCCGTGGCTCGGGTTGACCATCTGCATCCAGTCGAGCGCGGCCGCCGCATCGCCGATTTCGCCGATTCCGCCGTCATACCGCCCCTGGCTGCGGCCGACGCCGCGGAAATTGAACCGCATGACCGAGAAGCCGAGTTTCTGGAAACTCTGGTACATCGTGTAGGTTATACGGTTGTTCATGGTGCCGCCATGCAACGGATGCGGGTGCATGATGAGCGCCAGCGGGGCTGACGTTTCCTTGCTATGGTGGTAGCGGCCTTCGAGCCGGCCGTCAGGGCCTGCGAACATCACCTCGGGCATGGTATTCTTCGTTCTTCCACTCGCGCGCCCGGGCATGGCGCACGCAAAATGCACAATCCGAGCGTCCGTCCGTGCTATGCCGCGCTTCGGCCGGGACGCCGTGACAGGAGGGCTGCCCCTCCCTAACATGACAACGCGCCCTCAACCCTCACGGCACGGCCGCATGGGGACGGCGCGCACACGGGTTAAAGGCATAAGAGTCTATATAGGCAGGAGTGTCGGCCAGATAACACTAGAATCGTCATATAAAATGCATGTTTCTGCGGCAAGGCAGGTTTGCGGATGATTTACCTGGATGCAAATGCCACCGAACCGCTGCGCCCCGCGGCCCGCCAGGCCGCCATCGCGGCCATGGATCTGGCCGGCAACCCCGCCAGCATCCACGCCGCCGGCCGCCAGGCGAGGCGGGTTCTGGAGGACGCACGGACCCGGATTGCCGCAGCCCTCGGCGGCGAGCCGGAGGGACTGGTCTTCACCAGCGGCGGCACGGAGGCGAATGCCCTGGCCATCGCCGGCCTCGGGCACGGAAGGCGCATCCTCTGCGGCGCCACCGAGCATGCGGCGGTGCTGGAGGCAGCACCGGGCGCGCCACGCATTCCGGTGGAGAGGAGCGGCGCCCTCGACCTCGGCGCGCTCGACACACTGCTGGCGCAGGGCGGCCCTGCCCTGGTCTGCGTCATGCTGGCCAATAACGAGACCGGCGTCATCGCCCCCATCCCCGAAATTTTGCGGATTTGCCGCCAGCACGGCGCGCTGCTGCATGTGGATGCGGTGCAGGCGGCCGGCCGGATGACGATCGACATGGCGGCGCTGGGCGCAGACTCGATCGCCCTGTCCGGCCACAAAATCGGCGGCCCCAAGGGCGCCGGCGCGCTGCTGCTGGCACGCGGGCGGGACATTGCCGCCCCGCTGATCGCCGGCGGCGGTCAGGAGCGCGGCCGACGCGGCGGCACACCGTCGCTGCCCGCCATCGCCGGTTTTGCGGCGGCCCTGCATGAGGCGCAAAAGCCGGCCCCGTCGCTGGCCCCCCTGCGCGACGCGGCCGAGGCAGCCGCCATCGCCGCGGGTGCGCTTGTCTGCGGCGCCGGCCCACGCCTGCCCAACACAAGTAGCCTTGCCCTGCCCGGCGTGCGGGCCGACGGCCAGGTGATCGCGCTCGATCTCGCCGGCATCGCCGTCTCCGCCGGGGCGGCCTGCAGCTCCGGCAAAGTCGCCCGCAGCCACGTGCTCGACGCCATGGGTTTGCCCTACGCCGCCTGCGCCATCCGCGTGTCGCTGCCATGGAACGCCACGTCCGCGCACATCGACGCCTTCGCCGCAGCCTACGCCACCATGGCCGCCCGCATGCGCCGGCAGGCCGCATGATCTATCTGGACAACCAGGCGACCACGCCGACTGACCCGCGCGTGCTGGACGCCATGCTCCCCTGGTTCGCCCGCGATTTTGGCAATCCGCACAGTGCGGAACACGCCATGGGCCGGCAAGCGGCCGACGCCGTGGAAGCGGCGCGCGCGGAAATCGCCGCCATCATCGGCGCCGACCCGCGCGACATCGTGCTGACCTCCGGCGCCACCGAGTCCAATAATCTGGCCATCAAAGGCGCCGCGCGCTTTGCCGCCGACTTCTCCCGCCGCCGCATCATCACGCTCGCCACCGAGCACAAGTGTGTGCTGGAGAGCGTGCGCGACCTCGCGTCGGAAAATTTCGAACCCTGCATCCTGCCGGTCGGGCGCGACGGGCTGCTCGACCTCGACCGCCTGAAGGACGCGCTGCGCACGCCGACCCTTCTGGTCAGCGTCATGGCGGTGAACAACGAGACCGGCGTTCGCCAGAACCTTGCGGCCATTGCCGGGCTGGTCCACGAGGCTGGCGCCCTGCTGCACAGCGACATTGCCCAGGCCGCCGGGAAGCTGAAGTTCGACGTCGAAAACCCTCGCATCAGCCTGGCCTCCATCAGCGGCCACAAGATTTATGGGCCAAAGGGGATCGGCGCGCTGTATGTCCGCCGCCGCCCGCGCGTGCGCCTTTCCCCGCTCTTCTCCGGCGGCGGCCAGGAGCGCGGGCTGCGGTCTGGCACCATCCCGGCCCCGCTCGCCGTGGGTTTGGGCGAAGCCTGCCGCATCGCCGCGGCCGAAATGGGCGAGGACGAGGCGCGCATCGCCGCCCTGCGCGCGCGTTTTCTGCAGCGGCTTGGCGTGCCCGTGGTGGTGAACGGCGCCGCCGGCCTGCCCGGCTGCCTCAGCCTGCGTTTTCCCGGCGCCCGCGCGCTCGACCTCATCGCCGCCTGCCCCACACTCTGCGTCTCCACCGGCTCCGCCTGCACCTCGGCCGACATCGCGCCCAGCCATGTGCTCACCGCCATGGGTTTGAGCGCGGCCGACGCGGCCGCCACCTTGCGCGTGGGCATCGGACGATTTACCTCGCCCTCTGATATTGACGCCGCGGCATCCCTGCTCGCGGCCGCCGCGCACATCCCAGCCGAGGCCTGAAGACCCCACATGCCCAAGATGATCTTTGTCGAGCGCGACGGCACCAGGCGCGAAGTCGATGCCCCGCTCGGCCTGTCGGTGCTGGAGGTGGCGCACAAGCACGGCGTGGACATCGAAGGCGCCTGCGAAGGCTCGCTCGCCTGCTCCACCTGCCACGTCATCGTCGATCCCGCCTGGTATGGGCGCCTGGCCAAAGCCACCGAGGACGAGGAGGACATGCTGGACCTGGCGTTCGGCCTGCAGGCGACGAGCCGGCTGGGCTGCCAGATCGTCATGACCCCGGCGCTGGACGGGCTGGTGGTCAAGCTCCCCGCGGCCACGCGCAACGCCGGCAAATAAACCCGCCGCAATCGTAGGATGGGTCTTGACCCATCATCGCGCTCGCGAACGGCGGCAGCCGTGCCGAGGTGATGGGTCAAGAGCCATCCACCGGTTTGGCAGGGCTATCGCATATGGACAGGTCCGCGCTCGCCATCCGACCAACTGCCCGGTCGCACCGCCCAAAGATTAACCGCGAAGGCGCGAAGAGCGCGAAGGTTCGCGAAGGAGCTCACCCTCAAAGGCCCGTTCCGTGGCGGATTTCTGTTGGTTTTGCCTTCGCGTACCTTGGCGTTCTTCGCGCCTTCGCGGTTAATCTTTGGATGTTTCCGCAGGCCGTATGGTTGAAGGGTGAGCCGCATCACCATGGCTGTCACGCAACAGCCAGCGATATAGGCGCAAATGCGATTGCCCTGACCGCTTTGGTGGACTGCATCCACGCACCCGTGTAGCGTCACCCAAGTAACGACAGCAACGCTTGGGGACGCACCATATCCGGGATCACCACCGCCGCCGCACCGGCAACATCCAAAACCCCATCCATCGCCCTGCGCTGGTATGTGCTCACCATCATGTGCCTGGTCTATGCCGCCAGCATCGCCGACCGCTATGTGGTGACCACGGTGATGGAGCCGATGCGGCTGGATCTGCATCTCAGCGACAGCGGCGTCGCCTTTCTCACCGGCCCGCCTCTCGCCCTCTTCTATGTGACGCTCGGCATCCCGATCGCGTGGCTGGCCGACAACAGCAACCGCCGCAACATCCTCGCCGGTGCCCTGGTCGCCTGGTCGGCGATGACCGCCTGCTGCGGCCTCTCGCGCAGCTATGCGCAATTCATGCTGGCGCGCATCGGCGTGGGCGTCGGCGAGGCGGGGGGAACGCCGCCGGCGAACTGCATCATTGCGGATTATTTCCCCGCGGCGCGCCGCCCGATGGCCATGGCCATCTTCGCGCTGGGCGCGCCGTTCGGCGCCTTCATGGGCGCGGACATGGCGGGATATGTCGCCAACCTCTATGGCTGGCGCGCGGCTTTTCTGGCGTTGGGCGTGCCCGGCCTGATCCTGGGCCTGGTGGTGCTGGCCACCATCCGCGAACCCGCGCGCGGCCGGCTGGATGCCAGACGTGACAGCACGAAAGCCAGTTTTGCACAGGCGATGGCGTTCATGTGGCGGCACAAGGCGGCCGTGCACGTCATCATGGCCGGCGGCGTGGCCGCTTTATGGGGCTGGGGCCTGATGTGGTTCACGCCGACGTTTCTGCAACGCACCTACCATTTGAGCGTGGGCGAGGCCGGCGCCGTCGTGGGCCCCATCCATCTCATCGGCGGCTCGGCCGCGTCGGTCGCCACCGCCTGGATCCTGGCGCGCAAGAATTTTGCCGATCCGCGCTGGGTGCTGCGGCTGCTGGGTGCGGGCGTGGGGCTTGCCACCATCCCCTCCTTCATCGCCTACGAAACCCATTCGCTGGTGCTCGCGAAAGCGATGTTCTGGATGTTTATACCGGCGATCTATTTCTATATCGGCCCGACGATGGCGCTGGTGCAGAATCTCGCCCCGCCCCGCATGCGCGCCACGTTCATTGCGGTGTCGTTGCTTGTTCCCAACGTGCTGAATCTGATCGTGGCGCCGCAGGGCGTTGCGTTCATCAGCGATCTGGCGGCGGGTCCGCATGGGCCGGATGCGGCGTCTCTGCGGCTGGCGTTGCTGATATTGGCGCCGTCGGGGTTTTGGGCGGCGTGGCATTATTGGGCGGCTTGCCGGACGGTCATTGCCGATCAGCGGGCGGCTATTGGATAGCAAGGAAAGGACTTCTTTTTTGAAAAAAAGGAGAAACTTTTACACATTGGAGCTGCCGCCGTTCTACGGGCAGCGCTCCAGTAATCAAAAGTTTTTTGGTTCTTTTTTTCAAAAAAGAACTTCTTCCTGATGAAACTTTCCACAATCGAAACTTTTGTAGTCGCCAACCCTCCGCCCCACTTCGGCGGCCAGTATTTCGTGTTCGTCAAACTCACCACCAACGACAACATCACCGGCCTAGGCGAAGCCTACTGCGTCCCCTTCTCGCCCCACCTGGTGGCAAAGATGATCGAGGACGTCTTCCACCGCTACGCCCACGGCCAGGACCCGCACGACATCGAAACGCTCTGGCGGCGCATTTACTCCTCCGGCTTCACCCAGCACCCGGACCTCACGCTCATGGGCGTGCTGAGTGCCATCGAAATGGCCTGCTGGGATATCATCGGCAAAGCCGCCGGCCAGCCCGTCCACCGCCTGCTCGGCGGCCGGGTGCACGAAAAACTTCGCGCCTACACCTACATCTATCCGCGGCCAGGCGACACGACGGACGTCTATCAGGACCCCGATCTCGCCGCGCACTACGCGGCCGACTACGTGCGCCAGGGTTTTACCGCGCTAAAATTCGATCCTGTCGGCCCCTACAGCGCCTTCGACGGCCGCCAGCTCTCGTTGCAATCGCTCGATCTTTCCGAAAAATTCGCCAGAAAACTGCGCGAGGCCGTGGGCGCGAGCGCAGACCTGCTGTTCGGCACCCACGGCCAGATGACCGCCGCCTCCGCCATCCGCCTGGCCCGAAGGCTGGAACCCTACGATCCGCTCTGGCTGGAGGAACCGGTCCCGCCCGATGCGCCGGACGAAATGGCCAAGGTGGCCCGCGCCACCACCATCCCGATTGCCGCCGGCGAGCGTCTGGCCACCAAATATGATTTCGCCCGCCTGCTGTCGGCGGGGGCGGCGTCCATTCTGCAAATGAATCTCGGGCGCGTCGGCGGCTTGCTGGAAGCCAAGAAGATCGCGGGCCTGGCCGAAACCCACCATGCGCAGATCGCCCCCCACCTCTATTGCGGCCCCGTTGTGGGGGCGGCGAACATCCAGCTTGCCGCGTGCAGCCCGAATTTTCTCATCCTCGAAGGGATAGAGACATGGGGCGGTTTCCACGCCGAAATTTTGAAGACCCCGATCATGTGGCAGGACGGCTACGTCATCCCCCCTGACACCCCTGGCCTCGGCGTGGAACTCAACGAAGCGGTCGCCCGCGCCCATCCCTATACCGGCGACAGGCTGCATCTGGAGATGGCGCAGAATCCGGTGATTTGATGGTGGTCACTGGGCCATGTTTCGATCAAAAGACCGTTTTGCACAAGTAAACGTCCGGGCTGTCCACCCGGCAGGAAAGCAGCGACAGATACGCACGGATACGGGTGAAAAACCCCGCTCGATCGGGCGTCTGGAAGTAGAGGATGTTACGCACGCCGAACCTGTCGCGAAGCGTGTCGGGGCCGTATTCCCACACGCTGTTTTCAAAATGGAATTGCGCGGCGTAGCGCTTCAGCGGCGAGTGATACATCACACCGGGGTCCACGCCGATGTCTTGAAACAAGCGTGCTTGCCGGATCAGCAGCTTTTGAGTGTTCTTGTAAGTAAGGGCAACCAGCCTGGCGGTGTCCTCCGTCGTTGGCGCGCGCGCTTTGCCCGATGCATCGATGATTTTTATCGTGACCGGCCCATCGGCCACCGGACCGCCGTGGAAGCCGACCACGCCGCCATCCAGCACGATCTTGGCGGCTGCCGCGATAAAGAGGTAATTTGCGCAAGAAGACAGACATTTGGCATCGACCACGGCAACAAGATGCTTGGCGACAATCACGTCAGCCATATCGAGCGCCGCCTCGACGGAGCCGCCAATGCTACGCAGAACCAGCATCGAGCCGTCCCTGATCGGCAGAGCGAGAAACTTTTTAGCCGAGGCGTCATCGATGTAGCCAAAAAAGCAAACCACGTCGGGGCCTGCTGTCGATACGTGATCCTGGCCCCAATGCTGCAAGCTACATTTGCGCTGCGCCGCCTGGGCGGCCTGCACGGTGGGCAACGCGTAATGGGAAGGCCCCAAAATCAGCACCGCGACCAGCACCAGAAGCACGACAAGGCCGGTGCAAGCGGCGCCGGTTTTAAGCAGGAGGCGGCCGATAGACATGGCAATCCTTGGGCAAACGCAAACCTGCCAGCCGCGCCCCCGCGATCGGGCAAGGCCAGCCTCATGGTCTAGCCTGACGCGAATGTGTCGGCACTGCCGCCGTAGAAGCATTTGGTCATCGATCCCACCGATATCGTAGTCGATGACCAAAACTACGATTTCGCTCGCCCCTATGTCACGCCCTGCGGCAAGGATCCGGACTGTGCCATCCGACGTACGGACGCGCAGCAAGCCGCCGGACGCACTCCCGTGCTGTTTCTCATCCCACCATCGAGCGAATAACCACCCCCGCACTCGCCCAATCCGCCGGCCCCTCCAGCCGCCCGCGCAGCCGCCCCGCGGCATCGATCACCAGCGTCGTCGGAAACCCCGCCACGCCAAACGCCTGCCCTGCCGCCATATGCGGGTCGAGCAGCGTGGTGAGGTGCGCAATCCCGTGCGCCTTGAGGAACGGCGACACCACCTCCGCCCCCGTCCTGTCGGCCGAGACGGCAAGCACGGCGAAATCCGGCGCCGACCCGGCGAGGCGGTCGAGAGACGGCAGCTCGGCGACGCAGGGGATGCACCAGGTCGCCCAAAAATTCAGCACTACGATACGGCCACGCCAATCGGCAGGCACGTGCCGCGTCACCCCGTCCAGCGCCATACATGTCACTTCGGGCAGGGCACCGGGCGGGTTCACGCGCTCTATGTCCGACAGTGGCCGCATCGCCACGCCGTCGGGCTCGGCCGGCGGGCCGGCCGGTTTGCGCCATGCCAGCGCGCCGACTAGGCTTGCCGCACCCGCGGCGACACAAGACCCGGCGACCGTACGACGTGTGAGCAGACCCATTTCATGACCTCGACCATCCAGAAAGCCAATATGCAATGGGGCGGGCGCTTTGCGCAGGCCCCCTCCGACATCATGCAGGCGATCAACGTCTCCATCGGTTTTGATAGCAAACTCTGGCGCCAGGATGTGACCGGTTCGCTCGCCCATGCCGCCATGCTGGCTCACACCGGCATCATCTCCGCCGCCGACGCAGCCGCCATACGCGACGGGTTGAATGATATCGCCGCCGAGATCGAGGCGGGCACATTCGCGTTCTCCGATGCGCTAGAAGACATCCATATGAACATCGAGGCGCGCCTGGCCGAGCGCATCGGCGAGCCCGGCCGCCGGCTGCACACAGCGCGCAGCCGCAACGACCAGGTCGCCACCGATTTCCGCCTCTGGGTGCGCGACGCCA
>Ga0116227_10017388_pt1 | contig 10054 bp, 6 predicted proteins | sample S1TSphgellanicum_FD_89693 | JGI IMG/M metagenome (GOLD analysis project Ga0116227, IMG submission 89693) | Host-associated microbial communities from peat moss isolated from Minnesota, USA - S1T2_Fb - Sphagnum magellanicum MG | ecosystem: Host-associated > Plants > Peat moss > Unclassified...
TAAATTCTAAATTAGACTTAAAGCAGGAATTAAATGAGTTTGAAAGCTCATTTGAACAACATGAATGAATTGAAAGAGACTTAATCTAATGTTCTTTATCTTGTATATCTTTGAAGTTTGATTTTATATTTTTGCATAAATATGAGAGTTTTGTAATGAACCTTGTTGATTTATTTTTGGCCTATGAAAATTGAAAAAATATTTTAAAATTTTAATCCTAAAATCTTAAAGTGAAGTTAAATTTGGCTTGACATATCTAACTAATATACATGAGTTAAGAACTAGTGTGAAAGAACCATTTGGGCATGAGAAAAAAAAAAGAAGATATGAATCATGGTTTTTTTTGGCAAATGTTCACAACCTGGCAACCAAAAAAAAACAGCTGGCAAATCCAACAAAGGGATTTTTGAGATTTAAAAACCCATGTCCCTCATCCAATATGTTTTTATTGGCAAGTGGAAAGCTTTTCAGTGCGAATTAATGCATCTTGAATACAAGAAACATCAGTACCCATATTACATGTGTATGGTAATAGCTGTTCACAAGGTCTTTTGCCCATACCAGGACCTACAAGTTGAAATGACCCATATGAAGAATTGTTCTTCAATACCTGCACAGCTTGTGTTGATTGTTTTGATAATGTTAACAAGGGGGAAAAAGAAAAGCCTTTGTCAAGGCCCATCTTCCGGTTGTGATGCACATCAGAGACGTACCCTCAAGAGAGGTCCAGGATCATAGGGTTACCCGGCAAGGCCCTCTGTTTCACTTGACTCTCACCTGTCTATTAGGTAGTTAGAGCGATGGTCAGTCACCCAACCTTTTTATAGGCCCACCATAGTAGTGACTTTTTTCCACAATAGTTTCAGAGTAAAAAGTGGGAAATTTTGGGTTTTGTTAGTGTAAATTTGACGTTTTTCAAAAGATTGGCCTATATTCTGATTGTCACAGAATTGAAAATCAAAACTGTGCTCGCCAAGTCCAGCTTTCCTCCACAGGTTACCTACAAGCTCTAATTTCTCTTCTGATGCGCGAATGCATCTCATTGTAGTAACTCATGTACTGAAGCATGCAGTTGTGGGTCGGATCACATGAAAATGCAGTAAACTATAACTGAATACATCTTTTGATGAACAGCTTGCTTTCTGGACAAATATTCAGACCTAGTACATCCCTTGAGGGATTTCTAAAATCTTGTACCCTAAGTAGTAAGGAACTCATTGACATGCCATAATTACCTTAGCTGTTTTCACTAAAAATATATTATTTGTAGAAAAGTTGATTTTCAAATATACATTTTGTCAAGAAATTTTTTTTGTGAACAGAAATTAGAGAATCTCATTGAGTATTTGATTTTTTGGGCATGGAATCTTAAAAATTAAATCATCTTTCAACTGACATGTGTAGAAGCTGCCCTTGTATATATGGAGTTGTCAAACTATTTAGTGGATATATTCCAAATTGATTAAAGTGCTTGTGCACAAGAAAGGTTACACGTGAAATATTTGAAGTTCAGATTTTTTGTACAAATGTACATAAGGGGAATGTAAAGAGAGCTCCTTCAAGCCCCATTATTGGCCATGTGCAAATCCTAAGGTGTCAATATGACTAGGTGATTTGAACCAGGCGTTAGCCCATGTTTTACAATTTAAAAAAAATCAGGCAGAGCTTTGCAAAATAATTTCTTGGGCAGACACAAAAAATTAAAGTAGATCTGGCAGTGTAGGCAGTTCATTTGGGATGTGGGTAGCCAGAGCACTCTTTTGACAACCAGTGCATCTGTTTGTAAAGGTTGTAGATCCCTTAAGCTTAGTTGACACTGATGTCAGTTATAACCTGATTTTTGCAAGTCTGTTCACAAAAAGGTAGGAGTTTTGGTTTGAATACCCAAAAACATCATCCCTGATTTGGTACCAAGCTTCATTTACTAAAGGGGAATCCATATTCTCTCACACTCCGTGTGGACTCTCTAACAACAGCCTACAATACCCATTTCTAATGATGGGGGAATTCCAAATTACAATACTAGGGTTCTACTTGGAATAATTTGAGTTCTAATTTAGAGGGTTATAATGTAGTTACATGTAGGGTTAATGTTCTAAACTTTAACCCTCTAAATTATAATAGGCATGTTTGAAAGGATTGCATTTGGCCTTGGTTAGCCCTTCTACTTCGGAAGATTGTCAAGCCTTCCACCATGCTCTATGTTGGGGATGTTATTTCCATTTTATTCCAAACATCAGGCAAAAAAATTTCGAATTCAAATTATTTAAGAAAAACATAATTTATAATTTACTTAAGTTATGTGAATAAGGTGTCTATAATTTATTATTAGAATATATTTAGAATATATTTCAAATATCTCATTATTTCTTAACATATAAAAATATTTTTTAAAATTTTAAGTGCTAGCTAAAATATACAAGGAGTGACCTCCCATGGGTCCATGACAATTAAGTTGAATTTCTTGTCAAATAGCTCAACAAGTTGTATCACAACTTTCATTTGGTGACATGAAAATTGTATTTTGAAGGTGATAGATCCTAAAAACATTTGCCTTTGGATGCCTTTGGAGAGGGTAAGAAGCAACATTTTCAAGCTAAACCACAATTTGTTGGATGTGATTGCGCAATTCATTCCTGCAATCATCCATTTCTAAAGGTGGCTCTTTCTCTACTAGCTGAAGAATTTGAGGCTGAACCAGTATACATATATGACAACTTATATTATTTAACAAAACAATAAAATTTCAACTAAACCAGAACTTGAACTGAAACGAAATAAAATGGGCCAAACAAAAAATTAATTAGAATAGACCCTTAAAAATAAATGAAATAAGGAGAATGCATTGAATTAACAAAGCTCACCAAATTAACAGTGTTTTCATTGCCAATTTTGTGATTTAGCCAAAGTTGAGACCAGCCATGTGTGGCTATATACCAGATATGAAAGTTACCAAAGAAAAACTCTATATGTTTGGTTGCCTACTGGAATTTATTTATCATTACAAAATGGCAATTCTGAATTTTTTCAATTCTTGAAATTTGGGGAATTTGGCTGAAATTTTCCTTGAATATCCTTCATATCAGGGCTTTTTTCCCAATTTTTTTTCATATAGGAATTGGCAAACGTTTCCCCCAAAATGGGCAAAATAGTTGAATGTACACTAGAAAAACACATTTTCCCAAAATTTTCTTAATTTTTTGGTCAAAAATGGCCAAAGAATGAAAGAAACCACTACTTTGTAAGGGAAGAAATCATACTTTTCAAGTTGAACTTTGTTGAAAATTTGCCAATAAAAAAAATCACTGCAATTGAACTGATTTGCATTTTCACAAACAATTTTGCCTTTTCTCACAAATCTCAGTGCCCACATATTTTAGATCAAATAGTGGTACTATGTACTACCCCGAGTGTTGGCCAATTTCACATCATATTTTTGTTTCTACTCTAAGGGCAAATTTAGACGAGGGTCCAAGGTCTAAGGACTAATGAATTCAAGCAATCTTATTGTTCGAAAACTTTAAATCGGTCCCAAGCCCTTTAGATGAGGGTCCAAGACCAAAAAGTGGCAAACTGAGACTAAACCTACATGACACTTGTTTTGGAGGGAAAATCAATTGGTTTGGACCAAAAAACAGTGATAAAAGGAGAGCTACTCTTTTAGAGACAACACTTAATGGATGTCTCAAGACAGCACAAAGCTTTCTCTGAGACAACACCAAGTTGTCTCAAAGTGAAACAACCCAATGTTGCCCTAGGACAACCCCATGGTTGTCCTCAAAAGCCTTTTGCAAGGCAACATGAAGTATCACCTTGGGACAAATTGACATTGCCTCTCCCCCCCCTTAAGAACCTACTTTTAGTTCATCACTAACGTTACTTGCATTGAACCACATTCCCTCAACCCCAAGGTCCAGTCCCATAAAACGAGTTGGGGTTTGAAACCCAAACTTGCCATGGCTTAACTTCCCATACCACCATGGTGGTCCCGGCACAAGGCCTGCCTTCAATGAGATGAACTCACCCAAAGCGGCATGTTACCAAAGTTGCAAACCTTTTGTTGGCTTTGCCCTTCAAGGTAGAAATGCTATGAAGGACCCAAAAAGGGGCCAAAGTTTTGTGTCCCTACATTGTAGGGTGATGTGTAGGGCTATAAACCAGGTAATAGAGGGACAAAACATTATGAATCCCTCTGTATTCTTGCCTGCCTTTTGCAACCTACTATAGACAGCTAGCTATTTGCAGAATATTAAAACCAAAATCTGGCGATTTGTGCTATTCATTTCATAATTTAAAATAATTTTCACAGGATGAAATGTGATTTTTCAAATTCAAACACGGTGAAAATTCACCACAAGAAATCATTGCAAAGGATGGAATACCTTTGGAATTTTTTGCACACCCCGTGGTAGATGGCTAATTAGCTTGAGAACACAAGAACAAAAGAGTGTGTCTTGTTACTTGTAAGTAAGCCTTGGTTTCATTGCAAACTTTAGACTGGGTACACTGATTACTCCCCAACATAGATGTCAGATTACTTTGCATTTTGTGCTAGTACCCAACCTTTTTACAGGCTCATGGATGTAGTGAGTTTTTTGCAACAAATTTTTACATTTTTCTGAATAAAAGTTTGGAAATTTTTGGAAATCTTGGGTTTTCTCCTGTAAATTTGACTAATTTTCTGGTTTTTGGAAAATTTCACCAAATTTCTGGTTATCACAAAATTAAAAATCCAAACTCTGTTCATGATTGCCATGACTTTTCTTCAACAATTTTTTTGGACGTTTTGGTAGAAAACTTGGGAATTTTTTAGGAAATATGGGTTTTCTAGTGTGAATGACATATTTTCTAGTTTTTTTTAAAGTTTTGAAAAAAAATAAAATCACAAAATTGAAGAAAAGCTCTGTTCACGAATCCAGCTTTCCTGGGCAAGTAATAACTAATAATTTTGCAAGCTCTAATTCCACATGTGGTGCATGAAAAGCATTCTCTAAAGCGAGCTGCCAAGAGAATGCATCTCATTGTACTAACTCATTTCCTCCAGCACGCAGTTGTTGGTCGGTACACATGAAAATGCAGTAAAATATAACTGAATACATCTTTTAAGCCACATATTAAAGTTACTTGTGAAGTAACCCTGTCTTCACCCTGTCTTTGGGCCTCCTTTCACCCCTATCCCTTCTTTCAGTGGTATCTGCAAAGTAAGGACATTTTATTAAATCTCAATATGAAATGCTGCAACTCAGTACGAATTGCTGAAACTCAGCATTTAATGCACAAGGTTCGAGACTAATTATAATAGTTTTACATATAAGACCAGTGAAAATATATGTAGCAGCAGTGGAGGAGCTCAGGAAAAAGGAAAGACAGGATGAAACTCAGTTTACCACCAGATGAAACTCAGTTTACCACCAAAATTGATGGTTTTCTGAGTTTCACCCCCCCCTTGATTGCCAATGTATTTTTTTGCAGGTTTTTTTTAATCTCACCCTGTGTATGACTAAACTCAGGGTTCTGGTGATGTGTTTGTCTTACTTTACGCATAACTCTGTTGCTTTCTGAACAAATATTCAGACCTTGTACAAACCTTGAGGGATTTCTAAAATCTTGTATCCAGTGTTTTTTTAAAGAATTTATGTTTGTAGCCAAAATGGTGATTGTCAATAGGAACATTTAGAAAAAGTGGCAATCATCCTCAAATATGGCTATAAACCAGACACTAAGTAGAAAATGCAATCATCCTCCTCCATCTTTGGCTACACACTCCTTTCTATAGAAATTTGGTACCTTCCCCCCCCCCGCCCCCCTCACTGCTTGCGACTGAAAACCTTCAAAAATCACATCATTTTTTAGTTTTTAATTTTTAATTTCGCATTTTCATGAAATTTCACAAATGAAAAAAAGCTGCTTCTATCCTATGTACTAATGAACTCATTGATACAGTTGTCAAACAATTTTAGTGGAATCTATTCCAAATTAATTAAACTGCAAGTGCACAAAAAAAAGGTTAGGTGTAAAATGTACATAGGGGAATGTGAAGGAAGGTCCCTCAAGCCCCATTATTAGGCAAGTCCACAACCTAAGGTGTCAACATGACTAGGACATTAGGGCTGGGCTGTAGCCCATGTCTTACAATTGAAAGACCATTAGGAGAGTTTTGCAAAATATTCATTTGGGCATACACAAACATTTCAAGCAGGTATGGCAATATTACAGGCAGTTCATTTCAGATGCCCATCGAGCTTATAGCCCATCACGCTTAGTCTACACTCATGATATCATCTGTAAGCTGACTCTTTCGAGTCAGGTCACAAATAGTAACCCGTCCATCGAAGAGCATCATCGGTAAGAGTATTGGGAGATGCTCAATAGCCTCGGCGAGCTCTTTCCGGAACCAAGCTCTTTCTGCTTGGTTCTATGCAAAACGATTGTGTGCAGTTCCTTCTATGCAAAACGATAGTGTGCAGTTCTTTTTGTATCTTGGCGTCAAGACGAACGTCAGACCTTGAAGGATGTGAGATTCAAAACAAACCTGCAAAAAAGTACATTAGCATTCAATGGGGGTTGAAACTGAGAAAACCATCAAAGAATCGATTTTATGCTTGAGACACCAAGTAGTTTTATTGATGCTTACATGGGGAAAAACCACTTGGGTGGGAATGGAATTGTCCAGGAGATGGGGAACTACAAAATGGCACATCAACAACTACTGGGTTTTTGCAAGCTCAAAAAAGATGTGTGCTGCTTGAGCTTTCCAAGCAGCTGATGCTGTTGCACTCTTACATTTTAGTCAAGCCAGTCATTTGCCTAGGAGACCACCAGTATGGAGAAACTAATTAAAATGCATTTAGTTTCACAAATGAGCTGAGAATTTCTGTGATATGCAGTCAACCAAGGCATATAGAAGACATGCACAATACTACTCAAATTATGAAAAGAATAGGTTGATAGCTTTACATCAGGGAGGATGATATGAATTTGTGGGTCATGAGACAGGTCAAGTGCACGAATGCTCATCTGAGTGGCTCAGCACATAAGCAAGTTTCCAGCACATGTGACCCCAATCCTCATCTCCACTATTATTGAATGCCAATGCTCAGGTTTGAAGAGAACAACATTTGAATATGCCTCCATGCTTATGCGACCTGAATACTGGTACACCCAATTCTTGTCTATGTTTGTTCAAAGCTATTTGAACTCAGTGGCACACGTATATACATTCAACAGTTGCAAATTGAATTAGATTGCTTCAATCAGAGTCATCAGATCAACTGCTTGAACCCATAATGGGATGTTGTATTTTCAACCTGTGCAAGTTTGTTGAATGCATACAGAGGGAGAGTAATATTGCACCATTTGAGGATTACATTATCAGATGCATTACAATTTATTGCATATTATTATAGTTTTGCACTGCAAGAAAAGGAAGTGGCACAATCTGCGGCCTGTGGCTCATTTATGCGCCACTTTTCCTTTTCATCTACGATAATTTATGACACTTCCAACCAAAAAAAAATTCAACGGAAGGATTTGGGAGGTATTGCTGATGAAACCAATCACCTTGGTCTTATGTACAGGAGTGCAATATCTGTCACATATAAACGCAAGATTGAGAACATTGTGAGGAAGCCAGAGAAAACAGAGGAAGAGGAGTCTTTAGCACCATGCCCAACTTGCTCTCTGGAGATTCCGGAAACACAGCTCGATTGTCCTACATGCCGTTGCACCATCCCAGTAAATAAAAGAAATCTCTCCATCCAACCATCACTCTCCCTCTTACTTTTCACATTCCTTCCAGTATTTGATGTGCAGCTGATCTTACTCCCAATTGATGTCAATTTTCAAGTGCAAAGTTGCAAACTTTTTTAATACCAACAGGTCAAAATTATTAAAATTGATAAAAAATACTAAGATTGCTTGCTAATGCTTTCATGAGAATACAATCATAGATACTTAAATTCTGAAGCCTAAGTTAATGCTTGTATTGGCAGACTTTCACCAAACTTTTGAGCATCATGTAGCATGTCTTTTCAACTCATGATACTAGATCACAAAACCTGACTTCAATTCAACGACCCAATTCAAACTATGAGGGACATCAACCTGCCCTTCTGAAGGTCCTGGGTTTTTCGCACACTTGTGATGACTAATTTGCTCAGCACCCATCTTCACCCATCTGGTATACCTGTTTGCATATATGCAAACTGAATGGTTTTATGTGGTTGTAATGTGGGTCGAGGTTTGCAGTTTTGCATTGCAACAGGTCAACATATGGTGCTTGGAAATTGGAGCCAATGTCCCCATTGCAAATTCTCAGCTCTCATGCAGCAGTTTCTCAAGGTGCAAACAAAGTCATTAGCAAAACCTACATCAATCCAATTTATCCTACTATACTAAGCTACAATTTAACCCTACACCTTAAACCCTAGACATCTTTCCCTTCCCAAAATATGAATTAATATGACATGTATATCCTTTTTCTAAAAACAATTCATTGTCACTGCTAGAGTGAAGCAGCGTGGAGCCCAAGCAGGTGATTTTGCATGAAAGAAATGGCCAACATTTGCTAAATTTTGGAGGAAAAAAATTCCAACTTGTGAGACTTTTTATAGTCGGCTGCACTAGGTAGCCAAGGATGTATAACTTTCTTTACTTTCATATCTGGTGTATACAAAAATTTGGGCTTAATGCTTTGCTGGATGATTGCAAATTTGGCATAATCACTCATTGATTGAACAGAAAAACGCTGACTCGTCATTACTATGACCAATAGAAAGGTGAGAATAAGGTGAAACAGAGTGTCTTGGGGTACACCTACTAGTTACGATGTGTGTGTGTGACAACAGAAAGATGTGTGGTAAAGGATGCTCTTTCTCAATTTTTTTGATTTTTCACTTTATCAAACTAATCAGCACATTCTATACAATTATTCAGAACTGGGGCCCCTCAGGCCTAGTATTGGGCAGAAGCCTTCTAAACAGGCAATACTGTTCACAAGCAAAATCAGTGCTGATCACCCTTTTATTACAGCATACATTACAGCTCTGACCAGCTGCCCGAAAAAGCAATCTACCACGACTTTGTCAAGTCATCACTCATGCACCAAGCAAACTTTTTTTTCTTCAATTTTGTGTTGCAGCCATACTTCAAAGCCATGTTTTTTAATAGGAGTTTTGTTTGTAGCCAAAGTGCCAATCATCCTTAGGAAGATTTAGCCAAATATTGATATAAACCAGATATGAAATGTAAATTTTTAATCATCCTTCTATATTATTGGCTACACACTTCAAACCAAATATAGGATGTGCTGACTTTTACTATTATCTCCCTCACTTCCGACAATTAAAAACCTACAAAATCAAGTTATTTAAAAAACTTGAATTTCTCTATATGGGAAAATTTCACCAATGAAAAAAGGTCACCAACTTCTCAATACAGAGTTCCCATTAGCAGAAAGGTTTGTAGACGTAAATGTGATGACAGCCTCATAAAAATAAAATCCCTGAAAATTTGATGAATTTTCGTTAAAAAAAGAATTGTTTGGCAAAATATTAATTTTTGTTTTGTATCACCTTAAATCAGGGTAAATTTTCGCCCAAATAAATCACGGACACCAAGTTAGACAGTCCTTTGTTTTTCCACGGAAAATTGCCAAACGGCGATACAGGTTTTTGAAAAGGGGGTATTCGTTCACGAATTTCCTTTTTAAAAAATAAATCACAAAATTGCAACAGAAAACAGTTCTTTTGGGGAGGGTATCGCCACATTCAATGTACGGGCTACAATATTAAAGAATTTTTGGATTCTTGTCACCACTTAGAGTTAAACTCTGCCTAGGGATGTTCGCCATGCGGCTCGATCAGGAAATTTACAAAACAATACTGAACCGGTGATCAGGTACATTACGGCCTGAACATTACAGTAAATAAGCTGACACAAAATAAGTTATTAATGAGTTCCTGCAAGTACAATCGAGTTATGCTTAAAGTCGCCCTGTCTTTGGGCCTCCTTTCACCCCCTAACCCCTCTTTTAGTGGTATTAGCAAAGTAAGGA
>Ga0116227_10017390_pt1 | contig 10053 bp, 3 predicted proteins | sample S1TSphgellanicum_FD_89693 | JGI IMG/M metagenome (GOLD analysis project Ga0116227, IMG submission 89693) | Host-associated microbial communities from peat moss isolated from Minnesota, USA - S1T2_Fb - Sphagnum magellanicum MG | ecosystem: Host-associated > Plants > Peat moss > Unclassified...
AAATCCTTTTTGGGCATCCTTTGAAGTGTATAAATCCATTCCCAAAGGTACTTTTGTGATTGAGGAGAAAGGACAAAAGTCTTTCCACCTTTTAGTGACCTAACTTCTTCTTACTTTTCAAAGTAGATAATCAGGGCAGATAATGTAAGGAGCTAGGGCCCTCCTATTCACCTCTCCATATTAATTAGATGAGATCCCTCCCAAGTTCTATTTTTTTTTTTTTTTTTTTTTTCTTCTTCATACTACCATGTAAGTTTCGAATGACCCATTCTCGAATTAAACAATGAATAATTCTTGCAGCCTTTAATTAGCTAAGTTACTTTTTTAAAAACCACCATGTAAGTGACCCATGCTCTAGTTACACAACAAATAATTCTTGCAGCCTTTAGTTAGTTAAATTTTTTCTTCATTTTTTTCTTCCCACTCTTGTTGTTGTCATGTAACAAGGAGCAACCGCAAGATACAAAAAATATGTTAGCATAGAGGTGCCTTCCTTTCCCTAATAGGTCATGCAAATTGAACTTTGGGAAAAAAGAAATGGAATAAAATGTGGTATTAATGCGAACATCTTTCAGGTCACATTGGGAAATTGGAAAACATCATTGGGAACACCAAAATCCAAACTCCCCCCATGTATACATGTTACATGATACAACCCATTGTTTAGTTAAATAGTGAAAAATCCTTGTAATCTCTAGTTAGTTTAATTTTTCTTTTTTGCCTACTACTATCATGTAAATTTTGAAGGACCCATGATCTAGTTAAACAACTAATTCTTGTAGCCTCTAGTTAACGAAGTTTTTTTTCCCCCTGCTATTGCCATGTAACAAAGGTATGCGGCAATATTTGACTATTAAGCTTTCATGTCACACTATCAATCTTGTAATTTAAGTTAGGAATACAATTTTTACATAGACAACATATTTGTTACATTGATGCAATTTGTATACATCAACATAGTGTATACATGTATTTGCATAGTTCATTCACATGCACATGTTCACACATACTCTTCCTCAGTACATGCCATGTTGCCAACTAAAGGACATGCCATTTCACCTTGCACAAAACAACGTGCATATGTTTGACCTTTTCAAACATGCACATGTTTGACCCATGATCCACATCATTGGAATTTCAAATTGACTAGGCTAATAAGGTTTAAGCCCCCACCATTTTCAACATTAAACCTTAATGTAACCCTAAACCCTAAACCTAAAAAAAGACCTTGCAATAGGTTTTTTCTCAATCTTTTTGTTTTGCCAAACTTTGAAAGAGTCAAAATGTGAGGGACTTTACAATAGGGTTTTCCTTGGTCTTTTTGTTTTGCAAAACTTTGAAAGAGTAAAAATGTGAGGGATGTTTTTGATTATAGGCATGAGTAGGTGCTTCTTTAAAAAACCTTTGATTATTGTATTGGAAATAATTAAAATACAAGCAAGGTTTGAAACACCAAAGTTTAACAAAAGATGCAATTGTATTGAAATGTCAAGGAAGGAAAGCACGTGGGTTGAAGGTGTCACAAACTACATTCATAAAACTATAACTTGTAACAAATTAACTCCAAACTTCAAAGTCTTTAGGTGCACTCAAAAACTTGATAAAAAATAATGAAATACTACTCAAAACCATTCAATATATATTATTTCCTAACCCTAAAGTAGTCGCCACTTAACCCTTACCTAGCCATTGTTTAATTATAATAGTTGTTGCTTAACTTTAGATGCCATCAAACCTTAATGACCTCCACTTTTAAACCCTAGCGACCACTATTCAACTTGATCTAACTATTATAAGGATGTGAATACTATTCATCCTTTTGATGAATGTTTAACACATTCATCAACGTTGGGAATTAGAAACAAATAGTATTTCTAACACATTGTTGTTTTAAAAAATATATTATTCCATGTTTGTGAATTATGATTTCCAAATCAATAATTGAACTATTAAATTTTTCTTTCTATTAAAATTCATAAATATGATTTGCTTAAGTTTGAAGCCATGACCTCATTGAGGCATCACATTACCTTTGCCATCAAGCTACATAACTTTTTGTTAATAATATATATGCAACTTTTTGATTTATCTTCTTAAATATGTTGGAAGGAAATCTTAAAATTGACACATTTTTTAAAATTTCAAATCTTGTTCAAATGAATTAAATAAAAACATGATGTTGAAATTTATTAAAAACTGTATTCAAGAAATTCAAATACTTTATAAAAGTTCAAATGAATTTTTCTAAAAACATTTTGAAAAATATAAGTCATTAATAATTTCAAACATGTTAAATTATGATTCTTCCAAAATTCAAATTCCAATCAATGTGTGATTTAACAAAACAAATTAAATAGGTATGTTGTTAGGGGAGGTAACTAGGTGTATGTAGGTGGGTAAGTAGGTTATTAATATTTATGTAGGTAGGTAGGTATAAAATGGGTAAGTTGTTAAGATAAGTACATATAAGTAGGGTAGGTAGACCATGGGTGGTTGGTTGGGTGGGTGGGTGGGTGGGTAGCATAGCATAGCATATGACATATAGTTTGCCATGATTCAAATACTTTCATGATAAACACATGTGGCTAAGTAATCATTATACATGCACCAATAACATACAATTGTGGCAATTCAATGAGGCTTATTTGACAAGACTTTGACAACGTGACTATTTTTTTTTCATTTCAAGTCCCATTTGACTAGACATTCAAATTGACACCTAATCAAAAAGGCCACTTTAGTCAAAATTACTAATAAAAAAGACCATGGACCATTCATGCCCTAGGCCTCTAATAAAAAAGGCCATCCCTTCTAGTCAATGTGAACTCTTTAATCAAGTTGAACCTTCTAAAAAGTCATGAATTTTTATAGACTTTTCATATAACTTAGATGTTAATGGGTTAAGCATGAAACCAAAAAAAAGGCTTTTTGAGTTGGGTTTAACTCTATTATATTATTTGGAACATGGGTGAAAGCATGTTAAAGTAAAGACAAAAAGTAAATATCATATCAAAATATTGGGGGTCTTTGAATAAAAAGTTCAAAAAGTAAATGATCTTATGGAGATAATGTAAATTTTTTTTAGTACATTAATTATTAACTATTGTTGGCATTGGTTTCAAAAGTTAAATTAATATAATTATTTTTTTCCAATGTATTTGCAAGTACTTGAATTGGACCTTTAATTTTCAACAATTTGAAATTTAAATTTCTAATATTTGAAAATACATGAAGATTTTTTGCAAGTAGTTTTTTTTTTCCTAGCCCTCAATATTGATGTGGTGAACATTCTAATAGTATTATTTTTGTCATGGAGTTTATTTTCGTAGTTAGATTCATCCCCAACTCTTTAAAAACTACATCATTTTTGGGGATATTTTAGGCAAGTCCATGTGATATGGTACAATTTTTTGAGAAGCTAGAAGAAGGCTAGAGCAAACAATGAGGAAAGCTAAAGGTTCCATTTGATTTGAGATGCTAGAGGAAGGTTAGAAATTTTGAAAATTGTTTTCTTTTACTTTACAAGTAAAAAACAAAGTAACAAGTAGGTACAAAATATCTTGCTTGCATCCGCATGAGAATTCCTTATGTAACATGTTACATGGGGCAACCACATACATGGACCATCATACCATGGCATGTAAAAAAATTTCTTTAAAAATGACCTATGAACATCAACATGGCTATCTTGTACACTTGGGCTATAAACTTTAACTATGTGCACATATAAGCACAATCATATTTTTATGGAACATGAATAACAACTAAATTAACTAGGACTTGACTTGGTTTATCACAAATATTTTTTAGACTTTTGAAGCTTTACCTTTTCATGAATTGGGAAATTTTGAGACAAGAATTTGACAATCTCTTGTAATTGTTCCAAGGTACATGTTTGAAGTTTTTGTAAGTGCTTTAATATATGACATGCAACCTTTTTGGATGCCATCACATGTTGCACTCCTAATGATTATATGAAAATGTTAGTTACAAATAAAATGTTTGTTAATTTCATTCAAAGGTCATTAAACTTGACCTCACCTTTGGAAAATCATTGAATATTTCTATTGAGAATCCCAAGTAACATGTATACAAACCTAACACTTCCCATTGTTGCAAAAATACATACAAAGAACAAGCAAAATAATTATACACCACACAATGGATATTAAATGTATCCTAACAAAGGCATGTAATTGAAAATCAAATGGTTTAGACTAGCATCTACTTTGATAGCATGTAAGTTGTAATGTATTTTCCTTTGCCATGTATACAAACATGTCCACAATATAACATGGCTAGCATTCTTTTACCTCACATTCACAAGATTTTCAAAATAACACAATATAAACATGCCATATCTCACTACAGCCAAATTTGGAATAACCACCACACACAAGGTTAAGCAAAAAATTAAGCAAATGATTCACTTAAAAATATCATTAGTTCACAAATGTTGGTGTGTTATGTTATGTCCATACAAAATGTCACCACTAAGTGCATAGTCTATCATCTTAATCCAAAATGTCCAAGGAACCAAGCAATGAGGATTGCTTCTACCCATGTGTGGACAATTTAGGAAACCTTGTTGATTCACATTAACTAGACCTATTTCCATGGGTCTTGAAGGAGTAAGGTCTATTGATAATTTGGAGATTTATTTCTTTCTTTGAGTATACAATATACCTTCCCAAATTCCCTTGTTCCCTTTATAGTTTTGTCTTTGTACAACATGTAATAGATTTAACATGTTAATATTTAGTAAATGCCTATCCACAATATGCAACATAATTATAAAAATGTGATTAAAAAAGGGTGCGATCACAATCAAATGAGCCAAAAACCATGTTGGACTACCAAAAATCTATTAATTTTTTCAATAATATTTATGTAATGACACTTTAATGTCATATTGATTAAGGAAATTTGTGCTAAATGATTTATATGAGTGTTGAAAAATTCATTAAAAATTCATTAACTTTAATAAATTGAAGTTTGGTTTTAATAAAGGACTTTTGAACTTGAACACCCCAAAATTAGTTTTATTCAGCACTAGGTTAAGGACTCTTTTAATAAAAGAAATTTAATGGGTTTTTTTTTGATAAAATGATAACCTATCATCCACATATGAAAAACACTAATAATTTAAAAATTGTGCTATTTGAAATTTTTAGATATTCAAAATATCATTTTAGAAATTTCATATTTCAAAAGTCATTTGTTAGATGTAAATGGGTCATAATGACATATCAACAAAGTTTTGGCTTATGATACAAAAAATTAAAACTTAAAATAGTTATCTTATTTTAGCTTGATTTGAAATTATGATCATTTTTCAAAACGAAATATAGAATCTAACAAAAATTTGTACACTTTTAAAAAATTCATATTTATTCAAAAGAGTTAACACAAGTAATGTAATTGATTGAGAGACTTGTGAATGTTTTTAGAACATGTTGCAAAAAAAATCTTTCAAAAAATCCTTTCTATAAAAAAGTTAAAATGTTCAAGAAGGGTCCATTTGTGATTAAGTCCTTTACCATTGTTGGTTCATTTGACTATGATCGCACCCAAAACCATTTCACTAGAAATTAAGAGACATGATGTGTAAAAGGCACCCCCATTTGTATAACATTTAATAGGTTTCAACCATGTTAATAGGATCCACACCTAGCCCCTTAAACCTATACTTTTTCATTGTTTTTTTCAGGAATATTATTAAAATATTTTCAATACATCATTTTAAAAATAAAATATTTCAATTTTTGTTAATACTTTTATGTGAAGGTTTAGATATATATGTATTTCAAAACTATGCCATTTAAAAAAAATGAAAATTGTGTCTTTTGTGTTTTTATTGTTTAATTGCTTAAAACCTTTGGTTATATAACAAAAAAAAGTCTTTTTGTGTCCTTTTTATTCATTAAACTGATTCTAATTTTTTTGAATGTGTATATCAATATATTTTTAAAAATTATATAAAAAATTTAATTCGTAATTCTCTTTTTTTTTACAATTCAAAATACACAAAATTAAGAAATGGTTACGAGTGCAAATGATACATGTTAGGGCAACTACACCCAACAAGAGATTATTAAATTTCACATTCATTCTACAAACAACACCTATATTGTAAATACTTGTATCATGTAATTATGTGGGTTGATACATACAATTTGTTTTTGTGAAGAACCTTACTTTTGCAAGTGCTAAGTTATCAACATCCCATTAGTACCCAAAAACATGCACATAATCCAAAAAAATTTGTGCAACGTGGTACCCACACTCCCAACCTTGCACTTATTGATTAACAAAACTTGTCACAATTTACAACATAAACCATCTAACTTAGGCCACTAATTAGACGACTCCTTCCATTATGAAAAAGAGAGTTATGTATACATATAACATGTGTGAATTCATGCTATGTATAGAGTTTTCGATTTGGGTGTTCCCACAGGCTCCCAATGTTTCCCCCAAGATGTTCCCTTTAATACCACACTTCAACCCATTTGTTTTTGCCCAAAGTTGAACTTGCAAAACCTTTACAGAATGGAAGGCCCATTTTTTTGTATTTTGGGTACATCCTTGTTGCAAGACAACAACGAGAAAACAAGAAGACTTTTAACTCACATATCCTTGTTACATGGTAGCAACAAGGCAAAAGAAAAAGAAAAAAAGCTTAACTAACTATAGTTTACAAGCATTTTTCATTGTCTATTTAGAGAGAGGGTTACACAAGTTTTGAAGTCCATTTGGGGACTTGATCCAGCCTGAGAATACTTGACCCTCAATTTTACTCCCACGCCATTTATAACCATGCCCATATGTAACGTGAGGGAGGTTGATGAAGTATTGGCAAGGAAAGCTGGAGCAAATGCAATATTGTAAAGATATTAAAAGTTTGAAGATGATGTTCAAAATGTTCCAAAATGATATGTATTGGTGCACGCATAATGCAGATATAGTTGTGTTTTCTTTTCCATTATTATTCTTCCTCACTCTGTCTAGTTACCAACATCAACACAATGGGCTCCACATTGTATTCTAATGAAGAAGTGCTATCAATTGGAGAAAGTATATTGGAGATATAAAATTGATGGAACCTCTTGAAATTAAGATTGTTTCAACTGGGTCCCATGGAAATGGAGTGATCCCCATGTGAGCATAGAGGATCCACTTTTAGGCTGGGTTGTTTTTACGTAAAGTTTTTTGAAAACTCTTGTGTCCCAAAAGCCAAAATTACCAGTGAAAAGAAATGAAACTACATAGTCCATCCAAAATGAATTATTTTAAATTTGAACATGTCTACAAACACAACAAAATCTTATGACAAGTCTAAAAACCCTAATTAATTTTTATCATCCATCAATGAGAAAAATCAATACCTACCTATGTTATACATAGAAGTTGGGTGCACAGGAGTAATGAGATGCTTGAATTACAAGGTACATAGTCCGTGTATATAATTTGGCTGGGTTGTGTGCAAGTCAGGTTGCAAGGGCAGCACTTGAGTTGTAATCCCTTTTTAGTCACACAAGACTCACAACACCATATACCAAAAATTCCCCCCTCTTTTACCCACCCTTTAATGTCAAAATTTGTGTTTCTCTTATGCAATGGGTTTCCATTAAGCAACCAAGAAGATGGAGTTTAGTTCCTTTCACAAATAGGCAAAAGTGAAGGAGCCAAAGAAAACAAAGTGACAGTAGATAGATTGAGAATGTTAGTGTGTTCCAGGGTATCAATTAGTTTGGGGTGCTTTACAAGTTCAAAATTTTATTTTGCAATGAACCTCTTTGATTGCTCCATGAAATTACTTTTTTGAAGAAACTTTGGAGACCCCCCAACATAGAGTATTTACTCCATAAACATAGAAACATATAGGTTCCAATATTTTCCCAGCTATGTAAGTTCCAAAACATATGGGGGCAAAGCATATGGGGCAAGGTGAGGTGCTATTGAGAGCATGTTGGGGAACACATTGAGATTGGAAACCATGTTGGAACTCATTGAGAACTTGATGAGAACAAAGTGACAACTTGGTGAGATCACATTGGGAACAAATAAACTCCAAAAAATCCAGCCACCCTCCCTGAAAGGGGAAAAACTTGGGTCTATTGGATGCATTCTGCAATTCATCATTGGCTGAGCAGAATTTCTACTTTCAACTATGTTCCTCAACTATTTTGGCCTTGGCTAATGATAAGATAGGGGCAAAAATTGTGAGGACATAGTAAACTTATCAAACTTGAGCTCCACGTTACTGCACACTACCAGTTACCATCAACTTTTTAAAAAAAATTCCTTATGTTCCCATATGTTTTCCAATAGTTCATCATTATTTATGTTAATATCAAATTTAATTTGAATTAATATAAATATCATGGATATGAAAAGGCACATGTTAATTTTCTTTTTCATATCCATCTTGATGAGTAGAGAAAAAGAATGAGCTAGGTATAAAAATAGGAGGTAATTATTGAGAAAGGATTTAGACAGTTATTAGAAAAACTAGTAAGAAAAAAGATAGTTATTAAAAAAGAAGTGAGAGTTTAATAAACCCGAAACTACCTCATTAGGCTTGAAAACGAGATAGTTCTTTCAAGAATTGTTTCTAGAACTTGTCCAGGGACAACCATATGAAAAATTATGTAAAATCTCCCATATGCCAATTTCTCAAAATTTCTGGTCGCTGACATTTTCATTCCAATAAAAACAGAAGAGCAAAGAAAATGAGACAGAAAACCACAAAATCAAAGAGAAAAATGAAAGTAAGTAGGTCCAATGAAAATTCTGCACAATTAGTTGCTAAAGAAGTCTTAGTCCTTCTAGGTACCAAAGACCAATAAGAGAAAGAGTAAACTACCAACAACAACAGCAAGTAACAGATCTGAAATAACTAATTGTAGGGTAGAGCACTAAGATGGAGGCATTCTAAAAATAGAGGGCCTAGGATGAGGTGATAGCCAAGGTTAAGACTTCCACCCCATTTTGGGAAGTCCGTCACCCATGGGCTGTACCCATCGTAAAGCATGAGGCAAAGGTTATCATGACCATATACGTACCTAGATCAAGAGGAGACATAGGAAGGGGTGGATTCTTACACAAACTTCTTAAAGGTAGGTGAGAGGAGAATTATGCCTACTTAAAGAGTGAGATGGACCCTACACCTATAAGAGACATATAGGCATAATTTTCTTCTCACTTTTGAGGAGTAGGGGTTATATACCTTTTCTTTTCTAGGAGGGATAATGACAGCTATAATAAGTTACCCTTGAAATCCACTTAAGATTTTTTCTCCAATTGCTTTATGAAAAGTAGAACAGTCCCCTAGGCAAAATAGAGGAGAAGGGTAACCCTAGATGCCCTTCCCCTCCCTGCTTTCAGGTGCCTAAGCACAAGGGCAGTTAGCCCCAGTGACAATCCACCAGAATCAGGGAAGGACTAAAAAGGTGCCTAAGCAAGAGGCCTTTAGCCCTAGTGACAAGGCACCAGATCACTCATTGAAGGGCTGAGAACGCTATGTACCAGTGTTGCACGGGTATATAGGGGTAGACCAGGGTCTCAACTTTGGTATGAGCCCTAGTATTAAAAATCATACCAGTCTGGTATAAGGTCTTGTTGATAAGTAAAATGCGAATTCCGTGTTTGAATTATGATCGCTTTTCTCTGACCACCCAGGCTCATAACATACCTGCTGGTCTTTACACATGTTATACCCCAGCCTGTAACAGACCAGACTGGTCTTCTCATTTATAATATTATGATTCATACTTAGGAGTAACAGTTTTTTCAATGTTTCACCAAGGTCCTGGTATTGCGTTTGATACTAGGAGCTTCAATCTATGTGCATACCTAGGTCTTGGGTATGGCATTTTAGGTTTAGGTAATGAGTAATGAAAAAGGGGTGGATATAACAAAGAGTTGTACCCCCCCCCCCCCCCCCCCCCCCACCACCCCCCACCCGGACCGCGGGGGCGCCCCGGCGCCGCGAGCGTGGGGGTGGGTGGTGAGGGGGGAGGGACAAGCAACCAGAAAAAAAAGAAACAA
>Ga0116227_10017391_pt1 | contig 10053 bp, 6 predicted proteins | sample S1TSphgellanicum_FD_89693 | JGI IMG/M metagenome (GOLD analysis project Ga0116227, IMG submission 89693) | Host-associated microbial communities from peat moss isolated from Minnesota, USA - S1T2_Fb - Sphagnum magellanicum MG | ecosystem: Host-associated > Plants > Peat moss > Unclassified...
TTGGGTTTAGGTGTAGAGTTTAGGGTTTGATTCTTGGGTTTAGGGTTAGAGTTTAGGATTTGATTCTTGGGTTTATGGGTTAGGATTCTTGGGTTTAGGTGTAGAGTTTAGGGTTTGATTCTTGGGTTTATGGGTTAGGATTCTTGGGTTTAGGGTTAGAGTTTAGGGTTTGATTCTTGGGTTTATGGGTTAGGATTCTTGGGTTTAGGGTTAGAGTTTAGGGTTTGGTTCTTGGGTTTAGGGTTCGAATATAGGGTTTGGTTCTTGGGTTTAGGGTTTAGTTATTGACACTAGTTTCTCATCACATATCAGTACAACAACGCTAGTCTGAACAGTACATCCACTCAATCCTTTTTCAGGGCAGAATCTGGAGTACATGTATTGTGAATTAGTAGTGGAGTGGCTTACACTCTCCCCCCCCCCGCGCCAGATGTGGTAAGTTTGATGGGCCACTTCTGGGGATATAATTGACCACTCTGGAGGAATAGTTCTGGGGGACTTTAACTTCAGAATCCAGTTAGGGTTTTGTGGGTGCAAATAATTATAGAACCCTCCCTTCTTGGCTTGTTGTGTGAAAGAGCAGACAAAGCCCTGCCTTCTTATCATCATCATTTATACCCTGAAATCCATACCCAATACACATGACAGTAGTAGCTGCATAAATGCAACATGGTTTTGTCCCATTGTTAATTTGCAGTTTCCTTTGTTCCATGTGGATCCTGCTTGTGCCTAGTGTGGACTTTGCAGATAGTGTATATGGTGATGGAAAATGGTTTTTTTTGTAAAAATTAATTTTTTTAAAATTTTAATTAATTAATTTTTTTTTTACTGTTTCATTTTGGGCAATATGTGGTTCATTTGTCCTGACTCCTGAATATTGTAGTACATGGGTGACTTTGGTATAAATTATTATTATTTTAATTTTGTCAAAGTTTTTGAAAAAAATAATTAGACCCTTTTGTCAAATATTTAAAAAATTTAGATTGCAGCAAGAATCTGGAAATTGAACCCCTACCCTAAGTACAAATAAGCATATTAGGTGTGAACACACTGACAACAAGGACAACAAAGAGAACTCCAAAATTGAGTTAAAATTTAAATATCTAAATTCATTATATCCTCAAAAATTCAGAATTCCAAAACTGACATGGTGAATCTTAAATTTTTATATAAATAAATTAATTAATTGGCACTTGTTTGCCAAACCTGCCCAGGTAACTCTTGTAGTGAGACTTTGGGTGTCTGTAAATTAGACTAAACTCAAATCCTCCTTACAAGAAAGAGAATATATTCATAATGTTAAAAATTAACCCAAAGTTGAGAATCGCCGGTTAACCTATAAGTTATACACCAACTATAAGGTTTTAAGAAAATATAAATATAAAAATAAATTCTTTTTAAAATTTTTTTTTATTAGTGTTAAAAAATTGATAACCAACCTCGATGACAATTGGGTCATGCGGGTAGGTTGTTGGTTAGTATGTGCTTGCAGTTATCGAATTAACCGGTTATCAAAAATCAATAACCAACTGATAAGTTATTGATAACCGGCTTGATGACTGGGTGAAAACTCAATATTTTGGGGTTCCTTCTAAGTACTCTAGTAGTTTGGTAGCTTCCACACAAATTATATTTATTTTTAGAAATGCTGAAATTTTCCAAAAAAAAATTTTCTCAAAAAAAAAACTTTGGTGAAAGAAAGTGAAAAATAGTTTGGATTATTCAGGGGCATTTTAATTTTCGAAATTGATTAATTATTTAGGACATATGCCAAAGCTGCCCTTAGGTTATGGAAGCATGTTTGGGGGCTTTGAATACACCTTGCCCCAATTTGCCACCCAACCCAATGATGTGCACCGACATGTTGACAAGTGATCCCATGGAAACAACTTGAGCAAAGGGGTGGAAGGGGAAAAAAACTTCTTGACAACCTTTGAGAAGTTCTCATAAACATGTTGCAAGATCTTTGTTTTGAGCAATGGCCAAAAATTGGTCTCATTTTGGGAATGTGTTGTAGATCATTTCCAACAAAAGGGTGAGACAACTAGAACGTTCAACCTTCAATTTGGAAATGAAATGGGACAATATTAAACATGATGTGAGCAATTTTGTTGGGGTCTAAAGGTATGTTGTTGTGGTTCATGAATGAAGAACCTTGCATGGGGACACATGTGAAAATGCTTGATCTTTACAAGAAGAAATGTGTGCAAAAAATGCATTCCCTTTGAAATATTGAAAGATGCTTCATAGTGGTTGGATTTATGGGAAAACATCAGCAAGAAGGTTATAGCACTCACAAGGTGCAAGGAGCTAGGCTCAAAATCTTTGAAAAAGGATATGAGTGATATGCAAGTCTAGGAAGTGCAAGCAATGACTCCGGCAATTTCAATTAAGTGACTGAGTGGGGTGAAGCTTGTGTAAGAAGATGACAAGGAGAGAAAGACCAAGTTGAGCTTGTATGAGCGCTTTGAATTGAAGCTTTAGAGGCACTACAATTGTGTTGTGAGAGCTCTATGGTGTTGAATGTTTTTGCATAGGTATTATTGCATTGTGTGCAACAATCACCAAGATTTAAATCTGCAAGCCTAAGGTGAAATCGAAGAGAATGGGTGGGGTTTGAGCTGGTTTGGAAAGCCCTAAATGGTTTAATGCCCACAACTATGCTCATGTTCGTAATCATGTGGTACTTGTGTTCAAGGCCATGGGTGGGAGGTGCACTAACGTTGTAAGGTCCCTTTATTCAAACCCTTTTCATGTGTAGAGTAAAACCTACAAGTGGAGGCATTCCCAAAGTAAGGGACATAAGATGAAGCAACAATAAAATCTGACCCCATATTTTGGAATTCTCCCCCACCGATGAGGTTCATTCATTGTAAAGCATAACAAGCATTATCATAAACTCAAACTCAAACATATGTAGATTGCAAGGAATAACGGTGGTCGGTTCTTGCACCTACTCCTTAAGAGCTAGAGCTCGAATCTTACACTTACAAGTAAACATGATTTCCCTCCCATTCTTGAGGAGTAGGTGTAAGATCCCTCCCTTTTTTTTAGGATAGATATATTCATGGAGGTACGTACAAGGTGCCCTCTAAAGAGACTAGTGACTTTCTCATAGTGCCTTTATGTTAGGGAAGGGCAAGTGGAGAGAGACAACTCCATAAAGTGTTGGCTTTCTTTTCAAGGGAAAAAAGGACCAGGTTAAAAAAACTCTATTTTAGCTATTGCAAGACTTAAAATATGTTAAGAGACAAAAAAAAGAAGAAGAAAAAAGAGCAATAATGTGTCACAAAACACCATAGATCAATAGAGTCTTCTTGTCTTTTGATGAACCGGTCCATGTAATATGATATACATCTTTTGGGAAAATTAATAGAAGCAACATCATCAATTACCAAGCAGCATATAACAAGTGCTTGATACTTGATTAGGTAGTCATTAAATTAGAGAAGAGGCCGAAGCAGAGGAGCTTTTAAACTTAAAGCATCTCCATCTCCACCCACGACCCTTATTACTTGGGTCTCTTCTATAGTCTCTTGAAATTTTCCCAAAACCCAAAAACTGGAGGTTTCTTTTGATTGTGAAAATGGTTCCGAAGTTTTTGTGATTCTGAAAAAATTTCAAACAATTGCAACTGGAGGTTTCTTGATTTCTAGACTTTTAAAAGCTCAAAACAGGAGCTTGTTAACAAAAATCAAAGTACCACCCACAAGACTGGTTAGCTACAACATCCAACATGGAGTGTTATTTATTGCCCTTTTCCCCAAGATTTCATTACCTACAAACTACTAAAGAAAAGGTTATGTGTGCCATAATGACAGTGTGTGTGCTTGGAGGAGCTCATGCAATCCTCATTCTATCAGCTGTACTACCAAATCTTTCCCAACACAAGCCCCCAAAAAGAGTGACCACTTAAATAGAAATTTTTTAGGAAGATGATCATGTGCAGAATCCTGAGACTTGCAAAATCCTACCATGATAAAGATTCATCTTTAAGCAAGCAGTAGATTGTGATATGCACAAAATGCAAACCCAAAAAGGACACATACTTTGTAAAACCCAAAACCCTAAGTATCTAAACCCACAAATGGATCAATCAGCTTCATTTTAGAAAACTGACCCACCCACAAGGGAATGTCCCTTACTGAATACGCAAAGATGACTAGAACGCTGCATTCCCTCATTCGATCTGTCTCCCCTGCCCCCGGGCAAAGTTATTAACTCTAATTGAGTGCCCATAATCATGAAGCTCATGAGGATTGCATTTTGATCAGATGAATGAAAAGGGTTTGTCCATCGACGTTAGTGCCCCCAGCAGCCCAAAGTTATTGACCAATTGCTGTAAATGATGATGAAGAAGAAGTTCATGGCGGTTGCAGATTTATGTATGTATGTATGTAATATGTATGTACCAAATGGATGAAAAAGGTTTGGCTGCATGCACCGACCAAAAAACAATGACCGCTATACATTGACTCTGTCTGCCCCTGGAAACAACACTTAATTCTTTCTCTGAGCTCATTGAACCTTTTGGTGGTACCTCTCTTGCTGGGGGGGACTGACTGGATGCTCGCTCACTCACTCACAACTTCATGAGTAAGAGATGTTGGTGGTAATGACATGAGAAACAATACCGCAACGAGTAAAGAGGTAGTAGGTTGCTTAGATGGAGCGTGCTTTAAGAGATAGGCTAATACCTGACTACGCAAAAGATTGCATGGTAAGGAAAGGGGAAAAGAAAAAAGAGATTGCATGAACAGACTCTAATTTCAGCTAGTATTATTGTACACGAAAGCTGCAAAATTTGTATCTGTTTTGCAGAGTGAATTAAATGGATATGTCCATCGGGTTCAAAAAGGTTGCATTATTACCGCTTGATCTATAACAACAGCATGCAACACAAATTTTGGTTTTTGACATGAGTATCATAATCTGGGTTCTTATGAACTCAAACTGCTTAAGGGAATTGGGAAGAGAGGCCGGCCTTTGCCTAGTACATGTATGCAATCTCTCACATTCAATACTGGATATGTGTAAAAGCCACCACAACATCTTGAATGTATTTGTTGCGGTTTTTAAAACCTGTTGTTGAGAAAAATTAGAAATAAAAAACTAATGAATATATTTTTAAAAATTATTAACATTTGATGATCACACACAATGAATCAGAATTCTGAAGCAATCAAGCTCAGAATTTAGGTATGTAAGCTTCATTCATGTTTTTCATTTTAATTAAAAGTTTCTTTCGTTGCTGTTTGCTTGAAAATTGTTGCACACAAAATACCAAAACAAACACCATTATAGTGCCTTGGCAGCTTCTGCTGCACAAATAATAAATTATTTTTTTAAAATGCAAAAAAATTTCCCCAAAAATAAATTCTTAAAGAAAATTTTCTTCTGAAGGCTGTAAAAATGAAGAATGTTTTCAAAATGTTCTGAGATATTTTGTTTTTTTTTCCTCCCAAAATGGAATATTATTCATTATTCATTTATTCATTTACTTATTTACTCGACAGACAGCCGTGTGCCAAATCCATGTTGGGTACAACGGTAGTCCAAAATTGCAGCCTTCATATGCTCGCTTTTTCAGATGGCTCTGTACACCATCACCACCACCACCACCACATAACACCACCTCCACCACCATCTCTTTTTTGAAGCTCTTCATTTCTGAAGCTCAACAAGTACACACACTTTTACTCATTCATTATCAACACTGATGTTGTTGCATGGGTGTTTTTAACACTACCTACTCATCACATCAGCTCATAAAACACAGAAAGGAAAAGGGAGGGGGGGGCGGTGATTGATTACCTATTGGCTGTGATGTGCAACAAAACAAAACAAAACAAAAAATTTAAATCAATTTGAGAAAATTTACAATCGAAGCAAACAAATGCTTGATTGGAAAATAAAGAAAGCTCGAGTCAGAAATCAAAAGAGCTTTTCTCACAACAACGGTCATCAGACAACTATGAGTTCCTTACTGGGGCCTACAACCCACATTTGTGAGCATCATATGTATGTATGTATCTAGGTATGTATGTATGTATATATGTATGTATGTGTGTGTTTTTCACAAATCTTTTTAGAGGGACTTACCTAATTGGATAAGCCCTAGGTCTGACACCTTCATGCAAAAATATTTATTTATTTTTTAATTTATTATTTGGGTGAAAAAATGTAATTCCTAAATAAATAGGTAAAACCCATGCTCTTAGGAAGAACGAGTATTATTAGCTCAAGCCAAAAAATATTGTTGGCAAATATTTTTTCATAAATACAAAATTTTCAGCCAATGAGATGGTTCAACATGCACTCAAGAAGAAAGTGTGGTGTTATTGGGAACACCCTTGGAGAATGCATTGGGAACACCCTTGGGGAATGCATTGAGAACTTGGGGAACATCATTGGGAACATGTACTAGAGGTTTTCAGATTGTTATGTATAGAGGAGCATTGGGGTGTTTTGAAAAAGGGGGGGATCACCAAACCCTCCGTCTAGGGGGTTCACCAAACCCTCCGTCTAGGGTGAAATGAGATGGATATCAATATCACCCAAACAGGTAATGGATGAGCATTTGAAACTCAAATAAAAATGTGAATGATTATATACTCATCCAAGATGATTGATTGTGTTGTCCATAATCTTTGTGAAAATAAAGTGGTAGTTGAATGGGAATTATACCTAACTCATCACTTGACCCATGGTAGACAATTGGTGGTTGAACTAGAAGAATGATATACGGCTATATATATAATATTCATGAAATGTACTCGTCACTCAACCCACTCTACTACTACTTTTATGGCTATATATCCTTATTGTGGAGGAGTGGACAATTTTAATTGTTGTAATGTAGGCAATGGAGTTGTAAACATGTAAAAATGGTTGAAATACTACTCATCACACAAAGTTTTGGTAGTTCCTTGGAAAAGCAATAGTGATACTAAAATCAAAAATTATGTTCTTAATTTGGCATGTTAATACCTATTTTATTAAACTCTTGGCCTATTGTTAAAACATCCCCCACTCTTGCTTTAAAGAGGTGGGATATGGTTTAATTTTCTCAATTTAGACTTTTGTAAGAGCATTATTTTTTTGCTTTCTAAAATTTGTGCATGTCACAAACTAGATGAGGGTTGCAATTGGCATTTTCAAAGTTAATTTAGATTAAATTGTGTGATGATATTTCTTTGTACAATTTTGGAAAGTAAAATAGGTATTATGGGCTTTATGTGAGAAGTCAAGTGAGTAACACTAAATTTCACACACAATTTGTCCATACAAGTTTGTTAATTCATTTTTTTTAAAATTACACATAATTGAAAAAAAAACCTAAAGCAAGTATTTTAAATGAGCCATTTGTAATTGAAAAGAATCAAAATTACAACCAATTTTTTTGCACTTATAATCATTCGATGTTGGATTTATGTGTGGAACCAAAAATAGAACCAATTTTTATTTAAAATTTTTTTTGGAACAAATAAATAAAGCTTTCTTGTTATTTCTCAAGATTCAATAAGAGGAAATGGGCAAAAATATTTCACTTTTTGGGAGCACATTCAAGTCCATTATGTGAAGCACAAGGTCATCTTGTTGAAGTCTAAAGACACAATGGGGTGCTATTAAGCATGACATAACAAAATCCGTATATTGTTATGATTCCATGCTTTCTTTGAATGAGTTAGGAACATCCTTGGAAGATGTTTTGCAAAAAGCCTTAGAGCCTACAAGCACCCAAAGGTTAATCTTTTGCATGCATTCATTTTGGTTGTTTTTTAAAGACATTCCTAGATGAGTAGATATAGAAACTAAGTTGAAAAAAAACCTTCTCATGAAATTGAAAATGCCAATGACTAGCACAATGGAGAGATATTTGAAGAATGTGAAGTCATGGAATCCTTCAATGGTGGTGAGGAGGGGAACTCCCCAAGTGCCCACAAGGAAGCTCATGTGAATGAATACCATAACACAAAGGCATTGAAGGATTGTTTGTGCATTCAAAGCAAAAGTGATAATGGACATGGTGACAACAACTTTGAAAAAAATTGAAGATTCTTGAAGATTAGTTGGCTTTAATGGTTTTCAACTTGCTTGAAAATGCTTTGAGTTCAATAGAGGTGCAACAATGCTTACAACTATTTCTCCAATAGGAGCTTGCAAAAACTTCAATGTCAATTAGTTGCTAGCATGAATTCATTCTTTGTATCAAATTTGACTACACAAACAAGGGTTTTATTCAATCCACATATTTGATAAACCGCCTTGCTAGGGGACCATGGATCTTAACCCTGGTTTCCTTAGGTTGGTGATTACTGTATTAGGGTTTAGGGTTTAGTGTAATTTATGCAACAATAAACATCAGATATTTTTCATGTTGTGAAAGGGGGTGGAAGAAACATGGCACAAAACACAAAACCCTAATAATTGTATACACAAAACAAGTCACCATAAATAATTGGGGTTTTTAGGTGTGGTGAACAACAAATTCTGCCATTAAACAATAAAAACATGCAGATCACCACCCCCAATGCCCATCCATGGTGGGATTTCCACACACAAAACCCCTTTGGGTCATGAGCAAAAAACATGAAAGGAGTGTGTTAACTTTGAGCTTACTTCAACAAAGAGTGGGGCCCTTTTAGCCAGTTGAGTAATATGGGAGCCATCCAGGTCCAAAAAGGCCATCATCATCATCATCATCATCATCTCGACTAGCAAAAAAATGATGAACGGGGGTGAGCATCTCATCCCAAAATGATGGGTTTAATAAGAACAAACTAAATTCCATTTCCTATGTACATATGTGACTCCTTTACTCCAACTTCAAGAGGGCGAGGGAGGGGTCCCCAATAATCACTTACCTTGTATAGAGGAAATGATACACAAGAAGAACAACAAGGGTTCAAATTCCCCCCCCCCCCCTTCCTCTCTCCATTTAAGGAATGAGCAATGAGGAGGACCAAGGTTTTGTTGTTTGTTTCTCATTAACTAACTCCCAAAAGAAGAAGAAAATACAATGAAAATGAGCATATTGCAACCATGAGTGTTAGAATCCATTGATTCATACAAAGGGTTTTTTTTTGTTTTTTTTATTGTGTTGAAATCTTTCGAATAAACCATCGTGCCCACTTCATTGTGCTCTTGGTATTGTTGAAAAGCCCTTGATACATAAGGGGGAGGGGGGGGGGGGGGCATGAAAAATAAGTTTCATAATTTTTAGACCTATATACGGTGCACATGCTATTGACTTTTGAATAATTATGTTGTTGGAAAATTCAATAAAATAAGAATTAAAAAATGATAGGAAACCCTAGTGCACTCTTGGTATAAGGTTGGAAAGCTTTGCAATGAGTAGGTTTGGATGGAGGTGATTTTGTCGTCCATCCCTTGGTCCCTTGGTATTGTTGGAAAAGCCCTCGCAATGAGTAGGGTTGTATGGAGGGGATGTCATCATTTTTAGACCTAAGGTGTAAAAAAAAAAAAAAAAAATTGAAAAAAAAAATATCATGGAATTTTTTAAAATTTGAAAATAAATTAAATTTAGAATTTTTTAATTTTTTTTTCCCAAACTTAGGTTTAAAAAGGTGTAGCATTTTTCCCTTTCAAATTCATTCAATATTACAATATATGCTTGATGATATAGGCCACACTAGTTATATATACGTTAAAAATTATATACACATGCATCACATACACATCCACACATGGATATTATATATGCACCTGGAAGTGGGTCCAAGCATATATTTATATGCAACAAATTTCAATACAAGAAACTATGTGGTTTCAACTTTCAAGTTTCAACCCCTATTATGTAAAATATGTGTGGTATATTTATTATTTACCATTAGTGTAATATGTGCAACTAGGAAAAAAGAAAAAGAGTAAACTTTAAAATTAAATTATTTTTATTTTTAATATTTTTTAATTACTTTAATTACTAACCCCCCCACAAACTTCAAAAAAAAAAAAACAAAATCTAGCTTTCCAAACCAAAAGCAAAAAAAAAAAAAAACAAACAAACAAACAAACAAACAAACAAACAAA
>Ga0116227_10017392_pt1 | contig 10053 bp, 10 predicted proteins | sample S1TSphgellanicum_FD_89693 | JGI IMG/M metagenome (GOLD analysis project Ga0116227, IMG submission 89693) | Host-associated microbial communities from peat moss isolated from Minnesota, USA - S1T2_Fb - Sphagnum magellanicum MG | ecosystem: Host-associated > Plants > Peat moss > Unclassified...
GTTTGGGGGGCGAGAGAAGCCAAGGTTGGGGGGATTTTGAAATCTAAGCAAAATAAATGGGACTGTCAAACCCCACCCCCCCCCCCCCCCCCTTCTCTTTTTCCAGCCCTCCTTTCAAAATTGCCGCCGAAAGGTTTAGTTGAACTAAACCGAGATGCACCCCCCACCTCCCGCGGCCCCCCTCTCCCCAACCTCACCCCCGGAACGGCGCCGGGTGCGGTGCCACAGCAGCCTCGCCTGGTAGATCCGTTGATTAATTCCTTCTACAGATAGGAAGGCTCCTTTAGAAACACTCCCTATTCTTTCAAGGGATTAACTTGTGTCCCAGCCCCCTCCCCCCAATTGAGCGGCTTGAAATTAGGTATTCAAAAGCACCACTCCTCGTGACTTGGTCTACTAGAGTTAAAGGTTTCTTCTTCTCTCTTTTTTCGTCCGCTTGACTTGGTCCACTAGAGTCTAAAGGTTTTGATTTGTTTCAAGTCACTTTTTTGCATTTTTGTGTGAGAAAAAACCAAATTCACTCCTCTTCCAATACATGTTATGGGATCTTCTTTTTTCTTTAAACTCCCAGTAGGTTAACCTTTTTCTTTTTCTCTCACTAAATAGTTCAGAAAGTTGTCTTCGATTGTGCCACGGCCCCAATTTAAGTTTAGGGGATCACGGGTACCATTCTTGTAACTTGTGGGTCATGGTCAATTCACACTTGTAAAACCCTCTGCAAGTTTGCAACTATGTAAATGGAAGTCGCCTTATATGTCATATCCGGGTTATGCAAGGAGTGGGCATTGCCAAGCGTTTCGCTTTCTGAAATGCCCACTATCTTTTTTCTGGTTTGTACCTAGTTACCCGGATGGTACCCACTGGGTACCACAACATAAACATTTTTAAAAGTAAAAAGTCAATCAAGGTTTATGCCAGCCAACATCCGCACGCTGGGGTATTCCTGAAATAACCGGCCATCAGATCCAGCCTCAAGGGCTGGTTATTTCAGGAACGGCCCAGCCCCTGGGGCGTTATCCTATATAATAGCCTACACAGGCCAAAACAGAGGCGTCACAAAGTCCCAGAAAGTGGTGCAATATAAACCAACACTTTGTTGGGCCACCGCCAGTCCTCCATCAAATTGACAGTACTTACAAAATCTTCAAGATTTTGACCCTGAAACAAAACAGGTTTTGCCTTCTGACTAGCTAGGATTCAATTGAAGACAATCTCCAGACAAAATGTTTGACAGATCGATCTTCTTGGGTCGAATTTATTTTGAATCCCAACTCTTTGAAAACCACACACATTAACATCAAATTTTGGGTGGATGCTAAATCCACAAAATGGTCAAACACCAAATTTTGGATGGATGATAAATCCACACGATGGTCAAACATCAAATTTTTGGTGGATGGTAAAACCAAAAAATGGTCGAACATTTTTGGCCTGAATGATAAATCCACAAAATGGTCAAACATCCAATTTTGGGTGGATGATAAATCCATAAAATAGTCAAACATCAGATTTTGGGTGGATGAAAAATCTACAAAATGGTCAAACGTCAGATTTTGGGTGGATGACAAATTCACAAAATGGCCAAACATCAGATGTTGGGTGGATGATAAATCCACAAATAGTCGATCCCTGCCATAAACGTGTTTTAAAATATTGGAATTTTGACCTAGAGAAATTTGAATATATCAAATTTGTTGGGCCACGTTTTAGGGTTAGATCGAACATTGAGGGGGTGACTGATTTGGGTAAGAGAGGAGGCATGTCAAGATCAGTGTTTTTTTTTTCAAATTCCTCAAGTAAGTGCACTGGCTAGGATCCTCAGAATTAATTAGCAGTAAATGGCGACTGTCCTGATGGGCTAGTAGACCTTTTTTGGAATCCTGCCTAGTTCTGGCGACCTACAGGAACACACTGTCCAAATCTGGCGACTTCTAAGTTTTTATTGTCAAGATATGGCGAATTTGTTTTTTAAATCTCAAAAATCCCTTTGTTGGATTCGCCAGCCCTTTTTTTTTGTCACCAGGTTGCAAAAATTCGCCCTCCCCCCAAAAAAAAAAAAAACACTGGACAAGATGGGTTGTTCAGTGATTGAGGAATTTGCATATTTTCCAGGCCCTTTCTTTCCACCTAAAATTAGAGACCTTTGGTCCTAGTAAACTAGGGAAAGATTAAACCAGTGTTCAGTAGGTATGTAGTACGTACTGACTACTAACTCCAGTTATCATGCATTTGCTTTCAATGGTGCAGTTAAATTTAAAGGATGACAGGAGAAACTCTGTATATAACCAAATTACAATTATGGCTAACCATAGGTAATTACGCACTGGGTTCCACCAACCCTGGTTTTGGGGAGCAGAATCATCTATTTGACGTATTGGACACTAATGTAAACACTAGTTGTTCAGATCAGCATTGTCATGGCGATTTTTGATGAGCTAATTTGCCATTTGTGGGACATTAGGAGGTCACATTTTGCATTGGCTTCCAAATGTTAAGGCTAAATTTATATTTTTTTATTAGCTTAATGGCAAACATTAAGTAATTTTTTTCCTTAACAAAGTCCTAATATATCATATGAATAGATAGGTGGTAGGGTTTCTTTCTTTGGTTTTCCAGCTGTGGATGGAAGCCTATAAAAAAGAGTATGATACCCAGCTAAAACTCTTTCCAACCACACGCATACATGAATGAATCAATGAATCAACGGCCTGTAAGGCATGGTTGAGAAAGGAATAGTTTTTTTTTTTTAATTTTTTAATTTTTTGATTTATTTTATTTAGGGAACAATTGGCAAAAGGTCATTGAAAAACCCCCACTTAAGACAGGAATGTAATAAGTTGGTGGGAAAAAACACCCAATGAGGTGTCAACCATACGAAGGAATTTTTTGTGGCCACTTTCTGATGTGCATACAAATCTCATGTGTCTTATCACTGAAATAAATTTAATCATCCAAATTGGCCAATGGTGGAAATAGGTGAGGAATCCATTAGCTCATATAGTGAAGACTTGGTCTTGGGGGGGTGGGGCGAGGGGTCCCCAACATGGGCACTATTTCATACTTATTCCATATTGTCTTTTCAAATCCATGTGGTCAAGATGTCCGTATCCTAAAAGCCCAAGCAAAGACTTTGCGTACAAGAACTTGTGTTGGTGAATCTCTTGGCCCATGTATGTGTGATGGGACTCGTGGGGAATATAGCCCATTCACAATTTTGCAACTAAATTATTGCCCATCAAGCCACCGCAACTTGTAAGGGCTTAATGAAAGAGCTCATCTTAATTTGCTCAATACAAACCTATTATAAAACATAATATTTCACACTTTCACTAGCAATGCAAATTGTCACCGAAGAAGTACCAACACCATGACACCCTTGGGTATTCCATGGCATTCATCTTTTGGGAGATGAGCATATTTTTCATGCTGGTATTCAGACAATGCATTGGATCTCACAACATGTGTAACACAAAATTCCCATAGCCATACAAGACACACAACTCAGATGTCATATATATGTGTGCTAGAGAATAACCATTGTGCTATGGCATCAATGCATAATCCCCAAGTTAGTGGTACCTTTCAATGCATCGTCAAAGCTCCTCCCATATTGGTGATGTTGCCAATGCTCTTGAAAGCCTAACCTAACCCAATGTGATTGGAAGATTTGAGACATGAAGTCTCAACATGAGTTTCCTAAGAAGAGAATGGTGGACTAAATTGGCAAACTTGTCAGAAGTATTTTTCTGAATGTATGGAAAGATTAGTGCAATCTTACAAGTCACAACATAACGGCCCTACTACAACAAGCACGTTCAACCATGTCTTCTCATAACAAGCACATTTGAGACCAACTCAATATTGTATTACTCCATTTGGTAGATTTCAGACCCAAAGCCACCATGTGAATTTAGAAATATCTCAAAGGGAAAGGTAGACTATTGTTGTATTACAAATCCATTTCCCCTATTTCAAGCAAATTTTTATGCTCCTAATATTTTATTATGTACTATCCCCATAATACAATTGCTTAGAATTGTGTTTTCTTCTAAAGGTGCATTCAAACCTATGGTAAGGTGGCTACAACTCAATGTTAAGAATTTGACATATTCACCTTGAAAATGTTAGGTAACATTAAATTTGATGCAATTACTTGCATGGCAACTAGTAGTAACTCAATGTTAAGAAAATGTTTACCTTGTAACTTAACACCAAGTCTTAAGAAATTTTAGATTCTTAATTGAAATGATAAAGTTTAAATAACAACCTATTAAAAAGTTATTTAATGCATTGAATACCAAAGCTCTCAAATTTGCCCTAAGATGTTTTTCTATTCTCAAACTTTTTTTTTTAAACCCCATTATTTTATTCTATCACTACAAGATTGGATCACATTTTCACTCTACATGTCTCCAATAACACAATTGGTTTTAATTGAAACAATGCAACAACCATCATATATATTGTAATAAAAATTGAACAATTGATATTTATAATGTTAGCATTATCTTTCGTGGAAACTAGGAAGCAATGAAATTGTTTTCAAGACCTTTGTTTACGTGCCATGGAAATGTAAACTTAAAGTTTTCAATACAATCGATCATATATTGGTATTTCACAACATAAGTGATTCTACATGTTAAATTACAAATTTTAAAACTAAATACTTAAAACTAACAAAAACTTGTAATGAATTATTAAAATTTATGATGAGAACATGTAATGTTATGTGAATAAATAATGTGCCTTTGCATGTTCACAATGTCATGTTTGTTGAATCAGATTGATTACAAAGTTTACTAGAAAGCCAAATTTTCCTAAACATTCAAATAATTGTGCAAACACGTATCATGTACGAAACAAGCCAAAAAAATGTTTTAGTGTTAAAATTTTCATTGTTATTTTTTCGATTTCTACATAAAATCATACAACTTTCCTTCCTTGCTCCCAAAGGTTACAGTTAATTATGTTTGCCATGTTACTTGTGTCGTAACTCTAGCTTTGGGCTCACGACCAATGCAAGGGCTTGCAAAGGTGCGGGCCAAGAGTGAGCCCGAGAGTCACATTTCCTATTCGTGAGAGTGTAAGAAAGTGTGAGGGAATGAACCCCCACACTCCCAAATGAGCTCCCACTTTGGGAAATAGAGTCTTAATGGACTTTCAAATTTTTAGAAGGTGATTGCAGGGGTCAAAACTCATTAAATTGAAAAATTCCTTATATCATTAGAAAGCTCTTGGAACGTAAATGTCTAAAATGGGCTCACATGACGCATTTGGATACTTAAAACATAAGTTATGACCAAAAGAAGGGTCGAGAGTCAAATTGCCAATTTGACTCCTGACCATTAAAAGTCAAGAATCGCCCCAATTTCCTTGCGTGCAGGTGGTGTGCGACATATCGTTGGAAAGCTCTCGACGAGGGTTACAACTTTACTTTAGACCTCATCTCAATCGAAGGATTACACACAAAGTTATGGGCCTCCAAAGTTGTGAGAGTCCCAATTTTGGGAATTTCAGGATTCACTTGAGAGTCTCGGGACAAAATGTCATTTGAGTGTTGGTCCCGTGGCCAGGCACAAAGTATACTATAAGGGGGAAGGTGGTGACTTCCTCAACACCGGGCCGTGATGAATCTTATAAGTTCGTGTTTGCCCATGGATCGTCCATGCACCAAAAGTGCTCCAACTATGCACTAATTAACTTCTTATTTGGTTTATGTAGGTCTGTGTGAGTAATTGAATTGTTTTTCAATCTTCCTAATCCCCATCTCGAAGCTCTAGCACGCCCCTCTACCACCGAAGTGCTGCGAGTCAAAGAGCGTGCCCCGACTTTTTACTCTTCCACTATTTTCACCTTAGATTTACATTTGAGTCTATCAAGGAACTTGGGAGCGCATCAGCTTGCATACAATGTTAATATGAAAGAAGTTCTTGAATTAAAATAGTCATTCAAGTTTATTTTTGTTTGAAACCAACCATTCTTGCACTAATAAAAACTCTCCTTATGATCACATTGTCGAGATTTTTATTACAATCCAAAAGCTTAAACATTTATTCAAGAGTTTGGAATCATGCAATAATTCTTCTTCCATGGTATAAAATATCAAGCTTCTTTTTTTAAAACACCATAAATAAGGTTTCTTCCATAACACCAAAGCTTTTTCTTTTTTAGGTATTATGTGTTTTATCTCTTGCTTCAAATCATTAGGGATCAACAATTGTTATAGGTGTAAACACAATGCAAAGCACATGGAAAATGTGCAAGTGGCCCATGGAAGAAAAGGAAGTGATGGTGCCACTAATGGTAGGCAACTTTTTTCCCTTCTCTTTTCTCAAGCTTGCTTTACACATATTTGGTGTGTTTTTGTGTTGTTACAATTCCTTTAACCTATTTTTATTACAACTATAACTTGTTTCACAATTTTGTTTCTTATAATCTACTCAAAATAGGCTCAAAATAGGTAATGAAAAGCATTGCAATGAAGTAGCACAAGATAGTGCAATGGTGTCAAAAATTACAAGTGCAAAAATGCAAGAAATTAGCAATGGCACAAAATGGTAATTTTGTTCCCCATGTACCTTGTAACAAACATCGCATACCTTATGTACTTTCCAAACACTATAAGTGCATATGATTAATACTAGGACTAAAACCCTTGTGGCTAAAGAAAAATCTTTGGATTTATGAAATGTAATCTAATAGTTAAATAATTTTTTTAATTTAATTTAAACTTCACTTTGAAAATGTAAAAGCAAAATAAGAATAATAATTTAAAAAATAAAGATTTATCAATTTAATAATATCCCACCCTCTTCCCCTCTTTTTATTTTTTTCATATGTTTCCATATGATTTCCAATTTTTCATCATTATCTATGTCAATCTCAAATTTGATTTTAATATAAAACATGGACATGAAGATGTGCCTTTTCATGTCCATGTTATTAGGAAAGGATTTTTCTTTTTGAAAATATGTTGAAATAATAATTAATCTGAATATAAAATAATTACATCATTATATGGATAACAAGTTTGCTTAAAACCATAAACTCTAAATAAATCCAAAAAATAGCTAAAAGATACAATTTTATGTAAATAACTAGCTACCATGTCATTGTATGTGTAATTGACGGACTTCACTCTAAGTACCATATCATCACGTTAGATGGTAAGTTAAAAAGAGCTATATTGGTGTTACGAGTTAGGACCCCAATCAAACTACATCTGATGCACTATTTGACCTTAGTTTGGAACATGTATGGTTTTGCATTGTTGTATGCAATTTGATTCCCCATCAACAAAACATAAATATGGTTTAACACAACAACCTTTTTAATTTTATGTTCTATTGCAACTAACCATATTTGATCCCATGAATCTAAGAAGGCCACTAATGAAACCCACGACTAAGCTCATTCAAACCATCTACTACATCATTGTTGTCTTTTTTATTTGGTTTCTACTTTTGGACAACATTACTCAAGGCATGTATGATTTTACTCAAGCATCACACAAATTGCCCTAACACTAGGTCAGATAGAGCTCAAAGGGAGGTATTTAACATTTCACATGTTAGGCCACCACACCACTAGGGTCCTAGATTCCATGACTGAATGTAGGCTAAGTTCCTTATATATGATGAAAGCATCTTCATCTCTTTCCAAGATATGGAACCCCCAATCCAATTTCAACAAGGGGTGTGTCACACTGTGGCCTTGCCATTTACATTAAAAAGTATCTTAAGGCAAAAAGAAGAATTATGGAAACTCAAATATTTCACCATGCAATAAAATAATCTTTCAAAAATCCTCTAAAAGAAACCAAAATCCTTCAAGATATTATGACTCTGTAACTAATCACAAGTTTCAACACAAGCCAAGATATCATCTTTTAAAAAATCCTTGTATAAAAATAGAGCTATTATTACCTAGGGGCCAAAATCCCTTAAGCTACAATACTCTATAATGAAGGTAAACACAATATATCCTTGCCTTGGTAGGCAAGGCCAACAAAAGCAAAAAGAAGGGTGGTAGGGAGCATAGTGACTTTTCAGCTCTTTTGGACATCACTATTCTTCTTCTTCTTCAAGTCCGGGTGAATAAATTGTTTTGGGTAGGGTTGTTAATTGTCACCGACCTTTTAACCGCTTTTCATTTTTATTTCAACTGGCACAATTCACCACCGACCGCACCGACCATGATCAACAAACTTGTTGCAACCTCACGTTAGGTAGGTAGTTAGTTACTTAGTTCTTCCAAGTGCCCTTTACTTACACGTAAAGAATCAACCCTTATTGAACAGAAGGAAAGTAGGTATTATGGATTTTGGATTATCTATCTACAAATTGCAATGCTTTGTAAGGTAAAGTACTTTATATGCCAATGGAAGATGTCAGTAATCGATTTGCCCACCTCACCCCTTGTAAGAAAGTAGGAAGTGGGGCACTCATTTGGGGTCCAGCTGTATTGGGCGGATATTGTCAGCAGAGCACCCCGCAAGTTTAAAGATACAATAAAGATATTTATAAACTCACCGCCGTATCTTTGGGTTCCCCTAGCGATCCCCCCCTCTTTGGAGGATTCTTCGTTTTGCCAGGACTTGGGGTCATTTCCATCGTTGGGCGGTTCTCACCACGGTCCCGGTTCTTTAAGGCTGTGTGTGAGAACCATCTTGGTTCTTACTTTATTTTTAAAATAGGGGGTTTATGAGAACCATCCCGGGTATCATTATTTTTTTCCAAGGGAAACTTTCCGGTTCTCAGACTTGGTGGTTCTCAGCAATTCAAGATTCGTTGGTTTTTTGGTCGGTTCTCACAAGCTGGATCTCAAATTTTTAAATCTTTTTTTTTAAAAAAATCTTGTTACATTTTTTTTAACAAAAAAATAGACTTTGAATATATTTTCAGTAATTTATAAATTCACAATTTCATTTTTTTCAAAAGCTTTTTCAAATTGTTCTAACTCCTTTTCTAGGTCTACATCTATCCCAATAAGTTTTAAAACGTTAGGAGGGGATTTACAACTAACTCTACAATCATTGGGCCAATTCTTGTTCACAAAAATTATTTTTTCTAAATTTTCTGATAATGAACAACATCTTCTCAAATTAGTGAGGATTCCAACCTAGGAGAAAATATTTTTAGTCTCTATTTGGGAATCAACAACCCCCAAAATCTGAAGAACAAGAAACCCAATTGTGGGAAACATGGTTTCATGTTTTTCCCATCATTAAAGGGGACACTTGGTCTCCTTTTTGTCCACTTGATAACATTTGAAAATCAATAATTATCTTTTAACAAACTTTTTTGTTGGTTTAGTATTCCGTGTTGTCAATTGAAAAATATCCAAACTATTGTCATCATCCACTTTTGTTAAATCCATTTCTAGTTAGCAAAACCATTATCAGATTATTAATGGATGAAAATGATAATATCATTTCATGAACATAGGATATAATGGCATTGTATCATCATGCTCAACAATTGATATTCCTTGATCATGACCAATGAAAGAATACACTAAGCAAAGACTTTTAAATCTTGGGTCCAACACTAAAAGTAACATATTATGTGTTTTTATTTTATCAATTTTTTTCAAGAAGGAAAGAAATCTATATAAAACTCCACAAACCTCTTTTCTAATGTTAAAAGCCAAACAAATTAATTCAAGTGCCACACAAAAATCCTCTTCCATTAGGGTTCAAAAACATGGTGCATTTTATGGTTCTTCTATCAATTTCAAGTTCATGGAAATGGTAGAATGAATAGCATCATTTAACAACCAATGTCCCCTAAATTGGTTTAAAAACATAAGCAATTACACTAAGGGAAAAAAATCAACGTCAATTTGACAAATATGCCATGTCAAAGGGGGTGGAACTTTGATAATTTTCATCCTCACTGACCTTTACTTGCTATAACAAAACATTGTAACATTTTTGAACTACATAACCTCTTGAAAAAAAAAAAAAAATTGCTAACAAACCTAAAAAAAAAAAAAAAAAAAAAATTATATTTAAATTATAAAAATATTTAACAAAAATAATAATAAATAATA
>Ga0116227_10017394_pt1 | contig 10051 bp, 4 predicted proteins | sample S1TSphgellanicum_FD_89693 | JGI IMG/M metagenome (GOLD analysis project Ga0116227, IMG submission 89693) | Host-associated microbial communities from peat moss isolated from Minnesota, USA - S1T2_Fb - Sphagnum magellanicum MG | ecosystem: Host-associated > Plants > Peat moss > Unclassified...
CCTTGAAATACTTACTTGACAAGGTAAAACATTTTAAAAAATCATTTGTGATATTTTTTGTCAAAAAATGGTGCTATTGGGAATTATTTGGGAACATAAGGGAACATAAAACATACCAAGGAACGTGGAGAGGAAAAACATAAAGGAAGAGGGAAAGGAAGGAAGGTGGGAAAATCAAAAGAAAATTTGCTTCTCCTCCTTGACACACACACACCTGTGCCTTAGGCACGGGGCACACACTAGTAAACCCTTAAAAATCATAAAGTGTTACTTTCAGGATACACAGTTTGAACAGTGTGGTTAGAAAACCACACAATCAACAAGATCCCAGATGGACAAGATCATGCTTACCCACTTGGGGATCCTAAATGTAAACTAGAATTTTCGAAATTCCAAGAGCACCCACCAACTGCCTGCTACAAGAGTACCAGGTCCTGGTACTACATGCTACAATATATTCTGTGAAATTGATATAGTATCTGATTCAGTTTTTGAACTTACACAGTGATGATCAATTAGACAAAAAAACAAAAACAACTCACCAAATGAAATAACCTTATAGCCCTAAATTTTTAATTGCTTGCAAACTTGTTGAATACAATAATTACCCATTAAACTATTAACTTACTTAACTTGAAATAATTATAAATAAAAAGAAAATCAAATTACCTATATAATAATTTTTTAGTGGTCGATTGATGACTGAATGACAAGGAATTAAGAACTAGTTATGGATTGTCTAGGAAATCAAAGTAACTTTGGAAGGACTTCACCAAATTTTAGATGACGACATGAACTTCAACAAGGACTCTATCTATTGTGAGAAGCATGAGGAACTAATTATGAACTCTCTAGGAGGTAAGAATGAAACTCTAACTATTTCAAGGACTTTCTATAGTTCAAATGGACTTCAGACCTTGTTTAGGAATATTTAATATACTTTAGCATGACTACATAAGAACTTGGTCTACATTCTATAAAATTGAAGGACTAACTATGGACTCTTTGAATCTAGTACATCAACTTACAGACCTCAACAAAAACAATTAGAAACACATGGTCTAACAATGGATTACCTTGATATAACTTATCAAGTCATGTTGTTGCAAAACAATTTTTACATTGAGCCATGAGGAGTTCCATATGTGCAACAAATAGGAACCAAATATATGAGTTCTAATACCTAATTTTCTTAGGTTGACATAACAAAAAAATGAACAAATACACAATCAACTTTGTTGGAAAAAAATGAATTGCTTGCCTTGTTCACCTTGTGGTCGAAAATTATCTTCAATAGGTCCTTCTTTAAATGTTGCAAGTAGCTTTAACCCACTTAATCTCCACCAATTTAAATGTTGCAAGTAACTTTAACCCACTTAATCTCCACCAATCAAGGTGTGGCTCTTTATCACAACCTTTGTGCACACCTTTAAGCGAGGAACCAAAATGAACAACAACACACTAAGAATGGTATACATGATGGCATAGAATAACTTTACAATCCTAAATAGGTTCAAACCCTTGACCATAAAATGAACAACTTGAAACTAAAATTGTGTATGGGAAATAGAAAAGAAGAGGTTCAACACTAAAAGCTACTGGAAAGGGACAAAGGCTTGAAGCAGGTATCGACCCACTTTGGACCATCAACTGCGCTTGTCGAGCAAGAGCAATTTTGTGACATTTGTAGTTTTCATATTTGTCTGCAACATTCTTGGAAGCTTATTTAACTGTAGAAGCCTTTTCCACCACAACCTTATGCTTTACTTTAGAGCTTTTGAACATCTTTCTAAATTTTTCAAGGATGCTCAATTGAGCATGACACTTCCAATGTATGGCTTTTAAGGTGCCATCCACCAGGTTTATTTCTTTGGAATTTTGTGGCTCCGGTTCCATTTTCAACCTAGTAAATTGATTTTCCAAATTTTGTGCTTCACACTACAAGACTTGGAGCTTGGACTTCCCCTAGAAACCAAATTTATGCAATCTATGCAATCTTTCAATTGTGAAGCTATGTTTGACAACTTCATTCTACAATTGTCTCTTAATTATAAAAATGAAGAGAGACCTAACTCTTGTTGAAAGGCTTCAATTTCTAAATTAAAAGTACACCTTGCCATTCGCTCAAACCTTCAACAATGGGAATGAAATGGCATGAATCCTTCTTTGAAAAAGGGCAAAATGACCCCATATCTTGAAGTAAAAACTTTTCTTCTAACCCTTCCTCCTCTTAACTAACAACATTTTGACCTTTGATACTTTCTGTAGCACCAACACTTGCCCTTTGCCTTCTTGTCTCCCCATCACCTTGACTTGTTTAGAGAGAATTCAATTTTCAAAATTGACCTCTAATAGTCCATTCTACAAACAAGGCCTAATTTACATTTCGCCCTTTCCTTTGACACATGACCCCTTTGGCCTCCCCTTTGTTGATCAAACACATATTTGGCAACTAGATTTGCTAATGCGTTGTCATCCATAACTTTTCAATGCTAACAATGAGTCCTTCATCATTGCTAAAACAATAGTGATAACCATTTTTGGTGTTGCAAGGCCCAAATAATGCTTGCACTTCCTCTTCTATGTAGTCCTTCCTTATCCTTAACATATTTGGGGAAAAGACTTTTGTTGCAAAAACCATATTTCTTTGCAAATTGACTTTGAGACACTAGGTTTTTTTATTAAAAATGATTTCCGAAGGTTTGCCATAGAGAGGTTCTACACATGGTGATGTAGCATTTTCAACTTTCATTCTACACTTGAATATGTACTCTTAGTTAAACTACACATATTTTGAAACATTTTCTTCAAGAAAATTTGTTATGGTGGAGCCAAGTTCAATGTTTCATGATTGTAAAACAATGTCAATTGATAGCATAATCACACAAGCAGACATAAAATCACATAATTAGACACAAAGGAATGAGAAAAAAAAGGTGAAAAAGGACAAGTTGAGGTCATGACCACACGTGTGAATAGGATAGTCAAGTTATTCACCTTCATATTTGGAAGGAAAATCTATCAACATTTCAAATTTCTACTAAAAATGAATTAATCTAAAGGCTCCATGTGTTATGTGGGTTTCTACATGGTTAACCTTGACCCAATAAAATAATCCTATTGTGGACTATTGGTAATGTTTTCAAAAACTCCTTGGTGGGACACTTTAATTGTACATACCCAATGTTGATTACTTTAGTCCACAAAAATGGTGGAGCATTATTGTTTAATGACATGATTTTTGTTTTTTCAAGAATAGTTATATTTTTATGTCCATTTATCCTATTTTCTTGAGGAATGTTCATAATTGTAAATTGTCGTGTAATCCCATTTCATTCACAAAACTAAGTGAATTCTTTGGACATGTACTTTTTTCCATGATCTATGCATAATACTTTGATCTTGAAATCCTTCAAGTTCTCAATCAATGATTTGAATCTTTTTAACACACCAAAAACGTCACTTTTGACCCTCATGAAATACATTTTTTGCTATAGTCATATGTAAATTATGTAATGAAATATTTGGAGTTGGCCAAAGAAGCATATGGAAAAGGGCCATAGATGTCTGAGTGAATGAATTGATTTGGTTTGGTTGCACATCTTGTGTTCTCCTTGGGTAACCATTTAGTTCTATGTTGTTTTCCAGCCCTACAAACCCCACATACCATTTTTGATGGTGGTAATTTTGGCATCCCAATGACAACTCTAATGGATAATACATGCAAATTTTGAAAAACCAAAGTTGGTATCAACTTTGGCTTTATGACATCAAAATCATGTTGGTTGTAGTGACAAATCATTGATGTGGTCTATAGCATTTCCTTTTGTGGTATTGGTATTATAATTGTCCATAAACATTAGTGGTACTACATTAAATGAGTTTGCATGCTCCTCTTGGGAGATGATATTTTGATTTTTGTCTTGGCTCGATTTACTACCACCCTATTGATGAATTGTTCATGTATTTTCCAAGTTGCATAGCTTTTCAAATATGGACATTTTCTTGACCAATGCACAGATTCTCAATAATTGTGACAATAGCTCGCACATCTTTGATTTTTTCCTCGATTTTTCTTGAAGGTTTTGTTACGTTGTCCATTTTGTCCTCCTTGATTTTTTTTGAAGGTGTTACTAGGTTGTCCATTCTAATTCCCTCTCTCAAAATTGTTGAAATGGCCAATTCAAAGCAAAATGGTTTCACCTTTTTTTGTTTTGCCAAACTTGAGCTCACACAGGTCTACTCTTCATGAAAAAGGTTGTTAAAAAGTTTGTTAAAAATCAAAAGCTAATCTTGTTCGATTATTATTTGCACAAAGCTTTCCAAACTTATCAACAATGCATTCAACATCAAATGTACAATTATATTCTCATTAACCATTTCTCTTACAATTTGCAAAGTTGTGGATGTTTTTGATAGTATGCATGAAATTACCTATGAGACATGGATTACAATTTAGCAAGTTGTTAAGTTTTAGTTCCATAAATTTCCTTAGTAATAATGATTTGAATATTTATAAACTTCCAAATAATAACTATTAATAGTTGAATTAGCCTTTGGATATTTCCAAGCACAGAAAACCTTCTTATTTATTATGAGGAATGGAACGAAGGGGGGTCAATTGTCAAATTTGAACATTGATTAAACATCAACACAATGTTTTTTCACATTTTATCATGGTAAGTCTTGATTCTTTCAAAATGTTTTGGTATCCTTCAAGTGGACACAATGCATTAGATTTTTTAATGAGTTTCATTACATTCTATTGAACCACCTTAACTTGTTAGAATACAACTACATAGTAGTTCCACCCCTAAAACTCAATATCTTCATGTGGAAAGGTGTGCAAAAATTCCTCACATTAACCATTATCTTCCCTTCCTCCATCATGGGAATGTCTAACTTGTTCATGAAGGACAATGTTTTTGCTTTCATAAAGGTTTTGAAGTATGTTCCAATAGGTGGCAAAGTCACCTTCATCGATTATGAATGGTATGAATTTGTCTTTAACGGAAAGAAAAAATATAACAATTTATCTTATATTTATGGTCTTTCAATATTACAACTTTTGCTTGAATCACTGGTCCTTATATTACTATGGATGGAGAGGTAAATGAAGAGGCTAATGATGTTACAATTGTAGTAGTTGGAACAAGCACAAACCAGGGTAAAAACATACTATAATGGACTATTTTGGATGTAACAAAGATAGAATTTTTTGGGTTGAACACATAATATTATATAAAACCCATATGCAAGTTCACTACTAGAAATTTTGGGTTTTACAACTGTTGTTTGCAACTAAAATTCAATTGCATGCGACACATGCAACTACAAATTTGTGTAGTCGCCTAAGACAAGTTGCATATGACATGTAGTTACATGTGACACTACATATGCAACATGTATATATGGTGTTAGTATACATGTTCATACATACATACTAATCCAATGTAGTTGCACTTTACATGTAACTTTCCTTACAACTACATGCAACTAATCAAAATATGACACATGTTTAAAAATTAGACAACTAGCTTGTGGACATGTGTCATTTTATTTTATTTTTGTGTTTTCAAAATTAAAAATTCATTGGATTAATCTTAATCATTAAAGTTTTTGCCATTATAATGATGACACGTGGCACACCATGGAACATTCATTGACCATTTGACACGTGTTCAATATTTTAACACCAATTATATGGTGACACGTGGCAATCAAGGCCCACCTATTTTTAAAATTTTAAATATTAATTAATGAAATTTAAGTCATCCAATTTATGGCTAATAAGATGTTGACACGTGGTGCTTAGGTAAATAGATAATAATTAGACCCTATTAAGTAAATAGGTTTATTTAGGTATGTATGTAGGTTGAAAAATAGCTAGGCTTAGGTTATATGAGTAGGTTTAGAATAATTCAATTTTATTTTTAAGTTTGACCATTTCATTAAGGTCAAGTTTTTTTCATTCATTCATCCCCAATGGCACTTGGTATTTGGTTTCAACATAACTATTGTTCCTACTTATATACTGAGTTAAATGGAATTGGAAGCCAAAGGATATTGGTTAAAACATTCCATTGCAAACCTCATGAACCAACCTAGTTGCACATTAGACGCAACTACTATATTAAAGTATAATAGCCAAGGGAAGGTTCTGTTGCTTTTGGTGTCCGAACAAAACTTGAAGCCCTCCTCTTGGCGCATTTAACACACTAAGAATCATTGAAAAAAAATTAAAAATGAGAAAATTATGGCCCCCCAAAGTAAAGGGGGTCAAAAAACTTAAAAAAGAAACTATTGAGGCTGGTTCTTAGACACCTAAAAAGTTCATTTTATGTTGTTTTACTATTAGAGTTCCAATGTGATTTGTAGGACTTCAGATGGTGCTCCTACAGCATTTTAAATCATTTAAAATGAACAAAAAATAAGAAAGTTATGAGCTTTGAAAGTAAGAAGAGTCCTAAGAAAAAAATAAAAAACAAAACGTTTTATAACTTGGAAAGCTTATTTTTCTTATTTTCCTTGTTAGTTTTTCATTACTCCTCTTCTTTTGCACTTCAAAGGTGATTATAGGATATTTAGTAATTATGATTACTTAATGAAAATATTATTTTAATATTATTATCTAATTTAAATTAATAATTGCTTAAGATGTTTGTACACTTGTAGGTTAATTAGTGTAGCCTATTTACATTAATATTTTAACATAAATAATAAAATTTAAATACATAATACCTATTGATTATATATAATTGATTATCACTATAATTATAATAAACATTTAATTAATAATTATGATTATTTATAATAATTTATTAAAAATATTATCATATTAATTGATTTTGAATAATATTTTGTTTAATCAAATGTACATTTTCTGAAAAAATATTCCAAAATAAAATAAAGTCAAACATATTTAAACCATGGTTTAGTTTAACTTAATTTAGCATAATTTAGTTTAACAATAATTAATTTAACTTAACTTAATTTAACTATTGTCAATTTTAGCCTAATTTTGTTTAGCGATAAATAGTTTAGCATAATTTAATTTAATTATATTTATTTTATCTTGATTCAATTTAGCTTAATTTAGTTTAGCCACAATAAATAGAACTTAATTTAGTTTAGCCATAAATATTATAGCCTAACTTAATTTAGCCATAATCGGTTCAATCTAATAAATTTAGCAATGGTTAATTTTAGCTTAATTTTTAGCCATAATTATTTTAGCTAACTTAATTTAACTATGGTTAGTTTAGCTTAATTTAATTTAATTTAATTTAACCTTAATTTAACCATGGTTAATTTAACTTGATTTCATTTAGCTTAATTTAAATTAACCATAATTAGTTTAACCTAACTTAATTTAGCCATGGTTAGTTTAAGCTAGCCAAAATTAGTATGAGGTTAACCTTAGTACTAGAGGTACATAATATTATTATATATAGCCTATGTAAATATATTAAATATAGTATTTAAGTATGTATAAATTTAGGCCTTTATTTTTATGACACGTGTCCATTTTATACACATTTAGTTGCATGTTAGTTGCACACACAACTGTATGGCCCAAAAATTATACAATATCAAATTTGTAATTACAAACATGACCAAGATAATTACAAATGACAACCAATTGCATAGTGATTGGTTGCAAATGACAAGATTTCTAGTAGTGGTTGAAATTTCCAACAAATGGACTTAAATAAATGAAATTAGTTTTTTTTTCCTTTTTATTTTCAAATAATTATGTACCAAAATTTTATTTTTAATAAAATATGAATTTTGTAATCTAGACAATTTTGGGGTCACCATCCATAAGATGGAATAAGCACACTAAGCCCCCCAAAAATTGTAATCACAATTATAATCTTTCTGCTAATATTGTTTTTGGTAATATACGAATATCACATCTTGGATTTTTATTTTTTTTTAAAGTATGTTTGATTAACTTGAAACTTAATCTAATCAATTATTTTTAAAAATTCAATAAACAATGAAACACTTGAATGTATGGAGTATATTTGTGACAAAATAATACATGTCATAAAGTTTGAAAAAATTGCATATATATTTCAAAATTAAAGTTGTGAGTGAAATCTTTGGGTGAATTTTTTTATGGTGTATGATATTGATATACATGAATTAAATCTAGGACTAGTCATTTAGAGATTTAAAGTTTTTGGATGAAACTTCATTAAACAAAATGTGTTTTTTGAATTTTTCAACAATAAATGCATAATAAATTTTTTTTAAAAGAAAAAAATCACTACCATATCAAAAAGCAAGAGATTTTATAGATGGGCATTGCATTTTTTTTCAATTTTCTTGTGTTTGGTAATGTTTCATGAACCAAACATGAGGCCTTATGGCCACTGAAAAACTATAAATTACATACTATATGTGCAATAATTTTATCCAATCCTTTTCATCTAATCGTTGAATCAAAATTAAGTTTCACTCAAAGTGAACTTTGAGTTCCAAAATGTTGTCATGCAAATTTTAAAATTTTTTGCTTGTGTTTAGGATGGCCAAAAAATACCATCAAGATTTTAGCTTATTGTGTATTATAATACTTTTTATATATCACCTTTTTTGGTGAAAAATGGGTCACCTTTAATGTGCTTTCACCCATATATATATATATATATAATATGGTCTCACTATTTATAATGGAATTGAAAATTTTCCACAATTTTGGGACATTTCATAATCTCAAAGGTTATAACATTTAAGAATAGAAAGTTTACATTTAATATGAAGCATGTGATAGATTTTATAATTCCTTATTATGCATGTAATAGAAGTTTTTAAAAAATTCAAAGTCCACCACATATCCAAAATGATATATTTCATAACCAATAGTAAGTAGAGGTGTTCAAAAAGGTCGAAAGTAAAGCACCATTAACTTGGACATGGAAAAAGATGTCAACTTTAACATTGTTTTAAAAATTTTGTGTTTTTGTCCATTTTTTTGCATTTAAAAACACATTAGAAAAACTCCCTAAAAATTTTTTACAATGATTGTTTTCAATACATTCTAAAGTGCTTTTAACCCCCAAAGTTTAATTTTTCTCTTTAAAAGATCATTTTCATTTTGGCCTTCCAAACAATGTAGTTTGTTGAACTTCCTAATTTATCATATTAAACACTGGAAAAGGAATTTTCTCCTACCATCTTGTCACAATTGAGTTGTTTTTAACATTAACTACTTAAGCTTGTCCTTAATATTAGTCATTAGTGTGTACAAGCTAATGGATGCACAAAGAATGTCATAAAAACAAACAAAGGACTAGTTTACAGAACTCTTGAAAATGAACTATCCTTTGTAACATTAAATCACCATTTAGTACCCTCACTCTAATATCATGAAAAAATGTAATAAATCATGTGGATAATAATAAAAATGGTGTACAAAGGTGAATCAAAACAAAATAAGGAAACAACTTAAATACATATTAGTAAACCTATAGTCACAGGGACTACGGGGCAGTGTCGATGGGCACTAGGTGTTAGAACTTGTAACTTAGTTTACATACATCCAATCACTAAAGACAATATAGGATACAAAAGGACACGAGTATACTTAACATTAAATTTTAATAGACACATAATATATATATTTGCTCTCCCTCATGAAAGATTGTATATCATATATAAACACATCTTTATATATACAATATCTTTCACCTTTGATATTTTCTAGACATGAGATCAAAGCTTGTATTATGAATTTCTTAATATTGTAAGAGATTGTTAATTTGAAAACCTTGATAGGGTGGATTCTCAATCCAATTCCACAAATATGTGTTCTCTTTTAATAGCACCTTGTGGATATATGATCCCTACATTGACTCAAGACAATTATGTTACATCTAGGGTATCAAAATTGAAATGTTATTAATCAAAGCTAAAATCTTCAATGTAGTTGATGGATCATCTATAGATCATGGTTCCATTAATCATGCAAACCATACATTATGGAAATCCAAGGATGCAAAAGCAAGAATAAACATCTTATTTCATTGTAGTGAAAAGAAATTAC
>Ga0116227_10017398_pt1 | contig 10048 bp, 11 predicted proteins | sample S1TSphgellanicum_FD_89693 | JGI IMG/M metagenome (GOLD analysis project Ga0116227, IMG submission 89693) | Host-associated microbial communities from peat moss isolated from Minnesota, USA - S1T2_Fb - Sphagnum magellanicum MG | ecosystem: Host-associated > Plants > Peat moss > Unclassified...
ATTTACGATTTACGATTTACGCTTTCACCTTTCACCTTTCACCTTTCACCTTTCACCTTTCACCTTTCACCTTTTTCAGGCGGCAAAGATAAGCTTTTAAACTCTTTAATTAAAGCAGGTTATTTGTAGCAGATGGATATTTTATCTAAGTTTATCCAAAATTACAATTATTAATATGGAAGATTTAGAGGAGGGTGTACCTCAGGAAGTGAAATTAGTGGTAACAGAAGAAATGCGTAGTTACCTTTATGATATCACCAAATGGGCGAAATTTTTATCGATTGTTGGATTTGTGTTTTCAGCACTGCTGGTTTTAATTTCGTTTTCGATCCCATCAATGATTGCAGGCAATCCAATGCTGGCCAAACAATTAGGTACTTTAGGGCAAGGAAGTTCAACCGCTATAACCATTGTTTATCTAATTTTAGGGCTGTTTTATTTCTATCCAAGCTTGTTACTGTTTAGAATCTCCAACAATGGAAAACAAGGCGTGCTATTTGGAAATCAGGAAAGTTTAAACACCGCAATGCAAAATGTAAAATCGTTGTTTAAATTTTGGGGAATCATTACAATTACTGTAATTGTTGGCTACTTTTTATTAATATTTTTAGTAGGAGCAGGACTAGCTGTAGCATAAACACTGTTTATCAATTCTAGATTACTGAAAATTTAATGCATAAAAAAAGCCTTTGTTTTCGCAAAGGCTTTCTTATATATTTAAATTAAAACGAAAAATCGTCAGATGTTTTGGTGCTATGTTCTCCATTTTCAGAATATTCATAACGTTTTTCAACCACATCCTGATGAGATTTAATGTAATCAACAGTTTCATTTAAGCCTTCTGTAAATTTCTCAAAGTCCTCTTTATACAAGAAAATCTTATGTTTAACGAATACACCGTCTTCTAATCTTTTCTTGCTCTCGGTAACTGTTAAATAATAATCACCTGAGCGAGTAGCCTTCACGTCGAAGAAATAAGTTCTCTTGCCTGCTCTTACTTTCTTTGAAAAAACTTCTTCTCTTTCCTTGTTGTCGAATTCTCCCATGGTTGGTATTGATGTTGGTTTTTGGTTTCGGTAAATATAAAGCAAATATTTAAAGTTCAAAATAAAATTAAATACTTCGTGATTCTTCTTCTAAAAGTTGATTATTATAAAGTTCTGTATAACTCCCATTTAAGCTAAGTAATTCGCTGTGTGTGCCTTGCTCTATGATTTCTCCATTATCAAGTACCAGAATCTTATCTGCATTTTTAATTGTAGAAATTCGATGTGCGATTAAAATACTGGTTTTGCCATTCATCATTTTACCCAGATTATTTAAAATTTCTTCTTCTGTTTTGGTATCTACGGCAGAAAGACAATCATCAAATATTAAAATTTTTGGCGATTTGATTAAAGCTCTGGCAATAGAAACACGTTGTTTTTGCCCGCCAGACAATGTTATTCCACGTTCACCAAGCATCGTTTCAAATTTTTCATCAAAATCAATAATGTTGTGATATACGGAGGCATTTTTAGCGGCATCATAAATTTCATCGTCCGTAACCTGATCTAAACCAAAGGCAATATTATTTCGTATCGTATCAGAAAATAAGAAAACTTCTTGTGGTACGAAGCCAATCTGGCTGCGGTAGTTTTTTAGATTTAGAGATTTTAAATCATTTCCATCAACTGAAATAGATCCACCCTGAACATCATACATGCGCATCATTAAGTTGGCTAAAGTAGATTTTCCTGAACCGGTTTTGCCAATTATGGCTACAAATTCTCCAGCTTTAATTTCAAAATTTAAATTTTTCAACGCTTCAATGCCTGTATCCGGATAGGTAAAACTTACATTTTCGAATGTTAAGTGTCCATTGATTTCCCTATCATTAAGTTCTGTAGATTGGATATCGGATGGAATATCTAAAAATTCATTTATTCTTTTTTGTGAGGCCGCCGCCCTTTGGATTAATGAAGTTACCCAGCCCAGCATAGTAACTGGAAACGTAAGCTGATTAATATAGATGATAAATTCTGCAATGTTACCAGCGGTGATGCTGCCATTCATTACCTGAATGCCACCAATGTAAATGGTAAGAATGGTACTAAGCCCAATCAAGAGCATCATTGTTGGGTAAAACAGGGCAGAAACCTTTACCAGACTCATCGAATCTTTCTTGTAATCATTACTTTGAATTTCAAACATGTTTCTGGTATAATCTTCCCTCACATATGATTTAATAATCCTGATGCCTGAAAAACGCTCCTGTACAAAACTAGATAGGGCAGAAAGCCTTTCCTGGATTTTACCACTTTTTTTAAAAATCAATGTGTTTACATAATAGATAATCACCACCAGGAAGGGGAGGGGCAAAAGGCAATAAATGGCTAGTCTGGAGTTTACATCAAACATTGACCATACAATCAACACGGATAAAACAAAGGTATTAATGGTATACATAATGGCCGGACCAACATACATTCTCACCCGATTCACGTCTTCCGTAGCCCTATTCATCAGGTCGCCGGTATTGTTTCTCCTGTAAAAACCTAAACTTAATTCCTGATAATGTTGGTAGATATCGTTCTTCATGTCGAATTCAATATGTCTGGACATAAGAATGATGGTTTGACGCATGAAAAACAGGAATAATCCCCTCAAAACATAAAGTATGATCACTAAAATTCCAAAGTAAAGAAGGTTGCTGCTAAATATGCTATAAACGATTTCTTGCCGATCAAAACCATTAAAGAGGTTGTAGATTTGTATATTTTCAGTAATTAAATCTACCGCATAGCCAATTACCTGAGCAGGAACAACGCCAAAAATATTAGATATGACTACGAAAATACTTCCGGGGATAATCCACCATTTATATTTTAGAAAATACTTATTTAACCTGCGCAGATGTTTCATGTGGTACAAACTTAGGTAATTTCATTATCTCAACCCTAAAAATTATAGCGTTAATTGTATAGGTTTTTAAAACCTTTGGGGATTAATAGAAGATTAGAGCGAAATTAATTTTGTTATAGTTAAGTTAAATAGATGTATTAATGGTTTTTTTATTTTAATTTTGCAGGAAGTTAGCCGATCGTTAAATATGCCAGCAAATTCTCCATCCGATTCATCCATTTTAGCTCAATTGAGTGCCTATGGGCACAAAAAATTGGTTTTTTGTAATGATCCGGATACTGGTTTAAAAGCAATTATTGCCATTCATGATACCACGTTAGGTCCTGCTTTAGGCGGAACCCGGATGTGGAGTTACGCTACTGAGGGCGAGGCTTTGGAAGATGCCTTACGTTTATCTAGAGGAATGACCTACAAAGCTGCTATTACCGGTTTAAACCTGGGCGGTGGAAAAGGCGTAATTATTGGCGATTCCAGAAAAGACAAAACCGAAACTTTAATGCGTAGCTATGGAAGATTTATTAAAAATCTAAATGGCGAGTTTATTACGGCAGAGGAAATGGGAACCAATACCAGGGATATGGAATATATTCGCATGGAAACCAATTACGTTACCGGCGTTCCCGAATCAATTGGTGGTGCAGGAAATCCAGCTCCTTTTACTGCTCAGGGTGTTTATTTGGGAATTAAAGCCAGTGTAAAGGAAGTTTTTGGTACGGATATGCTTGCAGGTAGAACCATTGTAGTACAAGGAATTGGTAATGTTGGTGAACACCTCGTGGCCTTGTTAAGAAAGGAAAATGCCGAAGTTTTAATCAGCGATATTAACCAGGAGCAACTCACTTACGTAGCCCGTAAATATAAGGCAAAACCTATAGAGGCCGATAAAATTTTTGGTATTGATGCTGATGTGTATGCACCTTGCGCTATGGGTGCTACGGTTAATAACAAAACCATTGAGCGTATGAAATTTGCTATAATTGCAGGTTCTGCGAACAATCAGCTTAAAGATGAAGTTTTGGATAGTGAATTACTCTCTAAAAAAGGAATTTTGTTTGCCCCTGATTACCTTATCAATGCAGGCGGATTAATTGCCTGTTATTCTGAATGGACAGGGTTTGGAAAAAAGCGGACAGTGCAGCTCACTGAAAATATTTACGATGCTACGAGGAGTGTCATCAAGCTAAGCAAATCAGAAAAAATATCAACAAATATTGCCGCTAACCGAATCGCTGAGAAACGGATTGCCGACATTAAAAAAATCAAATCATCATATTAATAATTATTAAAAACAGGTTTTAAAAACCGCACTCGTTCTTACATTCATGTTAAACAGAAGGCACTTAAGGATCAAAGCTTTGCAAAATATTTTTGCATGGCACATGGCAGACAAAAAAGACATTAAAGGAGACCTAAAACTTTTAATGCAAAGCATCGATAGCGTGTACGAAATGTACATCTGGATGTTATCACTGATGGTAGAAGTAACCGAATTTACGGCCAACGATGCCGCAGAGCGTGCAAATAAACATCTAAAAACAGCAGAGGATTTAAATCCAAACTTAAAACTGCTTCACAATAAGTTTAGTGTTTTAATGCAGCAAAACCCTGAATACGTATCGGCGGTTAAAAAGTACAAAGTAGATTGGGGTTTTGATCCGGAAATTCGTAAAACGGTTTTTAATTCTTTAAAAGCATCTAAAGAATATGCAGATTATCTTGCAGATCCAAATGAAAGCTTAGAATCATCAAAAGACATCATCAAATATATTTTCAGGAAAATCATCTTAAAAAACCAGGCTATTTTACAGGTTTTTGAAGAGAAATTTATCAACTGGCAGGTAGATCACGAAGTGATGAAAGGAATGGTAGCTAAAACTTTAAAGAATTTTACCTTCGATGATCCATTCAAAAACAAATTAACTGAAATTAGCGCAGACTGGGTTGAAGACAGTAAGTTTGTACAGGATTTATTTGTTCATACCTTGCAAAATGACGTGAAGTACCAGGAAATGATTGCAGAAAGAACTAAAAATTGGGAATCGGAGCGTATTGCCTTAATGGATACGATTCTAATGAAAATGGCTATCTGCGAATTGCTAAATTTCCCATCCATTCCTGTTAAAGTAACCATTAATGAATATTTGGAACTGTCAAAAGATTACAGTACACCGAAAAGTAATTCGTTTATAAATGGTATTTTGGACAAAATTTTAGGCGACTTAAAGAAAAATAATACCATTAAGAAAATCGGTCGCGGATTAATAGAAGAATAATGATGAAAAAGATATTTATCCTGGCGATTGCTGCACTTTCTTTTACAGCATGTCGCAATGCAAATAACTCAACTGATCAAGCAACTGGCTCAAAGAGTAATACAGTTGCATCAGCAGATGCACCAGTAATTGTGTTTGAAAGAGAAATATTTGATTTTGAAAAAATAGATCAGGGTGAAAAAGTTACACATGAATTTAAGTTCAAAAATACGGGTAAAAGCCCTTTAATTATTTCAAATGCAACGGCAACTTGTGGCTGTACTGTTCCGGTAGTGCCAACAGAACCAATTCTACCTGGTAAAGAAGGCGTTATTAAAGTGGTTTTCAATAGCGCAGGTAAAGAAGGTATGCAAGATAAAGTAATCACTGTCAACTCAAATGCGAACCCAGCTATATCTACAGTACACCTGGTGGGTGATGTAAGGGTGAAAAAATAACTCAGCAGCTAAGCAATTAGCTGATTAAATATTAATTAAATAAATCAAATCAATAAGAAATGACATTAACAGTAATTTTACAGGCAGCAGGTGGAAGTAGCAGTATGCTCAGTACAATTGTTCCTATGGTATTAATCATGGTGGTTTTCTACTTTTTCATGATTCGTCCACAAGTTAAAAAAGCTAAAGAACATAAAAAATTAGTAGCAGAATTGAAAAAAGGTGATAAAATTATCACAACTGCAGGCATCCACGGACGTATTGCAGACTTAAATGATACTACCTTTTTAATTGAAGTAGAAGGTGGCGTTAAAATTCGTTTCGATAAATCTGCAGTATCATTAGATGCTACAAAAGCAGTAACTACACCTGCTAAAGTTTAAATTAATAAGACTTTTAAAAACCGTCGCATCTACAGATCGACGGTTTTTTGTTTTTAGTCAGTTTTAAAAGCTTAAACAACGCTTCTTTCATTTCTTTGTACTATTTCTATTTGAGCACCTGTTTAGTTTTACTACATTTGGCGATATTGTTAATAGTGGATCATTGTCCCATTGTCATTTAGATCGTTAAATATGCCGTTTATTAGATTAACCCAAATAGAGAAAAGACGTGTTTTTACGCTCTTGGCTTGTTTGTTTCTGGCAATAGCAGCATGGCTTTTTATGGCACTGAACAACAAGTATATCTATACCGCTAAAACAGTGCTGGTTTTCAAAAATACACCCACTAAGCGGGCATTTTATCCATTACAATCAGACACAGTTGATTTACAGGTAGAAGGAACCGGATGGCAATTGATCTTTTCCCGTCTGCGTATCAGCCCGCCATCCATATCCGTAAGCTTAAGTCAGCTCAACACGAAGGATTTTATAACTTTTTCAGATCAGTTATACAATGTTAACAGGCAACTCGAAAGCACGCAAAAAGTGATTTCTGTAAAGCCAGATACCTTATATTTTGATTTCACCAAAAGAACAGTAAAAAAGGTATCGATTCAATTGGTTAGCAAACTGGATTTCATCAATCAGTACGGAATATCAAGTGATATCATCTTAAATCCTCAATATGTAAAGGTAGCTGGCCCGGCAGAAGAATTAAGTAAAATTACCATCTGGCCCACGGATACTTTAAAGCTAAGTAAGATTCAGGGAAGTACTACGGTGAGGATTGGTTTGCAGCATAGTCCTCAAAAAAATGTAAGTATTTATCCTTCATCGGTAGAAGTAAAGCTTCCGGTTGATGAATTTACAGAAAAAACAATTGAGGTGCCTTTAAAGATCATTAACAATAAAAATTACAACAGCATAAAACTTTATCCCAAGAAAATTAAGGTAACATTTTTAGTTGCGTTGGGTAATTATAGTCAGGTAAATGATAACTTCATTACCGCCACTGTTGATGTTAATGAGTGGCAGGATTTAGCACACAAGCAGTTTACAGTAAAAATTACGGAGTTTCCGGATTACTGTAAATTAATCAATATCAATCCATCTAAAGTAGATTTTGTAGTAGAAAAATAATGTATAAAATAGGCATCACAGGTGGAATAGGCAGTGGAAAAACAACCGTTTGTAAGGTCTTTGAAGTTTTAGGCATTCCGGTTTTTTATGCAGATACCGTAGCAAAAGAAATTATGGTATCAGATCAATTGCTGGTTGATGGTGTGATCGCTACCTTTGGCGAAGAAAGCTATACACCAGATGGGGAACTCAACAAAAAGCACCTGGCCGGTATTGTATTTAACAATGAAGCAGAATTGGTTAAATTGAATGCCTTGGTTCATCCGGCAGTATTTAGGGCTTTTGAAGAATGGGTAAAGCAAATTGATCAAAAGGTGTCCTACATATTGAAGGAAGCAGCTTTGCTTTTTGAAAGTGACTCTTATAAAATGTGTGATACTTCTATTCTGGTAACAGCTCCACATGATTTAAAGTTAGCCAGGGTAATGCATCGTGATCAGGTTTCTGCAGATCAGGTAAAGGCAAGAATGGACAAGCAAATGAGCGATGAAGAAAAGACAAGAATGGCAGATCATTTTGTTTTGAACGACGAAAAGAATTCAATCATTGATCAAGTTCTAACGCTACATAAACAGTTTTTAATAGCTGCAAAGGCATATTAGACTTTCAATACTACTTAACCTAAATAAGATGTGTTTTTATATTCCAAAATCCTGTCTAATCCTTAAATCTTATAAATGATTTTAGACGATTTCATTACCATTACGCCAATTGGTTTATATTGTGTTTATGGCGATTTTTATTTAGATCCCCAGCAACCTGTAAAAGAGGCTGTGGTTTCTCATGCACATGGCGACCATGCTATTGGCGGTAGTGAGCATGTATATTGTACGGCTGCTACCGAATCTTTTATGAAACACCGTTACCGTAAGTTTGCCGCTGTAGATTTTTATGTTAAAGCTTATCACGAATCATTTAAGATCAAGGAGGTTTCCATTACCTTTTATTCAGCCGGGCATATATTAGGTTCTGCACAGGTTTTAATGGAGTATCAGGGTGTTAAATATCTGTATACCGGAGATTATAAAATAGAACCGGATACAACTTGTGAACCTTTTGAGTTTGTAAAGGCTGATGTATTAATTACGGAAAGTACGTTTGCTAATCCCGAAACTAAACATCCCTCTCCAGTTACAGAGATAGAGAAATTGAATGATACCAATTCAAATATTATGCTTGGTGCTTATGCATTAGGTAAAAGCCAAAGGATCATCCAATTGCTAAATCATCACTGTCCAACTAAAAATATTATGGTGCATCATAGCATCATGCCATTTGTTAAAATCTACGAAGATTACGGCATAGCGTTGGGCAGGTACAAAATGTACGATCGTAAAGTGATGAAGAATTACCAGCAACATCAGGTTTATATTGTACCACCGATGGTTTTTCATAGTTATCACAAAGCCATCAATGTGGTAAGGGCTTTTGCTTCCGGATGGAAAAATCTGCAGCAACAAAATGGTATTTCGCTTTATATTTCTGATCATGCAGATTGGGATGCGATACTGGAAACTATCGAAAATGTACAACCCAAACAAATTTGGACCTTGCATGGAGATGGAAAACAGTTAAAAGAATATTTTAAAGATAGGTTAGAGGTGAAGATATTGAACTAATTAACTGAATTTTACAAGATTTTGTAGATTTGAGAATTTTAGCATAAGTAAAAGTAAAGTTTTTATTCATTCAATTATTCACCCATTCAAAACTCAATCATTCAAAATTCAATATGAAAGAAGGGGAAGATTTTTATTTTAATGAAGATGGATTGATGGTGTTTACCGAAACCTACCACTTAAAGCGAGGTTATTGCTGTAAAAATAAATGTAAACATTGCCCTTGGGGATATGGTAAAAAGAAGGTGAAGAAATAGTTAATTCACTATTCGAGTTTTCCGTTTCAATTATCTAAAATTTAACATGCTGATAAATGCACCTTAATTGAATATCAAAGCCAAAGCTATAAAAATTCAGACTTTCATCCATATTACTATATTCTTTCAATTCCCAGTTTTGATGCTCATTAATATGAAAGGCTTCAACTGAAATGGCTGTGGAATCGATCATGATATATTCTTTCAATGACGGAATATCTCTATACAGTTTAAATTTACTACCCCTATCATAATCTTTTGTAGAAGGAGAAAGAATCTCAATGATAACGGTTGGCAGGAGTACCGTATTTTCATCTTCTTCCAGGTGTTTGATTTCATTGCAGTAAATAGATATATCAGGATAGGTGAAAAGTGAGTTTTCAGGGATGTTCATTCTCATATCGCTGCCAAAAGGAATGCACTTTGATCCATATAATTTACGACTAAGAAAACCAAAAGTATTGGAGAATATAAAGTTGTGACTAAGTGCTCCAGATATAGACGTTACACCTATAGCCCTAAATTCCCTGTGAAGTGGGAATATCTCTCCCTCAAAATATTCATGCTTTTCCTGTGAAGCATTTTCCATTTCCAGGTATTCCTGAACACTATACTTCCTTTTTTTATATTCTACGGCAGGCTCATTTACAATTTCATCCATACAGTAAGTTAGTCAAAATATGGGTATGATGAAAATAAATTTTGGTTGTCTTCCTAATCAGTGATGCCCCGCAAAGAAACCAATTAGAGCGACACCTATTCCCAATAAAACAGCGATCATTTTACGCAGGTTAATTTTATGATCGGCACTGGATTCGAATAAAATGGTTGTAGATATATGAAGGAATATTCCAATTACCACACCCATAATTTTATTAAAATAAGCCTCTACACCTCCAATACTGCCATTACTTAAGCCCATACTTACATAAAAGCCTAAAGGAGCCATAATTGCAAAAATGATCAGATATAGAATGATACTTCCTTTTTTGAAATGATTTTGCATTAAAATGCTTCCTAAAGCAAATGCAGCAG
>Ga0116227_10017399_pt1 | contig 10046 bp, 7 predicted proteins | sample S1TSphgellanicum_FD_89693 | JGI IMG/M metagenome (GOLD analysis project Ga0116227, IMG submission 89693) | Host-associated microbial communities from peat moss isolated from Minnesota, USA - S1T2_Fb - Sphagnum magellanicum MG | ecosystem: Host-associated > Plants > Peat moss > Unclassified...
CGGTCGAAAGGCCCCGCCTGGCGGCCGCGCAGCAGGTCCAGCAGCATGTCGCGCGTCAGCACGCGGTTCGGGCGGTCCAGCAGGGCGACCAGCAATTCGTATTCGCCGCCGGTGATGGAGACTTCGGTGCCGTTCGGGTCCAACAGCCGCCGGCGTGCTGTTTCCAGCATCCAGCCGGAGAATTTGTAGGATTTGGCGGTGCTGTCCGCCACCCTGTCCTCGCTCTCCCCGGTGCGGCGCAGCACGGCGCGGATGCGCGCCAGCAATTCGCGCGGGTTGAAGGGTTTGGTCACGTAGTCATCGGCGCCGAGTTCCAGGCCGATGATGCGGTCGGTTTCCTCCGCCATCGCGGTCAGCATGATGATCGGCACCTTGCTCTCGGTGCGGAACCAGCGCGCGAGTTCCAGACCGCCTTCGCCCGGGAGCATCAAATCCAGCACGACGAGCTGGAAATGCCCGTTCATGAAGGCGCGCCGGGCCTCCTTGCCGTCGCGCGCGGCGGTGACGCGCAGCCGCTGGCGTTCCAGGAATTTCGCCAGCAGGTCGCGGATTTCGCGGTCGTCATCGACGACCAGTATATGCGGTATCGTCTCCATGGCTGTTACAATAGCGATTTGTAACAGGGTTTGGCAGGGGCTCTTACACTTGGTTGCAATTTGTCCCCGCACCGAAACGTCATCAAACGCGGTCCAGAAAACGCTTGCGTTGCCGGGCCGTTGGCCCTAAGCGGCGCGCACGCAGCAACGCACGTGCCTCTGCCACGCCTCTTCGGACAAGTGGTTACGCAACGACGTCAAGCGTTCTGGCCGCAAATCCGGGGCAACCTGGAAGTCGCTGGTTCGTTGGACCGTTTTGTAACCCGAGCCCGCCGCCTTGTTCAGGCGGGTTTCATGAAGAAGGTTTTAAGTGATGACCCCGAAAGTCTCCGCTTTCCTCGATTCCGCGCCGGCCACGCCTTGCCTGGTGCTGGACCTCGACCGCGTCGCCGAAAATTTCGCCGGCCTGCGCCGGGCTTTGCCGGCGGCGAAGATTTACTACGCGGTCAAGGCCAATCCGGCCGCGCCCATCCTGCGTTTGCTCTCCGGCCTTGGCTCGTCCTTCGATGCCGCGAGCATTCAGGAGATCGAGGACTGCCTGGCGGCCGGCGCGCCGGCGGCGGCGATCAGCTTCGGCAACACCGTCAAAAAACCCGCCGCCATTGCCCGCGCCCATGCCCATGGCGTGCCGTTGTTCGCGTTCGACTCGATCGAGGAACTGCAAAAGATCGCGTCCCACGCCCCGGGCGCGAAGGTTTATTGCCGCATCGCGGTGAATAATGTCGGCGCCGACTGGCCGCTTTCGAAGAAATTCGGCACCACGCTTGGCCGCGCCAAGGAACTTTTGCTGGCCGCGCCGGCCCTTGGCCTCGTCCCGCATGGCTTGTCCTTTCACGTCGGCAGCCAGCAGACCGGCACCGCCGCCTATGAACTCGCCATCGCCGCAGTCGCCATGCTGTTCACGGATTTGCGGGCGGCGGGGCTGGAGCTCAAAATGCTGAATCTCGGCGGCGGCTTTCCCATCCGCTACCAGGATGACGTGCCGGATACCGACACGTTCGGCACCGCCATCATGAACGCCATGGTCGCGCATTTCGGCAATGACCTGCCGGAAATGCTGATCGAACCCGGCCGGGCGATGGTGGGCAATGCCGGCGTGGTGGCCGCGGAAGTGGTGCTGGTTTGCCGCCGGATGGCGGAGGGTGAGCGGCGCTGGGAGTACCTGGATATCGGCCGCTATGGCGGGCTGGCGGAGACCGAAGGCGAAGCGATCCGCTACCGCGTGACCGCCGGCGCGGGACCGGCCGGTCCGGTCGTGCTGGCCGGGCCTAGCTGCGACGGCGTTGACATCATGTACGAATAATCCCCCTACCGCCTGCCGCTCGACCGTGACGCCGGCGACCGCGTGCTGATCCACGATGCGGGCGCTTATGTGACAAGTTATGCGAGCCAGAATTTTAATGGCTTCACACCGCTGACAGAGCACTATCTCTAGCGCTACAACGGCGCGCCATGACGGCGCGCCCTTTTGCAACGGGAGACTGCAATGCCAGACATCAAACTGAAAGCCGCGGACGGAAGCGGTGAATTTTCCGCCTATGTCGTCGAACCCGCGAAAAAGACCGGCGGCGCGGTGGTGGTGATTCAGGAAATTTTCGGCGTGAATGAGTCGCTGAAGGCCACCTGCCAGGACATCGCCGATATGGGCTTCTTCGCGATCGCGCCGGATCTGTTCTGGCGTCAGGAGCCGGGTGTCAGCATCACCGATAAATCCAAGGAGGAATGGGACAAGGCTTTCGCCCTGATGAACGGGTTCGACCAGGATAAGGGTGTTGAAGACCTTAAAACCACGCTGGAAGCCGCCCGGTCTTATCCTGGCGCTAACGGCAAGGTTGGCACCATTGGCTTCTGCCTTGGCGGCCGGCTCGCGGTGATGATGGCGACCCGCTCGGACGCCGATGTCAATGTCTCCTATTATGGTGTTGCGCTCGACAAGCTGGTGCCGGAATTCGAAAACATTTCCGCGCCGCTGATGATCCATATCGCGGAGAAGGACGAATTCGCATCGCCGGAAGTGACCGAGGCCGTGCTGGATGGCATCGAAGATAACGACTATGTCGACGCGTTCGTCTACCCGGACGTGCAACACGCCTTTGCCCGTGTGGGTGGCGTGCATTTCGACGCACGGGCCGCGACCATCGCCAATGGCCGCACCGCTGAGATCCTTGCCGACATTCTGGATTAAGCAAGCGCTTCTTTTTTGAAAAAAAGAAGCAAAAAACTTTTGCGACATAGGCCCGGCGGCGCTTTAAGCCGCCGGGCCTATAAGCACCCTCATGCGGGCGAAGGCCGGCATCCACGCCCTTCCCGTCGCCGTTAGCGTGAGCGTTCATTCGAGGCGCATCTTCCTCGCGGCCGCCGCCTGTCTTTTCGCAGCCTCAGTCGCCAGCGCCAAAAAGCCCGCCCTTGCCGCCAGCCTCATCGCGGCCATCCGCGACGCCATGGCCGCGGCACCCGCCGGCCCTGTTCTTCTCAACAGCTTCGTCGTCGAACCCGGCCCTTCGCCGCGCGATTTTGACATCACCCAGGCCAACGCCGCCTATGTCTACGACAATGCGCTGGCCGGCCTCGCGTTGCTGGCCGCCGGAGATCGCGACAACGCTGGCCGTATCGGCGCCGCCCTCGAAATCGCGCAGAACCATGACCGCTTCTATCGCGATGGGCGCCTGCGCAATGCTTATCAGGCCGGCGCGATGTCGATGCCGGCCAAGCTTCCCGGTTGGTGGGACGCACGGGCGAAACGCTGGAGCGAGGACCCGTACCAGGCTGGCTCGCAGACCGGACCGATCGCCTGGGCGATGCTGCTTTGGGCGGCACTCGGCCAGACCGATGCCGCCAACCGCGCGGCCGATTGGCTCGACGACCAGTTGCGCGCGCCCGCGGGCTATTATGGCGGGTTTTACGGTTTTGAGCCGAACCCGCTGAAGCTGACCTGGCAGAGCACCGAGCAGAACACCGACGTCTATGCGGCGTGCGTGAAACTCGGCCGCGCGGAAGATGCCGGACATGCGAAGAATTTTGTCGCCGGCATGTTTGACGCCGCGCGCGGTGTGTTCGACGCGGGGTGCGGCCCGGATGGGCGCAGGAACCTCCTGCTTGCGGCAGATGCCGGAACCTGGCCCTTTCTCGCCGGGCTCGGCACGCCGGCTTCCGCGCTGGCGGCCATCAACATCCTTCGTCATGGCGGCGGGATCGGTTTTTCCGGCGCCAGCGACGGCATCTGGTTGGAGGGTACGGCGTTCGCGCGCCTGGCGCTGCAGCGCCAGCACAATAAGCTGGCGAAAATCTTTGCCGCTACGATTGCGGCGAACACCGGCCCGACCGGGTATGTTTATGCCAGCGTCGCCGAAACGCTGGCGACCGGCCTTACCGTCGGGCCGTCGTTGCAGCCCGATGTTGCGCCGCAAAAGTTCAATTACTACCGGCGCCAGGCGCTGGCGCCCACGGCCTGGGCCGCGCTCGCGACACTGGATATTAATCCGCTCGCGAGATAGTTAAATGTAAATGACGACGCCTGCCCATATTCTGCTCGCACCGGATTATCCGCACCCGCGCCCCGCCTGGGCCGTCTTTGACGCCGCCTGGATTTTTGCGCGCTACGAAGCCGCCCGGCTCTATTGCGACGGTAATCCGGACGATGCGCTGGCCTATTATCTCGATATCGGCGTGCAGCTTGGCCACTCCCCTAACCCGTATTTCGATGAGCCGTTCTACCTCGAACAGAACCCGGATGTTCATGAGTTGGTGAAAACCGGCAAATATCGTTCCGGGTTCGATCATTTCTGTCAGTACGGGCACCGTATTCTCTCGCCGCACTGGTTCTTTGATGACGCCTATTATGGCCGCATACATGAGGACATGACGCTGGAGAATCTTGACCAGCATAATTTCGCCGGCCGGTATGACCATTATCTGCGCTCCGGCCAGTTCGAGCGGCGCGCCGGCCATTATCTTTTCGATCCGAATTTTTATCGTATGCGCGCGATCGAAGCCGGGGCCGATCCCGCCGAGATCGACGCGTCCGGACCTTACACGCATTTTCTGTATGCCCTGTGCGCGGATGCGCCCGAGCCACGCCCTTCGATCTATTTCGAGCCGCGCTGGTATATTGAACAATATGCCGGCATCAGCGGTGAAGGCACGAATTTCACCGCGGCGCTGGAACATTATCTGCGCAATGCGACGCCGGAGATTTTCGATCCGGTGCCGCAATTCTCCGAAGCCTATTACCGCACGGCCTATCATGACGTGGAGTTCGCGATTAGGAACGGCGAATACCGCAATGGCTATCAGCATTTTGTGCAATTCGGGGCGTTTGAATTGCGGCGGCCTGCGCCGGACATCAACCTGGTCTATTACCGGGACAACCATGCCCGCGTGCTTGAGGATTTGCGCACCGGCGCAATACGCGATGCGTTCGCGCATTTGCGCATGGTCGGCCTGGCCGACAACCTGGCCGCCGCGGCGCCGGATGCGCTGCCGTTGATCACCGAGCCGGTGGCCCGCCAGCTTTTCATCCGCAAGGCGCGCGACAATCTTGCCAATCTGGCGCGACGGAAAATCGATTTCACCACCGACGCGCCGCTGATTTCGGTCATCATGGTCGCGTTCAATAAGTTCGAGCTCACCATGCTCGCGCTCACGTCGCTGCGCGCGAATTTCGCGGGCGGGATCGAGTTGATCGTCGTCGATAACGGCTCCTCGGATGAGACCAGCCGCATCGGCGACTATCTCACAGGCGCCAAGGTAATCCGTGAGACTTACAATATCGGTTTCCTGCGCGCCGCGAATCGCGCGCTCGCCGCCGCGACCGCGGAGGCGGTGCTCTATCTCAACAATGATACGGAACTTGGCTATGGCGCCATCGCCGCCGCGTTGGCGCGGCTTGCGCAAAGCCCCGGCATCGGCGCGGTGTGCGGAAAAATCCTGCGCAGCCATGGGGCGTTGCAGGAAGCCGGCTGCATCATCTGGCGGGATGCGACCACCAGCGGCTATTTGCGCGATGCCCCGGCCGCGGCGCCAGCCGCCAATGTCTTCCGCGATGTGGATTTCGGCTCCGGCGTGTTTTTGCTCTGCCGCGCGCGGGCCGTGAAAGAGCTCGGCGGCTTCGATGAAGATTTCGCGCCCGCCTATTACGAGGACGCCGATCTCTGCGTCCGGCTGCGCGCGGCCGGTTGGCGGATTGTATATGACCCGGCGATCACCGTGCATCATCTGGAATATGGCAGCGCGCAGAACGCCGAAACCGCGAAGGCGCTGATGCGCCGCGCGCAGAAGATATTTCGGCGCAAGCACCGTGATTTTCTGCTCCGACAGCCAGCGCCCGGTGTCTCAAACCAGATTTTCGCGGCCCGCCCGCCGCCGGCAAATGGCCAGAAACCGCGTGCAAATATTCTGTTTTTCGAGGATACGATCCCGCTGCGCCGGCTCGGCTCCGGCTTTGTGCGGGCCAATGACATTGTCCGCGCCATTGCCGCCGCCGGGTATGATGTTTCGGTGTTTCCGGTCAACGGCGCGCCGCACGATATTATGAGCCTGTTCGGCGATTTCCCGGATACCGTGGAGATTTTGCACGACCAGGACATCAACCAGCTCGATGCGTTTCTGCGGGAGCGCGCCGGGTATTATGATATGATCTGGGTTTCGCGCACCCATAACCTGACCCGCCTGGCGCCGATTCTGGAGGCCGCCGGCGCGGCGCCGCCGGTTGTGCTGGACAGCGAAGCCATCGTCACGGTGCGCGACACGGCGTTTGCCATCATCTCCGGCGAAAGCGCCGAAAATGCCGGTTTTGACGCGGCCTTGCGGGCGGAATTCGCCGAAGCGGGGCGCTGCCGGCAGGTCACCGCGGTCAGCCGGCTGGAGGTTGACTTGCTACGCGCGCTCGGCCTGCCCGCGGTGTCTCTGCTTGGCACCGGGCGCGCTTTGTCCTTGACCGCGGAACATTTTTCGGCGCGCGAAGGCTTGCTCTTCGTCGCCAGCATTCACCGCCAGGACAGCCCGACGCTCGACGCGCTTTCATGGTATCTCGACTTTGTGCGGCCGGCGCTGGCCGAAGAAATGGATGTGCCGCCGGAGCTGAATTTTGTCGGCTATATCGCGCCGGATATCGACCTTTTCGCGTTCGAGAACCGCCCTGGCCTGAAAATTCATGGGCCGGTCAGCGACCTGACGCCTTTTTATGCCGCCAACCGCGTGTTCATAGCGCCCACCCGCTACGCCGCCGGCACGCCCTATAAATTATACGAAGCCGCCGCCCACGGCATTCCGATTGTCGCGACCGATTTGCTGGCGCGCCAGCTCGGCTGGGTTCCCGGCAAAGAACTTTTGGCGGCCCCGGTCGCCGATCCGCGCCGCTTTGCCGCGCAGGTTGCGCTGGCCTATCGCACCGAGATTTTGTGGACCCGCCTGCGCGAACAGGCCGCCGCGCGGCTGAGCGAAGAAAACAAGCCGGAAGATTTTGCCGCCGAGGTCAAAAAAATTCTCGACGCCGTGCTTCACCCGCCGCCCGTTTGGGCGGCGCCGCAGTCTCCGCCCGCCTCAACCGCTGCCCGGCGGCGGCGCGCGGCCCGGCAAACGGTGCCGGTAGGCGAGCGCCTCGGCAACATGTGACCGCTGCACCACCTGCATGCCGGCCAGATCCGCGATCGTCCGCGCGACCCGCAAGGTTCGCGTAAAGCCCCTGGCGGAAAGCCGCAGTTTCGTTGCCGCCATTTCCGCGAATTGCCGCGCGGCCGGATGCAGTTCGATCTGGTCCGCCAGCGCTTCGGCATTCGTTGCAGCGCCTTCCTCACCGAACCGCTCACGCTGGGCGGCCCGCGCCGCGGCGACGCGGGCCGCCACCACGGCGGAGCTTTCGCCCGGCGGGGCGCGCGATAATTCGGCTGGCGCCACCGGCGAGATTTCCAGGACCAGATCGATGCGGTCCAGTAGCGGCCCGCTGATTTTCATCTGATAATCTTCGCCGCAGCGGGGCGCACGGCCGCATTCGCGCGTCGCATCCCCCAGATAGCCGCAGCGGCAGGGATTCATCGCCGCCAGCAACTGGAACCGCGCGGGGTAGGTGATGTGCGCCGCCGCGCGCGCCACGGTGGTCTGCCCAGCCTCGAGCGGCTGGCGAAGCGCTTCGAGCGTCGCGCGCGGAAATTCAGGCAATTCGTCCATGAACAGCACGCCGCGATGCGCGAGCGAGACCTCGCCTGGCTTGGCGCGGTTGCCGCCGCCGGACATCGCCGCCTGGCTCGCCGAATGATGCGGCTCCCGGAAGGGCGGCCTTGTCACCAGCCTGCCGTCATCCAGCAGCCCGGCCACCGAATGCACCATGCTGACCTCAAGAGCCGCGCGCGGCGAAAGGTCCGGCAGCAGCCCGGGCAGGCGCGCCGCCAGCATGGATTTGCCGCCGCCGGGCGGCCCGATCATCAGCATGTTATGCCCACCGGCGGCGGCGATCTCCAGCGCCCGCCGCGCCGTCTCCATCCCGCGCACATCGGCGAGATCGAGCGTTTTGTAGCCCGCACCTATCTGCCCCTGCTTTGGCGGCGAGATGACCTGACTGCCCCGGAAATGATTGATCAGCGCCAATAAATCCGCGGCGCCCAGCACCGTCATGTCCCCCGCCCAGCCCGCCTCCGGCCCTTGCGCTTCCGGACAGATCAGACCCAGCCCGCGCGAAAACGCCGCGATCGCCGCCGGCAACACACCGGCCACCGCGTTGATCCGGCCATCGAGCGAAAGCTCGCCGAGTGCGGCGTATTGCGAAATGTCCTCGCGCGGCAGCACCTCCATCGCGGAGAGCACCGCGATGGCGACCGGCAGATCGAAATGCGAACCTTCCTTGAGCATATCCGCCGGCGCCAGATTGACCAGCACCCGTTTCGGCGGCATCGCGAGGCCCATGGAGGTGAGGGCGGCGCGGACCCGCTCACGGGCTTCCCCCACCGCCTTGTCCGGCAGCCCGACCATCAGAAAATTCGGCAGGCCGCCGGAGATTTGCACCTGCACTTCAACCGGCTGCGCATCGATGCCCGCGAACGCGAAACTTTGGACGCGCGCGATGCTCATGCTGAATCGTTCCGCATAGGTTACAACCTAAGGGCGCTAAGGCACAGTGTCCATGTATTTGTTACGAGAAAAAAATATCCCGTGCGGTCAAGCAGGCTAGAACGCCCGATCGACAATCTGGTCGAACGGCCACGGACAGGTCGTCGGGAACAAACTCAATTCAAGATTTGTTTCCCTGGCCGCCGCCAAAATCGCCCCGGCATAGGCAGAGAGGATCACCTCGTCCATTTTGGCTTTCAGGCTTGGATTATCCGCCAAATGATCGACGACTTCGCGGCGCTGCTCCTCCACCGTCAACCGCCAACTGGTGCAGCGCCCGCCAGGTTGAAACTGCCATTTCAGCAAATGCACCATGAGCACCTTCAGGCGGTTGATAAGTTCTCGCTTTTCGGTCTTGCCCATGCTCTCGATTTCCTCGGCGATGTGCTCGATATCAGCTTCGGACAGCCGGCCCGCGCGCAGCAGCCCCGCCTGTTCATTGGCCCAGGCGAAGAAATCGGCATCATAGGCACCACTGCTCATTCCAAACTCCCATCATCCCGACAGCATGGGCCGACAGCCGATTTTGCACATTCGCCGTCTGACCCGGAAACAAAATCAAACCTCCGTCAAGCCGCGCCGGTACCGGTTCGACAAGCCGACGTAATGCGGCGCCGTCTGGTCCCACGCCGCGCGCTCTTCCTCAGTCATCACGCGGACGAGCCGGGCCGGCGACCCGGTCCATAGCTCGTAACGGCCGATGGTTTTGCGCGGGGCCAGGAGGCCGCGGGCGCCAATCAGCCCGCCTTCCTCGATGACGGCGCCGTCCAGCACCGTGGCGCCCATGCCGACAAAGGCGCGGTTGCGCAGCTTGCAGGCGTGAATGATGGCGGCGTGGCCTACCGTCACGTCATCCCCGATTTCGGTAAAATTCTCGCCGTGATCGACATGGATTATCGTGCCGTCCTGGATGTTGCTGCGGGCGCCGATGATAATGGGGTTGGTATCGGCCCGCAGCACGCAGTTGAACCAGATATTCGCGCCTGGACCCAGCCGCACGTCGCCGATCAGCACGGCGGTGGGCGCGACCCAGGCGGTGGGGTGGATCGTCGGCGCCACGCCGTCCAGCGCGTAGAGCAGGCCGGATGATTTCTGGGCGATATGGGAGTCAGGCATCGGCAAATTCCTTCGTATTCAAGAGCGGGTCGGGCAGACCCAGCATCAGCGCGATGTTCTGCACCGCGGCGCCGGAGGCACCTTTCCCCAGATTATCCAGCCGCGCCACCAGCACGGCCTGGCCGCCCTGGGCGCAGACGAAAATCTCCAGCAGATCAGTGTCGTTGAGCGCTTCGGGCTCGAGATTCCCGGCATTCACCCCCACCGCCGGGCGAAGTCGCAGCGACCCATCGA
>Ga0116227_10017400_pt1 | contig 10046 bp, 6 predicted proteins | sample S1TSphgellanicum_FD_89693 | JGI IMG/M metagenome (GOLD analysis project Ga0116227, IMG submission 89693) | Host-associated microbial communities from peat moss isolated from Minnesota, USA - S1T2_Fb - Sphagnum magellanicum MG | ecosystem: Host-associated > Plants > Peat moss > Unclassified...
ACCTTTTTCCCCCCCCCCCCCCCCCCCCCCCCCCCCACTGTCCCCCTCCGACCAACTCACTTATATATTTAAATTAAAAATAAACTCTTCCCCATCTACCTACTCACCTATAAATTTTAAATGTGTTACTATCATCTCCATCCACCTACACACCCCCCCCTAATCTATTTATCTACCTACCTACTTTTCTATCTTCCTACCTACCAACACTTTAAGTAGGTACCTACCAAACCCCACCTACATGGTTACACCTACCTACATGGTTGCCACTCCAATAGACCCCCAACGGTTAACAACAATGAGGAAAGAATAAAATGAAGGTATTGCATGGAGCTTGGTATTGTTCATTAAAATAAATAAATCAAATTGATGATTCAAGTATTTGACACACCTTATATAAAGGTATTGCAAAATTTGCTTGGAGAATGTTTTAGATGGGGGTATTGCAAACCAAGTGGATAATCAAAGCAATACATAGCTCCAATTCAATTTAGACGCATTTAATGTATGTTATACTCAAGTTCATAAAACAAAATACTCAATGAACATGTAATACCCCATTATAGGTAACCTTGAAATAGTTTGGGCTCAATATCATATATCTTCTAAGACTTGGAGACGTATTGTGTAACCCTAAAAAACCTAGAAGGAATGTAATACCTTCATTAAGCCACATTGTAACACCATGGGCTAAATTATTTTTGATTCAAGTTATTATAGGGGTATTGTTCATGCCTAGAAGGATTCACTAAACATGCAATACCCTTCTTAGGGTATCCTAGAAATACATTGGGCTCCATAACATATTTTTTAACACATGAAGGGGTATTGCATAGCTCTATGAAAACCAACAAGGAAACCAATACCTTCATTAGTTGTATTTTTTTAATTAAACACCATGGGTCTACACTATTTGGAAGGGTATTGTTGATGGCAAAAAACTACTCAATACATTTGCAATACCCCTTGCAAGGTATCCCATAAATACATTGGGCTCCATAACATATCTTTTGGAACTTGGAAGGGTATTTCATAACCCTATCAAAGCCTACAAGCAAAATAATACCTTGTTTGGGGTATTTTGTAAATACCATGGGCCAAATTTTTTTGGTTTAGACTATCAAAGGGGTATTGCTAATCGTTACGAATACTCAATGCACATGCAATACCCCTTGTAAGGTATCCCAGAAATCCTTTGGGTTCTATGACATATTTTTTGAAATTTGAAACTTGGAGGGGTATTGCATTACCATGCCAAAACGTAGAAGGAAAACAATACTCGCATCATATTGTGATAATATCCTAAACCATGAAACAAAAGAACATTTTTTAAAAAATCGTTCCATGTTAAATATATCATGCTTTACATATTGATTCAAGTAAATGAAGGTATTGCAAAGTTGGTCACATTGAAGGTAAAAGGTCATTTGAACAAAGTTATGGAGTTCAAATGTAATACCCATATCATATTGTGATAATCCATTAACGATGAAACACAATAATGTTTTTTACATACTTGATTCCCCACCAATACATCATGAAATTCATGTTTTCAAAATTATTTGTTCACCTTTCAATATGATTTAACATATATAAAAATGAACGTTAAGTGAAATGGGTCACGTTAATGGTATAGGGGTTTAAGCTTTGATGTAAAATTTACTACTTAATGTTAAAAATTCATAGTTTGTCAAAATAAAAAATTAATTTCATGCTTAACATTTTTTCAATGATGTACATTGAAAAAAAATTCCCTCTTAAATTTTTTAACTCATTTTTAAAAAAAACATATAAAGTCTATAATTTAATAAGATTTTAATGTCTATTTAAAAAATTAAAGCACATGAATTTTTACTTTTTTTAGTGCTTCACATAATAATAATAAATGATATCTCCCATATATTAATCCTATGTATGATTGAAATTTTATTTTAAATTAATCTAACATATACTAAATAATTTATAGGTTAAAATAATTATATAATAAGTCAGTAATATTTTATATTTCACAAATATATGACATAAATCCTTCTGTAAATTTCATTTTTTATGATGTATAATATTGGTTTAAATATTGGTTTAAATATATTATTATTTGTAACATATCGAGTAATTAATTATATTGTTGATTCATTTTAATACATATAATATCTTCATATTTATTTGAAATAAGATAAGAATTGATTAGAAATATATATAAAATTTAAATTATATATATAAACCCATGGTTATGTATAGTGCAAAAAAAATTACTAACTTTATTTTTAATGAAAATTTTTAAAATCCAAAATATAATTATTAACATTGTTAACTTGATGGGTAGAGAAGTTCCAATAGACTCAAAAGTAGACAATCCTTTTTCTAGTAACTAATCTTGCTTAATAGGATTTACAACTTGTGTGTTGCACCCACTAATTTAATTTGTTGTGAGACTTCTTTCTCAAAAAAAATTCCAGATGGATACCCATCTCTTGTTTGTTCAAGAGACTTCTTTTCAAGTTCTATGTAAATGGGTTCCCATATATTTTCTTTGCTCAAGAACTCTGCTTGTCAAGTTTTTTGCAAATTAGTACCCACGCCTTCTTTTCTCAAGATTTTTGTGAAATTACAAGTTGTAAATCCAACTCATGAACAAATCAAATATGTTCAAAGTTCCATAAAATCAACCCAAGTTTGAAACTCCATCAAGAACTCTTATTTTTGAACAAATCCATTGTCAGCCAACCTAATTGATTCAAATAAACTAAGTTGGAACTTTGGCTTGAAATCAACCATGCCTTGGAAATTTCATGGAAGTATTTGAATAATCATGTGTAATGGTGTTGTGTTTAACTATATTTATGTGTAGTGTTCATTATGATTATGGTGGATTGCTTATAGGGTATCATGAGAATGGGAGTACTAATAGTGTGAAGGTGATGAGTCATGCCGACATGTTATTATGGGCCATGGATCATCCACCACCCACAAAGATGTATGTGATATTAACCTTGTAGGATGGTGCATTCAAGGATGTGGTACAGTAACTACATAATTGGAAATATGACATCTTGGCGGCTAACATTTTCCTACATATTTTTTCCTGAATTTGTTTCCAAAGTAATCACAACATTAGCAACAACAATTCAAATATTCTGCAACAACAATAATGGCTTCAAAAATAATAATGCGATGCTTGAAATTCAAGCAACAAAAAATATTGTTCTTTTTCCTACTAAACCTTATTTGAAAAATGTAATAACATCATTGTCAAATGAAAAAGAAAAAAAATAGTACAAGAAGAAGCTTGACAAAAATAACTAACTAACTTTGATGGTTTACAATATTATCGCAAAATGATGCAGGTATTACTTGCCTTCTAGGTTTTGCTAGGGTTATGCAATACCCTACAAATTTCAAAAAATATGTTATGGAGCCCAAAGGTTTTATGGGATACTTTGAGAGGGGTAATGCATGTGAATTAAATAGTTTTGGGCATGAACAATACCCCTCCGATAACCCGAACCAAAATAATTAAGCCCATGGTGTTTGCAAATTACCCCAAATAAGGTATTTCTTTCTTTCTAAATTTTGGTATGGCTATGCAATACCCTTTTAGGTTTCTGTAAATATGTGATGGAACCCAAACAATTTTTAATATACCCTAAAAAAGGTATTGCACACGCATTGTGTAATTATGGGCATAAGCAATACCCTTCCAATAGCCTGGAGCAAAATAATTCAATCCATAATGTTTACAAATACCTTCATGAGGGTATATGCATCCTTTTAGGATTTTTCTAGGCAATGCAATACCCTTCTAGGAAGCCATGGTGTTTACAAAAAACTCCAAATAGGGTATTTCATTCCTTAGAGGTTTTGGTATAACTATGTAATACCCCTATAGGATTCTTTAAATATGTTATAGAGGTAAAGGAAGTTTAATATACCCTAATAGGGGTATTGCATGTGCATTGAGTAATTTTGGGCATAAACAATACCCTTATAATAACATGGACCAAAATAATTCAATCCTTGGTGTTTACATAATACCCTTATGAGGGTATTGGTTTCCTTCTAGGTTTAAACTTGTTATTTTTTGGGGTAAATAAAGGTTTTTTAGTTTGAGTGCAAGATTAAAATCAATTTTTTGATAATTTCATCAAAAATACATATAAGAATATGTGAGAATGTATTTGTAACTATTAACACAAAATGTTGTAAAATGAAAGTAAAATTCCTTGAATAAAAAAACATGGGTGACATGTGTTACAAAAATGTGCAAAAAATGACCAAGTCCAAAACAACCACACCTTAAAATGGGGAACATGTCATAATGGTAAATATGTGGTTGCCTCAAAGATAAATTGCTACCCTAAATAATTGTTAAGAAAAGTATTACATTCGTGGTGGTTTATTTTCAAATAATCTACAACTTCTTTTATAGTTCATAGATAAGGTGATTGCTATAACTAGAATAGAAAACCCACCCAAATTTCAATTCAAAATATTGTTCAAGTAATTTAAATCACCAAGTTCAATAATTCCAACTTTCAGTTTACTTCATGATGACAATGAATTCTAATTATTTGAAAAAACCAATTCACAAAATCATTCCTTCAATCCACACATGCATTTTGTTATATACTAATACACCTAAATAGGAATCATATTGAGAGCTTTCAGGTACTAATCAAGATCTATCATCACTTTAAGGCTAATAAAAAAAGTGTGAAGTTGGGCACCCCATACATTGGTAACTTCAATGTTGTTGAGATGTCGTGATGCCATTATAGCCACCAAAGAAGAATCTGAACCTCTAGACAAAAGCATTCCAAATGGCACATCAGTTAGACTCTTTCTATGAATTTCACAAACAAGTTTGGGTTTTTGAAGTTTGTGACAAATCCTAGATAACGTGGATGCAAAAAAACATAGATACAAATAGGCTCCAGAGAGTCTACGAGATGAGAAAAACATGGGTGGAGATCAATCACGTTTTTGAAAACAGCATGGAACATAGTTGGATCATATGGAGTGCAAAGGATGATGGACTTTGAGCACCATGATGGGTTGAAATATCTAGGAAGTCGTCTTGCATGCATCGAAGATGATTAAACAAAAATTCCAAGAAACCTCAACATTTGGCATGATTAGACATGGCTTGAAGGAATTGGGAAATTACAAAAGCCTTGATTTTCATTTAGGTTTTGTAACACAAAGTTTTTTTTGTTGTTGTTTCTAACCTGATTTGTTGGAATAGATGTGCCTTAATGGGAAAATTTCAAAACATTCACAATCCTCCTTTAATTTTGAAGCAAAGTACGTAGTCCCTGCACCACAAAAAAACAAGCAGATGACGAAATTTCAATCCATGTTGTTGATTTATTTTTTGCCTATAGTTTTTTTGATTCAATTTTACAACAGTAAATCTTATTGTTGCATGTTGAAATGGAATTACAAGAAGGAAAGTTGATGGAGTGAGTACCATTATTTCCCTAGCCCAAATAGAGTGGTGTTATGCTGGGAAAAAAACAATGTTTCTTTGTAGCAAAAAAAAAAAAAAACAACAACAACAACAATGGTGTTGTTGTCGTTTTCTTCTTCATAATAGTGAAAAGAGATAAAAGAAGACAAAAGTGACATTGTTATCATTTTCTTTGCAACAAAAAAATAAGAAAGGAGGAGGAGAAGGGAACTTACCTTCAAGCTCCCACTTCTACCACCACCTTGAAGCTTTTCTTGTTGGGGCATTCCTAAAACTCCCAATCTTTGAAACTCATGTGGATTTCGTATTCCTACAACAATGAGGTACTCAAACTCTCTCTAGCTCGGAAGCTCTAGTGATAGAAATGAACACAAAAAGAGGTGGATGGGGAAAAGGTTAGCAAGATGAAGGAGGTAAATGGGTTGGGGTAAATAGGAGCTTCCAAAAAGACAACTTGGGGTTAAGGGTGGGCCAAAAAAGAATGATAAAAAAATTGTTCCTAGAAATAAAAAAATTTGAACTAGTGAAAAACATTTAACTGACAAAAACGGGAGTAAAAGAAAAAAAAATATTAGCCAAATAAACTAACCCCTGGGAATAGTTTCATTCCATCCATGAAATCCCATGACAAGATTTTTTGGATGGTGCACTAATGGGTGCTAGGTCACTCAAGCCATAAAGTATGTCAAAACTTTTAAATGGTTAAAGTTCAATTCCTTTCACAATTCTATTCCATAAAACTTTGCATTCATACAATTTGTTCTTATCGAGTGAAAGTGTTTCCAAAGGTCATAAACATTCATTTATATAAACAAAAAAATAAATTTCCTAAAGTCTACACATCACATGGGAACCATTAATGTGGCAAAGACTTTCCACATCAATTATCATGTGAAAGCATGAACATTAATTGAAGTTATGACCAAAGCACAATTAAATTATGAAATCCAACCACCAAGTAAATTACTAAACTAAACCCTTATGTAATTACACAAGTAATAATTTAATTATATCAAGCTACATACCCCTTCCATGAATGGTAGAAAATTTTGGACCTTTGACTAATGAATCTTTTATTATTTGTTAGTTCTTCATGTTATAGGGCAAAAACTATGGAACCGTTTCATTTGTTTTTGCATTTTTAAGAGGGTTCATTAGTGTTAGAAATTTAAAATCGCTTAATTTTGAATTTTGAATCATAATGATTTGTTTCTTTTTCTTTTTGCATGGTTTGTTACAACAATTTGTGTCTCTTGATCAAGATAGATTAAGCCAAGCACAATTTTTTCATTCTTCATAAATGTGTCAATAGTAATAATAAATATTATAAATGTTTTACATTTTTAATTTTCTTGTATTATATATTTTTAGTTCTTACCAAATTTGAAATTGTTGATAACCACAAATTATTTGGAAAAACTATTTTTGAAATTATTTTATGCAAATGTATCTAATTTTCATGAGCAATAACATAACAAAGTTGAGTTGTCATGGTTGATTATTTCAATAGATTTAATAAGATTGTGTAAGATCCCAAAGGAATAATATTGTTGAATTTTGGAAGTTGTTAATTTACAATCTATATTTGTAAATTTTTAGTTTCTTATATAAAATCATGGGGTAAGTTTTGCAATTTTTTTGGTTTTTTAATATTTGCAAACAACTATGTTTTCCAAAAACCTTGAAAAAATCAATTGCAACGAAAACCAATACCACTACCAACCATATTGTGCATGTTGAAAATACGATAATGAGAATTGTGTGTTATGATTAATAACTTGATTTTAAACATAGATTCAAGCCATCATATGTAGGAAAGAAATTCAAGAAATTGGTGGTGACAATAGGTTAGGATTCGCTAGAGGTTGGAGCAACACATGTTTTTGCAAAATTAAATATACTACAACATTAGTGGATGCATGTGTGGACCCTAGTGGGCTAAGTATTGGCTTCCACATTGTGTTAAATTAACTTGTTGAAGTTGGAATCAAGGCTACAAAGGTATATTATTAAAAAAAAACTGAATTTTATTTTCTATCTTGTATTCATTAATTACATTTTTTTTTGTTCTTGTTACAAATGTCAATATCATGGAGTTTATTCATATGAATGTTCATCCATGACTTGTATTGAATTTGTACCTAACTTTTAATTTAGTTTCAATTCACTCTCAATTAACTTATAATTAAATTTTAGTTCACTTCCAGTTCATTTCTAGTTAACTTTTAGTTCATTTTTAATTAAATTCTAATTCACTTTTAGTTAACTTTTAATTCATTTTTAATTAACTATTAATTTATTTTTAGTTCATTTTTATTTAAGTTTTAGTCAATTTTCAATTCATTTTTAATTGAGTCTTAATTCTTTCATAATTCACACATAAGTACACATGGGCCACAAATAGGTTGGAAGATTTTTTAATTTTTTTATAGCTAACTGCCTAATGGGTTTAGGTAAAAACAAAATTCCCAATTATTTTCAATTTGTTCAACACCAATTTTGGGTATGTATCTTTGTCATGATTTTATTATATTTTTGTCACATTTTTGTAATAAAATCCTTTTGCATTCACATTGTGCACACATCATGTTTTTGCTTTAACTTTTGATTTTCTTATTCCATGACTTGGATTTAAAACTAAGCTTGTTTTCATTCATGTGGTTTGGAAAACTTGTTATTTAGTTCTTTTTGTGTTTATGATAATTCATGGATACCAAAATTTTCAAATGTATTTTTTATTTTCAAGTTTTTCCCATGTGGTGGAATTAAACTTTCCATCCAATGATATATTAATGGAAATTATAAGAAATTTATTCATTCATAAGTTCATACTTCATTTATCCACATGTCAAACAAGTTTTTAATGTTTGATGATTGACGTGCAAAATGTACAAACCTATGAACAAACAATTTTTCTCATGATTTTGGGGGAAATTCCCATTTTGGGTGTAGTGTATTATAATATTATTTCAGATCCTAAATACAAGAAATATATTCATACATCGTATAATCGTGTGAATTATAACGTTATAAAAGAGCAATATGATTGAATATAAAGTAATAATCTTAACATAATTTAAAGTTTTAAAATATGAAATGGAAAGTTTAATGACATTAGAAAACATACTTTAAACTATGACTAGGCTATGTAATTACTTTTTAGTTGTAAGTGATGTTTTATGATTAAAAACATTTTTGATCACCTAAAACTAGTTGCAAGCACAAATTAATTACAAGTAGTGGTGACATCGTGATAACATCATCAATCCATGGATGCACATGGAAATTATTTATGTGGTTTCATCCAACATATAAAATATTTCATATGTGTGACCATTTGTAATTATTTTGATGGCAACCAATGTTTTACCATTTATAGCTCCCTAATATTGACACATGGTGACATTCAAATACATTTTTTTATATTAAAAATAAAAGAAACCCAATCTAAGCCATTAGATTCATATGTTTGCATGGTCTTACATAGTGATATGTTGCATAATAGAGATTTTTCATGTGGAACATTAATTTAATTTTCAACGAAATAAATTTAAATTCCAATGACAATGTTTCATCATATTTGGTTTATGTAGGATGGGTATTTTGGTGATTGTCATTGTGACAATTTCAAAGTCATTCCAAATTATAACTTGTCATAGATCAAATTCCATTTTAGAATTGTTTCTTGTTGTTTATCTTGCACCCTTTCAATGTTTTTGTCTATTTATATCTTTTTTTTTTTCTTTCATCTATTCGTATCTTGTTGTGAACTTCTTTAATAAATCGAACTTTCATTGGCATTTTGCCTACCAAATAAAAAATGTGAAAAAGTATTGAAAAAAATGATATATAGTGAAATTTACAAAACTTTATTTTTTGCAAAAACAAAATTGATTACAACAAAATGATTATGTCCACAAATTATTTTTTAATCATCATCATTGGTAGTGCAAAATAGTGTGAAGCCCAAATTAATATTTAGGTAGATAGATATCAAAATAGGTAATAAGTTAATAGTACTAAGTACCTACCCACCTATTTGACTCACATGCCTACCTAGGTTAAATACTACCATTTAAGTAGGTAAAAGTGGGTAGATAGGTCAAATAGGAGGTTGGTACATAGTTTGACTTACCCACATAGGTGGGTAGGTTGAACTAGGTACTTACTTACCTACCTACCTAAGTAGATAGGCAATAAGTAGGTTAGGGAGGTAGGTATGTTAAAATGATGCATAAACATTTTTCATTTTTATTTTGGGTTAAGCTTTTTCATTTATTGATCCCAAATGGCACAAATATTTTAATTTGATAGTGTTAAATTACACACCTTCTTTATATGTTTCTCAAAATGGAAATGGAGAACAAACAATATGCGATAAGTTTTAAACTTGCAACTTACTTACAAACTAAGTTATAACTAGAAAGTTTTCCCCATACATTTTGTTATCATTTTTGAATTTCTAACCAAAAAACTAATTAAGTAAATAATTATTTCATTAAATAATTATGTATCTAATTATTAATTATTTAAATTTATATATATATATATATATATATATATATATATATATATATAT
>Ga0116227_10017401_pt1 | contig 10046 bp, 13 predicted proteins | sample S1TSphgellanicum_FD_89693 | JGI IMG/M metagenome (GOLD analysis project Ga0116227, IMG submission 89693) | Host-associated microbial communities from peat moss isolated from Minnesota, USA - S1T2_Fb - Sphagnum magellanicum MG | ecosystem: Host-associated > Plants > Peat moss > Unclassified...
AAAGTTACCGACGCGGAGATGGACGAGATCAACATCCGACGACATGATTTTCATGGCGAATGGAACTACACGATATCCCCGAACCCAACCGAATAAAGCGATAATTTATCAACGGACCCTAAGGCTCATTGCAGCACTACGAGCTGCCGTTCCGGTTCCCACACAAAATACGGCATAGGTGATCGCCTGCAAGGTCGGCTCAGGAACGACCGGTTCGGGCCGAGGCTGCCGTTCGGCAAGGGCGGCCTGACTGCCCGCAATGTCCCAGACCAGGTCGATCAAATCATGCTGGAGACGGATGATGTAGGACAGGAACCAGGGATGCCTTCCCAGCCCGCGAACGGCGGGTTTTCAGCGCCTCCAGCACTGGCTGGTGCCGACCACAATACGACGCTTCCGGCTGCCGACGCGAACGGCCGGGTCTGCCAACAACGGTCGCCCAATCATGATGAGGCTACCCGGTCGCGGTCGGTGGCACATGCGCGATTCAGAATATCGGCAGCAGGCCAGTCGAGTGGCAGCTCGGTCTGATTTGGGTATGCCTTAAAAGGGCCACAGCAGCTCGTGGGCTTGCTCATCTAGTGCCTCGCCCCTTTCGCATCCAGGCGGACGATGCTGTTACCGCAACGAACATCATGAAAATGATTTGTGCGATGATCTGCCACCGCCCCGCACTCCAATGCAACAGGGGCGGGAAGTAGCGCGCCGTGATCCAGGCATTGTGGATCACATCGGTCACGATGATGACGGCGGTGGCCGCCACACCGGCGTTGGGCCTCCAGAACAACAGGATTACCGCAGTTGGATCAAGCAGTGCCAGCAGCGTCCAGAAGGTGGTGCTGGCCTTCGGCAGCCCGCCGTAGTCCCAGAAAATCCCGTGCAGATAGATGGCCGCCCAATGATTCCAGGTGGCGCCAAGAAGACAGAGCGCATAGATCACCCTCAAAACGAGGCTCTGCATATCGGCCGGATTCTTGTGCGTATTCACCATCCGCCTATCATGAATCAGCCTCATGCCTCCGTCGAGATAAAATGCTTTGATCGATGTCGGAAATTGGCGCCATAGCTCTGAAAGATAATGGTAAATCGGGCTGTCCTTGCGCTGGTTGAGAATGATCGGGGTAATCGACGGCAACACCGACGCCAGATAGGAAAAGTCATGTATCGCTTTGTTCTGGCCTTGAGCCTGCTCACCTTGTCTTTGCCAGCTTCAGTTGCCGCCGGCGATGTGGCGAAGGCCAGGGGCCCCGCCTGGCAGCCGGTGCACGGTCATCAGCAAATCCCGTTGTGGCCAACGGACCAACCCCTTGCCCGGCCTGAGGTTGATGGGCCCGAAGCCACCGCCACCGGCAGCGCCATGGTCGCCCGCCGCCCTTGGACGGCGATCCTGAATGTCACCGTGCCGACCATGACCCTTTATGGTCCCAAGGGGCGCAACACGGGCGCGGCGATCATGGTGTTTCCCGGCGGCGGTTACAAGGCGCTGGCGATCGATCTGGAGGGCGAGGAGATCTGCGATTGGATCACCGCGAGAGGCATGACCTGCGCGCTGGTCAAATACCGCGTGCCACAGGATTGGCACAGGGATAGGGACCACGAGCAGCCGCCTACAGAGCAGATGGGCGTTCAGGACGCGCAGCGTGCCATGGGCCTGCTGCGCCAGAAGGCGGCGGAATTGGGAATAGATCCCCATCGGATCGGTGTGATTGGGTTCTCCGCCGGTGGACATATCGTGGCGGCGATCAGCAATGCTCAGCAGCGCAGTTACACGCCGGTCGATGCGGCTGACGCTATCTCCTCACGCCCGGATTTTGCTATTGCGCTCTATCCCGGACACCTGTGGGCCGAGGACATGGCAGAGGACAAGGTTGCCCTTGCGCCCTGGAACAAAATCAGCTCCGACGCACCGCCGACCTTCCTGCTGCAAAGCGCTCAGGATGCGGTGGATGATGTGCGCAACGCTATGTTTTATGCCTTGGCGCTGGGCGATGCAGGCGTCCCGGTCGAATTGCATCTTTATCCCGGCAAGGCTCATGCCTTTGGCCTGCGCCCCGGCCTGAACCGGATATCGACAGTTTGGGCGGGTCTGGTGGAACGCTGGCTCCACTCAATCAGAATGCTTGAAGTTCAGCAGCATAAAGGTCATCCTGCCCTGAAGGATCAGCGATGAAGCGACGTGATTTGATGGGTATTCTGGGGGCCACCATGCTCATGCCGGCAAAGGCCTTGGCCCGCAATTTGGCTCCGGTCGGCGATGGGTATGTCCTTGTCGATCCGCGCATCGAGCTCATGTCGGTAATCCACCTTTTGGCCGGCTATCCGCTGACCACACGCAGCGCCGTCAGCTACAAGCGTGAGGCGCTGAGTTTTTTCGCGCCCTTTCGCGGGCACCACGTCGTCGCCATGGCCAGGGATCTGGCCGATACGACCCTGTCTTTTGATGCCGTGCCCGACCTGCTGCTGCGCCTGTCCGAACCGCCCGCGCTGACGTGGCGCAAGGATTTGATCCTGCAGCCGACGCCGGGCATGCCAGACGAACGGCAGCGCGCCGAATTCCTGACGGCCCTGCGTGATTTTGCATTGGTTTCAGGGTTTCAGGCCTTCTTCGACAGGCACGAACCGCTCTACAGGCATTGCGCTGAGCAAGTGTCGCCCATGGTCACGCCCAATGTGCTTGCCCTTGAGCGCTATGTCGGCGCCTCGCTCGACCATTGGCAAGTGATCGCCGGTCCGCTGATGCATGATGGTGGTTTCGGTCCCCATTTTAAGCGGCGTGATGGTACATACGACACCTATGCCCTGATTGGCCCTGTCGTGACATCGGTGGGAGAGCCCGATTTCGGCGATACAGCGAGGCTCCAGAATTTGGTCGTGCATGAGTTCGCACACAGCCTGATCAACCCTCTGGCCGCACGGCAGGCCGATGCCGTCGCAGCCTATGCGGCCCGTTTCGATGATTTGCGTTCGGTCATGAGGAGGCAGGCATACGGCGATTGGCCCACCGTGGTAAACGAACATGTGGTGCGCGCGGTGACGGCCCGCATTGCGGCAAGGCATGACGCGGAAGCTGGCGAGAGTGCTGTCGCGGATGAGGTGCGGCGCGGCTTTGTCTATGTTCCCGCCCTTGTCGAGCGGCTGAAGGTCTATGAGCGCCAGCGGCAAAGATGGGCGACGCTGGCAGTCTTCTATCCGGTCTTGCTCAAGGGTTTTGAGCAACCGGCGCCCGCCCCTGTCGCGACGCCCGGAAGCAGGCCTTGACCGCCGTGTTGCACCCCAGCGTCGCCGCTCTCTGGGTCAGATACCGCGCGTTGGTGCCGGAGGCACCCTACGATCTGCCCGACGTCGAGTATTTCTGCGATAATGCCCTTGACGCCGACTTATGCGCTGATCTCGTACTTTCGGGGTTAAAAAGGGCTACCTCATCGGCGCTGCTCGATTATCAGCGAGACGGCGAGGCCTTGCCACAGCCAGGCAAACTGCTGATCGTTACGGATTGGGAAGGCACGGCCAAGGCATTGATCCGCACGCACATGGTGACCATCTGCCGTTTCGATGATGTGTCCGAAAGCTTTGCCCACCTTGAGGGAGAAGGTGACCTGTCGCTGTTCAGTTGGCGAGAGGTGCATCGTGCGTTCTGGAACAGAGTTTCGGTGGAGGCAGGGTCGGTGGTCGACGGTGATTTTCAGGTTGTCTGCGAGGAATTCGAACTCGTCCTCACGGCGTGAACCAGGGCAGTTTTGCCCAGCGGACTGTAGGAAAGCGCCGAGAAAGTGCCCGGCTCTTATAGGCTTGCCCAAGCTGGCCGGCACCAAAGGGCTCTCTGGACGGTCCTTTTTGAGCATGCCTTAAAAGGACCAGCCCGTCAGCAAGCTCGGCGGGGCTCAAGTGGGCAACGAGGTGTAAACTCCCCTTCGACGGCGTTTACACCTCGTCAAACGGGGCCCCGTTCAGAGAATTGCGTGTTTTTGCTTTCCAGTCACGGTTTACCGCAAAGCTGGATGCGAGCCAAAGGCCACATGCGGCCGTCAATCCGGCAAGCTTCCCGCCAAAGGGCGCGTCAAGCACGAAGCCAAGGATCGCAGCCGTTATCAGTGTGCCGCCAAGAATGTAGAATGGGCGAAATCTCCCGGCGACCGCGATCGGCAGAAAGTGCAGCCCGACGACCAGCGCCATGGCTGGCAGGAGGAGGTCTGGGCGGTGGAAGTTGATGGCGATGTTGGACGCGAGAAAGAGGCCGATCCCTTCCCCGACACTGCTCCACAGTATGGCGCGTTCCTCCCTTCGGGACGGCCAGATGCCATGGCCGGGAAGGCGGATGACGTGGACGGCGACCATTGTGATCAAGAGGGATGCCACAAATGGCACGGCCAGAAGCGCGCCGGACAAATGCCATTGCCAGTACAGCGTCATTGAAGCGAACACAGCGCCAAAAAAGCTCATGATCAAAGCGCCCCAAGCACCCATGTCGATTTCCCGTAATTGCGCGTCCATAGCATGCGGCCGAACACAGGATCGGCCGATCGGACGCTCGGTTGATGATGATGCCCAGTTCCATGTCGGCTAAACGTCCGCATCGCTTCCGCAATGAAGACGGATCTCGCGTTCGGATATCACGCCATGCCAAGCAGGGGCTTCATCGCGTCGAGGTAGTCGATGAAAGCAGTTCGCCCCTGCTCGGTCAGCTCAACGCGCGTCAGGGTTTTCCGGCCGACGATGCTCTTGTCCTGCCTGATATAGCCAGCTTCCTCCAGCTTTCGCAGATGCGTGGCAAGATTGCCGTCGGTAAGATTCAGGCGCTGTTTGAGCACCTTGAAATCGATGCCGCCGCGGGCAATCAGAAGCGTCACGATGCCCAGACGAACCCGTCCATGGATGACTTCGTCGATGCGGGCAATGTCAACCGGACTCTGTTGGTCCGTCATGCACGTTGGGCCTGCTGACGCACAAGGACGCCACCAGGTACCGCCAGAAGAAGCAACAGGAGCATGCTGTAGAGAAGGAATGTGTAGGAGCCGCCCGTCGTCAGAGCCGTGAGAATGGAGCCACAGAAAGCGCCAACCGTCACGACCTTGAGCCAGTGCTTGCGCGAGATAAAGGCGGTGGCCGCCCAGCCTGCTGCGTAGACTGCCAGCATGGTAGAGGGAAACGCCGCCCAGATCAGTGAGCTGCCAAACCGCCACGCCAGGATCGCGCTGGAAGCGAACATGGCTGCGATGCCCCAGCTCAGCCCCATCCACACAGTCGCAACGGCCTGATTGATCGTTGCCGTGGCCCCGGCGACGACCTCTGCGCGCCGGTTCAGGAGGGAGACCAGAAGGGCATAGATGAGGCCGGCTCCCAACCAGATGCCCGTGATTGCGGTGGGTGAGACAGGGTATAGGGAAACGGCCCAGGCAAGGAAACTGGCGAGCCCGAAGACGCATCCTGCCGCGAGGAAATAGGCGCCGCATACCAGCGGAACATCTCTACCAGCTTCGGCCAGCGCGCGGAGAAACGCGATATCATCCTTCTCCAAAGCGTGCAGCGACCTGTCCATGCGATTTCCGATCGTCTTAACTGGTGAGGGGTTGATCGACAGACCACAATCTGCCTATGCCCATTGCGAATATACTCAAAGTGCTTTTTAATGCAAAGCAAAATCCACGCGACAGCGGTTCACTGTGCCTGCCGCGCGGCAGCCCTCCTCAACGACCGGGGTGAGGTGCTGCTCATCCGGATTTGCGGCCCTTCGGGTGCCCTCGATGTGAAAAAGTAGAGCGGTCCGTTATCGGCATGGCTATAACGGACCATCACCGAGGCCCGGTCTCCCAGGAACCCGAGACGGGTCAAAGCCTGTTATGGGCGCTCACGACAGTTTAACTGACTTGGCCTTGAGCAACTTCACATGCCCAATGCCACGCATCCTCGTTAACTGATCCATCCGGAACATCATTGACCGCGTATACGGGCTTTCCATCTTTGGATTGTCCGACGATCTCGCCTTCGTCTTTGATAACTCTCCGACCGTTTAGGAAGTACGTGTTGTCCTCTAAAATGTAACGATGGGACTGGCAGAGGTATATAGAATGAGAAATGACCATGTCATATCGCATATGTGTAGCAGTCGTCATTCCTGGTCTGTCAAATTTCAAGCGGGCATAGGCAGCAACGCTTTTTTCGTTCGCAAAGCGAGCGTCAAGAGTAACCAAATTGTGGTTCGTAGACATCGAAAGAGAGGCACCGTCTTGCTTGCCGATTGGCAGCCAAGCCTGTACTTCAACCTCACCATCTTCCACTGCTTTATCCGCCGCCCTAATACGTTTAAGAGTTTGTGCGCAATGATGCTTCATGAGAAGAATGCGCCTATATTCCAGCATTTGCGTCGGCGTGTTTCCGGGATGTTCTGACGCGTATGCGGTAAAGAATGCATGCATAGACGCCATCCGATCAGCGTCAGACTGCATGGTTTCTGGGCAGACAAACTCCCTGTCCATTGCTTGTAATGACAGAGTTGCCTTTGCTGGTGCTGCCGTGAGAGATGGCACAGGAACACTCCAAGACGCTGCACCGGAAAACACAGCGATGGGCAGGAGCATGGCAACGGACAAGCCAATCGGATGCATTAGACCGGTTCCCCAATGAGAGTGGCTGCGATTAAACGACTCTAGGAGGGCCAACTCCCCGAGATTGGGCTCCCGGTGAATGCGATGCTGCGAGACTATAGAAATTGCATATCAATGATTGTATATCAATCGGGCGTGTTCAAATTCCCGCTGCATATGGAGACAAGCCTTGCGCTCTGCCATTCTTCTGTCGGCCTTGACGGTTGCGGCCCCTGCCATTGCCGCCCCGCCACCCCCGCCTCCTAGCGCAATTATGGAGGCTGCGCGCGATTTGGCATCGCCCCCCGGCCTCAACTCGCCAGCGCTCTCAGGCTTGCTGGCTGAGGACGTACAATTGATCATCAACGGGAAGATCGCGGGCAGCAGCAAGGCAGAGTGGTTCACTTTAGCGCGTCAGGGCGTATTCCACGACAATGGACAAATCCTCGGCGTCAGTGAAGCATAAGACAGTTTGCTCATTCTCGACACATTTGACACCGTAGATCGCCAGCACCTACCGCCCAACGCCATTTTCGACGCACGCATGGCGAGCCGAGCAACCTATTACCAATTCGGCAGTGACCACCTGATCCACACGGTTAGCATTTCTCGATCAGACGGCTTCTGGTTTCAAAAGGCCATTTAACAACCAAAGACTAAACTATCAGCTTGCTGTTCATTGGAGATAAGCGGTGCGCGAAATATTTTCTCAACCATTTGCTCGCATTGCCCAAATATGCGCCGCAGTGGGGCTGGCTGCTTACGGATGCTACTTGGTTTATACCCACCAGCATTTTGGGCTGGGTTGGTGGCTCGGCTTTTTTGCGATTACGGCTCTCAATTTTGCCGTTACATCCGCCCGAAAAGCCAAGGTCCGTTAACCCTAACCTTTGAGCCATAGCGCCGTGCTGGGCGGCACCTTGATTGCTGCCAGCCAGGATACTGGGGCATTTAAGAAAATATGTTGCTTCTGGGTCCTCAATCCTAGCCGAAATAGCCTAGCAAAAGCAGCGCCAGACCAAGCACCGTGAAAAATGCGCCCTTAATTTGCCATTTTGCATCGGTTGCAGGCAAGGGATAGGCGTCGATCGATCGCCTTTCTTCAAAATATCGCTCGGAGGCCCCGGCTGCTAATTCCTTACTCCGAAGCGTAGCCTTAGCCTGGGCAGCCAAGCGCTTCTTTCGGGGAGATATTAGCATTCCTAACCCGGCGGGAAGACAGAAGGCTCCAATCACCAGCGGTTGCAAATTCACGGCACTCTCCCGATTATAGAGCGTGCATAGCATGCTTACTGATTTCCGCTACCCAGACTTTTTCGTCGTTGATGCCTCTGGAACCGCGCCCGGCAAGCGGGCTGGTCGGAATCAGGCAAAGCTAATTGGGGTCACTGCACGAAAGTAACGTTTACGTACGCCAGTAGCGAACGGATGGCGAACAGCGAGTGGAGGCACAGACGGGGTGTCAGCTCAGCACGAGCACCGTCCGTTTTGTCTCGGTCGTGGATACAGGGTCTCGCGCGGCGAGAGCTATAACGCGACGGGCAGCGAGGGTGGTTGCGTCGGCCTCGACGCTGCGCTCAAATCCATCACCTTCCGCGACATAGGCGCGTTGCGCTGATTCAAGCACGAGGCGGTCCTGTGCCAGAATGTCGGGCTCGTTGGCCGACCAGATCGGGGGCTCAGCTTGGGCGATCGGGCCGCGTTGAAACAGCCAGTGTTGAATGCAATGGCCCGGTGCGGTCGGGACATGGTGCAATACCAATCGGAACCCTTCACCTCCACCCACCGTCACCCGATCCGGCAAATCGAACCGGAGCAGTGTTCCAGGCGCCCGCACGGTCACGTTGGTGGCTGTCATATCCAGATCGTAGCGAGTGGGAACAAAGCCGACAGCCTGCACCCTGAACCATTGCGGATGAAGGTTGGGATGGGTGAAAGCAGCGTGGCAGATGTCGAGATTGTTCTCGATCGGCAGGATCGCCTCGCACGCCAGGTCGGTCGCGCCCTGAAGCCATTGGAAATGGGCGAACCCTTCGATTGCGAGGGGGCGATCGCGGGGTTCCTCCTCACCGGTCCATAGCCAGACATAGCCGTCCTGCTCGACAGTAGGATATGCGCGAACCAGGATGTCCTTGATTGCCTGATCCCCGCGGAGCGAAGGGATATGGCGGCAATGGCCCGCACCGTCGAACCGCCAACCATGATAGGGACAGGCCACCATACCCTTCGTAATCGCGCCGAGCGACAGCGCCACGCCGCGATGCGGGCAGCGGTCATGCAGCGCGCGGGGATGGCCATCTACATCGCGGAACAAGACGATGGGCAGCCCGTGGATAACGATCGCCACGGGAACCTCGCGAAGCTGGGTGCTGGCGGTGCCGACATACCAGGCGTTTCGGGGTAATGGAACGCGGTCCGCCTTTGCGTCGGGTGAAAGGGTCATACGTCGTGCTCCCTGGCAGGTTTAAAAAAGCCGAACCGCTGGAAGGCTTCGAAGACGCGGCGTCCGTTGAAGCTGGCGAGCAGCATGACACCGAGGCTTGTCCATGCGACGGCGGTGCGGATCGCGAGCGCCTGCGCCAACGGGAAGGCGGACATGATCCACAGAAAGGCACCGGCGCGAGCAACAAAGTAGAGTGCCCATGCCATCGTGAAGGCGCGGAAGAAGCCGATCACCTCGGGCCGGTCAGCAGGAATGTCGGGTTTGCGCTGCCGTGCGATCCGCAGCACCAGCGGTTCCGAGCCGAACGCACCGAGTACGAACGCCCCGGCGGTCGTGAGATTGATGATCGCGCCTTCGTAGCGGATCATAAAGGGGGTGTGCGCCCACAGGTCGATTGCACCGAACAGCATTGCAGCGCCATTGGCCAACCACCAGAGCGGCGGAAACGGTCTATGTGTCGTCAGGCGCCACGCGCCCTCGCCAAAGACGAACAGCAACGTGACGACGATCGCAGGTTTGATGCCGAAGGTCAGCAGTACCGTCCAGTACAGCACCAGCCCGCCGAACGTGTGGAACAAGGCCCTGAGCATGGGCAGGATACGGCTCACTTGCCTTTATCCTTGCGAGCATGGGCCGCCATCGCCGCGCCAAGGAAATGCCAGCGCGCGGCATCCATCGGCAAGGAGGCAGCGAGCACCGGATCCGCGAAGCCGTCTTGCCAGAAGCGCGTAAGTGCGCCGCGCATGCCATCGTCACCGCCCGTCATGCGAGCGATCAGCGACGATGCCCTACTTCCAAGATCCATCGCGCGCGGGGTGTCGGGTGCATCACCCGCGATGTCGTCAAGGTCACGATATAGCATGTTCCATTCCGCCTCGATCGTTGGCGCGATCCTGGCGAGGCGACGCTGCTGGTCTGCGGTGAAGGTGTCTGCCGCGAGTTTCTCCAGCGCCGGTGTCCAGCGCAGGCGCAGCGGTTCCCATCTTGCCAGTTCCGCCAGCGCGGCCGGATCGACGCCTTCT
>Ga0116227_10017402_pt1 | contig 10045 bp, 9 predicted proteins | sample S1TSphgellanicum_FD_89693 | JGI IMG/M metagenome (GOLD analysis project Ga0116227, IMG submission 89693) | Host-associated microbial communities from peat moss isolated from Minnesota, USA - S1T2_Fb - Sphagnum magellanicum MG | ecosystem: Host-associated > Plants > Peat moss > Unclassified...
TCTAGCTGTGAGACAAAGTCCTCAAGGTTTATCCTGTGACATTTTTGACAAACACTCTCAACCAGAGTATGCAGGTATTGAAATGATTAGAATGCCTTATGTTCATTCCAATATCTCAATGACTGTGAAATTGGGGGTTATCAATAGTCAATTTTACCGATTCTTGAGACGTTGTAGTGGTAAGAAGTTTTTTGTCTTCCAGATGGTCAGTCTTATTGTCTTTCTGAAGGCTAAAGGCTACCCTTGAAAAGTTCTTCTAAAGAGAACTAGAGGGCTGCTTCTTAAAGAAAAATTCCTGTTTGGAATTTCCGCTTTTAGCATTTTCAGAATGATTTTGCTTCGGGTCCTGTAAGTGGGTAGCTTCTTGTAAGCCCACTTATTCATAGTCTTTCCCAGTTTGTCCTTTCCTTTTGTTTTTTCTTTTCCCTTTCTGTCTTTGTTTCTTTGTCTCATCATTGTTGTTGTGGTCTGTTCCTAGCCAGTAGTATAACTGAGTCTTCCTGTTGCTTCTGGAATTGCAGCAGAAACTCAGTTTGTAGGTTGGTGCCTGTCACCAGCCTTTACCCACTGTAGGGAGCTGATGAAGTCAGTGGGGAAGTTGTGGTAGTTAAGTCACTATCATACATGCTACTGTTGATGGTCCCTGAACAGGTGTGAGACTGGCATTTTTGTTCATTTCGGTGTGTGTTTTTTGTTTTTTTGTTTGTTTTTCTGTCTTCCCTTGTTTGGTTCTTTCTGTGGCTTCCTGAGGAAGTGTTAACATTGCTGTTTCTTCTTCATTGTGAGAATGGAGATTTCTCTATTCTTATGAAAGATATTGTAATGAGCTCAGCGACTCCAGCCTCCATTTTCAGGTCTAAGTAGCTAAGGCCATAATGGTGGATCTATTGGGTTGTTGGTTAAACCTCTTAATTTATTCACCAAGTAGACATTGGAAGTTGAGTGAATGGGTGACTAGATTATACATTACAAGGCCTTTCAATCACTTGTTAGTGTTCATCTTAATTTAGGGTGAAGTTGCCATATGATGTTGACTCTCATCCATGAAATGGGTTCACATTTTATTTAAAAAACTAGTGGGTTGCATGATCCAATAAGCTTTGACATAAATGCCTTAAGGATGAAATGTGTCGAGCCTAAATGTAATAGGGAAACAATTCATTTGCTCTTATCAAGCATCTAAAAGAAACACAAGGGACCTAATTCTCATTTTTTCCTTTAGACATGGGATGAACTTGTAGAGTAACAAACCCAAATGAGCATTAAAGAGGTGCAATTGTTCATGAAGGATGTCATTCTGGACTTATAAATGATCCTCATAAGGGGAGTTCTTTAGGTGTGTTATATGATCACACCTTCGGATGTAAATTACATCTGCTGAAACCAAGAATATGTGGGTGATCCTCTTCTTAAGACATGGAAATCTATCTTCCATGTTGTGTGTTTGAGGACTTGTGGATCTTGGTGACTAATGTCTTAAATCTACAATTGAACTAATGTGGTTTTATTTGGAGACGGTGTTCATGTGTTTGGATTATATCTTAAATGTGCAATTTTTTTTGTTTCATTATTAGGTCTTATATTTTCATGTTGGCATATGTATTAGGGTGTATAGGAAAGAATTGTTGAGCAAATTCATAAGGGTTTTTGCTTGTGAAAGATATGATCATACTTGCATCAAATGTGAAACAAATCCTGCAAAGATATGCATGTTGAAGGTTGATTGAATGAGCATGAAGAGGGATAATAATTTTTGGGAAATGACATTGGAGGAGAATGTATGTTGAAAGCAAACAAATATTTTAACTCTTTTATTCTCTATGGAGAATCTGAAAAATCATTCATGGTAAAAATGAAAAAGTGCCCAAAGTTAAATATGCAATGAAAACATCACAAAATTTGAAAAGAGTAACAATGTTGGTTGTTTGTGAACATTGTAAAGTTTGTGATCAAAAGTACATGAACTACAGAGCCAAAACCAGCCAGATTGCTCATGAAAAAAAGGAACATACACAAAACAATTTGAATTCCTTCTCTTGCACCGTTCTTCTGGTCTCCTCTTGATGTCATTGATTGGCTCCATCTTCAAGTTGCCTGTTGAGAAATAGCAGCAATCCATTTTGTTACTTGAACTTTTCCTCTTTGTTTTGATACTTCCAGCACTTCTTTAATTCATTGGAAAAACGCACGGGATCTCTTGATACTTTAGATTTTCAACAAGATTTTAACTCATGGGGCAATCATATCAATTTTTGCAATTATGAAAGTGCAATACTATTGGCAGAAACTGAAAACAATTCCAGGACTTCCCCAAAAAAAACATTCCCATGAACCTGAACCTAAAAAGCTTTCTGAAACCCAAATTTTTTGAAACTCTCTTCATCGGCTACTACAAATCCAAGCATTGAGATTTGTGAAACAGCAACACAAATTCATGTGGCGAAGGGGATGAGGGAGGGGAGGGGTGAAGGAAGGAAGAGAAAAATCAGGATATGGTGAACAAAGAACAAACCTCTGAAGCAAGGGTTACTGCAGTAGCACACTCAGTCTCAAGCAGGTGAGTTGCACTCTTCCCAGTTCCAGAAGCAGATTCTGCAGCCTGATGACCCACATCAGTTGCATTCTCCTCACTGGTTTGCTCAGGGAAGGAGACCCTTGGCCAATCCTTGCATAAACAAACCTTGTTCTCAGGAATGGATTTGTACACCTCTGGCACATGCCTGCCACAACCAGCCCATGTTGTCTTGCCACATTGCTTACACTCCACAGCATAACACATCCTGCCTGTCCTTGCCCTTGTCTTGTCTTGTCTTGCCTTGCCTTGCCTTCCTGCCTGCTACCAACTTGAGCAAATTGTTAATTTAGCACCTTTAACACCCAAAACCTGAAATTTGACTCTCAAGAAACTCTCTTTCCTTGCTCACACATACATACATACACACGTACAAACAAACATAAAGACATATATACACACATGCACACATAAATACACACATAAACACACACTTTTGCAAATCAGGGAAAGAGGAAATGCTACCTTGTCTTTGCTGCATTTGACAAATGCTCAAAATATCCTCAAAATATTTACTTACAAAATTTTTGATGATTCTTTATATGAGTTTTTGCAATAGCCTTTGCATAAGTGGGTTCTATGTATCTTTGCAATTGCTTCTCTTGTTGTTTTCCCAAAGGTGGACTCTATGTCTCTTTGCAAAACTATTATCTTGAGAGGTCATTGCACAATATTAATTGCCTTGGGAACGGGGATTATTGTCATCTTGAGAGGTGACGTGCATAGTATAACTGTGGAGGTTGGTGGGGAAATCAATAAAGGTGCAAGTTGAAAACATTTTAGTGTGGGGTGAGGGGATTCTCCTTCAAAATGACAAATGTTTTGCAACTTCTACACATATGGTATGCATGCAAACATGATATAGCATGCACTTGTGAAATGACAAAAATATTTTTCTACACACATAACATGCATGTACAAAACATGAACTTGCAAAAAAGGACAATGATGTCAAACACCCCATCAAATGTTTTGAATTGACAACTTCAAATTAACATCCACTTGCATGAAATTTATATGTTAGAGGAAGTTGTGGTGGTGATGATCGTGTGATGCCTGAGGCAAAGAAGGCGAAAAGAAATACCCCAAGACTTTGAAGTTTTTGTGTCATCTTGGTTAGAAAATTTGGAGCAATTTTCCATAACCGGGTTCATGTGCAACAATTGTGGTCTTATTGGACCTTAAGTTCACACCAAAAGAATAGAAACCATTCATGCACACAATATTCTCCATCCGCCCATGGGAAATACTACATGTTGTATCTACAAAGTAAACTAGTTTTCAAAGTTTTATTGTGGCCCAACCATGATTGTGACAATATTCTCCATCCACCCAAGGGAAATACTACATGTTGTATCTACAAAGTAAACTAGTTTTCAAAGTTTTATTGTGGCCCAACCATGATTGTGACAATATTCTCCATCCACCCATGGGAAATAGTACATGTTGTAGTCTACAAAGTTATTTAGTTTTCAAAGTCTTGTAGCCAAACCATTGTTGTGATTGCACCCAACTAAATGTTCTTTGGATAGATACTTGGAATTTGGACTAGGGGATACACTAAATACCTCCCATTGAGCTTTATTTGGAGCATTTTAGAGTTTGTCTTTTTGTGCTTTGCCTAATTTTATGTTGAACCACACTACACAATTTTTTGACTTTTAGATGTTCTACAAAAATACAAAAAGAGCATTAGTTATTTTGTTTAGGCCGAATTAAAACCTAACATCTCTATGTTGAGAAGGAAAGTATCAACCAATAACATAGACTCAAACATTAAAAAAGAATCATGTTTTTAATTTATTTTAGAAAAAAAAGTCATACTAATCAAACTTTGTAACATAATCAAACAATTTGCATAGGGCTGAACATTACCATCCATTTTTTATGTCGAACAATGCTCATTTCTGGTGTTTAGCACTCCACTTTGATCATGGCACATAAGTGTGTCCTAATAATATAATCATAAAAAACTCATGTTCAATTTTTTTCTTCTTTTGTTTTGTTGAAGCACGATGTGCAAACCCCACCTAACTAGTTGTTGGCATTCCCAAGTCAAGCTTAATAGTAGAGGGCCAATAGGACTTTCACTTGCACACCAATGGGTTTGAACCCAAAACCTTTTTGACGGCCAAGGGACCTAGAGGGCTACATTGCTGAGCTGAATGACCCCACCTAAGATAAAAATAACAAGTACAAAAAGGCCAAAGGCCTAGGAAGGCGAAGGGCCCAAAAAAAAAGGTCCATGGAATTGGAATAAAATCCCAAGCTATGGGTGAATTAGCTAAAAACATAATAGTGTAGTGTGCTTAAAGTAAGGAGGTGAAGTCTTTGTGTGTAGAAAACCATGCATGTAGTACCTCCTTGGAAAAGGGCCTGATAATGGGCAAGGGGAGTTGAGGGTTCTTGTGCCTAGAATAATAAAGAGAGGGGCCCAATAATGGGTTGGGGGGGTTGAAGGTTTTTGTGCCCATGGCAATAAAGGAAGGGCTCTTAATGATCAAGAGGACATGGAGGATTAGGCTCTTGTTCTTCCCCAAAAGTTAAAGGTTTTTTAGATTTCATAATTTTTTGAACTTTTCAAAGTTTCTTTCTAGAGAAGTAGTAGCTAGCAAACTTGAAAGGCTTTTGTTTAAATGATTTATGTACCTTTGGAGTAGGCCTTGGGAAATGTTTGTTGTTGTTGAGAGGTGAATGTGAACTTATTAGAGGTGGTTTGTTGGTTGTAGAATAGAGAGGGTGGGTGGAATTGATGTGGATGCAATTGTAGGGAGTTGCTTGGGAGGGGAAGGATTTGAATTGTTGAGAGGGGTGATCAATGATGAAGCTTTGTGGTATGAACTTGATTTCCAGTTTCATTGTTTCAGCTTAAAAGTCCTTGCAAGCATCTTGAAAAAAGGTGTCCATTGCCAAATCCATCTGAATTTTAATTTGGTTTAATGATGTGTTTTCAACAATTGCATCTAGTGGTTGGTGTTGGCTTGTTGATGGTTTTGTGTGTGTTGCATCTAGAAATGGGTTTTGATTCAATAATTAGTCATCTATGTCATCAAATGATGGAAAACTCCTAGGGAATTATGTAGGTTGGTAGCAGTGTTTAACCATATTTTGAAATATGAACAAGGAGGGGGTCTGATATATCATTTGAGTGATCCATGAAAAGTTGCAAAGATACCCCCTTTGGACCAAATTGTTAAGAAAACATCCTTTAAGGTTTTGAACTAAATTTTAGCATTCTTGTGTGTTGTGAATTTCACGTCAAGCTTCCATGCCTATGTGGATTGTTCAATGCCAAACTCCAAGCATGACTTTTCTGAGGTGGAAAATTTCCTATTTCAAGTCATGCTCACAACATTGACATCTAATGTGCCACAAGATTCCAGCATGAAACATGTTCCAAGGTGTTTCAAAGTGTATTATTGGATTGTAGATGGTGTTTTCAAATTGGATTTGTTGAAAGTTGTTATTGTGAAGAGGAGGTGGGTCACCCCATATGAATGACCAAGTTAAAAGCTTAATGGGAAGTCTTGCTTGCCAATGAAAGTTGTTGAAACTCAGCCAAGTTTCAAAAACCCAGTTGCAATTCAAGAAGAGATGTTCAAATGTTTCTAATTCTTGTATTTCACATATTTATAATCTCCAAATTGACCAATTTTCATTCACTACTTGTCCATTAGTAATCCACCTATTAGTATCAACCAAATCATGGTTGAGGTCTTCCTAGGTATCCAAATGAGCTAGATGCGTGTGAATAGTTTTGTTCTTTGGCTAGTATGGTAGCCTTTTTTAGCCAAAAATGCATTAATAGGAATCTCAATCCCTTTCCCTAATGTTTGATTTTGTATTCCAGTTTGGTTGAATAATCAAAGATAGTTGTTGTTTGCGATTTTTCTATTTTTTTCCAATTCCACTCCAAAGGGTCAAACCTTAAACCATTTATCTTCCCAGTTGGTAAAGAACTAAATCATTTCCTTTGTTGAAGGAGGAATGGGGTTTTTGTATCATAGGAAATGTCCCTTTGTTCTCTAATGTAATAACATTCAAATTTGGTGTGAAACATTTGGCAACAGGAATTGAAATCCTTGACCAATTCTCATGAGTTGATCCAAAAGGAGCTTCATGTAGGGTCTAACAAATAGGGTGGTGCTTGGTGCATGAAAGATTTGGTGAATTGTGTCCAACAAATTAAGTGAAATGTTGGCAACCCATTATCCAAAAGGAAGTGTTATTTGTGGAGGCAGCTACCAAGGTATGTTCCATATCATATATTTCCTTCTTTGTTCACACTGTATTGAATGAGAAATAAGTTTGATTTGTGACGTATAATTTTGATTTTTGAAAAGGTTTTCCATATGTTTGTTCCAAAGTTCTAGAGATTGTAAATGAAGTTGATTCCTTTTGTGGATCGGTACATGAATGGTGAGTTCTTTTCCAAGCCCCATTACAAACCATCATAAATAGTAAGAAATATGTTTCCAAATAAGGTTTGTATAACAATAGTTTCAATACTAAATGGCGATTGTTGCGAGCTTTACTAAAATCTAAAGAAGACCACACCATTAGAATGTCTTGTCACAATATTGATTATTTTTTTTGAAATTGTAAATAGTCATGATCTAGTGGCTATTGGCATTCCAAAGGCCTCCATTTGTTTGGCAAGTGGCAATTACACAATGTTTGATGAATGTTTTCCATGGGGCCCATCCTGTTCGGGAAAGGTGTCTAATCATTACTTTTGCTTGTAAAACATTTTCTTGGAGTTTTGGGTCCAAAATCTTCAATCCACATTTGGAGGATGGTAGTATGATTGAATCCCATTTGACATTTGTTCTTGATTTCTTGTCCATGTTTATTCCCCAAATGAAATTTTTGATTAAACCTTTAGCCTTAAAAAAATCTTTTACTTTAAATGTTTGTGCAAAAAAAAAAGTACCAAATTGAAGCCAAGAGCACCTAGTTCACCATTAATATTTTGCTTGTTAATGACAATTTTTTTCCTTTCCATTGAAGTGTATTGCTTCTAATTTGGTTCAATAACTTAACATCCTTCCCTTCTTGGTTGATTTCTCGTCAAAAGGGAAGCCCAAGTATTTCATGGCTTTTCTTTTTTTGAACCATTTGAGGCCTTTGTCCTTTCCTCACAACCATGTTTTAACTAAAGGTGCTATTCACAATGCCATTGAATTATGGAAATTTAGTTTTGCACCTAAGGTCATTTCAAATAATTTTAACTTAATTTGCATTATTTTGTCCAAGTTGTATTTGTTCTCCACCAAAAACAAAGTCATGTTGTGTACAAACATTTGGGACTTGGCTTCAAAGCCATTTAGGAGTATGAATCCTTGGATTCCATGAGTAAAGTTCAATAACATGTGTCCAAGGATGTATGTTACAACAAAAAAGAAATAGATGATGGCTTGTGCATGAATGTGAAGCTTGAACATGGAACCTGCATGGATGAATATGTTCATAGATGAATGAATGTCATTTTTGAATGAATGAATTACATTTGTGATTTGGTTTAAATAAAAAAACATTGGATGAAATTCATCCATGATTGAAAGATAAATAAATTCAAATTTATTTATATCCATCCTCATTTGTTGTCCAAATATTAATATCTCAAATTTGAATGTCATTTAATGATGATGGATACTAAAATTGTGATAATATGGGAAAAATATGATGATGGGACCAAAATGATTAAATTTTTTTTGTTTATGAAATCATTTTCATGAACAATGTTAATCAATTTTTAAAATATTTTCATGGAATGAGTGTTACCCTCCCTCCCCCACCCAATTATTGTCAACAACATTATATATTTACTTCCTAGAAAATTGGGGTGCCTTGAAAATAAATAATTATTAAAAAATTCCCATTGTCATCTATGATAGTAAGTTGTTTAAAGAAAACTAATTAAGGTGCCTAAAACTGAATTTTTTTAAATTTCAAAAACCCATTATTACTAATGACATTACATAATTTAAAAATATCTAAAACATTTAAAACCAATTGTTGTCAAACAACATTGGTTAAATTTGAAAAAAAGTCATGGCACCTTTGATGAAGAATGAAAAAAAAAACCCCCCACTATGGCCAACAATGGTATAACTAAGTTTGAAAAAAGTTGTGGAACCTTTAAAAAAGGGGGAGGAAAGAAGTCACTACCATCAATGACATTGGGTTAGTTTCCCTTAAAATCAAATATAATAATAATAATAATTTTATAAAAACAATAATGACCATGGGGTGGGTGTTAGCATAGTAACAATAATATAATTAATATATTTTAAAATAATGGTATTTTAAACCATAGCCATGAAATAGATCTATAATGGAATTTACATTATTTTATTCAATAAATGTTATATCATATATAATTAAATTGTGTTTCATGAAACTTTAGTTAATTAAAGTTATGGAAAAATTATCCATAAAAATTTAATGATAAAATAAAACATTCATCCTTAATGAAGATGAATGTTTATGTTCATCCCCATGTTTGCTTCTAGGTTTATTGATACAACATCATTTTGTGATTAAATTCTTAGGTTTTATTCACATGTGTATAGGGGAAAAGACATTTTATCATCTCAAGTTTCAACTTTAGGCTTTAGCTTAGGTTCTAAACTCTTCATTAAGACAATTACTAGAACAAGTCAAGTCACAGATTTGAATAGTTTCATTGGTCACAATCTTTTTGGTTTGCATTTAAAGATTAGTTTACAATGTTCATACAACATTAATTAATTAATTAATTGAAATGAACTCTTGAAAACAATTTAGGGCTCCCATTCTAACAATTTGATTGGCTACATAGGTTTTTTTTCAACACTAAGAACAAGCCTATTACACAAATCTTGTATATATTGTGTACATTTTTCACACTAATCCTATTAAACCTTGTTTATATACATACTATAGGTCTTCGGAAACTTCAACAAATGTTTGTCAAATAAATAAATAAATAAATAATTAAAAAAATTGGAAACAAAAATCCTTCAAAAAATAATAATTTGAAAAACACACATTTTGAAATTTTAACTTTTACGAAAATAATATCGTTGAAGTTGCTAAGGTAGTAAGATATTGTAGACAATAATCATATTTTATGTGCACAAATGTGAAATTATGAATTTTTGGGTCATATGTATATTTTTTAATCAATAAATTAAAAAAATGGTAATTTGTTTGTCACATTTTTACTTGGAATTTAGAAGGGGGGGGCATTTTTTATGCTAGCTTTTAAATTGTTTTGGACAAGTTGTAAAAACTAGAAACTTGTCGCCATTTAATGTTAAATCATTTTTGAAAGGTTGGCATTTGATGCAACATTAGCAATTTGCAAAAAAAAAAGAAAAACACCATTAGTTTAAAATAACAAAAAACAAAAAAACAAATTAAAAAAAAAAAAAAACAATAAAAAAACCCACCATTAAAATATTTAAATATATAAAACAAAAAATAGAA
>Ga0116227_10017403_pt1 | contig 10044 bp, 6 predicted proteins | sample S1TSphgellanicum_FD_89693 | JGI IMG/M metagenome (GOLD analysis project Ga0116227, IMG submission 89693) | Host-associated microbial communities from peat moss isolated from Minnesota, USA - S1T2_Fb - Sphagnum magellanicum MG | ecosystem: Host-associated > Plants > Peat moss > Unclassified...
GGTGTCTGCCCTGGCCGCCCCGCCCTGCCCTGCGCTGTTTTGGCTACCTCGGTTCAGGTCCTCGAAGGTTTTGAGGACCTCGCTCGTTTCAGGACCTCGTGTTGTTTTTGTCGTGACTGACAGACGGACGGACGGACACACTATTGCTTTTATATATAAGATTATTAAGCTCAAAACATGCTAATAGGAGCCAAAAAGGGTGTTGGGAATTTTTGAAAATTTCAAATTATAATAAACATGTTTTTTGTTTTGACATTTTAAAGTTATGTTAATTGTCTCAAGTCATGCTAAATGATTAATATGAGTTTTGAGGAAGTCAAATTAAAAAATTATTAAATTTAATTTTGGGTTTTGGCTTTAGTAAAGGATTCTTGAACTTGAACAACAACTATATTGGAGGTAGTCAATTTTGTAAAGGATTACCAAAAAAAAAAAATTAATAATTTTAATTTTGATGATAAGAAGATTTGGATGATAATAACTAACTACTCACACTCAAAACAAAATCACAATTGAAAATTGTGAAATTTCAAGATCTAAAAAAATAAATTCAAAATATGTTTTAAAATTTCAAATTTTCAAAAGTGTTTTATCACATATAGATGGTGTGTAATGTACATAACATATTTTTAAAAAGTTGTAACTTATGATACAAGAAACTAAAACGTAAAATATTTAACATATCTTGATATGATTCAAAGTTATGATAATTTTCAAATTGAAACATAAAAGTTGACAAAATGTGCACACTTTGAAATTTTCATATTTACATAGAATATGTGATATATTGGGGCAACTATACATATTTTTAATAATAAATCGTAGAAGATTTCATTCAAAAATTCCTTTATATGAAAAAGTGAAAATGACTCACTATCTTTTTATGAAGTAATCCTATTGGCTCTTATTACCATTAGCATTGTTGATGCGTGTGTTTCTAACATAAATGCCTTGTGCATCTTCAAAGATATCATTATTGTCATGCCTAATGTAATTGATTGAACAAGCAAATGGGAGAATGCAATCATTATTGGCAACTTTTATAGTTGTTGCCCATACTTATGGCTTCAAAAGCTTTTCCAAGTGTTGTGGTTGAGCTTTTAAAAAAAGACATTATTGTATGTTAGTTTTTGGGGTTATTTTAGGTTAATGTTTTTCTAAGGGTATAGTTTGTATTTTACCAAAAATTGTTACATCTTTGCCTTTTGAATTTTTTTTCTTGTTGGTTCATCTTGAGCATTGCCATGGGAGGTTGGTACTTCTTGCCACTTGTGAGTACTACACACCTTCGTAACTTGATTCCTCCACTATAAACATATGTGGTCACATTTTGCATGAGGTTTAAATGATGCTACATTTTGGTTTGATAACATACCTATAAATATATTCATAATTTGTATGTCATTTTGTTCAAACTTAACATTGGGATTTTAAATGATAGTCGTTTTTCCCAAAATAGGTGTTGTGTTTTTGAAATGAAAAAATTACCTTTTCATTCATATCTAAGATCATGTCAATGAAAAAAAATGGCTCAAGAAGAAAGAATTAGGAAAAATACTAACTTCCCTAAAGGAGATGTCTAAGGAGAAAATGGAGGCCAATCAAGTTGTATAAACCTTCTAGAGCTCAAAATTTGTGACACTTTTGAAGCTAATACCCATGCATGTGGTTAAGAACCAAGTCTTTGGAGGAGGATGGAAATTGATAAGCATATTGAGTTTAATTTAAGAAAATGAATAATAAATTTGAAATGATATATAAAAGATAGAATATTTCATATGTTAGTTTATGTAGTGTAGCTTATTGTTCATGGATGAAATTGGTTTTTACATGTTTCATGTCCTCATTGATTCATGTTTTCAATGAATTGTTGCACTTATGTTTATGCATGTAGTATTATAATCTCTTATATCCTTTATGTTTGTGATAATTTTCAAGTTCATGATAGTTTTCATGTCAATAATAATTTTGTTGGGATTAGATGCTTACATCTTTTGAAGCACAATTGAGGTTCATTACTTGATATGAATATGATGATCAAGGTGGACACTTCAAACTTTAGTGTCCCAAGTTTTTTTGGCCTTGCCATTGGAAATCAAGAGCTTGTTTATTCAAACAAGTAAAGGATTTTGAAATGAAAGGGAAATATAATATCTAAGTTGTAACCAACGCCTTTTAATATTTTCTTTATTTCTTACATGTGTACGCCATTGCCAAAGTTGCTATACCTCATGTAAATTGAATAGGAGAAAGAATATATGTTTGTGTGACATTGTTAATCTTGATGTTTTATATCGATGCAAACATGTTTCAATAAAGATATTGTCAACATGTTGATGGGAAGACTGAAATTTGAATGAAAAAAAAAATGCAATTAGTTGTGAATGAAATGTAGTCACAAATAATAATTGAATGAAACATAAATTAAACATGAAGTTTTCATATAAGTGGAATGAAATATTGGGTAGTTGATTTGGACAAAAATACAAGACAAAATGACATTTATGAAACATCTAAACAAGACATGATCTACAATATTGAAGAAAATAAAATGCCACAATTCAATAAAAAAGATTACCCATTGATGTATCATAAATATCAATGGATAATAAACAAATGGATAAAAAAAGTATAACCAAATGTAAGTATATATGTTCTCAAATGTATATCATCCCTAGGTCAAGTTTATCTTTTACTTATATATACTCGCATGAATCTATCATGGTAAAGTCTGTAGTGCACAACATTAATGTGTTTACATTCTTAGGTAATTTGTGAAGGGGATAACAAAAAGAAAAAAAAAAAGTCGGCAAAACCCACATCCTACCATTTGAAAAGCCTTTGCCATTGTGCACTTAGAAAAAATGTGGTGAGAAAAATATAAATATTTTTTCTTTCCTTCAAAATAAGGTTTGACATATGTCAACATGCCTTAATTTCCTTTTCATTGAGAAACTAAATATTTATTAATATTTTCATCATAATGCACATTGTTCATGGAAGTATTGTGCAAAAAAATTGCATATATATGTGAAAGTGATACCTAATGAAACAACTTTGCTTGTGTTGTAGGTTTTACTTGCATTGTTTCAAATATTTGAGTTGTGAATACATAGGAGGGGTGAAAAACAATTATGTGAATACCATGAAGCTAAGGTTTGCAAAAGAAAAGGAGAAAAAATAACACTTAATTTTACTTATTTTATGTGTGATGATAAAATATATTAAAGTAAAACTTATTGATGATGGTATAATGTGTTTTTGTTTCTTTTGTTTTTATTAATTTATTTTAATGCAACACCATAAGAAAATGGTGATATGTGATGGTGAATATTTGTGGAATGCATATTAATGGTTGGATGGTGAAAGGAAGGCAAAGTTGCATTTAATGTTTTTTTAATGGAAAAATTTCACACATTTTTTATTTAAGATTATGGGTTTCAACATGGGCCCCCTTTATTTTTAAGTTAAAAAATGTGTCAATTTTTTCAAGATTTAACATCAAACTAGATTTTAAAGCCACCAACTCCATCAAAGGTTATGGATAATTATTAGTAAGAATGTTTTGTGTGAACCCTTGAATGTCAAGTTTTAATGTGTGATGATCAACAATTGCATCAAGTCAAGTGCATTCATGTTAATGCACCAAAGCAATTACAACCATTGCTTAATATTTCATAATTTAAAATGGTAATTTAGATTAATGTTGAAAATTTGGCTTTACTTATATAACATGATTCATAATTTATCATGGGAATGTGTGAATAAATTTGAAATAAATTTAATGAACTAAAAATACCCAAATTAAAAAAATAATTGTAAATGATGTTTTAAAGCATAAAAATATTTAAAAGGATTTCAAAACATTTCAAAATCACACATTTTTGGCAATTTTTTAATATGAACATTTACATAATAGTATTTTTAAAAAAATAGATTGATTTATTTTTTAGAATATTTTGAAAATATTTCAAAGTAAACATTCGATTAAGCCAAGGTCAAGCTTAGATTTAACCTTCATTAATGTGAATTTAACCTAGGTTTAACCAATCTTTTACCTTGGGTAGCATTAGTTAGCATGGGTTTAGCCTTAATACTAAAGGCGTAAGACTATTACACATAGCCTAGGTAAATATATATGTAAGTATGTATTAACTTAGGCCAGGATTTTTGACACATGTCCATTTTGTACATTATTAGTTGCATGTTAGTTGCACACACAATTGTATTATACAATACTAGTTTTATAGTTGTAGACACAACCAATTTAATTGCAAACTACACCTAGTTACATGTAATTGCATAATGACTACTTGCAAATGACATTTAGTTACACATAGTTGCATAATGATTGGTTGCAAATTACATGATTTGTATTAGTGTGGGTAGGTAGGTAGGTGGGTGGGTGGGAGGTAAAAATGTAATATTTATGTATAGTGGGCTAGTTTATTACCTAGCATAAGACATTCCATTTGACTAGAAAACACTGGTCATTTTGATTGATGATGTTAATTTTTTATGTTCAATTTGACTAAATGTTCGACTTGACTAAAACCCATTGGCCATTTTAACTAATGATGTCAATTTCTTATATTCAACTTGACTCAATGCCCTACTTCATTGAAACCCATTGACCATTTTGACTAGGGTTGTTCAATTTCATTGGTTATAAGTATCCATCAAATAGGTCACTTTAGCCAAATTTATTGGTCAAATAATACATACATCGAGCTTTTAGTTAATATCTAGAATTGTAGTAAGACATCATGGATAAACCTAATACCATGATTATACCTTATGTTTAATTTGAATTTCTTTCACATTTCTGGAAATATATGAAAATTCAATGATGCTGTCAACTAGGATTGAAATTAACAAAAAAATAGTACTTGCCACACATTAAAGGTTGACAACCACACATGAACCATAACAACTTAACATATTGATGAGGCCAAGATGACATTCTTTGGTAGCTTTGTATGTAGAGTAAAAGGACATTGACATTAGTTTTTAAAAAATCAATTTTAATCATAGGCATTACTGTTAAAGGATCCATGTTTTCCCTTTTGTCGAGCAAAATATAAGCCAAAGTGTTTCAAGAATTAGATGGGCATCAACTTCTGAAATCTTTGATAGAAGAGAATGGCCATGCATTTCCTACCATTATGCAAACCAACTTTTAAGTTCAAGACAATGTTGATTGTTTTGCCATTATCGATTCTATGGAGATAGGGAAAACTATTTGGAAAAGCTTATTATGAAATTTTTGTGCTTAGCAGTGGTGCATTTGGAAGGAGAGTTTTTTCATTGTTCAAATCCATAAAGAAAAATAGTGCAAAGTAAATATAGAAGAAATATAAAGAACCTAGGTCATTGGCTTGCCCAAAATGTGAATTAATGGCTTGCCTTCAAAGTATGACAATTAAATCACAGGGGGATGATGTAGGTCATTTGGTTATGGGTGAAAGCATGGTAAAGTATATAGAAAAAATAATTATTTCCAAGGCAGTAAAAAAATGATCTATTTTTGACACAAGTAGAAAAAAATAGATTGAAAATAATTTAAAATAACATAATAAAAGTATGATGTTTTTCTTTGAGTTTATAATGAGGTGATTATAAAATTTGAAATTTTTTTGGCACAATAAAAGTAACTAACAAGTATGTTTGAAAATGACTAGTCAAATTGAGTTTAAACTTACTTTTTCATTAGAAGTTTGATGTATTCTATTATAATATTTAAACATTAAGAACTTACAAGTACATTTAGAATGAGATCATGTTGAAAATGGAGGATATTCAATAATTCATCTACTTTCACCTACTTGTACAAGTTTGAACAACTAAAAAATAAATTAAAAAATATAGTTATATATATAGTTTTTAAAATATATATATTTGAATGAATATCATATATGTGTTTAATCAACATCATTGTGATAAAATTAAAAATTATTTTCATGTTCATCATTAAATAAAAAAACACTTTTACTTTCAATACATTAAAAATTGTTTATGGCTATTTGGTTTTTTTAGTGACAAGGATAAAAAATTGTCTACTTTACCATGTTTTCACCCTTATGTTCACATGATGGTGAACATATGTAGAAATAAACAATATTTATACAATTACCCTACCCCAAGGGTAGGTTCGGCACATGGCTACATAATAATAAAATAAACTTGGGCCACACAACTTTGACAAGTGAGCTGGATTTTTTTAAGGTTCGACTCCCCCAAGATTGTTTTTTTGTCATTTGGCATTCTTTGTTTCTTGGGTCTTGGGGGTTCCCTTAGAAACACAATGGAGAGTGAAGCCATGGGTGGCTTGTGTGGAGGAGGCTTTACAAGGAGCTTTAAGATCATTTCTTGAAAGAAGTACTAAACATCATCACTACCTAGTTTTCTTTTATTAGGAATGTAGGCACTACAATCATTATCATGAGTAAAAGTTTTCATTTTTGGAGTTTGTACCATGTTAACATTTTATTTACTAGTTATACTATCATTATTGTTCAATGCTTCAATTTTTTTTCTAAAAACATTTTATATTAGAAAGTATTGTACTCAAATACTTTACCACCAAGCATATGCAGAACATAGAAATTTCATGATTACAAATAATATCTACTACAATTACCTATTTGCCAAAACTTTTTCCACAAAAAAAATCTTACCAATGTGATACTTACTTGACAAAATGATAGCGGATTCTTAGTTTTTTCAAGGGCTAGATACTTTTTTTTTTTGGTTTTAAGCCACTAAATTCAAGAAAACAAACTCATGATTCTTTTTTTCTTTCTAAGTTCTTTATACCTACTTAGAAGGTCAAAGTTTCATTACAAAAAACCAGGAGAACAGATGCACTAGATTAAGTAGTTGCCAACAAAATACTGTAACCCCACTTTCCAACCAAAATTTTTTTTGCCCTTCTTCCAAATAAAACATGGTTCATCTTTTGTTCCCTACCTACAACCTTCTTCAATTTTTAAATTTTAATTGCATAATGTTGTGGTTCAATTGTTATTGTATGTAATGATGTAGCTTGCAATATGAATCAACTTTTGTTATCATCAATGTTTATTCATGTGAACATGGAGGAAAATTAAACAAAAGTGGAAAAGATTGCAACAATAGATCAATTGGCCCAAGCTAAGAAAAAGGACACATTTGTTCCCAAGGTTGTCAAACAACTAGTGGGTAGGCCACACAAGGAGAAGAATTTGGTGATGACTTTATTTCCTAACACTATTCCTATGAGATCACAACCTTGTTTAGTTGTTACAGGGTCACGGCCATTATCTTTTGGTACCAAATACAAAGGTAGGGGGCCTTATAACAATTGGTTCACACCAAAGTTATGGCTCCCTATTGCAACTGCCATGAAGTAGCACAAGAACCATACCTTAACATTGAAATATTTGAGGATTGCATACCACATGAAAGGGGGTTCAATGGGGCCATATGACAAACTTTCAAGGGGCACCTTAAACAAGTGGGTTCACCAATAATGGAGAGGTTCGGGTTCGTGTTCAAGCTTGTGTGGCAAGGCAATAAACATTTGTTCCTCAAGCTCAACACATGGGGTGAAAGCATGGTAAAGTAGACAATTTTTTATCCTTGTTACCAAAAAAAACAAGTAGCTATGAAGAAGTTTTAATGCATTGAAAGTATAAATGTTTTTTAATTTAATGATTAACATGAAGATAATCTTTAATTTTATCACAATGATGTTGATTAATCACATATCTAATATGCATTCAAGTAGATTTTTAAAAAAAAAATTGTTACTTTTTTTACTTTTTTTAGTTGTCCAAACTTGTACAAGTAGGTGAAAGTAGATGAATTATTGAATATTCTCCATTTTCAACATGATGTAGCCCTAAAGTGTATTTGTGAATTCTCAACATTTAAATATTATAATAAAATACATCAAACTTTTAATGGAAAAATAGGTTTGAAACTCAATTTGACTAGTCATTTTCAAACATACTTATTATTTATTTTTATTGTGCCAAAGTTTCTCAAATTTTGTAATCACCTCATTATAAATTCAAAGAAAGGCACCATGCTTTTATTATGCTATTTTATTATTTTCAATCTACTTTCTTCTACTTTTCTCAAAAATTGGACCATTTTTTAACTATTTTGGAAATAACTACTTTTTTTGTTTACTTTACCATGCTTTCACCCCATATCACCAGTAACATGTGTTCTTGAAGTAATAAATGAATTATTGAGTTACTTTTGAAAATGTGAAAAGCAAGTGTTTCACTCCATGCAAGAATTGTTTAGCTAATCATCATTGGTTTTCTTACAAAGAGAACACTTCAAGTGTTAGATAAGTTCAAGCTATCATTGAATTGGACAAAGACATTTATGAAGTCTCATCTTAATTGGCGGTTTTGCAAACCTATTACAACGAAAGGTAATCTTCCAAATGATTGGGAGAAACAAGGCCATATGATGGTTTTGCGGATTGCTTACTTGGTTAGGGTTTCCAACTTGCCTCCTAGCCTTGTTGTTAACACTGATCAAACATGAATACACTTAGTGCCTATGGTTGGAGAAAGGACTTGGGAAAAAAGATGGTCAAAGGATGTTGGTGTGTTTGGTGGTGATGACAAGAGGTCCATCATTGCATGTGTTTCTTCATTTGCAAATGGTGCATTGCTTCCACTTCAACTCATCTTTCAAGGGACAATTAAGAGAGTTTTACGTAAGAATCATGGAACTCAAATAGGTTTGAATCATGGCTTTCATTTTACCATGACCAATGACCATTGGTCAAACCTTGAATCTATGCAAGAGTTTGTGAATTTCATTCTTGTCCCATATCTTAATAACGAAATGTAGAAGTTAAATCTTTCAAGCTCGCAATAGATGATATGGTTCATTGATTGTCGGAGTGTGCATACAAGTGTAGAATTTAGAGCTTGGATGAAGGAGGAGCATCCTTGAATCTTGCTCTTGTATGTATTGGCCAATTATATCACTAAGTTTCAACTTGCATATGTTGTTTTACAAAGGCTTTTGAAGTGTGCATTTGCAGACTTGTTTAAACATTGGTCTACAAAACAAATTCAACAAATGAAGGCTATTGGTGTACCTACGTCAACAATGAAAGTTGACAACTTTATGGAGATAGTATGTGAAAATGTAGTTGAGTGGTTGTTTATGGCATGGGACAAACTTTGTATTCATAAGGAAATGATTGCATTTGGTTGGGGGCGATGTGGAATTCTTAAAACATGGGATTGACAAATTCAAAATGATACTATGTGAGCTAATTTTGAAGGGTCTTTGTTCGCAAATTCAAGTAATCTTGTTGAGGACACCAATGAGGAGATGGAGGTTCCAAATTTCTATTTGGACATGGATGATTTAAATTGTTTGTGTCATTGTGTATCTAATCTTAATATCACAAATGACTTATCTTATATATAATTCATTACGTCCCTAGCGGAGCTCGGGTTTCAGGCCGACCGGGCCCGGCGCTAATCGGAGGGCGGAATTTCCTGTTCCCAGTCTGTGGGCAAAGCTACTGGAGGAAATTAGGTTACGACATTCTAACGCGGAACGGAGACCCGGGATAGCCGACGTCAAGAACGGGGTGTCGGGCTGGGTCCGGTCTGGACTGTGTGTGATGGAGCTCGGCAACTTTTGCTCCAGAGAACACCCACTGAAGGAAGTTATCAGCAGTCACTTTTCGAAAAGTTTTTGGTATGGTCGATGCTGATTTTGGGTATTGTAGCTGTGCAAGATTACAGAACGTCTCTCGGGGATTAAAGCAACAGTGGTGTCTGTCTGTGTGGGTAGTGCCTGGAAAATTCTTCCAAAGCGGCCAAGGTAGACACCCGCCCACAGCAGGTCATTTTCAGTTACGCCTGGAAAAGCAACAGTGGTGGTGTCTGTTTGTGTGGGCAGTGCCTGGAAAATTCTTCCAGTCACTGCCCGTTCCCTGTGGAGCTTCCCCAGATGTAACTTCCCCAGATGTAATTGACTCCAGAGAAAAAAGAAATCAGGGGCAGTCTGATTTTTTGA
>Ga0116227_10017404_pt1 | contig 10044 bp, 7 predicted proteins | sample S1TSphgellanicum_FD_89693 | JGI IMG/M metagenome (GOLD analysis project Ga0116227, IMG submission 89693) | Host-associated microbial communities from peat moss isolated from Minnesota, USA - S1T2_Fb - Sphagnum magellanicum MG | ecosystem: Host-associated > Plants > Peat moss > Unclassified...
CCTCAGTGGTTCTAGGGGACTCTCTGGAAGACACAGCATAGCCAATAAATGTTGGCAATCTATGGAGGGTGCCATGGAGAAAATTGATTCAAGCTGCATGAATTGCAGAGGCAAAATGCCATATCACCATGATGTTTTTCATGTTACAGTTGCTCTGTAGGATGTGCAAACACTTTCTGTGATTTGCAAAGACTTTTCTCATTGTACAATGAAGAATATCCTGCTTGTGAATTCAAGCTTCCTTGACCATACATCATGATCAGATGGAACCCAGAAGAGCTTGCCTTGCATAGTGCAGAATCTGAACATCTAAGATGCAACGGAAAAGACTCTCACAATTCAAACCCTGAGGCCATCACTATTTAGCAACAGTAGCTTTTGCTTCTTTAGCTGCCTCTGTTGCTTCTGCTGCAGTTTTCTTTGCCTTCAACTTCACCTTCTCAATTGCCTCCTTCAGTTTTTTGGCCACCTCAGGATTTTTGGTGCGTGCTTCAGCATCATCACTTGGCAGTAAAAAGAGAAACCCTGCAAGCAAAGCTGATCCACCAGCTACTACTGCAGCTCTTCGAGAGACATGTCTCTCTTCTGATACTCTAATGTGCGAAGACTCCATTATCCCCACCTGCAGTGAAATGGCAGTCCAGCAAGGAGAGAGGAGAAGAGAACAGTATTATTATATAATGAATTCCAATTCATCAAATCCTCAAAACCTGCCTGCGCATAAAGCTCTTAAGCATGATCTACATTTCAATATCATGAACCCATAGTGCACAGAGATTTTCAACACATGCAAGCCATCATAAGTTTTTGTCCTGTATCATCATCACCAAGGTAAGGAATTGGAGAGTGAAGAGTGCGAACCAAATATACATTGCATTGGGCTAATTAAGGTAAATTTCAACAGCGTTCTATTGTGGTTCAATCTACAGCATCTCCACCAAACACTGCATGACATGTTTTGGATGAAGATCAGTAAAACATTTCCCAACAGGCTCAGTAAAAATGGCTATGGGTCAGCATTTTTGCTCAATATGCTGAGGCTGGTGAAGGTACAGCACAGTCTAACACCTGCCCTCAATAGGCCAGATATATTGATTGATTCAAGTGGCTCGTTATTAGTACGTTCTGACCTTTTACTGTCCAAGGTTGATGATTATGGGTGGGGCTTGGAATCAGTAAATAAGTGAATCTTGGATGGGAGAAATACAATTACAGGGCCAAATGCTGAGTATGGGTGGAGCTGCTCTAACAATTCTCATCAAGGACACAAGGAACCCTACTGCTCCAGAAAATCAGAAAGGATGAGATTGCTAGCAACTTGGAACTGGCTTCGGCATCTTGACTCTGCCAGTCTGGTGCACCAGAAGAAGAACAAGAACAAGAAAAATGCCAATTCTGCTGACAATTCAAACATGAGACTGAGGTCACAGTACCTGAGGAGCTGCCACGCAGGTTGTAGGGGTGGAGGAGCACGAAACAAGGTAACGAGGTGGAAGTGGAGCACCAGTAGAAGCGGACAGACGCATCGGACAGGTGGACAACAACGCAGAGGCCATTATGGTTTTTGCCTCGATTCCACCCGCACGCAGCCTTGTAAATGCTATTCTTCTCAGCTGCAGCGAGCTTGGATTCTTGTTAGATCAAAGAGACAACACTGAACCCAGAAACCCCAGTAACGTGACTCACACACTGCTGGTGAGAAACAACTAATGAGACGCACCCAGAGAGTATTGCTGTTGCACAGATTTGCAGGAAGCAGCAATGCTTAGGGTAGATGCACAGCACCAGCACACAGACAAGAGCATGGTAAGGCCCTAGGATGAGGGCATTCCCAGAGTAAGGGCTTGCATTCGGGCTTGACAAACAAGTCCATAGCCGGACCCCATTCTGGTAATGCTCTCATCCAAGGGTGTTATCCATCTTATAGAAAGAGGCCAACGGACAAGATCCACTTAGACACAACTAGAATCAGTGGTTGACATAAACCTGTATGCTGTAAACCAGCAGTTAGAAAATCCCAGTGTGTTTTGGAGGTCACATTACAGAGTGTAAAAATTCATGGGGCATTTTGAAGAACGTAAAGCACTGCCTGGATTTTTCCTTTGTATTTTCAGCTCCCTTACCTGCCCCTAGAAACCTATTTTCAGCCAGCCGGATCTTCTGTGGTGGAAGGTACCAGCCAGGTTGTACTGGGATCTTCTGACCAGCTGAAGGTACCTCCAGCATGTCACTATTTCTAAAAAATGAAAAAATCTGAGCTTTCCTTTACATAGGAAAGGGACCTTAGTACAGGTCCTTCTGTGATTTTTGACCTGTTCCCTTGGCCTACTGGCCTCGGGCACAGATCTCAAATCACGGAAGGGCCTGTACTCCAGCCCTTCTCCTATACAAAATGCCCATTGGAGCAGGCATTCAATGTTTTGAAATGACACATGTTGTTTTTCCTTTTTTCTTTCCAGTGAGTACTCATTGCATACCCACCGGGTGTCACAGGAAAAACAAAAGGAAATTTATTTTTGCTGTGGTGCTATACTTTAGGTGAAATGATGCTCGGAGCAGGGCATTCTTGAAATAAGTGCTCCTCAGCTCTGCCTTGGGGGGCACTAATTTGGGCGGAGTGCCCTTCTCAAAGGCCTTTGCACTACACATAATCAAATGGTTTTACAGTGTAAAGACCTGCTCCAATTCTTCCTCTTTTTCTGTGATACCATCCCCAGAAAAAGAGAAAAAATTGCCAGACATTTCAAAAATGGAACATTTCATTTTCCAAAACACCCTGCAAATAGCAGAGGAAACACTACTTGGGTAAGGTGGGACCCTCCTATTACACCCAAAATATTGGAACAGGTCTTCACATTCTTTTGAAGATCTGATGTAGGGACACCCAAATTCATTTATTTACATACATATACTTCAGCTAAGTTGCAAAAGTCAGATCATCTAGGCTCCCTGATGCTCTTGTTTATGTACTTCTACCCCCAGTTGTATTTTGTTCAATTGGGTGGCTCACTGGTCAGTGATGCCTGTTCAATGTCACAACTTCGGTCTTCTCAAATTCCTTGGTAATTGTAAAGCTATGTGATGATGAAATCCTGGCAAACTCCATTGAACAAAACGCCCAGCAAAAGGGGAAAAGGAGGAACAAAGAGGACCCAAATCTGAGTCAGCACAGCAAAACCCAAAGCAGGTCACTAAGGGGCAAAGGAACATATCATGTTTCAAAAGCCCCACCAATCACAAGAAACATTTCAGAAAGAGAAGGGTGAGAAACTTGAAAGAGGAATAAGCCTACAAGAATTTTCACTTGCAACGACAACATGTCTCAAAATAAAGGTGGCCTAAGTTTTTGCAAAACTATTGACACCTTCTGCCTATAGACAACACATAAAACAATCATAAGAAAGTCATTGGTGTTCTTTGTTGACCATGTCATGTATGCATATCAATGAAAAAAATCCTTTACTTGTTGATGCAAACAATCAAAAATCTTTATGGCAAGAAGAAGAAATGCATTTGTTAAGTGCCAATCATGATAAAGTTTTTCATTTGCTTGAACCACCACCATTGTTATCATCTCACAAGATAAAACAACATAGAAAACCAAATTTGCTTGAATGAATCAACAATGATAACATTGATTAAGGTGCAAATATCATTAATTAATAACACAATGTTAATTTGATGACAAAAAAATTAAAGAGAAGGTGATGGAAGGATATGGGTTTGTTCATGTGTAACATGAAACTTCACATCTTTCACAATGAAAGCAAAAACTTTTTGAACATCGTGAAATGTAATCCATTCCCCACCATGAAAGCACTTAAGAAGGTGAGTCCCCATTGGATGTAAATGCTAAACACAAATGCAATGAATCAATTTGAAAGCTAAATGATGGGGAGGCCAAACTTGATATGCAATGTAAGGGAGAAAACATTTGAAGTCAAACAAATAAAAAGAATGATTGGAAGAATAAAAAATCATGCTTTTGTCCCCAAGCCCGCACATGATCATGACCTTAAGTGAGTGCAATGCAAATCAAAAGTTATGTCAAAAATGATATTAAAAAAATAATGCTCGTGCAATCTATTTGAAATGCTCTTGTGAAATCAATCCATTCCGCTATATGTAAACTACCCAAAAAAAAACCACACAAACCAACATGTCCGAGATTATCTAAGCTCCTTGATGCTCTTGTTATTGTACTCTTACTCTTGTTAATGTTATAAGTTGTTTTGACAAGAACTTGTTTAAATATATGTGAAAATTTTGAAACATGTTTCCCACAAAGTTTGAACATCACCATATCTCTTGAATCCACAATAGCAACTCAAAATCTCACATGCATTTTGTATGAGTTATAAACCATTTGAACTATTGACAATTTTGGTTGGTTGAAAATTGCATAATTTTTTTCACCATATCAACAAAAAGACATGCAATGCATCATTTCAGTCCCTTGTATCAATGATAATTAAGATCAAATATTCTTCTCCGCAATTCACATAGGCATTGGCTCAAAGTTGTACAAGTACTTGAAACCATTACTATGGAATGGTGCCCATCATGTGGGCCCCTCGACAAGGTGCATGTAGCAAAGGAGGAAGGAAGTGGCTTCATTCACACCATGTTAGAGGTTTGTTTTCAACTACTAGCGTTTGTTGGAGGTGGCATTGAATTTGGCACCATTTGCATTGATTTTGTATTGAATCACTAACTAAATTGTTTGATATGTTAAGGCCCATGAATTCATACTACAAGGAATCATGAAATGGCTGCCAATGTAATTTTTGATCCATTGATTTCTCTAGGTTTTAGCATTTGCTCCCAATGTTCACAAATGGTTTCCTCTATTTGCATCAATTTGTTTTGTTCCCAGCAAAGTTTACTTTGCTTCCTATAATTTGTTCCCATAGATCACATGTTTGCTCTCAAACACAATCTTCACATCTCCCCACCAAGATTCAAAGGATGTTCCCCATATTTTGCAATAATTCCTGTTGATGGCAACTCCAAATCTATGGATTCATGCATTGTTCTTTTTATGGCCAAAATTTGACCTCAAAAGAAAAAAAGATTATTTTATTACAATTTTGCAGTTTAAAAAAAGAAAAAATTTACCAAATTCTTGAGGAAATTTGTTTTCAGAGAAAATTTCACCACATAATATTGACATAGTTTAAAAACTTTTGGGGCAGTATTTTTGCCAGATTTCTACGGTTTTTTCAATTAAAAAAAAATTGATGCTAAATCTTTTTTTGAGTTGATTGCTAATGATTACTACATCAGAAAATTGAAGGAAGAAAAAAACATTCGACCCATGGGCCATGACTATAACATCTTAAAACTAATGTCCCCTGATGCCCAAAACCCTTTTTCATGTATGATATCTTACCACATTTTACTGTTCTTTAAACATTCATTGTGGCCATTTCTTTAAGCTAGTAAATGTCAATGATGCAATTGGATGATTTGTTATATCTCCCAACCAACAATCATGGTTTGGTATCATGCACATTAATTTGTCACTACTAATGTGATTTTGCTGAATTTGGAACCTTGCTTAAAGCTTACGCTCATGATCAATGGTTTTTTTTTTTTCAATTTTCTCATGTAGCACTAGTGGCTAGCATCCCAAGAGAGATTTAACATTAAATGGCAACAGGATAGGCAATGCAGTGGATTTTTTTTTCTATGCCTACTTGAATTTCACGACCCATAAGAGGAGGGCTTCTAAACTGGCGAAACCAGCTCCACACTTCTATTTTTTTTTGGCTATTTTTCTCAAAAATTCAAGGAATCTACGACAGAATATTCCTCTACAAATTTTTATTATTTGCATTCTGGTGAAATTTTGCCAAAAAAAAAACGCTACTCATGATCATAAAATTGAAATTTCCAAATCAATCTAACTATTAAAGTACATTCCAAAAATTTCTTAAATTGATCATAAAATTTATATTGATAAAAATCATTACAATTGTTTCTCATGTATAATGATTTTAAATATTAAAATACATTTTCTACCATTATAGATTTTAAAAAATAACACTACATTTATTTTACTTTTATATATTTTTACAATGTATAAATCATAGGTATAAATAATGAAAGTGGGATTTAATGCAAGTGATAGCATAATATTTGAGTATTTTAAAGAAACAATGAATTATATTTAATTACATATCTTTTGAATTGACACTATATGACCTTGGATTAATCTAGAGCTTTTCAGCAGTAACAAGGTTCTAGTATATATATATATTTATATAATATTTTGGAATGTTGTATTTTGGAAGTTTTCAAGTTTTAGAACCTACAAAGGCTGGTATACTAGTGGGATGAGGACAAAGAACCAATTTCATTCAGTGCATATGATTGCATGCCAGAATAGTTAAACTAATCCACATATAGCTAGGTAATACCAACAATTGCTTTAAATTTTTATATGTTTCAATGAACACATCACTGTTTATTCAAATGTATTTATGATTAGATTTGAATGGTTTGTAATTTGTCATGTAGGGTGATAATGTATTTTTGATGATTGATCCATCATTATAAACCCAACTATATATTAAAATCATAAATCACATGGGGTGTAGTGATGTTGTTACCACATTTGCATATTTTTTCATGTTCATCTTTCATGTTCTTGAATAGGTAATTGTAATGATAAAATGAAATATCTTGGAGTTTGGTAGGAATATTTTCATTCTTGGAAACAAATCACTCATTTAAAACCTATGTGATTTTTTATTGAGTTGAACTAACACAATGTTACAATGAATAATAACCTTCACAAATGGATAAAAACCAATGAAAGATACTCTCATAAACCTATTGTAGATAGGCTAATTGTGTGCATGCTTTATGAATATGAAACTACCAAAAGCTAGTTGGTAACACTACATGGATGACTACCCATTATAGAGGTAAATGTTTGCAATAGGAAATATATTGTTAAATTTGGCTCCCAAGTAAACTTGAATCAATTTACAACTTCATTTCATTTTGTTTGTTCAAAAACTTCACACATGTGGATTCCATTGTGAATCTGTTTCACTTGATCAGTCTTCAAGTTGATTTATGATATGTGATGGTTTTTCAACTCCTCTTTTTGTTCCCATTGAGACATTCTTCCTAGACTTCATGTTGTGTTTAGTCATTTTGAATTTATTTGATTTTCATCATTTATTTTGAAAACAAATCACAATTATTCTAGGCCTACAATTTGAAATCCAATTGATCACTTCAAGCCTCATTAGATAGTTTTTTTTTCATACATAAGTCAATTGTAACTAATATATGCATGGTGTTGAGAACAATTCAAAAGACACCCTTTGGATTTATTTAGAGTCTTGGGTTGCAAGTGGCCCATATATATGTGTGTGTATGTAATTCAAAAAAATGTTTTTCAAAATAATTATTATTTCAATATCTTTCAAAAATAACATGAAAAGGCACTTTAATGGCACATGTTAATTTGTCTTTTCATGTCCATTTATCTATTAATATAATAAAAATTGAGATTAAACATAAAACAATGATGATGTTGAGCCCACCTACATGGACATCAAAAGGAACATGTTATATAATTAATATTGTGCCATTTCATGTTCATTTTATATAATAAAATCAAAATTGAGATTGACATAAATAATGATGAACTATTGGAAACAAAATGTGAACATATGAGGGAAATAAAAAGAGGTGTGAGGGGGTATTATTAAATTGCTAAACCTCCATCTCCTTTACTATTATTCTTACCTCTTTCTCACATATTGGAAGTGAAGCTTGAATTAAAATTTAAAGATTTATTTAACTATTAAAGTACATTCTATAAATCCAAAAGATTTTCCTGAGCCAGAGGACTCTTGTCATTAGCATAATTAACATGTGCCTATATAACAAATGGGAATGGCCATTTGTTTAAAACCTATTGGAATTCATTTGAAAATTCCAAGTCAACAAAATAACATGCATCTTATTTTACTTAGGATCAAAATTTTTGAATTCAATTTTAGCATTGTTATGGTTATACTGTAACCAAAAAAGGAAGGTGCACAATTTAATCGAACACCCTGGCAACACACAGATCCTTACAGATCGCTAATTCTTGATGTCCCGAAACCAAATCGCAACGCCTGATCTTCCTTCTCTTCTCAGACTCTGTTCAAGACTCAATCGGTGTGCACGTCTAGATCTTCAAACACACACAAGCTGCATTCTTGGAACATTCACCGCTCTGATCATGGGACTTAGAACCTTGAACTTTATTCACAAAATACACGGACTTGAATTGCCTTCAATTTTTGCCGATCTGCCACCAATCGAACAGCTCACAGGATTTGGTCCTTTTGACCAGTGACTCTTGGCATACACATGTTCAGCAAACCCACAGACTTGTTTTCTCAACAGAATGTAACAGCAAGTTCCTGACACCACTTTTCTTGACCTGAAGCTTGTTTACTACAAACATTGAAAGTATGAACATATACAAAAACGGCAAATGTACAGACAGCTGAGTGCCATCCCCCAATATTCCTTTTAGATCCTAGCAGTTCATGCAAACGATTCCAATTTATCTCTGGTTCCTAATCTTGCTCTGTTACTTCTTCAAAACTAAGCTTCCTGATGCCAACAGCAACTGCTTGGTTGGCTACTGGCGCAGCGGAAAAATCTGTAACCAGTCCAAACCTCCAAAAACAACCAATCCATACCTCGATTTACACATTTCTCTAAACATCTAGCACAATCTGCCTTTCTCTTCCACTCTTGCTTCTCTCTCCAAAAACTCTGCTTCCTACTCTGCAGCTCTCTTCAAAAACTCTCTCCTAGCCTCCGAATTGCCAGCTCCTCCGCCGCCATACTCGTCCCACTGCCTTTAATCATGATTGCAACACCTCCCCAAACCATAATCGCGCACCGTCTTCTTCACACGCGATGAGCCTCCTCGGCCCTCCATGAGTAGCCGCCATGCATTCCGGCAGTAAATGAGAGTAATGCGCAGCCAAACCAATGATGGTTGCAAAAATCAGGATCAGAAACAATGCAGCTCCACTGTGCAGTGACCCGCTGTTCGGTCACAATACTTGTTTGGCATCGGCTAAAATATTAAGGGGTTGATTTCACTGCTTGATCCATCGATGCAAGAGGCTTGAGGTTTTTCATATATATTTGTTTGAAGTTCAAATTCTCCAAAAGCAACTTCAATTTCCATCTCACCTTGTAGCATCAACAATACACGTGACATTAATGGACGTCTTCTTGAGTCATGTTGCACACATAAGAGTGCAACCTTGGTAACCCGTTGGAGTTCAATTTCCACTATAGTGTCATTTAGTTTTTGGTCAACTAGGTTAATCAACATATTTTTTTCATGTAAACTCCATGCCTGCCACAAATTTTTAAATCAAATGTAAATTTTAGATTGTTGAATCATTGATAGGCACATGAGATCTCAAAATGATGTTTAGTTTTTTGAATTATTACATCAAGATCATTATGAACCAATTTCATAACTATATAGAACATAAAGTTATGTAATTGAGAAGAAATAACTCTTCCATATGCATTTCAACTTGTTGATAAACCTTTCTTATTATCATAATTGAGTTAAAATTTATTAATGAATTAAAAAAATGATGAAAATGTACATACCCATTTTACAAGGTACATTTCCTCTGGTGGCAAAGTGTCATCAATGCTTTTCCTTCCACTAATGATTTCCAGTAGAAGAATGCCAAAGCTATAAACATCTACCTTTGTAGTGAGTTCACCCAAAGATGCATATTCTGGAGACAAATATCCACTACAAAAACAAGGAAATAAAAGTCAGTAGTTATGATTTTTCAACCTTGCAATTTGGAAGCTTAGAGGTGTTGAAAGTTAAATAACATGCCTTGAAACGTTTTTAGGACCAAGGTGGTCTTGTCCTTGCATCCTTGCCAATCATGGAAAATGGTATGGTTCTAGGGAGCTTAAATTTAAATTGTGGCTTGGGTGTTGTTTAGGTTCAACATATGTTCTTGGGACTTTTTCTCC
>Ga0116227_10017410_pt1 | contig 10040 bp, 9 predicted proteins | sample S1TSphgellanicum_FD_89693 | JGI IMG/M metagenome (GOLD analysis project Ga0116227, IMG submission 89693) | Host-associated microbial communities from peat moss isolated from Minnesota, USA - S1T2_Fb - Sphagnum magellanicum MG | ecosystem: Host-associated > Plants > Peat moss > Unclassified...
ACGCCGTCCGGCCTGGCATCCTTGCGGGATGTAACCGTCTCCTCGCTGGTAAAAATCCTCGACCCCGAATTGCGTGCACGCTTTCGCGCTCTCACCGGCTGCGTGCTGCGCGAGGCGGCCTACGGCATGACCGAAACCAACACGATGGACAGCTTCACCTACGGCTTCCAGGACGACAACCGCGACCTGACGGCCGATCCCGTCTTCGTCGGCCTGCCGGTGCCGGAAACCGAATTCGCGATCACCGATTTTACCTCCGGCGATTTTCTGCCGCTCGGCGAAAGCGGCGAAATCCGCGTCCGCTCTCCGGCCTTGCTGAAATCCTACTGGAACAAGCCGGAGGCAACAGCGGAGGCGCTGGCGAATGGCTGGCTGCGCACCGGCGACATGGGAAGGATCGATGAATGGGGCTGCCTGCCCTACCTCGGCCGCCGCAAGGAAATGCTGAAAGTAAACGGCATGAGCGTCTTCCCGACGGAAATCGAAGCCCTGCTGGCGCGCCACGGCCAGGTCCTGGCCAGCGGCGTGGTCGGCCGCGCCGACGCGAAAACCGGACAGGCTCCGGTGGCATTCGTGACACTCGTTCCGGGTACGGCCCTAACGGCGGAATCTCTCTCCGCCTGGTGCCGGGAGAACATGGCCGGCTACAAGGTTCCCGAGATCAGGGTGGTAGACGCCCTGCCGATGACCGGCACCGTCAAGGTCAAACGAAGTGATCTGGCCTCGCTGGTGTGAGCAAGCTGAGGATGTGGGCCGCCCATTTCCGATTGTCGCCCGCGGTCGGCGTGCCTATGTCTCGGCTGTCTTATCCACAGGAGATTTTCCATGGAATTCCGCCGGCTCGGCCATTCCGGCTTACGCGTGCCAGCCCTCAGCTTCGGTACGGCGACTTTCGGCGGCGGCAATGAGTTCTTCAAAGCCTGGGGCGCGACCGATGCCGGGGGTGCTGCCCGGCTGATCGATGTATGCCTGGATCATGGCGTCAGCCTGTTCGACACGGCCGATATCTATTCCGACGGGCTGGCCGAGGAAATTCTCGGCCAGGCAATCACCGGCAAGCGCAGCAAACTGTTGCTCTCCACCAAAGTCACGTTCCCAACCGGGGATGGCCCGAACCAGTTCGGCTCCTCCCGGCAGCATCTGATTGCGGCGGTCGAGGCGTCGCTGTCCCGCCTGAAGGTCGAAACCATCGACCTGCTGCAACTGCACGGCCAGGATTTCAACACCCCCGTTGAGGAAACCATGGCGACGCTCGACCAGCTCGTTCGCGACGGCAAATTGCGCTATATCGGCGGTTCAAATTTCTCCGGCTGGCATCTGATGAAGTCGCTCGCCGTGGCGGACCGCTACGGCTATCCGCGGCATGTCGCCCACCAGGTCTATTACTCGCTGCTCAACCGGGATTACGAATGGGAGCTGCAGCCGCTGGGCGTTGACCAGGGCGTCGGCGCGCTGATCTGGAGCCCGCTCGGCTGGGGCAAGCTCACCGGCAAAATCCGCCGCGGCCAGCCCGCGAAACCGGGCACCCGCGCACATGACATCGCTGGCACCGGCCCGCATTTCGAAGAGGAGCGGCTGTTCAAGATCGTCGAAGCGATGGACGAGATTGCCGAGGAAACCGGCAAAACCGTGCCGCAGGTGGCGCTGAACTGGCTGCTACAGCGCGCCACTGTCGCCAGCATCATTATCGGCGCCCGGAATGAGGAGCAGCTGGTGCAAAACATTGGCGCCGTCGGCTGGAATTTGACGCCAGCCCAGGTGAAAAAACTCGACGCCGCCAGCCACGTCGAACCGCCCTACCCCGTCTGGCACCAACGCAGCACCCCAATGCTAAACGAGCGCGGCGCCGGATAGCCTCGATTTTCAACAAAAGCTGGTGCCGACACGCGGGATTGAACCGCGGACCTACTGATTACGAATCAGTTGCTCTACCGCTGAGCTATGTCGGCCACCTGGCACGAGGCTATAGAGAAGCGGGGACTGGCGGGCAAGTTACGCCGGCCGGCGCCAGTATGTGCTGCAAAGCTGCGACCAGCCCGTCCATCATCTCGTCCGTGTGCTTGGGCCCAGGGGTAAAGCGCAGGCGTTCCGTTCCGGCGGGCACGGTGGGGTAGTTTATCGGCGTCGCATACATCCCGTATTCGCGGATCAGCCGCATGCTCACTTCCGTGGCCCGCACCGCGTTGCCGATGAACAGCGGCACAATATGGCTGGAACTCGGCATCACCGGCAGCCCGGCCGCGGCAAATTTCGCCTTCAGCGTCTCCGCCCGATTAAACAGCAGCGCCCGCCGCCCATGGTCCGCCTTCAAAATCCGGATAGAAGCCAGCGCCGCCGCAACCGTCGGCGGCGGCAGCGCGGTGGTAAAAATAAACCCGGCGGCGACGGACCGGATATAGTCCAGCACCTTAAAATCCCCGGTAATATACCCCCCATGGCAGCCAAACGCCTTCGCCAGCGTGCCCTCGATAATCGTAATCCGCCCCGCCACCCCGTCCCGCTCGGAAACCCCGCCCCCGGTCGCGCCATACATCCCCACGGCATGCACTTCATCCAGATAGGTCAGCGCATTGTATTTATCCGCCAGGTCGCAAATGGCCTCTATCGGAGCAATATCGCCATCCATCGAATACACGCTCTCAAACGCAATCAGCTTGGGCGCATCCAGGGGTGCGGCCGCCAGCAGCGCCTCCAAATCCGCCATATCGTTATGCTTAAAAACATGCACCGTCGCCTTGCGGCCGTCCTTTATCCCCACAATCATCGAGTTATGGTTCTGCGCGTCCGAAAACACGTGCCAGTCCGGCAGCGAGTTCAGTATGGCGCTCAAAGAAGCCTGGTTGGAAACATAGCCGGAGGTAAACAGCAATGCTGAATCCTTACCGTGCAAATCCGCCAGCTCCTCCTCCAGCGCCACATGCAACGGGGAAGACCCGGCAATGTTCCGCGTCCCGCCGGCGCCCGCACCCATGCGCCGGGCAGCATCAATCGAGGCGGCTATAACCTCCGGGTCGGTCCCCATGGCCAGGTAGTCATTCGAGGACCACACCAGAATATCCCGCGTCCGCCCTTCCATGGTGACGGAATAATACGGAAAGCGGTCCGCCAGCTTTTCCAGCGCCACAAAGCGCCGATACCGCCCCTGGGCAGTGATTTCCGCCAGCGCTTCGTCGCATTTCGCCAAAAATTTGTGCATCGTAACCTGCAAATAATGCCGGTCCAGCAAAACGCCAATGGCAAAGCGGAGTCAAATGGCGAATCGCCGAAGCGCGGATATAAGAGGCAATGCCGGATTTTTCTCATGAGAAGCGGGTCGGCGGCGTCGTCGCCGGCGTGGATGAGGTGGGCCGCGGCCCGCTTGCCGGCCCGGTCGTCGCCGCGGCCGCCATTTTGCCCCTCGCTCTGCCGCCCGGGCTGGCGGACATGATCGACGATTCCAAAAAACTCTCAGCACCCCGCCGGCTGCTGGTCCTGGCCGCCCTGCACGCGGCCGGCGCGGAAATCGCGGTAGCGGCGGCTTCCGTCGCCGAAATCGAGCAGTTGAACATCCTCCAGGCCAGCCTGCTGGCCATGCGCCGCGCCATCGCCCGGCTGCCAAGAGCGCCCGCGCATGTGCTGGTAGACGGTAACAAACCGCCAGGCTGCGCCATCCCCTGCACGGTCATCATCGGCGGCGACGGCATCTCTCTCTCCATCGCCGCCGCCTCCATCGCCGCAAAAGTGCTGCGCGACGGGCTAATGGCGCGCCTCGCCCTCCGCTACCCCGGCTACGGCTGGGAGACGAACGCGGGCTACGCCGGCGCCGCGCACCGGGCGGCGATTGCATCACTTGGGCCAACGCCGCACCACCGCATGGCATTCGGCAATTTATTGCGCGCCCTGGCGGCAGGCGATTGACGCGGTTACGCCCGTAACGTCACGTTACGCCTTATTTTCCTTGAGGGTCCGCTTTGCCAGTGGAAGTGCCGCGCGAATTGCCGCTTGATCAGATATTGCTCGGCGATGCGGGGCACATGCTGCGCATGTTGCCGGATGCCTCGGTCCACTGCGTCTTTGCCGACCCGCCCTACAATTTGCAGTTGCGCGGAGAATTGCGCCGCCCCGATGACAGCCTGGTCGACGGGGTGGATGACGACTGGGACAAATTCACCGATTTCGCCGCCTATGACGCGTTCACCCGCGACTGGATCGGCGAATGTCAACGAATTCTCAACAAAGACGGCACGCTCTGGGTCATCGGTAGCTACCACAACATTTTTCGCATCGGCACAATCTTGCAGGATTTCGGGTTCTGGATTCTCAACGACGTTATCTGGCGCAAATCCAACCCCATGCCAAACTTCCGCGGCCGCCGCTTCACCAACGCGCATGAAACCATGATCTGGGCGGCACGCGGCAAAAACGCACGCTACAAATTCAACTACCAGGCAATGAAAAGCCTGAACGAAGATTTACAAATGCGCAGCGACTGGACGATTCCCCTCTGCACCGGCCCGGAACGCCTGCGCAACGCGCACGGGCTGAAACTGCACCCGACCCAAAAACCGGAAGCCCTTCTGCACCGGGTCATCATGGCCGCGACAGCGCCGGGCGATGTAATCCTGGACCCGTTTCTAGGCAGCGGCACCACGGCAGTGGTGGCCAAACGCCTGCACCGCCATTTCATCGGCATCGAGCGCCACCCCGCCTATGTGGAAGCCGCCTGGGGCCGCCTGCGCGCGATGCAGGCCGCCCCCGCCGCCGCTGTAAACGCCCCGCCGGCCGGCCGCGAAACCCCCCGCGTCGCCTTCGGCACCTTCGTGGAAAGCGGCGCCCTGCCGGCCGGCACGAAATTATACGATCGGCAGCGCCGCGTCATGGCATCGGTCAACGCCGACGGCAGCCTAATCTCCGGCGCCCACCGCGGCTCCATCCACCAGGTAGGCGCCGCCGTACAAAACGCGCCCTCCTGCAACGGCTGGGTCTTCTGGCATTTCGAACGCGACGGCCAGCTGGTGGCGCTGGATGTGCTACGGAAGGACGTTCCGTCCGGCTAACCACTTCTCCACATGCACAAGCGACTGATTAATCACCTGATCCATATCCAGATACTGATACGTCCCACACCGCCCAATAAACGCAATGTTCGGCTCAGCCTCCGCCAGCGCCCGGTATTGATCATAAAGCTTGTTATAGCGCCCATCAGCGGTTTTCACCGGGTAATACCGTTCAAAATCATTGTCGCGGTAATCGCAAGGTTCCTCCCGCGTCAGCGTGTGCCGGCCGGTGGCGTCTTCAATATGATGCGGCATAATATGCCAGGCGGTCTCGCGGGTAATCGGCCCGGTATCGGTAAAATTCGTAATGCTCCACGCCTGTTCCGGCAGCCCAGCTTCGGTCCGATGATGAAACCTTAACGACCGGTACGGCAGATCACCCAACGCGGAAGCAAAATACTCATCGATCGGCATTGAGTTAAAACAGAAATCGTAATCCCCAAGCATGGGCTTCTCAAATTTCGTATTCAGCGAGATCGTAATGTTCTCATGGTCAAAAATAGCCTCGAAAATTTTCGTATACCCATGCCGCGGCATCATCTGGATATCATCATCCGGGAAATACGTGTCGGACTGGTCAAACCGCAGCGGAATGCGTTTCACAACCGCGGCCGACATATCCTCCAAAGCCAACGCCCACATTTTTTTGGTGTACGGCCGAAAAAAAAGATCCGTCAGCTCCCGCCCGATATTCGCATAAAGATGTTCCGCGGCATTTGCGGGATCGGCAATCGGCAGCGAAACCGATTTCAAATGCGCCTGCACCTCTTCGGCAGTCTCAAACGATGTGCCAAACACCGCGTTCACAGTGTCCAGATTTATCGGCAAAGGGACAAGCACACCCGACGGCAGCCGCGCCCGAACCTTGTGCGTATAAGGCACAAATTCCCCATATTGCCGAATCCACTGAATCACCATTTTATTTTTCGTATGGAACAAATGCGGCCCGTAAGCGTGAATGCGAATACCGTTATCATCCGTATAGTCATACGCATTGCCGGCAATATGCGCACGCTGATCGATCACATGCACAGTGTAACCGGCGTCGGCAAGCTTGCGGGCATGCACCGCCCCGGCAAAACCGGCGCCGACGATCAGAACAGGTTTCAAACAGGCTCTCCGTAAATTTCAATCTCGTCCAGATGCAAAAAATCCTCGCCGATCAGCGTAAGCCGGATAAACCGCGCGGTGAAGGCCGGCGAAAAATGAAAAACATACGGCTTGCCGTCCAGCCCGCCGAACAGCGCGCCGTCCAGCTTCGCGCCGCGCAGCGTCCACGCGTCACCATCGGCCGAGCCGGAGATGCTCAGCCGCGTGCAGCGCTCGCGGTGGTCCATGCGGTTGTAAACAACCGCGCGCTGAACAGCGAAATCCGCGCCAAGGTCCACCTGCCACCACGGGCTGTCCTCAAACGCGGTATGGAATCCAGCACCGCCGGTGATCCTGCCGTTATTGGCGCCGCGCGCATCAGCCTCCGGCGTGGGGCCGTTTGACCACTCACTCACCGAGGATTGCGTGGCCGGCCGATTCAGCGCGCGGTTCGGCGCCACCAGTACAGCCGGCCAGGCCAGTTCCGCGGCCAGGGCAGCTATCCGCGTCTCCGCCGCCGGCGTTGCTTGCGCGCGCAACCGGCGCAGGAGCGGAACAACAAACTCCTCCGGCGCGCAAAACGCCAGCCGCCGCCGCAGCGTCGAACTGGCGTCAAAAATATCCTCCGGCCGCTCGCTCTTCAGCCATTTCTCGGCAAACGCCTGGCCGCCAAGGACAGGGTGGGCGATCGTGCCAGGCCCCAGGCTCGCCGCCTCGTCCAAATGCAGCGCCCCCTCGACAGGGTAATGGGCAGTGTCAGCGTAGCTGCTCACGCCTTCAATTTTCGCGTCCGTCAACTCGGCAATCGCGGTTGGGATAAAGGTCTCGCAGAACGGCCAATCTCTCTCCCCGGCGGGCTCCCGCTTGCGGCGGATTTGCAGGCGCCGCCGGTAAAGATGATCGATCCCGCGGGCCGAGATGATGAGCAGCGGAAAGTAAGATTGCATCGGCCGGGCGAGATGCGCGGCCGCCGTTCTCGCCCAAGACCAGTGCGGCTCGGGGTCCCGGATGTTATGGGCAATCAGGTCGATGCCGGCGGCCTGGGCGTGGCGCATCAAGGCGGCAAGATCGAAATTCACCCCGACATCATATTCAACCATCGCGAAATGCGTGGCCGCGGGAAAATTTTCACGCAAAAGATACAGCGGATAATCGGCATTGTACCACAGCACCTTGCCGCGCGGATATTGCGGCAGCCCGAGACGCTGAAAATCATCCGTATGTCCAAGCTTTTCGAACGGAGCCGTATCAAACGCCCCCATTGTTTCATCAGCCAAAATCACAAAATGCACCCCATGCGCGGCACCGGCGATCCGCCGGGCCATTTCGGCGACGTGACGGTCCCAGAGATGGGTGCGCAGCGCCACAGCCAGCGTAGGAACAAAATTGGCCGCGACAGCGGGCCCCAGCGCGCCCTGCTGCGCCGCCAGAAACCCGGCCAGCTCCGGCCGCCCAGGGTTAAGATACGCATAGCCGGCCAGATAATCAGCGGTGAATCCGGCGTCTTCCGCGGCGCGGTATTTGCCGTCCTCGCCATAGCCGCCAAGGGTCTTCCAATAGGGTGCGGCGCCGGCGCGGTTGACGATCTCCTGCATTTCCGCCTGGCCAGGCACCAGGACAGCGCTGGTCAAATTCACGCCCGCCTCCCTGGTGTGGCGCACGGTGATGCAATCGAAGATCATCAGGCCGCGATACCCCAGCAGGTGCGGCCACACATAATCCAACCCCCAGCCAAACCCGGTCTTGGACTCGCCAATCACCGGCAGTAGCTGTTCAAGACTCTCCCGCTTGAAACACGGCATCATAATCTCAATGAAAGTAACGGCGCGGGCGGCGGAACAAAAATTCTTCATCGAGATCGGGTGTGAAAAATAGGAGTCTTCCGAGAGTGCCGGTGCCGACATATTGGCGTTGAATTCGGCGCTAAGGTCGAACAACCGGTTAATGGTCCCGGCATCGGCCAGCAAATCATCGTCCGGCAGCCAGATGTAATCGTAGCGCCGCCAACCAGGCCAGTCCGACAGCAGCCGGAACAGCCCCGACCATTTCTGCCCGGGGATGGTTTCGTGCGGCATGATGGCGTCGGGCTCGGGCGGAACGTCCTGGTACGGGCAAAGCACAAAATCCCAGTTACGCTCACCGCCCAGCCAGTGCCGATGCAGCGACCCGCGGCCGCAGCGTACGATCACCAGGTTGCGCCGTTGGGTCATGCCAAGGCGACCAAGATTGCCAAGCAGGCCGCTCCTTAAGAATCTGAGGAGGTGATTTCCGCTATCGCCTTCTCAAAAGGGGCCAGCTTGGCGGCGTCAAACGAAGTCTCTCCGCCGTCGGACTTTTCGATAAATTCAACTAACTTCTTCAACGGCTCGGTCAAAAACTTTAGTGTGCCAGGAAGCATAACAACCGCAACTTCGTTGTTAATTTGGTCATCGGGAGCTTTCGGCTTATCGTCCCCCTCGAAGGCCGCAAACAACCACGAAGGATGGTTCTGATTTCGTGGCTTCTGATCGATCGGATATGAAATGTGATAGTCAATTTCAGCTCCACTGATTGCGTATAAAAGGCTGCTTATTGTATCCAGCGTCCAGTTTCCGGGTGCTCCGAGCAAATGTGCAATCCGGTCAGCGCCCTTACCCGTCCGGTCTGCCAGCTCAGCCTTTGTGAGTCCCGATTTTTCGAGCTCCGCATGAACCAAATTGAACGCGCGCATACGATTGCGCGTTTGCATATAAGCAAAGGCGGCACCTGATATTTTATTACGTCCGGTCGGTTTAGACAGAATAAACGTTGTAGCTGATGTAGTCATTCACCTTATTTCCTTTATGGGGCGGGAGAGACCCAAACAATTGTTTCCATTTTCTAACGCAATTGTTCACCTCGTCACTCCAATCTTCCCTTCCCTCGAAGTTTTCCCGATAATCCCATGTCAACGCCACAAACACATCAATTTCCGCAAAGAAACCCAAGGCTCGTATCCCAGGTTTCGGGTCCAGGCATCGAAAATCGAAAACTTCCAACGCCACAGGGTGAACACGAGCAATCATCGTGGTCCTTGGTTTTTTGAACGGATCAAGCGCCATTGAAAATTGGCCGCCCTCGGTAAACCCATCAAAAAACGCTCTCAACCGGCTATGGCGCCGCCCTTCCCTCGTTTCCGGAAAATCACCCCACACAACTTCTCGTAATTCTTCAGATACAAAAACCGTACGAGGCGTTTCTTCTCCGAGCATGAGTGACGGCAAGCAAAAAAGTTTTCTCCCCTCATGGGCTTGGAGTGCTTCTCGGACTGATTTATAAATCAATACACGCCTCTACGCAAGGCTGAAGGGGACATATTCCTTGAGGAATTCAGAGTGAGCGTTTTGGAGATTCTCATATTTCTGCAACCTGGGCGTGTTATGTTACATCTGCGGGCCGGGCAAGGTCTTTCTACCCGGCCAAAAACTTGGCAGAGTTGAGCCATGCGATTTCACGCTTCCTGTGCTGCGAAATTAGGGCCCGACGGCGGGCCGGACGCTGTTCTGCTCCTGGGCTCCGCCGGCAGCGGCAAGTCTGATCTGTTGCTCCGCCTGCTGGATCGCGGCTGGCTGCTGGTGGCAGACGACCAGGTGCTGGTGGAAGCCGGCATCGCCCGCCCGCCAGATGCACTCGCCGGCATGCTGGAAGTCCGCGGCCTCGGCCTCTTCCGCCTGAATTTCTGCCCCGCGGCACCCCTGCGGCTCATCGTGCGGCTGGGGCTTGCAACCGAGCGGCTGCCGCTCCCGGCGCGGGATGAGGCGACCGGGCTGCCGCTGGTAACCATCGATCCGCTGCAACATTCCGCGCCGGAGCGGCTCGCCATGGCGCTGGACGCCGCCTGCGGCCGCCTCGCGCAAGTCGCCGGGGCCTTCGCGGCATGAGCGAGCCGCGCCGCCA
>Ga0116227_10017412_pt1 | contig 10040 bp, 10 predicted proteins | sample S1TSphgellanicum_FD_89693 | JGI IMG/M metagenome (GOLD analysis project Ga0116227, IMG submission 89693) | Host-associated microbial communities from peat moss isolated from Minnesota, USA - S1T2_Fb - Sphagnum magellanicum MG | ecosystem: Host-associated > Plants > Peat moss > Unclassified...
CATTGGTGGACGTGCAAGAAGTTTCCGGACGGAAAATGGCTACACTTTCGATATGGGACCAAGTTGGTACTGGATGCCCGATATTATCGAAGATTTCTTCAATGATTTTGGAAAGAAAGCTTCCTATTTTTACCAATTAGTTCCACTTGATCCACAATTTGAAATGGTTTTTTCTGACGGATTGATGGCAATTCCTCAAAGTTTTGAAGCAATGAAAATTTTGTTTGAAGAAACAGAAAAAGGTGCAGGAAAAAGATTAGACGACTTTATGAAAGACGCAAAATTCAAATATGAAGTAGGAATGAAAAATTATGTTACAAAACCTTGTAATTCCTGGCTAGAATTTGTTTCAATTAAAATATTAAAAAGTGCGTTCAGTCTTGATTTGCTTACAGATTTCAGCAAGTTTGTTAGGAAGTATTTTTCTCATCCGAAGTTAATTACTTTAATGGAATTTCCCGTGATCTTCCTTGGTGCAGCACCAAAAGATATTCCGGCTTTGTACAGTCTGATGAATTATGGCGGTTACAAATTAGGAACCTGGTATCCAATTGGTGGTTTTATCAAAATCATCGAAGCGATGCAAAATATTGCTGTAGAACAAGGCGTTAAAATCCATCTTAATTCAAATGTAGAACAGATTATCGTTGATGAAAATAAAGCAAACTCATTAATAATTAACGGAGAAAAAATTGAATTTGATTCTATCATCGCATCTTCAGATTATGAACATACGGAAAGTAAATTGCTTCCAAAAGAATATAGAAACTATGATGATGAATATTGGAAAAAGAAAACTTTTGCACCTTCTTGCTTGATATTTTATCTTGGAATCAATGAAAAAATTCCAAACTTAAAACATCACACTTTGTTTTTTGAAAATGATTTGGATCTTCATACAACCGAAATTTATGAAGATAAAAAATGGCCGTCAAAACCATTATTTTACGTTTGCTGTCCCTCGAAAACTGACGAAAATGTAGCACCGGAAAATTGCGAAAATGTATTTTTATTAATGCCAATCGCCACAGGAATTGTAGATTCTGAAGAAGAAAGAGAAAAATATTTTTTGGAAATGATTGGAAGATTGGAAAAACACACCAAAACATCCGACCTAATCTCAAAAATCGAATATAAAAGAAGTTACTGTATTGATGATTTCAAACAAGACTATAATGCTTATGATGGAAATGCTTATGGATTGGCAAATACACTGTCGCAAACTGCAGTTTTGAAACCATCTCTCAGAAACAAAAAAGTAAAGAATCTTTTCTACACAGGACAATTGACGGTTCCCGGACCAGGTGTTCCTCCATCTATTATTTCGGGGAAAATTGCGGCAATTGAAGCCGATAAACAAATAAAATCTGCCTATGAAAAAGTTATTTGATAATCTTTCTTACAAAATAAGCAAAGAGACCACAAAGCAATACAGCACTAGTTTTTCGCTGGGCATTTTGGCGTTATCTTCCAAGATTCGGAATCCAATTTACGCCATTTACGGTTATGTAAGATTGGCGGATGAGATTGTAGATAGTTTTCACGGTTATGACAAAGAAAAACTATTGTCAAGATTTCGGGATGAGACTTTTTTGGCGTTGGAAGAAAAAATTTCTCTTAATCCAATTTTACAGTCTTTTCAGGAAACAGTCAGCAGATATCAGATTGATCACCAATTGATTAAACAGTTTTTAAAAAGTATGGAAATGGATCTTCATAAGATCAATTATAATTCAGAACTTTATAAGGAATACATTCTTGGGTCCGCAGAAGTTGTTGGACTGATGTGTCTTCAGGTTTTTGTGAACGGAGATAAAGATGAGTTTGAAAGACTGAAACCTTATGCAATGATGCTTGGATCAGCTTTTCAAAAAGTGAACTTCCTTCGGGATATGAAAGATGATTACGATGTTTTAGGTAGAACTTATTTCCCAAATATAGATATTTCCGCATTTGATAACAAGATAAAAGCAAAGATCGAAGAAGAGATTAATTTCGAATTTCGGGAAGCTTTGGAAGGTATCAAAAAATTACCAACTTCATCCAGATTTGGTGTTTATCTTGCATTCCGATATTATCTTTCATTATTCAAAAAAATTAAAAAAACATCTGCCAGCAAAATAATAAATCAAAGAATCCGGATTTCTAATAGAAAAAAAATATCACTAATGATGGGATGCTATGTAGAATATAAAATATTATCATTTTAACTTTTTTGCACTACAGATAAAATGAATAAAAATTAAAAAAAATGAGAATGATGCATAAATTGATAAGACAACAACAGCTGAATTGTGATCTGGAAAAAGCCTGGAGTTTTTTTTCCTCAGCTAGTAATTTATCTATCATCACACCTCCTGAAATGAAGTTTGTTGTAGTCACAAAATTAGAAGACGATGTTATATACGAAGGGATGACAATAGATTATCATATTTCTCCTATTTTGAATATAAAAATGAATTGGCAAACAGAAATCGTACAAGTGGATCAACATAAGAATTTCATTGATTTTCAGAACAAAGGACCATATAAAATGTGGCATCATTATCACGAATTTGTCGAAAATGAAAAAGGTGTTTTGATGACAGACATAGTAGATTATGAACTTCCATTAGGTTTTTTAGGAGAAATTGCACATAACCTTTTTGTAAAAAAGAAGCTAGAATCCATTTTTGATTATCGTACGGAGGTATTGGAAGTTTTATTCAATCAGAAGAGAAAAGTTTCATGAATTTCCTAATAATTTTAATAATATTTTTCTCGATGGAAGGCTTTACCTGGGTTGTTCACAAATATGTGATGCATGGTTTTCTATGGTCGTTACATAGAGATCATCACGATCACAGCAGCGATCCGCCTTTGGAAAAAAATGATTATTTCTTCGTTATTTTTGCTATTCCAGCAATTGCGTTGATGTACATAGGAACAATTAATAATTTTAATATTTTATTTTACATTGGCATTGGAATCACACTTTACGGAATGTCTTATTTCTTTGTTCATGATATCTTCATCCATCAACGTATGAAGTTTTTGAAAAACACAAAAAACCCTTATTTATTGGCAATTAGACGTGCTCACAAACAACATCACAAGCATGTCAATAAAGAAGATGGCGAATGTTTTGGATTTCTTTGGGTACCTATAAAATATTTCAGAATGTATTTTAATAAAGATAAAGCCTGATGATTCAATATACTTATCTGCTGATTAATTTCTTGACTGTAATTATCTGTTTTATTTTTTCTTTTCATCCGAAGATTAAGTTCAACAGGCAGTTTATTGCTTTTATAAAATCAGCTTTGTTAGTAGGTTTTGTATTTATTTTATGGGATATTTGGTTTACGAAAAATGGTGTTTGGTGGTTTAATTATCGATATCTTTTAGGTATTAAAATTTCGGAATTACCAATTGAAGAAATTTTATTTTTCATTTGTATCCCATTTTCCTGCGTTTTCACATATTTTTGTTTGGACAAGTTTTTCAAATTAGATTGGAAACCACTACCAGAAAAGGTTTTTATACTAATTTCCATCATAATATATATAATAATAGCAGCCAATTTTCGTGACAGAATCTATACTTTGGTCACATTTTCGACAACAGCAATCAGTTTGTTGATATTATATTTTGTTTTAAAAGTCAATTGGATCGGGAAAGCTTCGTTTATTTATATGATACTAATTCCCGGATTTTTGTCTGTAAACGGTCTTCTAACCGGCACTTACCTCGACTCTCCTATCGTAAATTATAATCCAAAAAACTTTATTGGTTTCAGAATTTTTACAATTCCTATCGAAGATTTTTTTTATGGTTATGAAATGATTCTTTGGAATTTGTATTTCTTTTATAAATTTAAAAATAAAGAGTGTTAATACGTTTGATATATAGGATTAAAAATTAATTTTTAAACTTATCATTAATAAAAAACGCATTATTAGATTTCTATTTTTTTACGATTTTTGACAATATTATGAAAGTTTATAAAAATGGTTTGTCAATAATCCAGAAATATTATCTAATTTTAAATCAATATTAATTATTTCTGAATGAAAACACTTTTACTCGTGAGACACGCCAAGAGTGATTGGCCGGTAGATGTTGAGGATTTTGACCGTCCATTAAATGAAATTGGTATTATCAATGCACCAAAAATGGCTCGGTTGTTAAAGGACAAATCAATAGAAATTGATACTTTCATTTCGAGTCCGGCTCAACGGGCTTTGCACACCTGCAAATTATTTTCGGAAGTTTTTGAAAAATCTTATTCTACAGACAAAACATTATATAATCCACGAGAAAGTAATTTTGAGAATTTACTTTACGGATTGGATGATTCCATCAATTCTGTCGCATTATTTTCTCATAACAACGGCGTTTCCAATTTTGCCAATTCCCTGACAGATGAGATTGTGAATCTCCCAACTTCCGGTGTTGTGGCTTATCAAATAGATTGCGATAAATGGAGCGATTTCGAAATGGCAAAAAAAACATTTTTATATTTTTATTCCCCAAAGAATTTTAATCAGTAAAAAGCAAAACTCCCAGGATATGGGAGTTTTTTATATTTATATGAAATTAGAAACTCTAAATTTCTAAAGCTTTCTGATAAGCATTTTCTATTCCGGCAAGATTCTTTCCACCTGCAGTAGCAAATCCAGGATTCCCGCCGCCGCCGCCTTGGATTTCTTTAGCTAATTCTTTTACGATATTTCCAGCGTGATAAGTTGCTTCCAAATCTGTAGAAACACCAACCGTTACCATTGGTTTTTCACCAGCATCAGAAATAATGATGATGACAGAATTAGAGATCTCTTTTTTCAGTTGGAAAACGATGTCTTTTACAGAACCTGCATCCAGAGAAGTTTTCTTAACTAATAATTTTTTTCCGTTTTTATCTTCGAAATCATTTTTCCAGTTTTGAATCTCGCCTTTTGCTTTTTCTTTTTTAAGAGAGTCAATTTCAGATTTTAACGCTGAATTTTCTTCCAACAACTTTTCAATTGATTTAATTAAATCTTTTGATTTTAATAATTGTGAAACCTCAGTAAATTGAACTTCAAGATTCTTGAAATATTCTTCTGATTTTTCACCGGAAATAGCTTCAATTCTTCGGATTCCGGCTGCCGTAGAACTTTCTGAAGTTAATTTGAAATGCCCGATTTCGCTTGTTGATTTTACGTGTGTTCCACCGCATAATTCTTTTGAACTTCCGAATTGGATCATTCTTACGTTATCACCATATTTCTCTCCAAAAAGCGCCATTGCACCTTTGTCCAAAGCTTCCTGAATTGGAATGTTTCTGAATTCCTGTAAAGCAATATTTTCCTTAATTTTAGTATTGACTTTTTCTTCAACCAAAGCCAATTCGTTCTCAGTCATTTTACTGAAATGTGAAAAATCGAATCTTAAATAATCAGGTCCAACATAAGAACCCTTTTGCTCAACGTGCGTTCCAAGAACATCTCTCAAAGCTTCATGCAACAAATGTGTTGCAGAGTGATTTGCCTGAGAATTTTTTCTGTCTTCAACATTCACTTTGGCGTAGAAAATTGCGCCTGCATCTTTTGGAAGCCCGTTGATTAAAGAAATGATCAACCCGTTTTCCTTCTTAGTTTCCAGAACTTCAAAACTTTCTTTTGGATTTTCGATAACACCTTTGTCGCCAACTTGTCCGCCACCTTCCGGATAGAAAGGAGAATTACTCAAAACAATTTGATAAAATTCGCCGTCCTTATTTTCTATTTTTCTATATCTTGTGATGTAAGTTTCAGATTCCAAAACGTCATAACCAACAAAGGTTTCTGGTTTTTCTTCCAAAACAACCCAGTCATAAACCTTGGCTGCTGAATCTTTTTTGGAACGTTGTTTTTGTTTTGCCATTTCCGCTTCGAAACCAGCTTCATCAATCGTCAATCCTTTTTCTTCCGCAATAATTCTCGTCAAATCATCAGGAAAGCCATAAGTATCATACAATTCAAAAACTTCTTCGCTTGGTAACACTTTTTGACCGTTAGAAATTGTTTGCTGAATCAATTTTTCAACTCTTATCAAACCATTTTCAATCGTTTTAAGGAAAGATTCTTCTTCACTTTTTATTACTTCTGTGACCAGACTTCCTTGCTTTTCCAATTCCGGAAAGAATTTTCCCATTTGGTTTTGAAGAACAGCAACCAATTCGAAAAGGAAAGGTTCTTTTCTGTCCAAGAATCTATAAGCGTAAGAAATCGCTCTTCTCAAAATTCTTCTGATCACATAACCAGCGCCACCGTTGGAAGGTAACTGTCCGTCAGCAATCGCAAAAGAAACCGCACGGATGTGATCTACAACCACTCGGATCGCAATATCTTTTTCGTCTGTTAAAATTCCTGTATATTTTTCACCCGAAAGTTCTTCAACCTTATTAATCAAAGGCGTGAAAACATCAGTATCATAATTGGATTCTTTGTGCTGTAATGCCATACAAAGACGTTCGAATCCCATTCCTGTATCGATATGTTTTGCAGGAAGGTTTTCCAAGCTTCCATCAGCTTTTCTGTTGAATTGCATAAATACGAGATTCCAGATTTCCACAACCTGAGGATGATCATTGTTTACCAATTCTAATCCAGAAACTTTCGCTTTTTCTTCCACAGTTCTAAGATCAACATGGATCTCGGAACAAGGTCCACAAGGTCCGCTCGCTCCCATTTCCCAGAAGTTATCTTTCTTATTCCCATTGATAATTCTATCTTCAGAAATGAATTGTTTCCACAGATCGTAAGCTTCATTATCGCGTTCAAGGTTTTCTTTTTCGTCGCCTTCAAAAATCGTAACGTAAAGATTTTCTTTCGGAATTCCGTAAACTTCTGTCAGTAATTCCCAAGCCCAAGTAATCGCTTCTTGTTTGAAATAATCGCCAAAAGACCAGTTTCCCAACATTTCAAACATCGTGTGGTGGTAAGTATCACGACCAACATCGTCCAAATCATTGTGTTTTCCGGAAACTCTAAGACATTTTTGTGTATCGGCAATTCTTGAAGATTTAGGTTCTTTATATCCTAAAAAATAATCTTTGAACTGCGTCATTCCGGAGTTGGAAAACATCAGTGTTGGATCATCTTTCAGAACAATTGGTGCAGAAGGAACAATAAGATGTTCTTTGCTTTTGAAAAAATCTAAAAATTGCTGTCTTATTTCTTGTGAAGTCATAGTTTTGTCATTTGGCTAATAGCTTTTTGCTATTCGCTTTTTGGTTGGCAAATTTAATGAAATTATGTGATTTTAGAAATGTTTTTTCTATGCTGTAAATTGAAATTGGAAACGAATGCTGCGGCAGGGATAGTAAGGGCGTAAGCATAGCGAGCGGTCTGGGAAAAACAGCTTGGAAAAAGTGTAGGCTTTTTTCCAGACGAAACCCCTGAATAGCCCGAAATGTCCGCCCGAAAAATCAATTTATTTATAATGCTGAAAGATCCCAAAATCCGTAGGAGTCCATAATGCCGCTTTCTGACCGGCAGCTTTCAGGCCGTTATTTGCCCAAGTATTGCAAGTGTAAGTGAAATTGTATGCGCCTTTTGCATCGTAAAAAGCATCGCTGTTTCCGTAAACTGCATCGGTTTTTATGAACTGATAATTTCCAGCTTCATCTTTATCAAATCTTTCATCAATGAATTTAATCAAAGCCTGATATTGTTTTTCTGTCAGCATTATTTTTTTGCAATCTTCTCCTTCTTTCATGTCATTATAATAAGTGCAATGCATCGCAGATTCACTTAGCCAGAATGCAGCTTTGAAGGCGGTAGAAAATTTGAGATCAGCCCAGGTTGGCGTGTTGAGATAAAATCCCTTATCTCCCCAGCCAAACGAGATAAATTTGAAATTTTCTTTCTTGGATTTAGTATTATTATAAGGTAGTTTTTGACTCCAGTCTATAAATTTTGTTTTAACAGGAACAACAATATCCGTATGAACACCATTTGTAAGAATGTAAGCTTCAATGATCTTTGGATCGTCTGTTTTCTCTGCTGATACAGGAATTAAAGGCAATAAAATTCCCAGAATAATATATAAAAAAACGGCTCCCAGTATGAAGCCGATTATCTTTAAGGTTAGAATTAACGTTTTTTTCATCTTATCGAGTTTACGAATCGTAGAGAACAATAAAGATAATAAAAATTTCGAATCAAAACTGATATGTTAATTTTTTTTAATTTTTCTTGGATTAATGGAAATTTATTTTGAAATTTAATAACGAAAAATCACTAATACATGCCGAAAAACCGCCAATCCAACAAAAGAAAAACCATCAGAGTAAAAGTTGCCCCAAAAAGAGTTCAGAAAAAAAAGTGATACTGAAAGGAATTTTATTCTGACAAGAAATCAAGATTCCTTTTAAGCCCTGAAAACTTAGTTCTCTTGACCGCTGACTTTTTGAAAACCGAGGAAAATATTTCTTGGGTAATGTCCTTCCACTCTTGTTTTGTAAAATTTTTGATCTCAGAATTGGGTCGGAATTTTTCCTCCAAAGTTGGAGCAGAAAATCTATTCCACGGACAGACATCCTGACAAATATCGCAGCCAAACATCCAGTCTTCCATTTTGTCCTTGAAGAAATCCGGGATCTGATCCTTCAACTCTATTGTGGCGTAGGAAATACATTTGCTTCCATCAATAATTTTGTCCGAAACAATAGCCTGCGTTGGACAAGCATCGATACATTTTGTACAGCTTCCACAATGATCCGTCACTTCAAAATCTTGAATCAAATCCAAATCACAAATAATTTCAGCAAGGAAATAAAAAGAACCGTTCTTCTTTGTAATCAGATTAGAATTTTTCCCAACCCAACCAATTCCCGACTTCTTTGCCCAAGCTTTTTCCAAAACCGGCGCAGAATCTACAAAAACACGAAAGGCAAACTCCCCTATTTCGTCTTGAAGTTCTGCAACCAAAGTTCTCAATTTGTCTTTGATAACATCATGATAATCTTCGCCGTAAGCATATTTCGCGAGCTTTAAATCACTGTTTTGAAGTTCTTCCGGGAAATAATTATAACTAAGGGAAATCACAGATTTGGAACCTTCTACCAATAATCTCGGATCAAGGCGCTTATCAAAATGATTTTCCATGTAACGCATTTCGCCATGGAAATTGTTATTGAGCCATTTTTCCAAATGTGGTGCTTCTTCTTCCAGAAAATCAGCTTTGGAAATACCACACGACTGGAATCCGAAAGCCAAAGCTTTGGATTTTATTAGATTGCTGTATTTCCCTTTATGATTCATTCTGAGCTGCAAAATTAATATTTTAAAAATTGATATTTTTTATCGGAAAGTATTAAATATTTTAAAAATTTATATTGTAATTTTGTTAGCATTAAAATGTAAAAAATAATAAATTATGGCAATAGAAGATGTATTAAAAGCAGGAAATTACCACTTAATTGATGTGCGCGAACCTTTGGAACTGGAAGTGGATGGGAATATCGCAGAAGCTACAAATATTCCGTTAGGTGATATAGAAGCTCATATCGATGAGATCCGTTCTTTGGACGGAGACGTGATTTTCTTCTGCAGATCAGGAAACAGATCAGGAAAAGCTACAGAATTTTATAAATCTCAAGGTTTTGATAATGTTTACAATGGCGGAGGTTACAACGACCTTAGCCAGACTTTAGATAATCTTTAAGATTAACTTTTATAAAAAAGCAAAAGCGGGAAAATGTTTCCCGCTTTTTTAGTTTTTACCCCTTGATAAAAGCCATAATACCAAAGCAACTATACCTACTACGACAATAATTCCCCACCACATACCGGCTTTGAAAATAGTTTCTACTGCTTCGCAGCTTGTCAACATTCCTGCTAATAAAAACAATGGAATGAAATTCATATATTTTTTCATAGTAATAAAATTTGTGAATTAAATTCAAACACTAAGCCAAAATGGGATATCAAACTAAAAAAGAGGCTGTCTCAAAAGGACAGTCTCTTTTGTTTTTAGGTTGAAAAAAAAGATTTTTCAGTTTTGTATTTAAAAACTTTGAAAAAAAGGAAGATAGA
>Ga0116227_10017413_pt1 | contig 10039 bp, 4 predicted proteins | sample S1TSphgellanicum_FD_89693 | JGI IMG/M metagenome (GOLD analysis project Ga0116227, IMG submission 89693) | Host-associated microbial communities from peat moss isolated from Minnesota, USA - S1T2_Fb - Sphagnum magellanicum MG | ecosystem: Host-associated > Plants > Peat moss > Unclassified...
GTGTCGCCTGGTTCCATATGCGCCGAGAGCGTGGCGATGGTCTCCTCGGTGATTTTGCCGGCCGGCAGCATCACCCAGACGGCGCGGGGTTTTTCCAGACCGCGCAGCAGATCGGCAAGATCGGCGGCGCCGATGGCCCCGGCGTCGGCAACGCGCTTTACCGCGTCAGGGCTCTGGTCATAGACCACGCAATGATGGCCAGCGCGCATCAGGCGCACAGAGATGTTGCCACCCATCCGGCCAAGGCCGATTACGCCTAATTGCATATGCGAACTCCCAAAAGAATACAGGCTGCTCTTGCCCGCCTCATGTCAGCGCGGAAGCCATGGCGTCGTGCAGCATGGCCAGGCCCGCGCCGACATCAGGGCCCAGATGCACCCGCAGCGCGCGCCGCCCACGATCGGCCAGCACGTCGAAATCGCCGCGCGCCTGCGCCGCCTTCACCGTGCTAAAACTGTATTTTTCGCCGGGCACGGCAAGATCTTTGGCATCATCGGTGGTGATCTGCAAAAACACCCCGCTATTCGGGCCACCCTTATAGGCCTGCCCGGTGGAATGCAGGAATCGCGGCCCGAATTCGGCCGCGACCGCCACGTGTTTACTGTCCCTCACCAGCAGCCGCAGCGCATTCAACGCCGCGATATGCGCCGGATTGCGTTCGACATAGGCCAGCAGCCCAACATAATCCCCTGGCGTCACCCGCGCGAAATGTGCCCGCAATACCTCGATCAACGAGCCACCTTTCAGGGCATCGGCATTTTTCGCATCGGCAAATAGCTGAACCCCGTCAAAACGCGCGAACGGCGCCTCATCCGGCAGCTTGCCGCTCTTGGCAAAGGCATCGGTGAGCTCACGCGTCTTGATCTTGCTCGCTTCCACATCCGGCTGATCGAAGGCATCGATCCCGATAATGCTGCCAGCCACCGCGGTGGCGAATTCCCACAGGAAGAATTGCTGGCCGATTTCCTGATGGCCGTTGATCACCACCCGCAGAACCGGCTGCCCCGACTCTTCCAACGCCTTCAGCGCCGCATCCTGCGCCGGATCGGGCGCGTCATCCGCACGCAGATAGGCGAATAGCCGGTCAGACCCGTAAACCTCAGGCGCTGCCAGTGCCTCGCCGTCGATCGGCACCAAACCGCGGCCGAGCTTGCCGGTGCTCTCGGCGATCAACTGCTCCAGCCAGGCGCCAAGATCGGCAATGCCGGGCGAGGCGATAATCGTTACTTTATCGTGCCCGGCGCGCTGTGCCTCGCCTAGAATGGCGCCAAGCACCACGCCTGGATTGGCCAGCGGCGGCGTGCCGGCGGAGCAGGCCTGCACCATCAGCAGAGTCGATTTCAGGAACGCCTTGATGTCGATGCCGATGGCCGCAGCCGGCACCAGGCCGAAATTCGACAGCACCGAATAGCGGCCGCCAATGCCGGGGTCGCCGTAGAAGATATGGCCGAACCCATCATCCTCCGCCACTTTCTGCATATGCGAGCCAGGATCGGTGACGGCGACGAAATGCTGGCCGGCCTTGTCGGCGCCCACAGCTTCCTGCATGCGCGCCCAGAAATACGCCTTTAGAATATTCGGCTCCAGCGTGCCGCCCGATTTGCTGGAAACGATTACCAGCGTTTTCGGCAAATCCACCGCTTTCTCGAAGGTGGCTATCTGCTGCGGATCGGTGCTGTCCAGCACATGCAATTTCGGCCATCCGGCGCGATGCCCGAAGGTCTCACCAAACACCTCAGGGCCAAGGCTCGATCCGCCCATGCCCAGCAGCAGCACATCGGTAAAGCCGCCTTGCTTCACATGCGCCTGGAACGCGATCAGCTCATCCACATGCGCCATGCGCTCATTGGCGATATCCAGCCAGGCGAGCCATTTGGCTTCCGGCCCGTTCGTCCACAGAGACGCATCATGCGCCCATAATTTCCGCACCTTGCCGTCATGCCGCCATGATTCCAGCCTCGCATCGACTGCCTTGTCCAGCAGATCAGGCAGGCGGTAACTCAGCGCGGCGATGGTGCTGCCCAGCAAGGCGGCCCGCTTCTTGGCCACCGCCAGCAGCAGCGCGTCAGCCGCCTCCGAGAACAGGCGCACACCATCAGCCACCAATTGCCTGGTCACACCGGGCAGATCGAGCCCAAGCCGTTCGGCCTCGCTGAGAACATGCTTGGCCTGATCGAGGTTTTCAGTCAGCGAATTGCGCACCTGCCCGTGGTCGCGGAACGCATCCATGGTCGCCGGCGGCATGGTGTTCACCGTGTCGCGGCCAATCAGTTCCTCGACATAGAGCACATCGCTATAGGCCTTGTCCTTGGTGCCGGTGCTGGCCCAAAGCAGGCGCTGCGGGTTGGCGCCCGCCGCTTTCAGTTTCTGCCAGCGTTCCCCGGCGGAAAACGCCTCGAACCAGGCATAGGCGAGCTTGGCATTGGCAATCGCCACCTTGCCGCGCACCGCTTTCAGCGCGCCGGATTGCGGATCGCCCGCCGCGACACGATCATCGATTTTCTTGTCGATCTGCGCATCGATGCGGCTGACGAAGAAGCTGGCGACGCTGGAAATGCCGCCGATATCAAGGCCTTTCGCAAGCCGGTCTTCCAGACCCGCCACATAGGCTTCAGCGACCGCCTGATAGGCCTCGATCGAGAACAGCAGCGTGACGTTGATGTTCATGCCATCGGCGATCAGGGTGCGTATGGCGGGCACGCATTCCTGGGTGCCTGGCACCTTCACCATCAGGTTCGGCCGGTCCACCCATTTCCACAGGCGGCGCGCCTCCTTCACCGTATCTTCCTCGCGCAAGGCGAGATAGGGCGAAACTTCCAGGCTGACGAAGCCATCGAGCCCCTTGGTGCGATCGAAGACAGGGCGTAGCGTTTCGGTGGCGTTCTGGATATCGGCCACCGCCATCGTCTCATACAGCGCGTTCGCATCGTGCTCGCCGGTGCCGGCGAGCTCCTTGAATTGCTCGTCGTAATCCGCGCCCGAGCCCATCGCCTTTTCGAAAATCGACGGGTTGGAGGTAACGCCGCCCAGCCCATCATGATCCACCAGCTTTTTCAGGCTGCCATCGAGGATGAAGCTGCGCCGGATGAAATCCAGCCAGGGCGACTGGCCTGCTTCCGACAGGCTCTTCAGGGTGTTTGCCGTATCGTGCTCGGTGGTGTGAACGATCGTGTCCATGGGCGGGTCTCCTGATCGTGTCGGGGTGTTTACGCGCGGCCTGCCTGCTCCCGGGCAACCTTGATCACGGCTTCGGGGGTAAAGCCGAATTTCTTCAGCAGCGCAGGCAGCGGCGCGGAGGCACCAAAACTATGCATGCCGATGGCGGCACCGGAACTGCCGATATAGCGGTCCCAGCCGATGGTCGCGGCCTGTTCGATGGATACCCGGCCGGTGATATGCGGCGGCAGCACCGTGTGTCGATACGCTTCCGGCTGGCTCTCGAACAGCTCCCAGCTCGGGAAGGAAACAACGCGCGCCCGAATGCCTTCCGCGGTCAGCGTCTCGTAGGCGCCAACCGCCAGACCAAGCTCGGTGCCTGTCGCCATCAGGATCACCTGCGGTTCGCCGCCTTCGGCATCGGCCAGGATATAGGCACCCTGCTGCAACCCGGAGGCTGGTGCATATTTCGCGCGATCCAGCGTCGCCATCGGCTGGCGTGAGAGGATCAGGCAGGCCGGCTGCTCCTTCAGCGTCATCACGTAGCGCCAGGCCTCGGCAACTTCGTTGGCGTCTCCTGGCCTGATCACGATCATCCCGGGGATTGCCCGCAGGGAAACCAATTGCTCGATCGGCTGGTGGGTGGGGCCATCCTCGCCAACACCGATACTGTCATGGGTGAAGATATACACCACCGGCAATTCCATGATCGCCGAGAGGCGGATCGGCGGCTTCATGTAATCGGAGAAGATCAGGAAGCCGGAGCCATAGGGCCGCAGCGCGGAGAGCGCCAGGCCGTTGCAGATCGATCCCATGGCATGTTCGCGAATGCCGAAATGCAAATTGCGACCGCCATAATTATCGGCCTCGAAACTGCCGGCGCCGCCAAAAGTCATGTTGCTCTTGGTAGAGGGCGCCAGATCGGCGGCGCCGCCGAGCATCCAGGGCACATGCGGGGCAATGGCATTCAGCACTTTTTGCGAGGAATCGCGCGAGGCAAGCCCCTTCGCATCGGCTGGGAAGAGGGGGATATCGGCATCCCAGCCGGCAGGCAGGGTATGCTGGTTCATCATGTCCAGCTCTGCCGCCAGCTCCGGATATTCGGCCTTGTAGCGCGCGAGAAGCGAGAGCCATGCGCCGCGATGCGCGGCGCCGCGCTTGCCGATGCCATCGGCAAAATGCTGGTAGACACCATCAGGCACCAGGAAACTGGAGTCTTCCGGCCAGCCATAAGCGCGCTTGGCGCCACGAATTTCCTCCACCCCCAGCGGCTCGCCATGCGCCTTGTTGGTGCCGGCCTTGGTGGGCGCGCCATAGCCGATCACGCTATGGACCAGGATGAAGCTTGGCCGGTCGGTCACTGCCTTGGCGTGCGCCAAAGCTGCCTGCATCGCGCCGAGATCATTGGCATCGTCGACATGCTGCACATCCCACCCATAGGCGGCGAAGCGCGCGCCGACATCCTCATCGAACGCCAGATCGGTGCCGCCTTCGATGGTGATGTGGTTGCTGTCGTAAATCCAGGTGAGGTTGCCGAGTTTCAGATGCCCAGCGGTGGAGGCAGCCTCGCTGCTGATCCCCTCCATCATGTCGCCGTCACCGGCGAGGGTAAAAATATGGTAGTCGAACAGATCAAAGCCCGGCTTGTTGAAACGCTGCGCCAGAAAACGCTGGGCCATCGCCAATCCAACCGAATTGCCGCAGCCCTGGCCGAGCGGACCGGTGGTGGTTTCCACGCCCGAGGTCATCCGGTATTCCGGATGTCCCGGCGTCTTGCTGTCGATCTGGCGGAACTGTTTCAGGTCATCCAGGGTCAGCGCCGGCGCGTTGCGGTCTTCATGCTCATTCACCGCCCGCACGCCGGCCAGATGGATCAGCGAGTACAGCAGCATGGAGGCGTGACCAACCGATAGAACGAAGCGGTCACGATTTGGCCAGTTCGCATCGGCCGGATCGTAGTTCAGGACATGCTGCCACAGCGTATAGGCCACCGGCGCCAGCGCCATCGGCGTGCCGGGATGGCCGGAATTGGCTTTCTGCACCGCATCCATCGACAGGGTGCGGATGGTGTTGATGCAGAGAAGATCAATATCACCGCTCTTCTGCGATGCGGTTGTCGAGGCGGATGACATCGTGCTCGCTCCTCGCTTAAGCCTGGGCTGGAAGGCTGGGCCTGGTAATGTCGTCGGGGACCATGACCAGGCCTGCCGGGCTGAGCGACAATTGCTGCGCCGCGCCCTTGCCCATACGTGGCCCTACACTCCCGGGTTTCAAACGCCAACGCAACTCACGCATGCGGGCCCGGATGAGAGGCCGAGTCCGGTGGCGTCTGGCCACCTTGTCCGCCAAAGCCGAACCGCGCCTTCACCCGCTCCCGGCCCGATTGAAACACAACATAGAGCATCGGAATAAGGAAAATACCAACGGCGCTGGCGGCCAGCATGCCAGCAAACACCGGGGTCCCGACATCCCTGCGGCTGATCTGCGCCGCCCCGGTGGCTGTCACCAACGGCAGCAAGCCGAGCACGAACGCGACAGAGGTCATCATCACCGCCCTGAACCTGGTCTGCGCCCCCAGTGCGGCCGCCTCGATAATGGAGGCGCCCCGCTCCCTCTGATCCTTGGCAAACTCCACGATCAAGATTCCGTTTTTTGCCGCCAGCGCGATCAGCACCACCAGCCCGATCTGGGCATACAAATCCAGTGACAATCCGGCGGCAAATATCCCCAGCATGGAGCCCAGCACGCCCACCACCACGGAGAGCAGCACCGGCACCGGGATCACCCAGCTTTCGTACAGGCCGACCAGGAACAGATAGGCAAACAGGATGGCCAGCGCCAGGATGGTGCCTGTCTGGCCGGCGGCCGCCACCTCCTGGAAGGCGGTGCCGGTCCATTCATAGGCATAGCCGGCCGGCAGTGTTCTGCCGGAAATGGCAGCCATCGCCGCGATCGCCTGGCCGGAGGAGGCACCTGGGCCAGGCGCGCCGTTGATGGTGACCGAGCGATAATTGTTGTAGCGGGTGATGATCTGCGGCCCGAGCTTTATCCGCACATCGGCAATCGAGCGCAACGGCACCATCTCGCCGGTCTTGTTGCGGATATAGATCTGCCACAATGAGGGAATATCGCTGCGGTCGAACGCCTCGCCCTGGATATTCACCTGCCAGACGCGGCCATACAGGTTGAAATCGTTGATGTAGATGCCGCCAAGCGTTGCCTGGAGAGCGGCAAACACATCCGCCATGTTCAGCCCCAGGGCCTGCGCCTTCTCGCGGTCGATATCCAGAAACAACGATGGATTGCTGGCGGTGAAGGTGGAGAAAATCGCACCGATATGCCGATCCGCATGCGCGGCACCGATCAGCCCGTTCATCGTGCTGGCAATGTCGGTGTAATCCTGGCCCTGCAAGCCATCGAGCTGGTATTCGAACCCCCCGGCGGTGCCGAGCCCGATGATCGGCGGCAGGTTGAACGCCAGCACATTGGCCGAGCGTATATGCGAGCCCATGCCGAATACCTGCCCGATCATCGCGGTGATCTGGGTCTGCGCGGAGGTGCGGTCGGCAAACGGCTTCAGCCTGATGAACATGAAGCCGCTATTGGGCTCCTGCGCGCTATCCAGGATGGAAAACCCGACAATGGCGAAGGTATCCGCCACACCCGGCATCTTGAGAATATTCTTCTCCACCTGCGCCACCGCCCGGCTGGTGCGCGCCACCGAGGCACCATCGGGCAACTGGATCGCCACGAAGAAGCCGCCCTGATCCTCACTGGGCAAAAATCCGGTGGGCGTGAACACAGAGACGCCCACCACCGCCAGCGCGCATACCGCGATCACCACCAGCGACAGCCCGGCCCGCTGGATCAGCCGGCGCACCACCGAGGTGTAGCCATCACGCGTGTTGTCGATCCCGCGCAGCACCCGCGCCAGAATGCCATGTTCCTGCTTCGGGCGGTGGCGAAGGAACAGGCCGCATAAAGCCGGCGACAAGGTAAGTGCGTTCAGCGCCGAAATCAGCATGGCCGCACTGATGGTGACCGCGAACTGCTTGAACAGCACACCGGAAATGCCGGGAATGAAGCCGATCGGCACGAACACCGAAAGCAGCACCAGGGTGATGGCGATGATCGGCGCGGTGATCTGCCGCATCGCTTCCTTCACCGCATCGCGCGGATCCCAATCGGGATGCTCGCTCTGCACCCGCTCCACATTCTCCACCACCACGATCGCATCATCGACGACAATGCCGATCGCCAGCACCATCGCCAGCAGGGTGACCGTATTGGCTGAAAAGCCGAGCGCCAGAAGGATGGCGAAGGTGCCGATCAGGCTGACCGGCACTGCCACCGCCGGGATGATGGTGGCGCGGATATTCCCCAGAAACAGAAACACCACGATCACCACCAGAACAAACGCCTCGGCCAGCGTTCTCAGCACTTCGCCGATCGTGTCGGTAACGAACAGGGTGGAATTCCACGTCACCTGGTAATCCATGCCTTCGGGAAACCGCTTCTTCAGCTCCGTCAGCTTGTTGTTCACCAAGGTGGCGGTGGCCACCGCGTTGGCGCCCGGGGCGAGGTTGATTCGCATGGCGACAGAGGGTTTGCCGTCGAGCCGGCTTTCGCTATCGACGTTCTGGGCGCCGATCTCCACCCGCGCCACGTCCCTCACCCGCAGCATCGACCCATCATTATTCGCGCGCAGCACGATGTCGCCGAATTGCTTGGGCGTGGTCAGCCGCCCCTGGGTTTGTACGTTGAACTGGAATTGCACGTCGTTGCTGGCCGGGCGAGCACCGATGCGCCCGACCGGCGCCACCACGTTCTGCGCCTGGATCGCGTTGATCACGTCGGCCGGCGACAAGTTCAGATTGGTCAGACGCTGGCTATCGAACCAGATTCGCATCGAACATTGCTGCTGGCTGAATAATTGCGCCTGGCCAACGCCGTTGATGCGGGAAATCTCGTCCAGCACGCCGATGGTGATGTAGTTGGTAATGAACAGCGTGTCCTGCTTGCCGGACGTGCTGAAGAAATTGACGAATTCCAGAATGGCGCTGCTGGCTTTCTGAACCTTCAGGCCTTCCTGCTGAACCTCCGCCGGCAGTTCGGCCAATGCCGTCTGCACCCGGTTGTTCACATTGACGGTATTGATGTCCGGATTGGTGCCGAGCGCGAAGCTGACGGTGAGGTTGTAGGTGCCATCATTGGCATTGGTGCTCTTCATATAGAGCATCTTGTCCACGCCAACCACTTGCGCCTCGATCGGCTGGGCGACGGAGGCTTCCACATCGGCCGCCGAAGCGCCCGGATAGGTGGCGGAAACCTGCACCTGCGGCGGCACGATGTCGGGGAACTGAGCCACCGGAATGCGGGTGAGCGAAATCAGCCCGGCAATGGTGATCACCAGAGCGATCACGATCGCCAGCCGCGGCCGATCGACAAAAACCGCGGAGATCATGCGCGCGGCATTTCTACGGTGCCGTATGGGGTGCGGGCGTTGCCGGGCCGGGAACCACCGTAATGCCAGGGTGCACGCGCTGAATGCCCTCGGTGATCACCATCTGCCCCTCCGTCAGGCCGCTGACGATGGCGGCGATGGCCGGGGTGGACTGGCCAAGCTGCACGCGGGTCTGCTGAACCTTGTTGTCTTCGCCGAGCGTATAGACATAGTCGCCGGTCTGGTCGGAGAGGATGGCGGTGCGCGGCACGCCCAGCACCTCGATCGGTGTCAGGCCCTGCACCAGCACCTGGACAAATTCACCGTCGATCAGCTCACGTGTGCCGTCGGCCGCTTCCGGGTTGGGCAGAACGGCACGGGCATTCAGCGTGTCGGTGCTGGCGGAGATACTGGGGTCGATATAATCCATCTTGCCGTCCTGCGCGTAGATGCGCCCATTCGGCAGCCGGATTTTTATCTTTACCGCATTGAAGCCGCCACTGGCCGCATATCGCTGGCGCAGCTCCAGCAAGGCGCGGGAGGAGACCGGGAAGACCACATACATCGGGTCCTGACTGACAATGGTCGCCAGCGTGCCGGTGGTGGGGCCGACCACGTTGCCCTCGGTGATATTGGTGCGGCTGATCCGGCCGTTGATCGGCGCCTTGATCTGCGTGTAGTCCAGATTGATGCTGGAGGTGCGCAGATTTGCCTGTGCCGCCAGCAATTGCGCCGCCTGGCTGCGCTGCTGGGCCAGCGCGGAATCATAGGTCGATCGCTGGCCAGCCGGCGTGTTGAGCAGCGCCTGCTGCCGGCCGAGGGTGAGGTTGGCGTTCTGCAACAACGCGTCGACCTGGCCGAGGGCGGCCTGCTTGGCCATCACATCAGCCTGGAACGGGCCCTCCTCCAGCTTGTAGAGCAGGTCGCCCTGCTTCACCTCGCTGCCCTCGGTGAACAGACGCTGCTCCAGGAAGGCAGTCACGCGCGCCACCAGTGCCACCCGGCTGACCGCATCGACACGGCCGATGAATTCGTTGGTCTCGACAATGGGCGTGCGTTCGGCGCGGGCGACGCCTACCGCGGGCGGCCCCATGTTCGGCTGCGCCACCGCTTGCAAACCAGGCAGCATGGCGAGGGAAAAGGCGAGAAGAAGCAGCGTCTTGGGCATCGCTCTCTCCTCGTGAGCCGCTATCGAACAGGGCCAGAGGATGGTTGCAGTGCAGCGATTGTTCAATAGCCGCAAAGCCTGTGCCAGGCGCTTGCGCCTGCAAATGGGCGCGCCGCTTCGGCCCCGCCGCGCTAAAACAAGGAAAGCTGCGGGGCCGCGGCAGCGCGCACGTCTCCAGGCGGGGCGAAGTGGCGGGTTTCCAGGGGCGTGCGCTCCTCAAAACCCCATTGGCGCGCGGCGCGCGCAAAGCGCTTGGCCAGCAGGTCCGCATA
>Ga0116227_10017414_pt1 | contig 10039 bp, 9 predicted proteins | sample S1TSphgellanicum_FD_89693 | JGI IMG/M metagenome (GOLD analysis project Ga0116227, IMG submission 89693) | Host-associated microbial communities from peat moss isolated from Minnesota, USA - S1T2_Fb - Sphagnum magellanicum MG | ecosystem: Host-associated > Plants > Peat moss > Unclassified...
AGACAATTTCTTTACTTCCTTCCAGAATGTCTTTTTTAGAATTGATTGGGAAATAATTCCTTTTCCAATTTTCTTCTTCATTGATACAGACACTCTGTCCCAAAACCATTTCTGCATTGGTTTCTTCAGCAAGTTTTACAAGATGATCGATAGCATAATCTGTAATCTCATCATCGCTGTCAAGAAAATAAATATATTTTCCTTCAGCTAGATCCATTCCCACATTTCTCGCCATAGAAAGTCCTTGATTAAAAGGCTGATTAATAATTTTAAAATCAAAACCGGGATTTTTTTCAATGAAATCCTGAGCAATTTCCATAGAATTATCTGGCGTAACATCGTTTACCAAGATACATTCGATATTTTTATAAGATTGATTAACTACAGATTGCAGGCATCGCACAATAAATTTCTCAACTTTATAAACAGGAATAACAATACTTACCAGCGGATTCATAGGAAAAATATTAATTTGCTAATTTTCGGCAAAATTATAGAAATAAATACTAAAACTTTATCTTTGTAACAAATGATTCGAAAAAAAACAAAATGAAGCCAATCCTTGGATATCTATTTATCAAATTAAAAAATTTTGCGCATTTATGCATCATTTCCAATCAGCGCAAATCTTTCTTAACTTCTGGGAGTAATGTTCATCCAAGCTTTAAGATAGGTTCTGATAATTTTTTTGATATATCAGAAGATGCCCGATTTGACATCAGAGAGAATGTAACCATCAACCAATTCAGCTTCATTACCATAAAATCAAAAGCTAAACTTAGTATTGGTAAAAATACATATATCACAAGAGCAACAATCTCTTGTCTGGGAGAAGTTAGCATCGGGGAGAATTGTATCTTGGGAGAAGGAATGAAGATTTTTGACCATAATCATCAATACTCAAAAGAACCTTTTTCCGTATCAAAAACAGATTTCAGTATCGGAAAAGTGAAAATGGGGAATAATGTCTGGACAGGCGCTAACGTTATTATTCTTAAAGATGTAACGATTGGAAATAATGTAATCTTAGGTGCTGGCTGCGTAATACATAAGGACGTTCCGGATAACTCGATCATCATCAACAAGCAAGATCAAATGATAAAAATATTATAAAATGATAAATTCCAACAACTATCATTATCTTCATCGTCTTGCGAAAAGAACCGTTCCTTTTTTCCATAAGAAAAATAGGTTTGATGAGGTAATGAACAGAGAAAAAAGTGGCAGAACAAATCATTTGATTTCTGAAATGATAAAAAGTGGAAAACCATTTATGATTGGAAGACTTGGAAGTACAGAAACAAGATTTTTAGTTAATCAATTACTTCAAAAATCCATCAATTCTGATTTGGCAGGAATTTCAAAAACATTATTCGGCGATATCAATATTCTTTGGAAAAAGGATCCTGTATTTTTAGATAATCTCTGTCTCTTATCTGGTTTCTTTCCCAACGATGTTTCTCTGGCAGAAAAATTCATTGACGTTTACAATCAATCGATAAAAAATCTTGACATTCTTGGCGTTTGGAACGAGATGGAATATCAGGTTAAAAATATTTCCCAAGAAGTAGAGCTTTGTAAAATAAGAGAATTGGAACCTTGGTTCTATGATGATTCCTGGTCTTATGAATTAAAAGGCAAAAAAGTACTTTTGATACATCCATTTGAAGAATCTATCAAGCATCAATTTTTGCAAAAAGATTCTCTTTACAAAAACCCAAAGACTTTACCTGATTTTGAATTGAAGACCATAAAAGCCGTACAAACAATTGCTGGTCAAAAATCCGAATTTGAAACTTGGTTTGATGCATTAGATTCTATGAAAGACGAGATCTTAAAAACCGATTTTGACATTGCAATTATTGGTTGTGGCGCTTATGGATTCCCTTTGGCTTCCTTTGTTAAAGATCTTGGAAAACAGGCTATTCATATGGGCGGCGTTACCCAATTGCTGTTTGGCATCAAAGGCAAAAGATGGGAAGAATGGAAACATTATACAGACCTCAGAAAAAACAATGGAGAAAGCTGGATTTTCTCAAGCGAGATCCCCGAAAACTTCAAAAAGATAGAAGATGGCTGTTATTGGTAATCTTGTTTTCTGTAACTATCAAAAAGTCTAAAACACAACATTAATTAAAATGAAAAATGGGAGAAGTCAGAAATGTCATCAGTTCCTTTGCGAAAAATAAACTAAATTTTGTTTATGAAAACCTTTATAAATTAAGAGACTGGTGGCGCATAAAAAGACAACAGCTTTTTCCTTATCGATTTAATAAAAACAGATATCCCGGCTTTTTTTTAATTAATGATTATAATCCTTTTCCAAATATCTCATCAAAGATAGACAGAATAATCTATTGCTTCTGGACCGGAGAAAATGAAATGTCTGAAAATCGAAAAAAAGGTTTTGAATCTTTTGCAAAACACTCAGGCATTGAAGTTAAATTAATCACGCCTAAAAATATCGGCGAATATATCTTACCCGATTACCCTTTGCATCCTGCTTACGACAATCTTTCCCTTGTTCACAAATCCGATTATTTGAGATGTTATTTTATGCATTTCCATGGAGGCGGATATAGCGACATAAAAACAAACAACAACAATTGGCAACAAGCCTTTGATTCTTTGACTGCAAACACAGAAAAATGGCTATTGGGCTATACAGAACTTACACCATTTGGAATGGGAAAAGATCAGGGAATAATAGACCAGGATTTGCAATATTATTACAAGAACTGCATTGGGACAGGCGGTTTTATCTGTAGATCCAACACAAAATTCACTGCTGAATGGTACACAGAACTTAATAAAAGAATGGACAATTTTGAAGAAGAACTCAAAAAATTTCCCGGAGATGTGAAAGGCAGAAATCCGGGTTATCCTATTGGACTTTTGGTTATTCTTTCACAGATATTCGCCCCACTTTGTTTGAAGTACAAACACCATATCATACACGATGATACCACATTACCAATATTGACTAATTATCAATAAAAAAATTAATGCTCTTGCATCCAAATTCCTAAAACCAACAGACTCCAATGTTTGTAATTGTAGTTTAACTGTTTTTGAACAGCCTGGAAATCTAATTTTTTAAAGATTTTCGACGAGGAATTTTTAAGAATATTCGTGGTCAGATCTTCCATTTCAGGGATTCTTAGCCAATCAGAAATTGGTGCACCAAAACCTTGTTTCTTTTTCGTGAGAATATTTTGAGTCAATTTTTCTCCAAAAGCTTTTCTCAGGATTATTTTAGTCTGATTTTCATCAACTTTATATTTTGCAGGAAGCATTGAGCAAAACTCTACAAGATCTTTATCCAGAAACGGCGTTCTGAGTTCTATAGAATGCATCATTGCAATACGGTCATCTTTTACCAGATAATCTCCTGCAATTACGTTTGTAAGATCCATCTTCATTGGTGTATTCAGATTGTTCTTATCTAGACAGAAGTTGTATTGATGTTCATAATTCTGCGTACTCTTCATCAGTTGAAAAGTCTCTTCCTTTGTAAAGTTATTATGAACCTTTCCTTTCTGATAAGCTACAATATCCGGAAACTTAGATCGGAAAATATGATCCAGAAAATACAATCTCGATTTTTCAAGACCTAGTTTTTCACTGATTGTAGAGCCCACCTTATATAATGGCAACAGCGAAGCATTTGCACCACCTTTGTCAAGTATTTCTTTTCCCTGCTGATACCATTTGTAACCTCCGAAGAGTTCATCTCCAGCATTTCCGGTAATCACAACCGTCATATTTTTGGCAGCTTCCTTACAAATAGTGTAAGTTGCCAGAATCGCAGTATCTGCAAGCGGTTCATCTAATTTCTTCAATACTTCTACTAAAGTTTTCGGTATGTCAGAATTTTGAAGTGCGACTTCTTTATGATCTGTGTTATACTTTTTGGCAATCGTTCTCGCATCAGGCATTTCATCCCAATCACCTTCGTACTGGAAACCAAGTGTCGTCAGGTTTTGATTGTGCTGTGAAGAGAGAGCTACCAAGGTTCCGGAATCTAAACCTCCACTAAGAAAAGCCCCAACTTTCACATCTGCAACCAACTGTTTCTCGACAGATTTTTCAACTAATTGTTGGAATCTTTCAATAGCTTCTTCTTCAGAAATTTTTAATTCTTCTTGAGGAAAATTCCAATATTGGGAAACATCAATTTTTCCTTCTGTCCAGATTAATTGATGAGCAGGAGGTAAAACCTTAATGTTTCTATAAATACTTTGCTGGCTGTCAACATACATATGTCTCAAAAAATGATGAACTGCTTCATCATTGAGTTCTTCATCCACAAGACCCGTTGCTAAAATAGATTTGATCTCGGATGCAAAAATAAATTCACCATTTTTTCCGATAGCATAATAAAATGGTTTTTCTCCAAACCTGTCTCTTGCACAAAAAAGCTGTTGTTTGTTCTCATCCCAGATTGCGAAAGAAAACATTCCGTTCAGTTGCTTGGGAAGTTCGGTACCGTTTTTTTGATATAAGGACAATATGACTTCTGTGTCTGTATTGCTTTGGAAAGGGTAATCAGAAAGATCTTTTTTCAAATCACGGTAACCATAGATTTCCCCGTTGAAAACGATGCATTCATTTTTAGTATCAGAATACATCGGCTGATGTCCGTCTTTGGAAAGATCAACAATTGCCAATCTTCTGAAGCCTAAAAAGCAATTCTGAAAATATTCGTGACCCTCATCATCCGGACCTCGATGGATGATAGAATCGGTCATGTCTTTGAGAGTTTGTTTATATGAATTCTCTTTTAGAATATTTTTCTTTACAATCCCCGTAATTCCGCACATATAGCAATATTAAGATGCAAATCTAAGATTATTTTGTTAATTTTGACGATATTCTTATTTGATGAAAAATTTCTCCGTCCTTATTGCACATTATAACAATTTTGAATATTTCAAGGATTGCTACAGCAGTCTTATCAAACAAACTTTTACTGACTTCGAAGTTATAATTGTGGACGATTGCTCTACGGATGATTCTTTTAAAAAAATCACAAAATTGACGGAGAAAGATGAGAGATTCAGGCTATTCAAAAATGAAAAGAACAGTGGTGTTGGTTTTACAAAAAGAAAATGCATTGATATGTCCTCCGGAGAAATCTGTGGCTTTGTAGACCCTGACGATGCTTTGGTAGAAAATGCGATAGAAACAAGCTTAAAAAATCATACAGCAAATAATGTAGTGACCTACTCCAGTTTTACACTTTGCGATAACAATCTGCAACCTCAGCGGACATTTGCACATTCCAGAGCTATAAAAAACGGAGATAAAAATTTCTTCAACATATTTTTAGAAGCCAATCACTTTTTTACTTTTAAAAAATCAGCATATAATAAAACATCAGGAATCAATCCGGAACTTACTTCTGCAGTGGATCAAGATCTTTATCTTAAATTATATGAAACGGGAAATTTCACATTCATAAAAGAACCTCTTTATCTATACAGATTACACGCAAATGGTGTTTCTCAGGATTCATCCAAGAAAATTAAGCTTAATGAAAATTGGGGGATAGTTATTTTGGATACTTTGAAAAGAAGAAAAATCGAAAAACTTTATGGCAAAAACATATATGAAATTCCCAGTCTTCCAGCATTTCTAAAAACCAAGCAAAATAACCTCATCACAAAGCTTTTGCGAAAGCTTTCTTAATCATCCCAAAGCTAAACCTTAAAAATCTCTTGATGTCAACACAAGAAAAACTGTTTTTCCCTGCCTTAACAGGTTATCGAGCTATTGCCGCTTGGATGATTTTTGTATTTCACTTTATGCCTTTTCGCAATCCCAGCTATCCGGATTTTGCAAAACGGGCGGTTTCAACATTTCACATTGGCGTAGAAATGTTTTTTGTACTGAGCGGGTTTTTGATCACTTACAGATATTTCAATGAGCGTCCTATCAATTTCAAAAAATATATGGTTAATCGTGTTGCTCGAATTTATCCAATGTATTTTCTTTTAACTGCGCTTTTTTTTGTTATTTACTATTTTCAGAATAACATTTGGAACACCGAAAAAACGATTGAAGCTATATTGTCTTTTACGATGACAAAAGCTTTATTCTCCAAATATTATTTTGCTGGAATTGCACAAGGATGGACGCTTACGCTGGAGGAAATGTTCTATATCACAGCTCCTTTTTACTTTATACTGATCCGAAAAAGCAAATGGTTTCTTCTTTTGTTGCCAATTATCTTATTTGCATCTGGAAACTTTTTGAAAAACCTGACCAACGTACCAGAAAACTCGTGGGGATTTTTGCAGTATGATTTCTATTTTAATATTTTTGAATTTTTTGCAGGTATAACATTAGCCTATTTGACACTTAAAAAGAAATTCTCTTTTTCCAGAAACTGGGTAACCTGGTTTGGATTATCTATTATCATTCTATTCATTTTCGGAAAAGGTTATCTGCCTCATGATACAAAATTTTCTCAATTGGCGGAAGTCATATTTTTATCTTTTTTCGGAATTGCGCCTTTGCTTTGGGGACTTATTTATGAGAAGACAATTATTCAAGAGATTTTAGGAAGCAGGATTTTTGTTTTATTAGGTAAGAGCTCTTATGTTTTTTACCTCATCCATAAAGGTTTCATCCCTGTTTTTATGAGTGATTATATTACAGACAATAAGCTGGTTATCTTTGTTTTGCTGAATGTCCTCTCTGTTTTGATGTTTACTTATTTGGAAGAACCATTGAATCATTTCATCAGGAAAAAATTCAATTCAAAAAAAATTTAAACCATTAACATTTCAGTTTTCTTAATCTATTCTTTCTAATCAATAAAAAATGATGACAGAAATTTTAATCAAATCCTTTAATCGTCCTTTTTATCTTGACCGATGTATATCGTCAATTTATTTACATGTCTCCGGTGATTTTAAGATCAAAGTTTTGGATGACGGAACACAAAAAAAATATCTTGATAAGATCCGTAAAAAATATCCTGAAGTAGAAATCCATCTTTCTGAGAATTATGAAAAAAAGATAAAAGCGATTGACGAAAATTTAATCTCAGGAAAACCAGTCAATGGATTTGAGATTCCAACAAAATTCTGGTATGACAACGTTAAAAATGCTTCGGAATATGTTATCATTACAGAAGATGATGTTTGGTTTACTAATCATATTAATATTAATAATTTACAAGAACAGGCTCGAAAATTTAAGATTAATCTTATAAAATTAGGATGGCTGGGAAATGAAAATGAAAGAAAAGATTTAAATTTAAGTTCAATTTCAAGGGATTTGGAGTCTGCCCAACCAAAAGAGCTATTGTTGCTTAATAAAAAATTGATGACTGCTTTTTTCCACAATCAGTATAAGTTTTTCACAATTCTTTATAAATTAAAAATAGTGGATAATCTTACACCTCTTAAATATTGGTCACTCAATTCCATATTGATGGGATTTTATAAGAAAGATTACTGGCTGGACATTTGGAAGGATATGGATGGTAAAGTAGACGAAAAAAAACAACTGATAAATGCTTCTTTATTTTACAGGAGAAATAAGAACAATCCCAATTTTATTTCCAGACTGAAAACAGAGGCAATGAAAACGACTTTCCAATCTTCTGCCACCAATTCTTACCACGAATATGGTTTTGATTTCGATGTCAACTTGTTTAATTATTTGATCAACGAAGCTTGGCTGAAAGGAGAATTTGATGCAATGGAAAACTTTCCCAAAGATTTTTCTTTAGACTATTTTAAAAGTTTCGTTTCAGAAAAAATCAATATCCCGGAATTTGAAAAATGGGTCAATAAATTCCGTAAACAATACGAAGAAATGGGTTGTAATACCAATTAAAAACGCTCCGAAAAAATTTCGAAGCGTTTGTGTTTTAATCCTTTATAATAACTCCGGCATATTTGCCATCGAATTCTATAATGTAAGGCTTGCGGTTATTCTTCTCGCAATAATCTTTGAAAGCGGCATTATCACCAACATCATCACTCATAAAGACGCCTCCCGTTCTCAATTTGTTCCAAAGCAGATTGTAAGCCCAAAGTCTTCCGTCATAAGTTTTGTCGCTGTCATAATGTACAACATCAAAGGATTCTGCTTTACTGAAAATCTTAGGTAATGATTCTTTATCTGCAAATCTGTAAAGATCCCAATTGTTTTTATATTTCTCAGGAATTACACAGCCTACAAAATCCTCACTCTGATTTTGCAAAATGTAAGGCATGTCTGAACTGTAAAGCGTTCCGTTTCTGTGAACCAATGATACCAAAGCAGCAAAAGAAGACCATCCGTAAGCTACACCTGTTTCTACAGATTTTTGCGCATTTGCAAATTCATTAATATAATAGATTACACTTAAAGAACCCGCGCCGCCCATTTTTACCGGAGCTTTTGCCTGAGCCTGTAATGCTGACGCAAACTCTTGAGGAAACAGTTTCTCAAAAGGAACAAAAGTCGTTTTCAATACATTTTCTATGAAATCTTTCTCAGAAATAGCAATGCTCTCGCACCACTTTTCCGCTTCTTCTTTTCCTCGTAAACCGGATGAACGGTTAAATATATTTTTCCAGATTTTACGTCTGAGTTCCGGGTAAAGATCTGGACGCTTTAGATATGCAAAAAAAGTAGAAACGATTTCAGAGATTTTATTCATAAATTATGTTTTGAACTGCAAAAATACAAAAGAATTGCACAAACAGTCTTATATTTGTTTTTTTACAATAATTTTTTTTGAAAACCACACAAATGCATCAAAAAATAAAAGTACTTTTCCGACACAGGTCAATGGAAATGGGTGGTGTAGAAAGAGTTCTTCTGGATCTTTTGGAAAACTTGCCAAGAGATATTTTTGATATTACATTTTTCTTAACACTCAATCAAGGCGAACTCAGAAACAGTATTCCAAAGGATATTAAGCTGATTACACTGCAGAAAGGAAAAGAAGATATGAGCAAGAATAAATTGCTCAGAACGTTGCAATTAATTAAAAGAAACCTGATTCTTCTTTTTTACAGGGAAAATCCGAAAATACTTTATAAAAGAATTATCAAAGAAAATTTTGATTTAGAAATCGCACCCACTTATGCAGAGTTTGAAAACATCTTATCCAGTCCGCTCAAATCACGAAAAATAGCCTGGTTTCATACTGATGTTGGTTATGATCCGGTTCGGGAAAGAGTTTTGAACAGAATTAACAATCTTAAAAAATTTGATTGGGTTATTTTTGGTTCCAAACAGACAAGAGATGTTATCAAAGATCTTTATGAAATAGAATATCCTAAAAGTTCCGTAATCTACAACTCAATCAAAATCGATGAAGTCCGAAAAAGATCCACAGAGTTTTCTATGGATTACGAAACCAGACCTGTTTTTTCATCAATGGGAAGATTGCACAGCCGCAAGAATTATCACACTTTGATGAAAATCCATAAAAGGCTTTTGGACGAAGGTTTTTTACATTCGATTGCGGTGATTGGCGGTGGTGGAGAAATGGAGAATCTTAAAAACCAGGCAAAAGAACTTAATGTAGAAAAAACATTCTTACTTCTTGATTCTCAAATTAATCCTTATCCTTATATCAAAAATTCCGACTATTTCGTTTTACCTTCGGAATCAGAATCTTACCCTCTTACAATTGGCGAAGTCATGGGACTTCATATTCCGATCATCAGTACCAATGTGGGCGGAATCCCGGAAATGATTGTCCACAATTTTGATGGATATCTTGTAAACCCCGATGAAAATTCGATTTATGAAGGAATGAAATTATTTTTAACAAATTCTACTATTCCACAAAACATCAAAAATAATACGGAAAAAGGAGTTGAAAAATTTGATAACCAAAAGATTTATGACGACGTAACTGCTGTATTTCTAAGACAATACCAACTGAAATAATGAGCAAGCCAGCTGTTACCATTCTCACGCCTTCTTATAATCGTGCACATACATTGCCGAGAGTTTTTGAATCCTTGCAAAGGCAGACTTTCAAAGATTTTGAATGGCTTGTGATAGACGATGGATCTACGGA
>Ga0116227_10017415_pt1 | contig 10037 bp, 12 predicted proteins | sample S1TSphgellanicum_FD_89693 | JGI IMG/M metagenome (GOLD analysis project Ga0116227, IMG submission 89693) | Host-associated microbial communities from peat moss isolated from Minnesota, USA - S1T2_Fb - Sphagnum magellanicum MG | ecosystem: Host-associated > Plants > Peat moss > Unclassified...
AAATATAGGCAGGGGAGGTTGTGGTTTTGATTCTTGCGCCTGCAATGCAAAATATATAGGCAGGGGAGGTTGTGGTTTTGATTCTTGCGCCTGCAATGCAAAATATATAGGCAGGGGAGGTGGTGGTTTTGATTCTTGCGCCTGCAATGCGAAATATAGGCAGGGGAGGTTGTGGTTTTGATTCTTGCGCCTGCAATGCAAAATATATAGGCAGGGGAGGTTGTGGTTTTGATTCTTGCGCCTGCAATGTAAAGTATATAGGCAGGGGAGGTGGTGGTTTTGATTCTTGCGCCTGCAATGCAAAATATATAAGCCTAGAACAGTGGCACTAAAAAACAACAGAATGTTTCTTCAACCCTTTTGAAGAACTGAAGAACATTGAAAGCCGGGTTGCATGGTTTCTTGCAAAACTATGCAAGGCCGGGAAAGGTGTGCAAAGACACAAAGGGGGCCATCGCGGAGCCAATCTTCTTCATGTGCAACAAGCACTGCGAAAAAGAACACAAGGGGGGGGCATTGCCCTGTGATTAAAAACATAAGGGGGACCACACATCACTATTTTAAAGTAGTGGAACCAGGCTTCATCCGTTCGTCTTCATCATAGTAATTGGTACCAATGTGGGTGTGGTTTCACCTTAGCCAAAAGGAACACCCCAATCGATGGAAAAATGTTCAACAACACACACACGGCCAAAATGACAATGAACGGATGAAGAGAGAGGGAGGAACTCGAGGAGGCCAGTGGGGGTGGTAGTGGGGCAGGGCGGGCCCAGGCCTACCAAGTGGATTTTGACATACAAACAAACATTTGTTGTTGTGCTCTATGACACTTTTGTATTCTTCTTCTTCACAAGCAATACCCACATCACACAACAAAAGTCCCTTCCATTTAGAGCTTCGCATGCATTGAAGCTTGAATTGTAGTGTCATAGCATTCGTTTTCAAGGTTTGCAAACAAGAGGTCCGCACAAAGATTGCAAAAGACATGGTTGTAGGCGATTGTATCAGCTATGGAAGGTCAGCATAGCACCTTGAGCCTTGAAATCAAGGTTCTCCTTACTTGCTTTAGAGCCCAATTTTTCCAATTACCTATTTTTGTTCTAAGGCTTCACGTGAAGTTTGCATGAAGGGGATAAGGAAGGGAGTAGATTATTAGTGTTTGTATAATTTAAGGTTTTATGGGCTTCACAGGTTCAAGGTATCAAAAACTTCACCCAAACCCCCATTTGGTACCAGGGCCACTCTTAAGGTTGTTAGCCAAAGTCCCTTGTCAAAGGAGCCATCATCTTTGTTTACCCTTGTCCAAGTAGCAATAGCCATTGTTAGCTAGTGCATATAGGCATGGTAAGGCTTGTTGATTCACCATCATCAAATAATCGACAAATATCACAACAAGATTTTAATATTGTGATGATTCATATGGATCATCATAACACATCTCCACCCCCTCATTCAATGATTCCCAACGCATCTATTTTGTTTCATCTAGTCTTTTCAGTTACACCTAGTTTGTTTACACATTTCACACCTTCTCTACCTCATTAGCCACGAGTTATTCCTTAATCATCAGGGGTCCATCCATCCCATCAACAGCGTCTGCATGTTCCTTGTCTTGAATGTGGTCGCTTATACGTAACAAGAGCAGGTTTATTACATCACTAAACATCATGCACCGCACATAGGCAATCATCAACTTCCGAAGTGTCAATGGCTTCAACATTACCATCTTCTCCTCCTTATTCGACTTGGACATGGATTGCATCAATAAATATCATCAATGTTTTCCATCTTGGTTTACCACACCCCTGTTAATACCATCATATTCCATATATTTTCCATGTCAAGGTTCAACATGTTTTACACACCCCTTTAATTCGGTTAGCCATCGATCCATCCAACATAACAACTTGGCATGCATTTTTGCTCTTCCATTCTTGGTGTTTGTCATTTTCACCACAAGGTGGTGAGAAAGGCCATTAAGAGATGTGCACCCGTTTGCATCAGTACACGAGAAGGGACTGGGAAACATTACAAAAGGAACACACAATTAGAGCACAAGCATGGGCTTCCCAAAGATCTTTAGGAATGGCAATAGATTTTCCTCCACATCCATTAACACAATTGTGTTGCACATGGGCACTTATTCACGTAGGGGAATATGCTCAAATAGTGCGTGCATTAACCCCCAACACTCCTAAGGCCACATCAATTGAAACCATTATGGCCTTTCACCATTTTCATCCATCAGTTGAGGTTGACCTCCCCCCTTTTGTCGAAAATTTTCATCCAAAGACAAATATTGTTTTGGATAAAAAAAACATTTATTTTTGTTTGACACATTTTCCATGTTTTTCATCCAACGATCCTTCAGGTGTGGTGTATGAACTTTTGTGGGATTATTCTATCCCTAATGACTCTACTAGTGGCTTTTTTTTTTGAGATATGTGAGCACATTACTTGTGGTCATGTTCCTCCATCAATATCACACCTTTTTGTTGCATTACGACTATCGGCTTTGGATAAATAAATTAAAGGTGTTCAACCCATCACTATTGGAGAGGTGATTTATCATTAATCACCCACACATTGGCCATTTAGTTCAAAGATATATTTGTAGAACATTTTAATCCACACTAGTTTGGGGAGGCAACATCAGGCGGGTGCGAAATAGTGGTTCATGGGGTTAAAGCTATGTTGGATCTACATCTAAAGTGGGTGGCATTATAGGTGGATGTTCAAAATGCATTTAGTTCAATATCTTGAACATCCATTTTTTAGGAGTTATGGTCTTTTATTGACACCTTGGATTAATTTTTCTCATTTATTCGTCGATTTTATGCACACCCATCTCCAATATATATTTCGAAGGCTTAATAAGCATGAAGATTTCACTATCATTTCATTCAAGTCTCATACATAACAAGAGGATTATTTGGGAGGAATATTGTCTACACTAGCTCATTTTTACACCCTCCATCATACTGTAGCAACCCACCTTACTTGTGTTTTTCCTTCATTGGCAAATGATATGCACATAGTTGGTCCTACCTTGAATGTGTTACCTATTTTTTTGCAATTATAAAAGGAATTTGGAACATTAGGCAACTAAATTGGTCACATTTGCAACTAATGGGACATAAATTGTTTTTTTTGGATAAAAATTAAACTAAATGTTGTTCACATTGAAGGATGAACATCAAAATAGTCACAAACTAGTTGCATTATAATCACAAATATGACCAACACAAGGAATAGTTGCAAAAATGTCCAGATCTAATTGCAAATAATTAATAGTCACATGTAGTTGCAAATATAATGATTACATTTTGGCCAATCTCTACTAGTGACAAGAAGGTGCAATAATGGTGAAAAAGTTTGTTCATTTGAAGAAGAGGGTGATGATGATCGCTACTCCTCACACCTCTTGCACATAAGAGAAGAGAAAGGGAGCAAGATCATGAGGGGGAAACATTAAAAAACAAAATGCAAGCCAAAACCCAGGACAAAAACAAGAGAGTGTACAATGATGACAAAGAGGTCTTGTTCACATGAAAAAGAAGGCCAAGAGCCAAGAGGTTTTGCTCGCCTAAAAAAAAAGGTAGTGATGATGAAGAAGGCGACAATGACTATTACTGTTTTTGCTTCCTACACACAAGAAAGGACAGCTTTAGGGAGCAAGACCATTGGGGGGGGGGAGAATATTAGAAAACAAATGCAAGCCAAAACCAAGAATAAAACCACCAAGACATGTGACGATGGCAAAAAGGTCTTGTTCAATTGAACTTGTAACAATGGCACAAATGTGTGCACACAAACAAAACACAAGTTGTCTCTAAACAACACTAAACATGCAAAACCTAAACCCTAAATCATTTACACATATTATAAATGTAAGTCTATAAAATATTTCTTGCATTGTGTGTAAGTGTAAATGATTTACACTTACACAATATATACACTACATACACACGCCATATACCTTTTACACACATAACATTAGTACCAACATGATGTAGAGTTCATTTAGTCCCACAAGTTTTTCACTTATGAAGTACCAACACGATGTAAAATTCATTTACTCTCACAAATTGTTCACTTATGAAGTATCAACACGATGTAGAGTTCAGTCAATTCCACAAATTGTTGCTGGAAATGCAATGTGAGTTTGGTCCCACATTTATAGTACTAGTTCACTTTGTCCCACATTTATAGCAACAATTGTTAGAAATATTGATAATTTGTTTTCATCGTGGGAACAGTTGTTAGATACACATTTATAGCACTAGTCCACTTGGTCCCACATTTATAACAACAAACATAAAAAATGCTGCTAGTTTTCCTTGGGGGAATAGTTGCTAGATACACATTTATAACACTAGTTCATTTAGTCCCACATTTATAGCAATGGTTGTTATAATTGTTGATAGCGTTCCTTTGTCCCCCACTTTTAACAATAGTTGCTAAATATGTGGGACCAAGTGAACTATTGCTAAAAATGTGAACCAAATAAAACCCTATGATGTGAGGCCAAATGAAACCATTATTGGAAATGTAATGTGGGATTGATCCCATATTTTAAGAAATAGTTCACGCAGTCCCTCATTTCTAGCAACAATTGTTAGAAATGTTGTTAGCTTCCTTTGGTCCCCTTGTGATGCAAAGCTAGTGTCAAACATTTTCTGTGGATGTGGATGAAAAGAGAGAAGCAACCCTAATTCATGATGACACAAGACACCAAGATGCAAGACAATTGTTCATCATGAATTTTGAGGGCATTGAAAGTTCGATGTTTGTTCATTTGTGTGTTTTGGTGTGTTTTGTTTGTTTGTAGGTTTATGGTGTTTGAAGTTTGCAATTCAATGAAGATGAACTTTTGCATTGGCTTTAGTGATGGAATGGGTTTGTCATTGCAATTGGGTTGGCTCTTGAATGAGGGATGCAAATCATGTAGTGGGAGACTAGTTGGTGTTGGGGATTGGATGGAGGCAAGGGAGAGTTGAAAGGACATAAACAAAAGAGTTTGGGTTTTAAAAAGAAATTGTGTTTTTATTTTGAATTATAGTTTAAAAGTAGAAATTTGTGTGTTAGTGTGGATTTTTGGTGAAGACAAAAAGGAAGAATGCCTCTCTGTTCTTATCTTCTTCTAGCTTGAAACTATTGCTTTTCGTTGCGTTGTAGTTTTCAAAAAAGGAGAGGATTAAGCAATGTTAGAGGTAGGGATTGAATCAAGGGAGATGATGACAGTGTCTAGAGGTTTTAGAGTGGTCCTTGTGGTTTGTTTGTGGATTGGGAATTCTGAGTGAATCTACCAATTTGGCTGAGTTTGGGAGAAATAATACTTGCTCATTTGTGGGAGCATTTCAGGTCTATTATGGGTACCAAGGGAAGAGCTAGGTTTTTGGAATACAATTTGTCTTTCTGTTCAATTCTTTTGTTGAGTGATTTTGGTGGAAAGGGCATGGATGCATAAAGTGAATGTTCATTTGTAAACATCCACAAGACTAATGGGCTCTTGAGAGGAAGCCAAGAGAGTTCTGATCCCCCGAAGTCCTTAGTATGTAGTTTGTACATAGCCAAGGATAGGAGTATGACATAATTTGTAACTATTGTGATATAGAACTTGCTGCAACCACTACAGCAAGCTTGATGTTGGTATCGTGAAACAAACATAAAGGGTTTCCTGTTTAGGTTATCCCCTCCTTTTTTGGTGACACCCCACTTCCCAATGGAATGAGAACGCCCTGTTTTTTAAAATACAGCAGTGAGAAATTCGGAAACATAAAGTCATAAACTAATTTTAAAAGAATAAAATAAATAAGATATGACTACAATAATCAATTGACGTCATGGCAAACCTGGAGGTAATTGGACAACCGACCTTGTTTCTCACCTGGAATTCTGGCTTTTCGAAACTTCTGAAAACAGGATTACCTACTACTACTATACACAAAATCTTTGACTCAGGGCCTTCCAAACCAGCAAATTTATCATGTGATTATTATTGGACGACTGAAGATACTATTAGCGGTGCATATGCAGTGGGCCATGGGAATACCGCTTGCATTGAGGTGACGCACTTGTTGCTATGGAAGATTGACTCTATCATAATCACCTTCAATCTCTATATGTTGCAAACTTGAATGATTCACATTTGGATGGGCCCAGGATGAAACAAAAAGGCAAAGGAGCCTGCAGATCAAAAAGATTGTACCAAGAGAGGAAATACTCCACAACTCAATTCATTCCGATGCTGAGGCAGCGTGAACCAATAGTCACCACCATGTGTATGGCAGGTGGATAGGAAATAATTTCTATTGAGTTCCTGGTCCAATTTCTGTTCTTACTAGCTCCATAACAACAACAGACTAGCCCTTCCCAATTAGGAAAAGGCCATTCCATGTTTTGAGTGCCTAGGCACGAGGCCAGTAGCTGGGCACCAAACATGGGAAGGCTGGCTGAGTCCTGGCTACCCTTCTCTTGTGTAAAGTGTAAACCACTAGTTTTTTTTTTTCCTTCTAATTTTTCCATTTTCATTTCTTTTTAGTTTGCCTACGTATCCCTTCCGATCAATGTCAATAGTTTTCCTCTAGATTAAAAAGCTCTGCTCTCTTTTTTCTAACAGGTTAGATTACATTTTATTTATGAGGTTGTTAAAAAATAATGAAATCTTTGAAATCTAAGGAAGTGCTGGAATGAAATAAGGTCAGGTGGATAGTCATCCACAGAGTGAAAGAAATCTTCCAACTTGTAAGAGAGCCCTCAAAATAGTCTGCTTGACAATGGTTCTCAAATATCAAAGAGAAAAAAAAATCCAGTACTTTTTTAAAAAGTCTTCAATCTCTCCCATAGGTGCCAAAAAGGAATCAAAATCAAAATTTAAATAAAAGTTGCCATCTGAAGCAGGACTTGTACTTGATTGGCTCTTCAATCTCTCCTCTGCAGAAAAATTGTGTTCTGAAGCTAGAGCACATGAATTAGTGTCTTTTGGGTCTTGTGGGCTCCTCGGTGGGTATTGCATGGTTCTTTCTTCTCCTTCTAGGAAACTCTGCAAGGCCTCTTGCAATACACGTCTGTAATATATAGGATCCAACTCAAGTATAGTGCCAAACTCAAACCAACTACCTATTGAAAAAAAACATGAGAATTGGTGTGATTCATATTAATTAGTTGAGGAGGTGGGGCTCAAGGTACAATTTTATTCCATAATTGATTGATTAGTCCAAGAGAAAAGAGAACCTTCAAAAGTCTGAACAATTCTTGTAGCCTATGAACTCTAAAGTGGGAGTGATACGTGGGAGCGATATGAAGCAAAAACTTAACGTTACTGTCACTAAGACTGCACGTGCAAGAGTCCCCGAAATAGAAGAAGGGTAGTGTTCCTCCCCTTCGGCCCATGCATGGTGAGAGGAGGACAACATTTGCATATAGCATAAAAAAAAAAGGCATTAATGGGAACATAGTGAGAACATAGTGAGAACATGGGGAACAATTTGGGAATGTGATGGGAACGTGATGGGAATTTGATGGGAACCCATTGGGGATTTGATGAAAATACATTGGGAACAAAAGAAAATGAAAAAAAACCTCCCTCCCACACCCCAACCCAAAAGGAAAAAACTCAAGGCAATGCATGCAAAGCTTCCCACGAAACTTCCCCCAAAGCTTCCCATTGGCTACATGCAATTTCTCTTCCCAACACTTATCATCACCGTTGTTTTTTGCCTGGGCTAATGGCAAGTGCAAAATTTTGGGGACATATTTTAATGACCTCAACAAACCAATTGACTTGTGGGTGTCATTGCCTTCAACAGTGAATGAAACAATTGTTTACAATGGGCACATTGATATTTGGTTTTTATCAAAACATTACTTGGCTCACAAGGGTCTTGCTAGGTCTACAAAATACATTCTAAATGGGTAAAAGGTTTTTATATGGTTTTTAACCAATATCAAACCTTAAACATGTCTAATATGAACAACCTACTCTTGGACCCTTGTTGATAACCATTCATTTTCTCAATAAATAACAAACGTTAATATCAATCATTTTACTTTTGGAATGAAATTTGAATTTGCAGTGAGGCTGATGACACTTTGGTTAAATCTAGAATAAATAATGGTCTGACCAACTTGTGGACAAATTGATGTCTTGTAGCAATTATCACAATCAAAATATGACTTTTGCAATTGCTTTAGATAGTGCCATATATTCACTAAGTGTTTTGTTAGTTAATGCAATAAAAGTATTCTTTTGGTTCACCCACGAAATAACACAATTGATAATCAAAAAGTAGAAACCAAATGTGGATATACACAAGGTGTCTTTATCTCCCTCCCATTTCACATTTATATATCCATCCAAAATATTTTTTTCATCGTTGCATTGACATTTAGTACCTATGTAAAATGTACCTTTCATACTACAACACTCATTTAATGTCTTGCCAATGTGAAATGCTTAGATTTGACATACATTGGGCAAGAATACTTATGGTAAAATTGCAAGTAGAACTATCATTCATATTAGTTTAGTTCATGAAATTGCCCATAGTGTGGGGATAATGATATAAATCCCTTTATTGTTTATCAACCAATTATTTAAGATAACTTTTCTTTTCTAATTTTAATCCTATATTCCACAGGTGTGTGAACAAGATTATGAGTAATCATGTCATAGCATGTAACATGCCAAACAAGTATTTGATCTGAATCCTTTGGCAAGAAAATAAGAACTTTGGTATAAAACTTGTGGTGATTGTTTCAAGTAGTTTTGTATAAAGATTTAAGAAGCTTGCAAACCATGCGCAAAATGTTGGAATTGTGAAAAACTTTAGTATCTTCCATATATATTTCTTTGTTAATTCAACCACTCAACAAAACAATTTTGAGATTGAGTTAGTTATATAATTGGTGAAAAAAAATCTATGAAACAAAATAGGTAGTATGAAAATCCTAAGCACAAAATGTAATGTTGGAACAACCTTGACAATGTTGAAACAATCTATATTAACTAAAGCAATTTGAGGTGAGGTCATTTTTATAGCTAATTACTTAGGAAATTGCTCAAGGGGGACACTAAATGGTAAAATTTTACACTACTTGTATCAAACAAAACATTGTTTGGGGGGTGTTATGTAAGCAACCTTTTTTTTCACCACCATATTATTACCTAAATTTTCAATAAGCACACAATTAAGTATATATATATATATATATTGATACCCTATATATTTATTTAAAATTGTAATTTTAATACTTGAAGTTGTGAGAATTGATGAGGATGCAATTAAACATGGTAAGATCAACAAACCATATGTATTTAGCATATCCTTTAACTAGATAACTAGGAGGTAGCAAACAAAATATCCATATTAAGTGTGGATGGATTATAAGCCCAACTTATCACATCTTGAAATATATAATTGCACAACTTATTTTTTAATTCAAAATGAGCATAGAATATAAAAAAGTGCGAATAATATAATAAAAGCCAACCTTGCCCATTTAAGTGATTGATTAAAAAGTAATGGTTTATTTGCTAGGATTATGTGACAAATTGGGATGGGTTACAAAAGGTGATGGATTTTAAATTCATGATTTTTACAATGCCAAAAATACTCATGACAAAAAAAAAACCAAATTATATTATTATGTAAAAGTGTGGTTTTGATTATTCTATATTCATAAGGTTCATGCAAAATTGTTCCACATTTTTTCATTTGATATATTAGAAAGATTGCTATGCAAACATGTTCATTTTGAACTTAAGACTTGTAACATCAATACAAAACCATGAAACCATGAAAGAATGTTACCAAAAAAATTCATAAATTTAAATCTTTTTTAAAATAGCTCGCCACTCAAGGAGTTGAAATAAAAGATGATAAGGTCGTACTATCTCTTATGAGAAGTACGCCTACTAATTGTATAATTTTGATAAGATGGCAATGGTGGCAAGCCAATTTAAGCTTGCAATAATTAATCATTGATGTGTTGCAAGACAAACACTTATGAAAGCATAAGAAGCTCATCTAATG
>Ga0116227_10017416_pt1 | contig 10037 bp, 8 predicted proteins | sample S1TSphgellanicum_FD_89693 | JGI IMG/M metagenome (GOLD analysis project Ga0116227, IMG submission 89693) | Host-associated microbial communities from peat moss isolated from Minnesota, USA - S1T2_Fb - Sphagnum magellanicum MG | ecosystem: Host-associated > Plants > Peat moss > Unclassified...
ACTCACGCTCCGGACTGCGATGGCGCTCGATGCACTCAACTCACACGAACGGTAAAGCGGTCAACAAACGCGAGGTGCTGCGTAACGCCAAGGAACGCGGCGTTCGCTTCGTGCGCCTCTCGTTCGTCGACATTCTGGGAATCAGCAAGAACGTGACGATTCCCGTCGGCGAACTCGAACGCGCGATCGAAGGCCGCGTGACCTTCGACGGCGGCTCGATCGACGGCTTCGTGCGCGGCGAGGAAGCCGACATGATGCTGCTGCCCGATCTCTCGACCTTCGCGGTCTATCCCTGGACCTCGGGCGGACAGATCGAAGCGCGTCTGATCTGCAACATCGCGACGCCGGACGGCGAGCCGTTCGAGGGCTGCCCCCGCACGACGCTGCTGCGCGCGCTCGACGACGCCCAAGACGTCCTGGCCGGCGTACAGAGCGGGCTCGAAGTCGAGTTCTACCTCTTCGACGTCGGCCCCGACGGCGCGCCGACGACCAGTTCGAGCGACGTCGGCTCGTACTTCGACATCAACGAGAGCGATCGCGGCGAGACGGCCCGCATCGAGATCGTCACGGCCCTCGAAGCGATCGGGCTGCCCGTGGCCAGCGCCCACCACGAACACGGCGCGGGTCAGCACGAAATCGACGTCAAGGAACGCGGCATCCTCGAGACGGCCGACGCGCTCACCACGATTCGCACGGTCGCCAAGCACGTCGCGGCCCGTCACGGGCTGCACGCCACGTTCATGCCCAAGCCCGCCGAAACGTTGGCGGGCAGCGGAATTCACGTCTATTTCGCGTTACCGGCCGCGCCGGGCGACGCGCAACTCGACGACGACGAACTGACCGAAGAAACCCTCTTCGCCATCGGCGGCCTGCTGCAGCACGCTCCGGCTTTCACGGCGATCTGCAATCCGACGGTCAATTCCTATAAGCGCCTGGTCGCCGCGTGGGACGCGCCGATCTACACGGTCTGGTCCCATCGCAGCGCCAATTCGCTCGTGCGCGTTCCGTCACCGGAAAACGGCCGCTCGCGGCTGGAAGTCCGCAGCGCCGACCCGTCGTGCAACCCCTACTTAGCGCTCGCCGTGCTGTTGGCCAGCGCCGCGCACGGCGTACGAACCCACTCGCTTCCCGGCGACCCGCTCACGGGCTCGACGTACGACCTCAACGAGCGCGAACGCGAACGCCGGCGCATCCGGACGCTGCCGAAATCGCTGCGCCAAGCGCTCGACGAACTCGACGACGACTCGATCGTGCGCAGTGCCCTCGGAGACCACATCTACCACGCTTTTCGTGACGCGAAAATCGCTGAATACGAGCGCTACCGGCGCGCGGTTCATCCCTGGGAGCGCGAAGCATATCTTCGCGTGTATTGATCGCGTAAAATCGACCCGAATGTGCCGAAAGTCACAGGGAAGGCGGCAAGCCGGATTGACCTACCCACATAACTTACTATAGCGAAGTGAACGGGACGATGGTCGCTAACACGAAAGCAAAGCAGACGGCTCGTGACCCCGCAATCGGCGTCGCATCGCCGGCCGAACGCTGGCGCGCGCTCTTGACGACGTGCGCGCTTATCGCGTTCGCGGCGCTTGCAATCCTGTTCGGCGCGCGGCCCGCCGGCGAGAGCGACGCGCTGATCCCGGCCGTCGATTCGGCGTCGTTCGTCGCGATGCTCGTGACGGCGGCGATCCTGCGCAACCAATACCGGGTCGGCCGCCACATCCCGTTCGCGTTCCTGGGAATCGCGTACGCGTGCACGGCCTTCATGCTCCTCCCGTACACGCTGATTTTCCCGAACGTCTTTTCACCCAACGGTTTCGGCACGGCCGCGCAAGCCGCACCCTGGCTCTGGGTCGGCTGGCACGTCGCGTTCGTCATGCTGATCGGCGCGTACGTGTGGGCGGAGAGCTTCTTCGCGCGCGTCCCGTCCAAGACGTCGAAAGCCGTTCGCTTCGTTCGTTGGTACGGGGCGGCGGTCACCGCGATCGCGGTCCTCTGGGTCGCGGTCATCGTCGCGGGCCACGAGCGGCTGCCCGTGCTGGCCGAGCGCTCCGGTTATTCGCCCTTCTACCACTCGCTCGTGGAAGAGCCGCTGCTGGCGCTGGTCGCGATCGTGTTGCTGACGCTCGTCGTCCGCACGCGGCTGCGGCACGGGAACCAGCTCTGGCTCGGCGTCGTGCTGGTGGCGCTCGGGATCGAAGTCTACGTGAGCGGAACGCTGGTCCGCGCGCCGTTCACCGTGACCTGGTACCTGTGCTTGTTCCTAGCCGCGGTCTGGCAAGGTTTGTTTTTGGTCAATCAGTTGCGCCACGCCAACGAGCAGTTGGCCGCGTTCGCGGCCGAGAAGGGCTCGCTGATCGAGGAAACCCTCCGCGACCCGCTGACCGGGCTCTACAACCGTCGCGGTTTCGACGAGCGGTACACGAAGATGGCGGCCGATTGCCGCAGCACGGGAGATTCGCTCGCGCTGCTCGCCCTCGACCTCGATTACTTCAAGGCCTACAACGACCACTTCGGTCACGCGATGGGCGACGATGCGTTACGCGCCATCGGAAAGGCGATCGGCTCGGTCGCGAACCTGCCGATGGACGCCTGTTGCCGGATCGGCGGCGAGGAGTTCGCGGTCGTCCTCGCGATGGCCGATGAAACCAGCGCTCGAACGGTCGCCGAGCGCATCCAAAAGGCGATCGAAAAGCTCGCGATCCGGCATTCAGGCGAAGTCGCCACCCATTTGACCGCCAGCATCGGCCTGGCCGTCAGCAACGGCGTCAAGCCGATCAGCGTGCGCGAACTCTACGAGCGCGCCGACAGCGCGCTCTACCGTGCCAAACGCATGGGCCGCAACCGGGTGGCCGTTTACGAAGACCCCGGCCGCGAGGAGCGCCGCGCCGGCTGAGCCGCCTCGCGCAGGAGCGTCCAGACCGCGCGCAGGTCGTCTTCGGTCGTGCGTTCGTTACCGATCGCGACCCGGATAGCCAGCCGGCCATCGAGTCTGGTCGTCGAGAGAAACGCTTCGCCGGTGGCGTTGACCGCATCGACGATCCGCGCGTTGTGGTCGTCGAGGGCCGCGCCCTGCAATTCCGCGGGCGCGCTTCGAAAGCACACGACCGAGAGCGGGTGCGGCGCGAGGATTTGCCATTCGGGCTCGGCCTCGACCCACGTCGCGAAGAGCTGCGCCAGCGCGATGTGCGCGCGCAGCCGTTCCTGCATGCCGCGCACGCCGAGGTGGCGCATCGCGAACCACAGCTTGAGGGCCCGGAAACGCCGGCCGAGCTGCAGGCCGTAATCCATGTAGTTGCGCACGCCGGTCTCGGGCGTGACCAGAAAGTCCGCTACTAAACTAAACGTGCGCCGCAGATTCTCGGGATCGCGAACGTAGAGCACGGAGAGGTCGATCGGCACGAAGAGCCATTTGTGGGGATTGACGACGATCGAGTCGGCGCGGTCGCAGCCCGCGAGCAGGTGGCGAAACTCCGGCAGGATGGCGGCCGGCCCAGCGTAGGCGGCGTCGACGTGCAGCCAGACGCCGTGGCGCCGCGCGATCTCCGCGATCGCTTCGATCGGATCGCTCGACGTCGTCGACGTCGTGCCGACGGTGGCCGCCACGCACATCGGGAGCAGGCCCCGCGCACGGTCGTCGGCGAGCGCGCGTTCGAGCGCTTCGGGGCGCATCGCGAACGCGTCGTCGACCGCGACGCGCACGACGTTCTCCCGCCCGATGCCCAGCGCAATCGCGCCTTTTTCGATGTGCGAGTGCGTGTGCTCGGTCAGGTAGACCCGCAGCGGCGCCACGTCCGTGCGGCCGGCCAACCCTCGCTCGCGCACGTCGAGACCGAGTGCCTCGCGCGCGGCGGCCAGCGCCGTGAAGCCGCCGGTCGAGGCGGTATCGTAGACGATTCCATGCAACCCGGCGTCGAGGCCGAGCAACTCGCGCAGCCATTCGAGCACGTGGTCTTCGAGTTCGGTCGCGGCCGGCGACGTGCGCCAGAGCATCGCGTTGACGTCGAGCGCCGCCGCGAGCGCTTCGGCGATCACGGTGATCGGCGTCGCGCTGATCGCGAAGTACGCGAAGAAGCGAGGATGGTTCCAGTGCGTGATCGCGGGCACGACCAGCGCTTCGAAATCGTCGAAGATCGCATCGAAAGCCTCGCCGTCGAGCGGCGCGTGCGCGGGCAACGTCGCGCGGAATTCTCCCGGGCGCGACCGTGAGAGCACCGGGTAACGCGCGGGCTCGCGGTAGTAGGCGTCGATCCAGTTCGCGGCGCGCTCGAAGGCGCCGTGCAAATCGAACTCGCTCAAAGCGCGGCGGCCGCGCTGCGCGCTTTCGCCGCGGTTTGGCGCGCTTTGAGGCGCTCGCGGGCGCTCGCCTTGGGGTCCCGCGCGAACGCCTCGAGCGCGGACGCGGACTCGACGTATGCGGCGCGCGCCTTCTCGCGCTGATTGGTGTTGGCATACGCGTTCGCGAGCGCCGTCAGCGCGTCGGCTTCCAGAAAGATGCCGCCGGGGACCGTCTGGCCGTCGCTCGCGCAGGCGCGCAGCACATCGGCTTCGGAACCGCAGGCGTCGATCGCTGAGGAGTCGTCGTGCGCGTGCGCGGCCATCGTGCATTGCAGTTGGTACGTGCCGATCATCGAGGTTGGGCACGATGCACGCGCTGGAGTAGCCGGCGCGAGCAAGAGAGCGGCTAGCACGAACGAGCGTTTCATGAGGGCCGCTTCGCCGCGGCCACCACAGACCTTGCGCCCGCCGCGAGCTATTTCTCACGCAGGTTTTCACGCTCGCGCGGCCGATAAAGCCCGGAAAGCCCCACGCGCAATTCCCCCGTTGCGAGTCGGCGCCTTACTCGAACCGTTGATGTCACCAGGAGCCGTCTTGCATGTCTAGGGTTCTCGACGCACCCGCGCTTCGATTTCGTACCGCGTCGCTGGCAGCCGCCCTCGTCGCCTCGTTGACCGCCTGCAGCGGCGGCGGCAGCGCCGGCGGCGGATCGGTCACGAACGCCGCGCCGGTCCCGGCCGACGGGGGCGGCGCCGCTCTAGCGCAGAGCGCCGTCCCGGATCCGAGCGGCGCCGACTGGCCGAACTTCGGCCGCGACTTTCAGCACACGCGCAAATCGCCGCAGACCCACATCACGCTCGGCAACGTGGCCACGCTCGCACCGAAGTGGGGAACGGGGACGGCGCACCCGCTGCCGAGCGCCGTCTTCGCGGCGAACCGCGCCGATCCAGTCGTGGTCGGCAACGTGCTCTACCAAGCGTTTCTCGACGGCAGTCTCTGGGCGATCAACGTCACGACCGGTGCCGTGATCTGGGAATTCCCCGGCCTGATCCACTCGGCGATGATCACGACGCCGACGTATTACCGCGGAACGCTCTACGCAGCCGATACCGAATCGACGACGACGAACTCGACGTTTTACTCGATCAACGCCGCAAGCGGAAAGGCGAACTGGCAATACGTCACGACCGACCCGCTCGGAAAGTTCGACGGTTCGTCGGTCATTTCGGGCTCGACCATCTATATCGGTTCGTCGGCCGTCAACGAAGTGCCGGGTAAGTGCGTGCACGAACGTCAACTCAAGGGCTTCAGCTTGTTCGAGCCCGCGCTCGTCGCGTCGATGAATCTGACGCCCTCGCCGCAGAACGGCGCCGACGTTTGGTCGACGCCGATGATCGATCCATACGGCAACATGTACATCGCGACCGGCAACGAGTGCACGCCGAATTTCAACCAGAGTTTTGCGTACGCCAACGCCTTGATCCGCGTGAAGGCCGAGCCGCAGCTGGCCGTCCAATGGTCGTTCCAGATTCCCGAGGGGCCGGGGCTCGATTTGGATTTCGGTTCGTCGCCGGTGTACGTGGGCGGCCTCGTCATCGACACGTCGAAGGACGGTTGGACGTACGCCCTCAACCCGACGACCGGCAAGCTCGTCTGGAAGACCTTCACCGGGATGGCGTTGGGCTCGTCGGCCACCGACGGCACGCGACTCTACGTGCCGTCGGCGGAGACGGTATTTCCGGCCTGTTTGGCCGGCCAGACGTGCGGCGGCCTGTACGCGCTCAACGTCGCCGACGGCAGCATCGCCTGGTCGATTCCGGCGACCACCGATATGTTCGGCGCGGGCATGCGCTCGTCGCCCGCGTATTCGAACGGGATGGTTTTCGGTTCGTGGAACGGCAAGCTCTGGGCCGTCGATGCGGCAACCGGCAGCGCGCTGTGGTCCTACACCTTGCCGGCCAAAACGGTCATTTACGGCGGCATCTCGATCGTCGACGCCGGTCTGCTCGCCGGAACGAGCAATGCGCTAAACTACTGGTGCTTCACGCCCGGAGGGAAATAGCAGGAGACCACGTTCCCGCGGTTACGATTCGACGTGAATATCTACGATATCGTCGATGTAGAGCGTCGCGCCTTCTTCACCTTCGCGCGCGAGGAACACCGCGATGGAGCGATCGGTCAACAACTCCGTACGTAACGTGCCGACCAGCTCCGATGCATCCTCGAGGCGAATGCGAACCGGGTGGCCGGAGAAAGCTCGAAGTTTGGTAATATCCATCGAACGCTCCAGAAAGCACCGCATTTCGGCTACTCCGACGCCGGGCGCGAGCGGTAGGTTCCGAAGCCGCCGCGAACGGTAGCGGCGTGCTCGAAAAGATTCTGACGGCGGACGCGCCGGCACCGATCGGACCCTACAGCCAAGCCGTCCGGGCCGGCGACTTCCTCTTCTGCAGCGGTCAAATCCCGCTCGACCCGGCCACGGGAAAACTCGTGACCGGGGACGTGGCGGCCCAGACCCGGCGCGTGATGACGAACATCGCGGGCGTGCTCGCGGCCGCGGGCGCCCGCTTCGAGCAAGTCTTCAAGACGACGATCTACCTGGTCGACATGGCCGACTTCGCCGCCGTCAACGCCGTGTACGGTGAGTACTTCAACGACGTTGCGCCGGCGCGTTCGACCGTGGCCGTGGCGGCCTTACCGCTGGGTTCGCGCGTCGAAATAGAGGTCGCCGCTCAGCTGTAGCAGCCGTCCCGGCGGTGGCCGTTCTTACATGACGCTGGCGAGTTGGCGCGTCGCTTCGCTCGCGACGTCCGGTTCGTCGCTGCTCTGAGCGCGGCGGAATTCACCGCGCGCGAGATCGCGCTTCCCCTGCTGCACGAACGTTATTCCCAAGAGGAAGTGCAGCCGGCCGTCCTTGGGCGAAACGCTCAAGCCCTTGAGCAACACGGCTTGGGCCGGGCCGAACATCTCGTGCTCCTCGTAGTCGTAGCCGAGATCCACGTACGAGTCGCGCCACAGCGGGTCGACGTCCATGGCCTTGAGATAGTACGCGACCGCGACGTCCCAATGTCCGCCCGCATCGGCCAGATAGCCGAGATCGACCAGCGCTTCGGGGCGATCGGGCGCGACGGCTTCCGCCTGCTCGAGCAGCGGACGGACGTGCTTCTCGTCGGTGACGGGATCGTAAGCGTCGCTGAGGTTCACGAGCGCGGCATAGTCGTTGGGCTCGATCTTGAGACATTCGTGGAAGACCGCGATCGCCGCGTCGGTGGCGCCGGCGTCGAGATACGCGCTACCGAGTTCCGTGTCGACCGGGCACGAACTCTTCGAGAGGATGTGCGCGCGCTCGAGATACGAGATCGCCGACGTATTCTTACGCTCCGCATGCAACACGACGCCCAGGGCGAAGAGCGCCGCGGGATCGAGCGGATTTTGCTGCACCGCGGCGCTGTAGCCGCCTTCGAAGCTGCCGAGGTCGCCGAGCCGGCGATGCAACTCGACGAGGTTTTGGTACGCGCCGACGTCGGGCAAGCTATGCTGGAACTGATCGATCGCGTCCGCGATGCGATCCTGCGAAGCGTAGATCACGCCCAACCGGTCGTGCGTCATCCGGTCGTTCGGCGCCGCGCGCAACGCACCCAGGTACGCCCGTTCGGCGTCGGCGACGCGGGAGTTGCGATAATAGAGGTCGCCCAGATAGCGGGCGGCAGCGACGTCGTCGGGATGCGCCGTCACGTAGACGGCGAGTCCGGCGGCGGCGCCGCTGAGGTCGCCCGCGGCGGCGCGGGTGCGGGCCGTGTCGACGGCGTTCGTGTCAGCTGCAGCCGGGGCGGCCCAAACGACGCAGGCGGCGAAGGTCAAAGCGAAGGCGGCGGCTCGAAGCATGGCAAGCCCTCCGAAAAAGAATCATCCGCTATTCGCTTCGCGGGCCGGAGTAATCCTGTCCGCGTCAGGCGCTGCCGGTCGCGACCTCACGTCCGTCGGGCAGCGTCAGAGGCAGCGGCATGTCGGCGAGCTCCACGCGGTCCCGGCCCGCGTCCTTCGCCCGACGGAGCGCCCGGTCGGCCGAGGTTACCAAGGTCGCGGCGCTACGCGTGCCGCGTCCCTCGTGTGCCGTCAGCGTGCTCACGCCGACGCTGACCGTCACGATGCCGAACGGCGAGCCGGCGTGTGCGATCGCCATGCGCCGGACCGCCTCGCGGATCTGCGCCGCAACGCGTTCCGCGCCGCCGGAACCCGTGGCAGGCAAGATGATCGCGAATTCCTCGCCGCCGTAACGGGTCGCGACGTCGGTTCCGCGCTTGAGCGAACCCGCGATCGCGCGCGCGACGCCCTGCAGCGCTTCGTCGCCGGCGAGGTGTCCGTAACGTTCGTTATAGGCCCGCAAATGATCGACGTCGACCATCAGGAGCGAAAGCGATCCGCCCGCCCGCAGCGTCATCGACGCGTTCACGACGAGCCGTTCGTCGAAGATGCGGCGATTCGCGAGACCCGTGAGGCCGTCGACGCTCGCCTGTTGGGCTTGACGTTCGAACATGACGGCGATCGCCCGCATGAACGCGAGCAACATCACGGCCGAGGCGCAGAGCCCTTCGAAACGAGCGGCGTACCAACCCGCGGTATAGCGTCCGCCGGCGAGGACGGTCAACGCACAATCGAACGACAGCGCGCCGAGGGCGACGGCCAGCCAGACGTGCATGACGCCGCGCAGGCGCGTTCCCAGTGCCAGCGCGAGCAACGCGAGGGCGACGAGCGCGAACACGCCGGGTGCGACGGCCGCGCTCGCGAAGGCGTCGAAGCCGTCGGGCCGCAGCGGCGCGGGCCACCACAGTTCGCACGCCGGCGTCAAGAACACCAGCGTCGTCACGAGCGCGACGATGCCGGCTAACGTTCCGGCCACGTGCATGAAGCCGACGCGCCCGCTCAGCGTCGTCCGCGTCGCGACGACGTGCGTCACCGCGTAGCCGGCCACGAAGAGCGCGAAGCCGGCATGATACCAGACCCAGAACCAGGTCGCGCTCTCGGCGCTAGCGCCGGCCGGTCCGCGTCCGCCGGCGACGCCTGGTGAGAATATCAGATACGGCACGAGCGCGCAGGCTGCGAACGCGTAGCCGCCGGCGAGCACCAGCAGCGGCCGCGAGCTCAACACGCGCGCTCGCGACGCCAGCAGAAACGCGGTCAGCGCATTGAACGCGGCGCCGAGCGAAGCGGCGATCGGCAGAAAAACCGGGATCGCCGCGACCGGCACGTTCGCGTGCGCTGCCGCCGCGACGGCCACCGCCAGCAGAAACGTCGCGACGCCCGTCGCGACGACCCGCTCTTCTCCGCCGGCTATTTCTTCGCTCAATCCGATCACGCAAAAACCTCATGTTACGTGTCGGCACGGGAACGTCGAAATCGACCGGGATCAGGCGCGCGAAATGTTAAGGATGTGTCATATCGGCGGGCACGACGATCTTGTCGAAATCCTCGGCAGACACGTAACCCAAGCCCAGCGCCGCGGCCTTTAGCGTCGACTTTTCTTTGTGTGCCTTCTTCGCGATCTCGGCGGCCTTGTCGTAGCCGATCTTGGGTGAGAGCGCGGTCACAGTCATTAGCGAATCCGAAAGGTACGCGGCGATCGTGTCCTCGTTCGCGGTCAGCCCCTCGATCGCGTGCAACCGGAACATCCGGCACGCGTCGCGCAGCAACGTCGTCGAGTGCAGGAAGTTGTAGATCATGACCGGGTTGAAGACGTTGAGTTCGAAATTGCCTTGCGA